>Ga0306918_10000853_pt1 | contig 14601 bp, 19 predicted proteins | sample tim00Cox0000000H_FD_203315 | JGI IMG/M metagenome (GOLD analysis project Ga0306918, IMG submission 203315) | Lab enrichment of tropical soil microbial communities from Luquillo Experimental Forest, Puerto Rico - timezero.00C.oxic.00.000.00H (v2)... | ecosystem: Environmental > Terrestrial >... | reverse complement strand
GTCGCTCGCTCAGCCCGTGGCGCAACTTGTGCGCCATCAGCCAGGCTGTGTCGTAGCGCAGCGCCAGTTCGCGCGCCAGGAACAGAGCCGACACGCCGCGCTTGTCTTGCCCGATCAGCCATGCTGCCGCGAACCATTTGCGCAACGGCGTGCGGGTGCGGTGCAAGACTGTCGCGGCAGTCACCGAATGCTGCCGCCCGCAGTCGGCACATTCGAAAACCCGCGGTCGAGCCGCCAGTTGATAAGCCAGCCGCCCGGCGCACCCGACGCAGGTGAACCCGTTGGGCCAACGCAACTCCGCCAAGGCGGCGATGCACGCCGCCTCATCCCGATAGCGATCCATGAATGTGAGAAATCCGGACATCATAGGCCCCTGCCGCCACCTCAAGACCGGCGCAGGATACGCGCTCAACAGGAACATATCAAGAACATAACAACCCACCCTGCTTTAACCGGAGAGGGAGGATAACCAATGTCACATTTTCTATCCCAGGCGATAGTTTTACAGACTATATCTTTGACCCGATGCACGGCAGTGGCGCTGCGACCGTGACCGCTGTTGCTAATGACGGGTCATTCATGGATACCATCCCCTCTCTTGGAAACGGTGAGAACTTTTCGACAATTACGACAACAGGCGGCGAGACGCTCTCGTCAGTAAATATATCTGCGCCGGGCGGCTTCGATACATATGACCAGCCGCGCGTGTCCGGTATCGGGAGTGTGACGGCGGCACCAGAACCGACCAGTCTGGCTCTACTCGCATCGGCCTTCGTCGGTTTTGGGATTTTGTCCCGGTTTCGGCGACGAGGTTTAGCTAATACACCTTAAACACAGCAAGCGGGTTGGTCGCCCCGAGCGGACCCCTAGCACGGGTACCAAGCGTCAGATTTCATCCACTAGAGGTGGCGATGGGCGCTGTCATCGAGGACGTCGAGGCGGCGCGGAAATTGCTGCCCTCAAGCCCTGAAGCACACGGCAGTACGTATTCAGCGCAAGCCTATACGGTGAGGAAGCGCGTCAAGCGGACGGGTTTTAATGAACTGCGCAATGCCTTCCTTCGCTTCGGGGGAGAGGCTGGCCACACAAAATTTCCTGCAGCTCACTGCCCGATACGGATCCGACGTATCAAGGCGGTGATAACTTTATTCTCGGCAAGAACTTGAAGCCGCAATCCTCAACTCTGTCGTCGTAGGTCAGAAACGGGTCAGCCTTTGATCGCGCGACCAGACCGCCGCCGCGCGGCGGCCAACCACCCGGCGCCGCCGCCGAGTGCGGTCAGCAGCAGCCAGCCGCTCGCCGGCTCGGGCACGGCCGGTGTCTCCGGCGTGCATGCCTGAGCCGGCGCCTTGATGTCGGTGCCAAGGTTCTGAAACGTCGCGACCCCGGTGACCGGCACCGCGCAGCTGCCGAGCTGGTTGATGCCGACCGAGGTGCTGGCGCCGTCGCCCTGAAACAGCGAGCCCGCGATGTCGAGGCTGCCGGCGACAAACGGGCTCTCGCCGCCATAGATCAGCAAGGCGCCGTTGCTGTTGGCGGTCCCCTGGATGATCATGTCGTTCTGGATCACGCCGACACCGCCGTTGGGCAGATCGACGCCGGCCGAGGTCGAGCCGGGATTGTTGGCGCAGGCGAGAATGCCAGGATCGACCGCCCCGACATACATCGTGCTGGCGGTGACGGTCGTGGTCGGCGCGCGGCTCTTGATGTCGTGCCCGACATTGGTGCCGCAGAATGTCGAGTTGATGATCGAGGCGGTCAGCGCATCGCCGATGTAGGCGGCGTGCGCTGGTCCGTTGGGCCCGCCATCGTTGATAAACGTGTCGCCGCTGAGCGTGACCACCTCCAGATGCGTGTTGCCCAGCGCAGTGCTGGTCTGGATGCCGTTTTGCGAGTTCTCGATGACGCTGTTGGTGACGGTCAGACTGCCGCCGTTCTCCTGATGATCGCGGACCCCGGCGGCGGAGTTGCCGGCACTCGCCGTGGCCCCGGCGATCGTCAGATTGTTGACGGTCAGCGCCCCAAAAGTCTCGATGATGCCTTGGTCATTGGTGACACCAGACTGTTGCAGGATCACGCTGCTGTTGGTGGGAGCGATCCCCTCGATGTCGGTCGTGGTGCCGGCTTGGAACACCGGAAAGTCGTTCAGATAGGTGCCGGGGCTGATATTGATCAGGTAGCTGTTGCCGGGGCTTTCGTGATTGGCGGCGTCGCTCAGCGTGTTGAAGTTGGTCGCAGTGACTGGCGTGTTCTGCACGACCGTGTAGGTGATCGGCGCGGCCCAGGCGCCGTTTGCCAAACCGATCAGCGCAGTTGCCAGCCACACCCGCCCAAACTCGAATGTACCTGCTTGTCCGCGCACTCAACGTCTCCCGTGGAGAGAGATGATCAACCGTTAACCGGCACCCTCGGCTTATTGCCGTTTCCGACGCGATCGGCGACCGGTGGTCAGGTAACCGACGGCGCCCATTCTGTCCCGCCGGCCTCAGCTGCGCCGGCGCCGCCGGAGGCGCAAGACCCCGAGCCCGGCGAGTGCGGTGCCGAGCAGGGCGAGCGAGGCGGGCTCAGGCGTGGCGACGGCGGCAGCGGTTACATCGGCCTGCAGATCTAGAAAAGCGGTGCTCCCAGGCCCTCCTGGACCCCGCGTGATGGTCCAGGCTCCACCCGAGAAGGTGTTGCCGCCAGCACTGCCGCCGGCGGTCACAAAGGCGAAATTGGACACCATGACGCCGGGAAGGGAAGGGAGATTCGCTAAGCTCGACGGAAAGCCGGACAATGTTTCGCTGCTATTTGTGCCGTTGCCCGTTGCACTCATCGAGAGAGGAATCGTATCGGAGAAGTTCCCGCTTGGGGTGGTAAAATTCAGTACTAAATTATAGTGAAAAGTGGCGGTTCCGCTTGGATTGTTCCCAGTAATCAGTTCCAACTGTGCCAGCGGTAGCGCAGTTGTATTGGCCGATACACTAAAGGGAAAAGGAGTAGTGATATCGAGCGTAAACGAGTCCAACCCAAGCGAAGTGACCGTACCCCCGCTTCCGCACGTGCTGGCAGGCGTACCGATGCAATTCGACAGAGTACTGCTGTTCGAGTTCCCCGCGAGGAGGACTGGGGCAGCCCGGGCTGCGAAGCCGGGCGTCAGCAGCCCAGCCAGCAAGGCGGCTCCGGCCAGCAGCGCAAGCCTTTTGATGAGCCGGCTCTGTTGAGCATGCGGACCCCCGCCGGTACCGCGCGGCAGGGGCATCGTCATGCTGACATGGCGTTGATAGCGAGCGGCTTTTTGCATCACCGTCTCCACTAGCCTAGAAGTGGTCCACGCGACACGCGCGTTCCGGCGGAAGGTTCGGTTCGCGACAGCGTCCAGCGGCGGCCGCGCCGGCGGATGCCAACCACACGCCGAGACCGGCCAGCGCGGTGCCGAGCAACGCCAGCGAGCCCGGCTCGGGGACTCCCGGCGGCGCGGTGATCACGATGCTGCCCAGCACCGCCTGCGAGGGGGCGGTAAAGGTCACCGCAAAGATCGCGTCAGTCTCTGCGTTGGCCGCGGCCATCAGCGGCATGGATGGTAGCGTGCCGGTCATCGAGAACGGGTTTGAGACCTGGTTTGCCCCAGCTTTGGCGGTCAGGGTCACCGGTCCCGGTGTCATGCTGCCGCCGGCCGTGTTGAGCAAGCCGTTGACCGCGAGGATCGCGCTGAGTGTGCCGGCGGGGTAGCTGAGCCCGGTTTGCATGATCTCAAAAGTCAGGGTGTCGGGGAAGCTACCACCGGAACTCGACTCAAAGGAGTTGAGCGCCGTCAGATTGGTCGACAGCCCCGGGGCGGGCAACAGGGGGGAGCCCAACACGCTGTTCGCGGCCAAGGTCAGCGAGAAGTCCGGGTCGCTGCAGCTTGTGATGATGGTCCCGGGGGTCGCGCTGTCATTGGCGTTGCACGCGGTGACGATGCCGCCGGTCTTTGGGTCGCTGACCGTCAGGGTCAGCGTCGCCTGCGCCGGCGCGGCGAGGGTGGCGAGCAACAGCCCGCCGGCGACCAGGTGCGTCTTGGCCGAGGAGCGCATCAGGCGCGGCACCGCCTGACCGATCACGCGGGGGCCCCTAGGTCTCGCCCGCGGGGGTGCGGCGGCGGGCGAGCGCCAACCCGGCGAGTGCGGCGACGAGCAGGGCCAGGCTGGCCGGTTCGGGGATCGGCGCCGGTCACGGTTATGCCGCGCTCAACCTTGCCGCCGCCGGCGAATGCCGAAGAGGCCAAACCCGGCCAAGGCCGAGCCGAGCAGGGCCAGCGAGGCCGGCTCCGGAACACCTGTTTGTGAGACCGTGTCGGTAATCGCCGTCACGACGGCATTAGTACCGGTTGTGATCGTTTCGTTGACGGTCATTTGAGCGACCGGAGTAGCAAGAAGTCCGGTCTGTGGACACCCTGTCGTAACAGGGTTGACCGTCCGCGTGCAATTGAACGTGGTGGTCCCAGGGGGCTGCCCGATGATGCTCGCCATCGCCGGGTTGGTAAACCCCGTGAGGGTCGCGCTTGCGGGACTACCGGTTAAGCTCGCGTTAAGGGTGAAGTCCTTCTCGAGATCGCTGATCAAAGAGCCTTGTGAGTTGGCTGGGTTGACGGCGACCGTGTAGTTGAGAGCGCCGGTCAGGCCTGGATTAACTGTGCCCAAGAATCCGATGGTGACGTTACCCGGAGTCATGAGGAATTGGAAACTAGCGGTACCGTTACCCGTTATGGCACCAGAAACGCTGGCGGCGCCAAAAAACTTGTCGCCCGCCAGCACACAGTTGCCCGGCGTCAGCAGGAACGGCCCGTTTACAGTATCCCCATTCATAGCCGTATCAATCGCGCCGGTGCAGAATGTGGGCGCGGCTTGCGCTTGACCTCCGAACAGGGACACGATGATCCCGGCCCCCACGATAACTGCAAACTTTCCCTTCATCTTGACCTCCTTAGGGCTTACCTAAAATTAACAGGAGCAAATACCGTGCCAAACGTTCAAGCGTTTGATTTATTTGATTTCCTGTCGGCGCGATGGTCGGAACAAACCCGAAAAACCGTAAAAGCGGCCGACACCGCTTGTCGAGGAATCTTACACTTTTGGCCACTTCAACGGGGTTTTTGGGCTAACCCGGACGGCGAGATCCTCTTCGGTAATCGCGGTGATCGCAAAGCCGCCCTGACGCGGCACCAAGCGGTAAGCGATCGGCTCGGAGGGGGCTACCGCTTTCCGGGCAGCAGCCAAGCGATGGTCGAAGTCGTCGCCCGGGTGAAGTTGCCGCTCAAGCGCGGCTTTCGCGGCCGCCTCCTTGGCCGCGGCGCGCTCCGCCAGGCGGCGCCGGGCCTCACGCATCGCCGTGTCCTCTGCGGCGACCGAAATAGGCGGAATGTCGTCCGGGTCAAATTCTGAAACGCATCGCCTCATGCACCTATTCCGCCGCCGCCGCGGTGTTGCTGTCAACCAAAAGATCAGCCCGGCCTGAGTGATACTATCCCCAGATCAGGTCGGGCTTGACCTCGAACGCGATGTCCTCGATGCCCTCGAATGTGGGCCCGGTCCGCATCATCTGGTCATAAGCGGCGACCGGCGGGCCGGCCACATCATCATCATTTTGCGATAATCCGGCCATGGCAATGACAACGGCGATGCCGTTGGCCAGCGGCAGTGCGACTTTGAATTCGGAAATCGAAACTCCTTCACTGAATTTTTCGCCGGCAGGCGCTGAAGCCGCCTTCCTCTAATGAAGCTGGTGCTCCTGTTCCTCGTCCTCAAGCTGCTTGCGGTAGGCGGCCCATACCGGCATTCACAATCTGCTCGATAATCAAGCCGCTCGGGCGCACCGGCGATCCCGATGATCTCGCCAAGGCCGTGCTGTTCATCGCCTCCGATCTGGCCAGCGTCCGTCCATTTGTACCTTGCGCCGTCTTGGAGTCGCATGCTCGGTCTCCCCCGTGGGCTGTTGGGGCCGGTCGCTAGTCCGGCTGGCTCGCCTCGCGGGGCGCGAGATGTGGCTCAGAAACCTCGCCAGAGCCCGCTTGAGAGCGTTCTCAGCCCGCCGCAGAGCAACGCGGCAAACGGGGTCGGCTCCTCACCCGCCTTCAGTGCGGCCCGCAACGCGGCCAACCCGCGCAACCGTCCGCTTCTCATGGGCTTGCCGGCTCGGCTGGCGGGGCCGGCTCGGAACGGCTCCGCTCCTCGGGGAAATCCCGGGCCTCGACGCCGGGGCCGTGAATTTTGAGGGTTGGTCGTCATCTAAACGCCCACTGTTGTACACCCCGTTTTTCGGAAACCACGGCTTCCTCCTCTCCGGCGGAAGCTTCACCCAAATCGACGTGCCCGACGCAGCCCCCTCACCCCCCAAGGGGAACGGTTTGACATTTGCCAACGGCATCAACAATGCGGGTCAGATCGTCGGGAATTTTCAAACGCTAGATGACACTCCCCTCGGGTTCCGGGCGGACCCGGTCCCGGAGCCGGCTTCCCTCACCCTTCTTGGCAGCGGCATCCTCATACTCGGCATGCATCACGGCATATTGCAGGGTGACGGTTCGGCGCCGGTCGCGGAGGGGCTGAACCCTTGTATCCGAATTTTAGCGATCAGCGCGTCATCCGGGCTTCGAGATCGCGGCTCCAGAGCGCCCAATCCTCGCGGGTGGGCTTGCTGTCGAGCCGGTGACCAGCGCCGCGCGCTCGGTGTTCGACAGCCGTGCCCCGGATGGAGCGGCGTGCTCTCGTCGGAGAGCAATTGCGGACCCTTCCGTCCGCTCGAGCGGTGCCCGCGAGGTCTCGTCTGACATGACTTGCGCGCCGTCGAGGCGCGCTCCGTCTTCCTGTTTTTCTCGGTTCTGGGGTCCAGCAGGATTTTCCGACTTACACCAAACCCGGCGGCCGGGCTCGCGGTTGAGCGGGTCGAGGAGCTGGTAGCCGTTGCTGGTACGGATCACCTGCCAGACCGAACCCCAATGGCCGAAGAGATCCTGCTCGCGGCGGCGGATGCGGGTGAGTCGGTGCACCCAGGTCAGGAGCCCGGCCTCCTCGAGAGCCCTGATCGCCACGCACACGCTGTCGCGGTGACACTTCGCGACGGAGGCAATCCGTTCGTAGCTCGGGAAGCACCGCCCGCCGCCATCGGCGCCGTGGAAGCGCCACAACAGCGCCCGGAGCACCCGTAGCGTCGCCCAGGTCAGCGGCCCCTGGTGCTGGCGCGGCACCCGATTCGCCGAATTGTAGGCGCCGGCTGCGGCCCACAGCCGGGCCTTGGCGTTGCCGTCGAGACGATACGAGGGCGCCGGGCCGAAGATTTTCTCCCGGCAATGCCGCAGATGTCGCGGCAAAACAAGCTGCAATGCGGTCCTTCCCGCCCGCGATCGGCACAGACCTTCCCTGTCAGCGGAAATTCACCGCTTGACGCGCCAGCGAATTTTTCGGAAAGCTCGCGATTGCCACACGCGAGTTTTCCGGTTCGCCGGTATGCAAGGCCCGCCCCTCGGCGGGCTTCTGCTTTTCTGGGCGATTAGGCTCCAGAGGGTTGACGACAGCCGGTCAGCTTGAAGGCATTGGCGGCCGCGTCACTGCGCTTGCAGTAGCGCCGCGGAAACCCTGGCGGTCGGCGAGCCCAAATCCGTCACGCTGACGGATTTACCGGCGAATCAACGTCACCCTCCTAAGGCAAGGTGATACGGCAACAGGCGCGTCACCTCCTTGAAACCAAGCTGACCGATGAGCTAATCGCCGAACATGCCGAGAAAATCGCCAAACGCGCCGCGGCGGCGAAATTGCCCGCCAAGCTGGCTGAGAAGATTCTGAGGTTGCTGCGGGCCGAGCCCGAACTATCGTGGGATGCCGCACTCGCCCTGCTCATCTGAGCCACCGGTGCCACGGCCGGGCGCGCAGGTTGGCGTGGGCGATCAATTCTTTGGCGTACGGGCGGACGCGTCGACCGGTCAGTGCGTCTCGGGCGGTATTTCGAGCGCTGTGACCCGGTCGGCGAGCTGCATCTGATGGTCGACGAGCGCCTGCACCGAGGTTGCCATGCCGGTGACGATGCCGGTCAACAGTCGCATGTCGGCGCGCATCGCCCGCGTCTCGGCGATCGCCTGCCCGACCTGACGGCCCAGCGCGGTGATGTCGACGTTGCGCGCGATGCCGGCGAGATCGTCCTTGGTGGCGAGCCCGGCGACGGCGGTCGCAATCGCGACCTCGAAGTCGGCCTTGGTCGCCATCTCCTCGCGTATTACCGCGATGCTCGCCTGGAGCCGTTGCTCTACGGTGTCTTCAGCCATTGTCGAGGGTTCCTCTCGATCGTGGTTAGAGGCGGCGGCGCTGTTTCCCTCAGCCCGTCGCCTCGCTGATATAGCTCACCTGAACCACCGTCGCCACCACGGACGGACTCGCAGCATTTCGAGCTCGTGACGCAGTGCGGCTGCCGAATCGGCGCTGATCCGCTCCGCCGCCCGCGCATCGGAGAGTTCAACACGCAGGCTAGCCAGGTCGGCATGCAAGCCGTCGATTTGCTGGTCAGCTCGATCGAGTTGTTGTTGCAGGGCGCAGACCGCCCGGTCGAACACCCGGACGAGCTCCTCATTCGCCCGGTCGTGACCGTCTGGTTGCCCGGTCATGCGACCGCCGGTCGAGGCCGGTCGCTCCCGGTCACGCGCCATATCGTCGGGTAGTAACACCCGGGCGCGACCGCCGTACGCGTTCGGGCTGCGCCGGGGCCAACCGTGGCGCCGGGCGAGCATGCGTGCTGCTTCCGTCGAGATACCGAGCAACGCAGCCGCCTCGGCATAGGTCAGCCACCGCTCTTGATCTGGTTCGCGCATGATTTCCCCCCATAGCAGCCTGGTCGCGCCCGGTCAGAAGGCCGGTCGAGGGCGGTCAAAGCTGCGCTGGGGGAAAGCGCAGACCGGAAAAGCCTAGCTTAGTGCGCTGACGGTCTCAATTACGGCCGATCCGGGCATCGAGATCGCGGTTCCAGAGTGCCCAGTCCTCGCTGGTGGGCTTGGTGTCGAGACGAACCAGCAGTGCAGCGCGTTCGGCGCTCGATAGAGGCGCTCCGCACGCATGGTCGTGCTCTCGTTGGAGAGCAATTGCGGGCGGTTCCGTCTGCCCGGGCGGTGCTGGGGAAGTCTCCTTTGGTATGACTCGCGCCGCGACAAGCGGCGCTCCGTCTTCCTGTTTCTCTCGGTTCTGGGGTCGCGCCGGATTTTCCGACTTACACCAGACCCGTCGGCCTGGCTCGCGTTCGAGCGGGTCGAGAAACTGGTAGGCGTTCGAGATGCGGATCACCTGCCAGACCGAGCCCCAATGGCCGAACAGGTCCTGCTCGCGGCGGCGGATCTTGGTGAGCCGGTGCACCCAGGTCAGGATGCCCGCGTCCTCCAGCGCGGCGATCGCAACACAGACCGAGTCGCGGTGACACTTCGCGGCAGCGGCGATTCGCTCGTAGCTCGGAAAGCACCGCCCGCCGCCATCGGCGCCGTGGAAGCGCCACAGCAACGCCCGCAGCACTCTGAGGCTCGCCCAGGTCAGCGGACCCTGGTGCTGCCGGGGCTGGCGATTCGCCGTGTTGTAGGCCGTCGCCGCGGCCCACAGCCGAGCCTTGGCGTTGCCGTCGAGGCGATGCGAGGGGGCGTCTCCGAAAATCTTCTCGCGCCGGGCCCGCAGATGTCGCGGCAAAACAAGCTGCAATGCGGTCCTTTCCGCCCGCGCCAGGCACAGACCTTCCCTGTCAGCGGAAATTACCCGCTTGACGGCCGGTCGGAATTTCGGGGAAGCTCACGACTGCCAGATCGAGAGTTTCCCCGGTCAGACCGGATGCAAGGCCCGCCCTCGGCGGGCTTCTGCTTTTTCTGGGCTATCGCGCTCCAGAAGGTTGACGATCCCGGCCAGCTTGCCGCCGTTGCCGGCGGCGTCCAGTGCGGTTGCAGTAGCGCCGCAGAAATCCTGGCGGTTCGCGCCGGCAAGTACGCAACGGTTGCGGATTTGCTGCCGAATCAGCGCCGACCACACCGCCGCTAAAAATGTGCTGTTCAGCCCCGGTCACAGCCGGCGCCGGGCCGTCATCCTGCGATATGCCGTGAAGCAACTACTTCAGCCGCATCCCGCCCCCGCCGCCGCGGAGAGCGTCTTCAGGAGCCGGCGTCGGATGTATGTCGTTGGCATTCGAAGCCTCCCTTTATTCGAGCGCTCACGCCTTCAGCTCGCGTTTGAGCTCGTTCAGAAAGCGCCAATCGGTGCCGTCGGCGATGATCTTCTGCGGGCTCGACCGGATCAGGCCCGCCTCGTGCAGCCGAAGCGCGAGCCGGGGGAATGATCGCGTGCCTGGGCTGCTGCCCGATGCCGTGCCAGGGGGAATGACACGGCGCCACCGGCATAGCACCGCCTCGCCGGAAACGCGAATATCCCGGTTTTCAGCGCTCAGTCACAGGGTACAGTCGGCGGCCCACTAGATCTTGCGCCTCAGGCCCCACGGGTCCGGTTCGAGCGCCTGCAAAAAGCCTCTCTCGGTGCTGTCTTTGGCCAATTGCCTAATTTCGCGCTTTGCGACTGCGCGCGCCTGGCATATTCTCCCCGACAACGGTCGCCAGGTAGACGTCCGAAGCTATTAAATCAAAGCAGGGAGGAACGAGCATGCCATACCGGGCATTGGTAGTTGCCCCGTTCGTGGCAATTCTCGCTTCGTTCTGGCCGGGGAGCGTCACCGCGACACCGCTCCTATATGCTCCGAGCGCCAACCACATCCTTTATACGATCGATCCAACAACCGGTCTTTCGACCGCGCTCGGTTTCATAACGCCTGACATTCCCACCGATGCCTTGAGGATCAACGCGCTTTCGTTCGTGCCGTCGGGTATCCTCTATGGAGTAGACGACAACAACAATGTTTACCAGATCGATCCGACCACAGTTCCATGTGCGCCCTTCACTTGCAATCATGCCACGTTGATCGGCAACACGGGTCTGGGCTCGAGCAATCTCGTTATCGCCCTGGAGTCAAGTTCCGGCGGAACGCTTTATGCATCTTCAGGCAGCGGCGATTTGGAGACGATCAATCGTTCGACAGGCGCAGCGACCGTGGTCGGCAACACTGGTTTCATTCCAGCGGGCGACCTCGCGTTTTCACCGGACGGAAGAACCCTGTACATGAGCGCGGGCGGCGTGGGTCCGAGCGATCTAGTAACCGTTAATCAGGCTACTGGGGCGGGAAGTCTTGTGGGAGCCATCGGGTTCAGCGACATCTTTGGTCTCGAATTCGACCAGGGCATCCTTTACGGTCTGAACGATAATGGTCAGTTAATCCGCATCGATCCGGCCACCGGGGCCGGGGCTCTGATTGCGGTCACCAGCCCTCTGGTGGAAGGCCTGGACCTTGCCCTGCCGTTTTCCGTGGTCCCGGAACCCTCATCTCTGCTGCTCCTAGGTGCGGGACTGGCCGGGATCGCGATGTTGGGCGCGCGCCAAAGGCGGCGCTTCATGCGTTAGAAGACAAATCCATCAAAGTTTGCCGCCGCGGGGCCACCCCATCGTTCAGCCGGCACGGGCAGCGAGCGCCGGCCTAATCGCTGACGTGCAAGCTCTCGGTAATGCTGGCAAAGGCGATGCCGGGAACGTTGAGGTTGGCGGCCTCGGGGAAAAGCCTGACAACATTGCCGACCGGCGTCTTCACGCCAGCTCGTCCCAATTCATCATCGACGATGTGCGACGACGGCTCGGCCCGCAAAAAGCGCCGGGTCCGGGCATAGCTGTCCTCGGAGCCGCGCGGCTTGCCCGGCTTACGTTTGATCCGCTCCTCGATACGCACCGGGCTTCCGTCGCGCACGTCGACCCCCGTCTCAACGATCCGGGTCTGTGCGGTCGCCCGCACCGGCTTGGGCGCCTGGCGAGCTTGTCGATCTTCTGCGCCTGCTGCTCGACCGTTCGTTCGAGGCTCGCCACCCGGCCGACGAGACGCAGGATCAAACCGGCGACCGAGTCGGTGGCGCTGTTCGTGCCCCTGGCGACCGTTTCGACAAAGGCTGATAACCGCGTGCGCTCAGACCGCCTTCGGGGTCGCTTGCCGTGCCCGAATGAAGATGTAAACTGAGCCATCCGCCGCACTCAGAGCGGCCAAGGAGCGCGCTGCTGGGGGCGCCAAATGAAATACTTAGGCCTTGTCTGTGTCAGCGTTTTGTTAGTCGCATCGGCCGGGTCTGACGCTTTTAGCTGGGGGGCTGTGAGCGGACCCAGGGGCGGTGCGGCCTACCGCGGGCCCATGGGTGGTGCAGCGGTGCGCGGCCCTTACGGCGGTGCCGCAGCGCGCGGCCCTTACGGCGGTGCGGCGGTGCGCGGCCCCGCTGGCAACGTCGCGGTGCGCGGTTCCGGTTACAGCGGCGGCTATTATGGCGGCGGCTATCGGGGCGGCTATTATGGGGGTGGTTATTATGGTGGCGGTGGGGTCGCTGCCGGTGTGGCGGCCGGTGCCTTGGTCGGCGCTGCGGTTGGCAGCGCCGCGGCCGCACCGAGCTATTACCCGCCGCCTTATTATTGCGGGCCATACAACACCTGCTGACCCTTATTTTCCCTCCGTCCTGACCCCTGCCGGCCCGGCGGTCCCAGCGGGCTCTGGCGGTAGTTCTGGGCAGCTCTTTCTACGGCCCTCGGCGGGACCATCAGCTTGCCGGCTACGACGCGCAGGATCAGCAACGGGGTCCGGTTGTGGCTTACCGTCGAGCCCGGCGGGCAAAATCCGGTCGAGCTGGTTCGCGGCCGCTCCCAGCGTCATCGGCGGGCCTCGGTAGGGCTTCACCGGCGTCGCTGGTGGGCCGAGGCGCGCGGCGGGGTGTAGACCTTGGGCGGCGGCCGAGGCTCACGCGGTGGCGGCGGTTCGATCTTCTCCAAGATCGCCCTGAGCGGGTAGAGACGCGGCGACAGTGGAAAGCGGTCGGTATCGAGGGTGCGCTTGAGGAGGCGGGTGAGCGCGGCGAGCTCGTCGTCGGTGAGGTCGAGCTGCATGGCGGGGGCCTCCTTGCTCATCGGACGAAAATATCCTACGTTGACGGGTGGATGACCGGGAACGAGTTTCTGCGCCGGATCCGGCGGCTCGGGCGCCGGCGCGGAGTTGCCGTGCATTACGATGCGGCGCGCGGCAAGGGCAGTCACGGGACGCTCTACTACGGCGCCCGCAGGACGACGCTGAAGGATCCGCGCACCGAACTCGGCCGCGGGCTGTTGCGGCGGATGCTCGTCGACCTCGGGCTCGGGGCGGGTGATCTGAGCGAGTAGGAGAGGCTCCCTTATGGTGCGGACGACATTCACCTACCCCGCCATCTTGGAGCCCGACGAGGATGGGCGGCCGGTGGTGACTTTCCCGGATTTGCCGGGAGCGGTGACCGACGGTGCCGATGAAGCCGAAGCGCTGCGCGAGGCTACCGACTGCCTCAGCGAGGCGCTCGCCACCCGGATCACCCATGGCGAGGAAATCCCCCGGCCGAGCCTGCCGCAGCCCGGGCAACATCTGGTGTCGCCGGATCCGACGATCGCGCTGAAGGCGGCACTCCACATGGCGCTCTATCAGCGCGACATGACGGTGGCGGACCTCGCCGAGCGCATGGGTTTTGCCGACTGGCACCAGGCGGAGCGGCTCGTTGACCCGCGGCATTCGACAAAGCTTGTCCGTCTGGCCAACGCGCTCGGCGCATTGGGCTACCGGATCGCGATCGCGGTCGAAGACCAAGCGGCGAGGTCCGAGTGCAGCGGCCGGCCGGCAAAACGCCGTGCGCAAAAGACCTGAAGAGCCTGCTCTTCCTTTGCAGCAGCGGGTGCAGCGGCGGCGTCGGGACCCGCTGCCGGAGCAGCTGTGGAAGTTTCTGCCGCCGTTTCGGTCACCACCCCGGGGTGCCGAAGCTGCCGCTGCTCGGGTGCTGCCGCGGCGAGCTCAGCGAACAAATTCCGGCGAACGGGCGCATTCTGCGTGAGGAGGGAGGTACGGGGTGATATCGGACGGCAACATCGAACGGGTGCGGGGGCCAGGTGGTTTGAAATGCGGTCGAGGGCTCAATCCGGGAGTACGAGGCAGCCCATTACCCCATGAATAGAGGTAAACGCCCTTCGATCGTCATGGATAACAGGCGGAGATCGATTCCTGCTTGGCAGGATCAAATCAGCGATCCGAGCCTTACCGTCCTGCTGGCCCTTCAGCTCTGCGCAATCTTTGTCGCGGCGCCGCTGGCCGCGAAGGGACTGCCTATGGCCCGGATGGTCGCTGATACGCTCGTTCTTGCCGTCCTGGTCATCGTCGTGATGCTGTCGCGCAAATGGGGCGCGATTGTTGTGATCCTGCTGGGGTTGGCTGCCACCGTGGCAAGCTTCCTACCGCCAGGAGAGTGGTCGCCAGTTTTGGGCACAATCGCCCGCCACGGGTGAGATGCTTGCGTTCTCCGCGCTGGCTTGGGTGGTAGCGCACGCGGTCTATGCCCCTGGCCGCATCACATTGCAGCGCCTTCAGGGTGCGGTAGTCGTTTATCTGAACCTCGCGGTGATTTTCGCCGCGGCTTATAGCCTGATTTGGGAGTTGATCCCGGACGCCTTCGCCAACATTGCTGCGCCGACGGTAGATCCGCACGAAGTC
>Ga0306918_10000841_pt1 | contig 14684 bp, 16 predicted proteins | sample tim00Cox0000000H_FD_203315 | JGI IMG/M metagenome (GOLD analysis project Ga0306918, IMG submission 203315) | Lab enrichment of tropical soil microbial communities from Luquillo Experimental Forest, Puerto Rico - timezero.00C.oxic.00.000.00H (v2)... | ecosystem: Environmental > Terrestrial >... | reverse complement strand
TGCGTTCGTTTCCAGCAGCGATTCGTAGACCCCAGCCGCGCCGGCTGTCCCCGCGCGTGGGAAGAGCGCGGGAATGCCTACCCACGAGCAATGTGCTATAAACATACCGCAGAAAATCTGAAGTCAGTCTTCGGAAAAGACGGCATCGACCATGAAGTCTGTGGCGCGAAAAGTGAGAGAAAGGCTTGGGTTTTCGATGATCAGAAACCAGTCTTATGTATCCCTGCACGTCTCCCCGATGTATCCCTCTTTTGAAGTTTCATTTTGGGGCTTATCAGCGTTAGACAACCCTCTCGATCGTCGTTTCAACAGTCCAACGGTATGGTTTCCCTCATATGCACCAAATCGGCGCGCTGCGATCCAAACCTTTTGTCGGTGGTCCCGTGCCTCAGACCTTTTGAGCCATTCCTCTTGTTGTACGCGACCTGAATGTCCGGCGACACCTCAGGCACAATATTCTGGAAGGTTACTTGGTTGGCTCGTTAAAGACTTTCGACTTCTGAGAGCCTGCCTCAAAAGCCTCCTCGTCAATCATCGACAGCAAGGGACCGCTTTCGAATCCGACTCCGGCTGTTCTGCCTTGGCCGTGGAGACGGCACCCCTGGTCGGGTTGTTGAGCCAAAGCCGAAGTTCCGTGTTTAAACTTATTTCGAGCATCGCAATATCCATGGGGTCATGGCTTCACGGTGCTGCGCTGGCTCAGGCGTTGCTGGCGCTCTCGATTGTCAGCTGGCCAAGTGCTTTCGATGAACGAGAGCACCGCCCAGATGTCCACGTTGCTGAGGATCCTCTTGTATGCCGGCATATCGGATTCATAGCCCGGTACGACCGCAGCAGTGCCGTTCTCGGCCATCTCGAACAACTGCTTGTCCGAATGGTGCCACGTATGTCCCGTTTTGTCGTGGGGTGGTGCCGGTAATCGTCCGTTGGGTAGCCGGTCGCGCCAATTCGGCTGTCCCTCAAGATTTGTCCCGTGGCAGGACGCGCATTGTTGCGCGTAGACCGCTTTGCCGTGCGCGACCAGGCTCCGGCTGCTCGGATCAGGTTTGGTCGGCTCACCACCCGTGATCATCCACCAGACCAATCCACCCCCGAGCACGGTGATGGCGGCGGTCGCACCCACCACCCAACGGATCATGGGGTCATTCATTACAGTGTCATAAAAACACTGGGTTTGCCGTCTTGGCCGATCGCATAGATCGTGAACGGTGCAATCTTCTCGCCAGACATACCCGAGACCCGGTAGGCATCCCCGGCAGGGTGACGCCTTTGATTGACGGGCGCTCGGCCCGCAGTTTCTCGATCGCCTCCACCGGCACGTGCCCATCGACCACATAATTCCCAATGAAGGCTGTATGGCAGCCCGGTAGATCCGCAGGAATACCCGCTTTCCGGCTAATTTCGGTGAGGTCGTTAGTCGGCGTGGAGGTGACCTCGAAGCCGTGCTGTCGCAAATAATCAGCATACCCTTCGCAGCAGCCGCATTCCGGATTCTTATAGGGGGTCACGGCGACCGGCGCGGCGCAAACCGAGCCTGCTATCGCCAGAGGGACGGCGGAAACCAGACAGGGCGCGTCTGGTAACCATACGCATCTCCTTCTAGTTCAGACGACGCGAAGGACCGCCATCGTACCGGCCATCTGGTGGTTGGTGACGCCGTCCATCGTGTTCGGAATCCGCGGGCCGTGCCCATCAGTACCGCAGTGGCGTTGAGCCATGCGATGATCTAATCGAGCCGCGAGCCCGAGCCCGACCAAAGGGAGACGCGGCCCGAGCCGCGTCTCAAGACCACGATCCCTTTAGTAGACCGCCTGAAGCTCTCCCGCCTTAATCAGCCGGACGAGCTCGTTCCATTCGGCGTGCGACAGCCGAACGGTATTTGCGTTCTCACCGATCGTGACGCCTTGGTTGGTAATCTCGACCTCCGGGCATTCCGTGCAGAACGGACAGAGGGTGATCTTGATCGGTTCCATAGCGGTTCTCCTTCTTGAAGCTCACGTCGGCCAACCTCCGATCCGTAGGAAGCCAGCCATGAACATCGGCGAGGCTGCGCCCATCAGGGGTATCAGCAAAGCCCATTTCCGACTGCCGAGCCGTGGCGCCGAATGCCTATTGTATACACCCAAACAGACGTCTTCAAAACGGGCACGGAAGCTCGGCTTCTTGATCGAACGCTACCGCCGTCTACTCGACTCTGACCGGACAAGAGCCGGCCCAGCAGGGATATAAAACGGCTGGCGCTCCAAAGAGGGATGCCGCCCCTCGTCGCTGCGTGCGACGGCAAATGAACGCCCGGAGTGTCTTGCGTGACCTCAGGATGCTGGCGTCGGGCATGGTAAGGTGCCGCCGGCACTGGCTATGCCCCGCCCGCCGCCGTCGTACGTCTCTCGCGAGGCTCCAGCCCGCAAAGACAAAGATGAGCCCACCAAAAATCACCGAATTCCACATCAACGATATCGTGGCGGTGAATCCGATGATACAGGGCGATAGCAGCAGCCAGGCACCAAGCGCAAAGATGGCCCGCTGACCCCACATCCGCATAATCCCGTTGATCGCCAGTGTCGTGAGCACGACCGCCGCGAGCCCACGACCCACAGATTGAACATCCCGCGCGTTCCGCCGCCCGGTTCCGTACTCACCATCGCGTGCTCGATGAACCAGGGCGAGCCAAAAACCCACAGACCAGGACGTAATTTACCCAGTCCTGCCAGTATTTAATCATCGGGTCATGCCCCCTTCTTGGCCGCCCTCCCGTGCCGGGCACAGCTCGCTTCGCTCAGGTCATCCGCTAAGTGGTCCTCGGCTACGGGTCTCCCGTCCTGGGGATGACTCCAACCTTGACCTTCCCGTAAGGGGAACCTCCATCTGAGATGAGGGCGCGGCGTTAGCCTCAGCGCGCCTGGGATGAGGCATCGCTATGAATATCGGGCAAGCTGCTGAGGCCTCCGGCGTGTCGGCCAAAGCGATCCGCTATTACGAGACCTCCGGCCTGATCGCGCCCGCCGGCCGCAGCGAAGGCGGCTATCGTGTTTACGGCGAGGCGGATATCCGCACATTGCGCTTCATCCGCCGCGCCCGCGATCTCGGCTTCTCGATCGAGCGCATCCGGCGGCTTCTTGACCTCTGGCATGACAAAGAGCGTGCCAGCGCCGACGTCAAGCGCCTGGCTCTCGACCATGTCGGCGAGATCGACGCCAAGATCGCGGCGCTCGTCGCTATGCGTGATGCCGTCGAGGAACTGGCAGCCGCATGCGACGGTGATCATCGGCCGGAATGCCCGATCCTGCGTGACCTCGAAGGTGCCGCTGGCGGATAATCCTCCCCTTATGACGTGCGTGTTGAGTGCCCCGCGCCAAACCGCGGCACGAAGGCCGGCACGCGCTGGATATAGGCGCGGTACTGATCACCGAATTTGCGCAGCGCCTCACGCTCTTCAATGCGTGCAAGCCGTATGTACATGACCACGAGCACCGGAAACATCAGCAGTGTCAGGATCGTCGGCCACTGCAGCAGGAAGCCGAGCATGATGACAATAAATCCGACATATTGCGGGTGCCGGACATATTCATAGACACCGGTCGTTGCCAGCGTGCGCTGTCTTTGCGCGTCATAGAGAACCTTCCACGCGGCTGACAGCAGGATGAAGCCGCCGAAGATCGCGGCAAGGCTCAGCAGATGCAAGACGCTCCAATGCGGATCGCCGTGCAGACCAAGCAGCGTCGACCACAAATGTCCCGCGTCATGCGAGAACGGATCGATCCCTGGATAAGTGCGGGTAATCCAGCCCGAAAGCAGGTAGATCGTCAGCGGGAAGCCGTACATCTCAGTGAATAGCGCGACGATGAAAGCCGAGAAGGCGCCGAACGAACGCCAGTCGCGGCTGATCTGCGGCTTGGTAAAGCTGAAGGCGAAGATGACGAACACCGCGGTGTTGATGATCACCAGCCCCCAGAGGCCATAGGCCGGCGCGGTATCATGCGTCATGGCCTTCCCTCCCCTTCCTCATCCGGGTTGGACTGCCGCCCCTGACCGTGCCCGCTATGATGGCCATGGTGCATAAAGAGGTGCATCAGCGGACAGGCGAGGATCAGGAGGTAGGGCAGCACGCCAAAGACATGCGCCGTGTGCTCCGTCAGCAAAAAGAACCCCGCCACGATAAGGAATCCGCAGGTGACAATCCCGATCGGGCTGCGCCACCAGGATGGTTGTTCGTGCTCATGGTTCATCGGCCGGGCCCTCTACTCAGCGCTCGAGACGCCGGCTGAAAAAATTGTAGATGGGCCCGAACACCAATGCGATGTACCAACCCCAGATGAAGCTTTCAACGAGGCCAAGAAAGTAGCTTTGCCAAGTCAGAAGTTTGAACCCCGGTAAAAACATCGACAGCGCTTCATGCTGAACACGGAAGCCGGGCAGCAACAGATATCCTGCAATGCAAATCACGTAGGAAATCACGAAGAACACGCTCAGGCTCAATCCCAGCGTCACAATGCGGATTGAGGCCGCCTGGCCGCCATTGGACCGGACGCCTATCCGGGGCCCCGACATGCTCTGCGTCTGACTCATGATAGCTCTCCCTTCCAACCGCTCTTCGTTACATCATCCCCATTGGACCCATGATCAGCTCGTCGGCGGTTTTCTTCTGTTCATCGCTGAGCGACGCATAGAGGGGGTCAACCGCTGCTTTGAGTTTGCGCAGCGCCTCAAGACGCGCGGTCAGCATTTTTTCCCGCGTTGCCAGCTTGTCAGGCAGCGTTGCACCCTGCGTGCCTCCCATCATTCCCTCCGCCATCGCGCCCATGCCTTTGGCATTGGCGCGGATCGCGTCGGCGACCGCGTTCCATAGCAGCAGCTGCGCGTCGGTGATCTTGAGCTCGGTCTTGAGGAACGCCAGCCGGCCTTCGATGTGCCCTGTCATCGCGGCCATCATCGGCATGCCCGTCATGCCGTCCTCACCCATCATCATCCGCATCATGTTCATCATTGGCATCTCGCCGGCGCCCGACATCATGCCCCCGGGCATTCCCGAACCTGCCGCTGCCGGCGGCGTCCCTGGCGGATGGTGCTGCTCGTGATCCTGAGGTTGTTGCGCAAACGCAGGCCCCGCGACCAGGACCAGCATCACCAACGACGCGCAAATTTTGACGTGACGCATGTGATCCTCCACCTAAATACCTGTGTCCGATGCGGTTGCCGGATGAATTGATTCAGATCAAGTTGAACGACGATTTGGTCACGTAAATTGAAGCAAAGGAAACCCTCCCGCGCTGGAAGGTTTGACGAAGTAAGCCTTCCTCCGCTGGAAGCCTCGGCGTAAGGACTAAGCCTGATGACTGCGGCCGAACCACTTGCTCGCCATCAACGCCACGCTCCGGCGCCGCCGGCCGAGGTGCGCGACCCCGTGTGCGGGATGACCGTCGATCCGGCCAAGGCCAGGCACCGCGCCGAGCATGCCGGCCGTAGCTACTTCTTCTGCAGCGCCCGTTGCGGAGAAAAGTTCAGGGCCGAACCAACGCGCTATGTGGTCGCCTCCCTGCAGGGCCGTGCCCCTGCAGCCGCCGGCGAGGTCCTATGGACCTGTCCAATGCATCCGCAGATCGTGCGGAACGAGCCCGGCAGTTGCCCGATCTGCGGCATGGCGCTGGAACCCATGACGCCCGCGGCCGGCGAAGCCGAAAATCCAGAATTGCGCGATATGACGCGGCGCTTCTGGGTCGGCGTCGCGCTCTCGCTGCCGCTGTTGACCATCGCCATGGCCGAGCATTTCAACAAACCGGCACTTGATGCCCTGATCGCCCCGCGTCTTCTCGTCTGGGTGCAGCTGATCCTCGGCACGCCGGCCGTGCTATGGGGCGGCTGGCCGTTCTTCGAGCGCGGCTGGGCGTCGATCGTCAGCCGCCGCCTCAACATGTTCACGCTGATCGCGCTCGGCACCGGCGTCGCTTATGCCTATAGCCTGGTCGGCGCGCTGGCGCCGGGGATCTTTCCCGCCTCCTTTCGCGATCATGACGGTCAGGTGCCGCTCTATTTTGAGGCGGCCGCCGTCATCGTCACCCTCGTTCTGCTCGGCCAGGTCCTCGAGTTGCGTGCGCGTTCGCAGACCAGCAGCGCCATCCGGGCGTTGCTTGACTTGGCGCCGAAACGCGCCCGACGCCTGGGCGATGACGGCACCGACGAGGACATTCCGCTTGAGGATGTCGTTCCCGGCAACCGCTTGCGTGTGCGGCCGGGCGAGAAGGTACCGGTCGATGGCGTGGTGCTCGAGGGCCGCAGCGCGGTCGATGAATCTATGATCACCGGCGAGCCGGTGCCGGCCGAGAAGAATCCCGGCGATAAGGTGACCGGCGCCACCGTCAATACGACGGGTAGTTTCCTGATGCGCGCCGAGCGGGTCGGCAGCGACACGCTCCTCGCCCAGATCGTCGCTATGGTGGCCGAGGCACAGCGGTCGCGCGCTCCGATCCAGAGACTTGTCGATACGATCTCGGCTTGGTTTGTGCCTTCGGTCGTCGTCATCGCCGTCGCGACGTTTGTCGCGTGGTCGGTTTTGGGTCCAGCGCCGGCCATGGGCTTTGCGCTCGTCAATGCCGTCGCCGTGCTGGTCATCGCCTGCCCTTGCGCTCTTGGTCTCGCGACGCCGATGTCGATCATGGTCGGCACCGGCCGCGGCGCGCGCGCCGGCGTCCTGGTCAAGAACGCAGAAGCGCTCGAGCTGATGGAAAAGATTGACACCCTCGTTGTCGACAAGACCGGCACCCTGACCGAGGGCAAGCCGCGCCTGGCTGGCGTCAGCCCGATCGGTGGCGCTGACGAGAATGAGTTGTTGCGGCTCGTCGCTAGTCTTGAGCTTGGCAGCGAGCATCCGCTGGCGGCCGCGATCGTCGCCGGCGCCGAAGCGCGCGGGCTCAAAGTTTCGCCGGCGACGGAATTCGTCACTGAACCCGGCAAAGGCGTGACGGGCTTTGTCGACGGCCGGCGAGTCGCCGTCGGCAACACGTCGCTTTTCGCCTCGCTCGATATCGATGCGGTCGATCTCCCCGCGCGCGCTGACGCTCTGCGCCAGGAAGGTCAGGGCGTGATGCTAGTTGCGATCGACGGCAAGGCGGCGGGCCTCATCGCCGTCGCCGACCCGATCAAGGAGAGCGCCATCACCGCCCTTGCGGCGTTGCATGCCGAGCGGATTCACGTCGTGATGCTGACCGGCGACAGTCGCACGACGGCCCAGGCTGTCGGGCGCAGCCTCGGGATTGACGATGTCGTCGCCGAAGTGCTGCCCGATCAAAAAGCATCCGCGGTCAAGAAATTTCAGGATGAGCAGCGCTTCGTCGCCATGGCCGGTGATGGCATCAACGATGCGCCGGCTCTTGCGCAGGCGCAGGTCGGTATCGCCATGGGCACCGGCGCCGATGTCGCCATGGAAAGCGCCGCCGTCACGCTCATCAAGGGCGATCTGCAGGGTATCGTGCGTGCGCGGCGCCTCAGTCGGGCAACGATGCGCAACATCCGGCAAAATCTGTTCTTCGCCTTCGTCTTTAACGCGCTCGCGGTTCCGATCGCGGCCGGGGTGCTTTATCCGGCGCTCGGTTTGCTGCTCAACCCGATGATCGCCAGCGCCGCGATGAGCATGAGCTCGGTTCTCGTCGTAACCAATGCGTTGCGCCTTCGCACCGCCCGATTGTGAGCTCGGCGTCTCGGCCGAAGAGCGAGGCCGCACGTCCGATTCTTCTGTATCTGATTGTTGCCGCGGCCGGCCACTTAGCGTGGGAAGTGGCCCAGTCGCCGCTCTACACCATCTGGTGGACGGGCACGAAGCGCGAGATCGCGTTCGCTCTGATCCACTGCACAGGCGGCGATATTCCGATCACGACCGTGACACTGGCGGCCGCCGCCGCGCTCGCCCGGCTTTTCTGCTGGCGCCCGTTTGGGTGGCGCATTATTTTCACCGCCATCGTCCTTGGCGTCGCCTACTCCATTTTCAGCGAATGGCTGAATGTCGAAATCCGGCGCACCTGGTCCTATACCCCGGCGATGCCGGTTCTACCTTTTCTTGGCACCGGCCTGACGCCCCTGCTGCAATGGCTGATCGTCCCGAGCCTGGCTTTTGCCATTGTTGTCTGCCGATCCCGCCCCGCGCAGCGCCTTGCGCGCTGACGGGGCCGGCTTCACCTTAAGGCGGCCCTGTGCTATGCGGGATTCGGGAAGAATTCAAAAACTTCGGGGTTACGTGCCCGTACCGTGAAGCGATCCCTGCTCTTGCGCTGCTTGGTTCTGCTGCTGTCGCTCGCTCTCGTCAGCGGCAACGCCCATGCCGCGCTTCATCTGGGCAATGCTCATCACGAGCCCTGCCCCGAGGAGCATACCCACCACCACGGTAAAACGCCGCTCCATCAGCATCGCCATGACCACGGCCTTGCGTGCTGCTGCGACTGCCTCGGCTGCAGCTCAGCCGTCTATCTTGCTCCAGTGCTCGGTATCACGCCGGTCGATCTACCAGCCCGGGTCCATTACGACGCCCTGACCGCATCCCTGTCCGGCCGGGTGCTGCGGCCCGATCCTGATCCTCCCAGACCTGGCACGCTCAGCTAACCCGGCGCGGATACGCGCCCGGGTACGGGGCCGTTTGCCTGAAGGCCGTCGCCTGCCGGCCGCAAACACCCCTTCCCTTTCGATGCCAATCCCGACCGCGGGCCTTCGGCGGACACGATTTTGCGCCGGTGCCCGCAAGGAGAATGTTCGATGATCGCGCGTCTTTATCGTCCCTTGGTGACGGGGCTCCTGCCTGTCGCCCTTATCGCCTGCATGAATTCCCCGCCGACCTCCGCCGAACCGGGCGCAGCGGTGCCGCTCGGGATCGATCTCGGCAGCTCCGGCCCGGTGATCGCAAGCGCGCAACCGGAGCTGCCGGCTCGCGTCATACATGCCGTCGCAGAAGCCGCGTCCGCGCCGCACCGTGACATGCAGATGGCACACGCGGGCCACAACGACGCCCACGGCACCGGTACCGTGAATTCCGTCGATCCTGCGCAACACAAGGTTAATCTCAGCCACAACCCGATCCCCGAAATCGGCTGGCCGGCGATGACCATGGAGTTCCCGGTCGCCCCCTCGATCGATCTCACGGCGATCAAGCCCGGCACGCGCGTCAATTTTACGATCGAGCAGCAGCCCGGCGGCATGTACGAAATCCGTGCGATCGCGCCAGCCGGGGCGAGACCATGATGGTCTCCTACCCTCCGCTCACCCGCCGCCGCTTCATGGGAGCGGCCGCCGCCGGCGCGCTTGCGCTGATTCCCGCCCCGCTGCGGCACGCGCTTGCCGCGCCCGCACCGGTTCTCAGCGGCACCGAGTTTGCGCTTGAGATCGGGTCAATGCCGATCACCCTTAATGGCCGGCAAACCACGGCGACCGCGGTCAACGCCCAGGTCCCGGCGCCCATTTTGCGCTGGCGCGAGGGCGACACCGTAACGCTTGCCGTCACCAACCGCCTGAGCGAGCCGAGCTCGATCCACTGGCACGGCGTGCGCACGCCCTCGCCTATGGACGGCGTGCCGGGGCTGAGCTTTAGCGGCATCGCGCCCGGCGAAACCTTCCTCTACCGCTTCCCGGTCCGTCAGAGCGGCACCTATTGGTACCACAGCCATTCGATGTTCCAGGAGCAGACCGGGCTTTATGGGGCGATCGTGATTGCACCGAAGGCGGGCTATCCTCAAGCCTTCGATCGCGATTACGTTGTGCTGCTGTCCGACTGGAGCTTCGAGCCGCCCGAGACGATCGTCAGCAACCTCAAATTTCAAAGCAACTATTACAATTACGGCCAGCGCACGCTCGGCACTTTTATAGACGATGTAGAGCGCAAGGGAATCGCCGACACCGTCGCGGACCGCCTCGAATGGGGCACGATGCGCATGACCCCGACCGACGTCCTCGACGTCTCGGGCGCAACCTACACCTATCTCATCAACGGCCAGCCGCCCGGCGCCAACTGGACAGCGCTATTCCGGCCCCGCGAGCGGGTGCGTCTCCGCTTCATCAACGGCTCGTCGATGAGCATCTTTGACGTGCGCATCGACGGCCTGCCGATGACGGTCGTGCAGGCCGACGGCAACGATGTCGCGCCGGTCACCGTCGACCAGTTCCGCATCACCGTCGCCGAAACCTATGACGTGATCGTGCAGCCTACGGCCGACCGCGCCTACACGATCTTCGCCCAGGCCGAGGATCGCACCGGCTACGCTCGCGGAACACTCGCCCCACGCGCCGGAATGGCGGCGGCTATCCCGCCGCTGGATCCCCGCCCGATGCGCACCATGGCCGACATGGGGATGGCCGGCATGGAGCACGGCGAAATGCCCGGCATGGAGCTAAGCCCCGAGGGCAAGCGCCTCGAAGGAAAAGTCGGCGTCGACAATGTCGCGATGATGCCGGCCGAGCGCTTGCAGAGCGCCGGCGAGGGCTTTCCGCCGGGGCGCCGCGTCCTCACCTATGCCGATTTGCGCGCAACAAAGCCCGGCAGCGATCCGCGTCCGCCGGCGCACGAAATCACGCTGCATCTCACCGGCAATATGGAGCGATTCATCTGGGGCTTCGACGGCAAGAAATTCTCTGAAGCCGTGCCGATCGAGCTCAAACTCGGTGACCGCGTGCGTTTCGTGCTGATCAACGACACGATGATGGAGCACCCGATCCATCTGCACGGGTTGTGGAGCGAGCTCGACAACGGCCACGGCGAATACCGCCCCTACAAGCACACGATCAACGTCAAGCCGGGCGAGCGCCTCAGTTATCTCATCACCGCCGACGCGCCGGGCCGCTGGGCGTTTCACTGCCATCTCCTTTATCACATGGAGATGGGGATGTTCCGTGAGGTGCGGGTATCATGAGCGCACGGCGCATGATTCCGCTGGGCGCCGCGCTTATTGCCTTGGCGGCGCCGGCATCCGCTCAAACGCCTGCCGCCAACGATGAGCCCACTCTTGGCCTGGAGCCCGGTGCGATGCAGCCCGTAATGGATCGCGGCATCTTCGCGCACGCCATTCTCAACGAGAACGAGGGACGGTGGAACGGCAGTAACACCCAGTACCGTTGGTCGGGGGAGGGCTGGCTAGGCACAGATTACGACAAACTGTGGATCAAATCGGAAGGCACGCGGCAGAGCAACGGCACGCTGGAGGACGGCCAGCATCAATTCCTCTATGACCGCGCGATCACGACCTACTTCGATCTGCAGGGCGGGCTGCGCAGCGATCTCGACTCACGGCCTACGCGCAACTGGGCCGCTTTCGGCATTCAGGGCCTCGCCCCCTACTTCTTCGACCTCGAACTCACCGGCTATGTGAGCAGCGGGGGGCATCTCGCCGCCAAGTTCGAAGCTTTTTACGACCTCCTCCTCACGAACCGGCTGATTCTGCAGCCGCAAGTCGAGATCGATCTCTACAGCAAGGCCGATCCGGCGCGGCTCACAGGCGCCGGGTTTGCCGACATCGATACCGGTCTCAGGTTGCGCTACGAATTCAGCCGGAACTTCGCGCCCTATATCGGCGTCGTCTACGAAGGCAATTTCGGCCAGACCGCTAGCTACGCGAAGCGGGCGGGCGAGAGCACGGGCGACTTCCGCTTCGCCTTTGGCGTACGCGTTTGGTTCTGAGGGCGCCCAGCATGCGCAGCTTTCTGGTTTCGCTCGCCGTCGCGATTGCTCTTGTCGTTATTGGCGGGCTGATCTTCATTTATTCGGGTGTTTTCGATGTCGCCGCGAGCGATCCGCATTGGCCGGTAACGCGGTGGGTTTTTGACACCGTGCGTATCCGCTCGATCAAGGCTCACGCCGCCGGGATCGAGGCGCCGCCGGGGCTCGACGACCCAGCCAAACTCGTCGTCGGCACGGAACATTTCGCAGCCCATTGCGCGGTCTGCCACGGCGCCCCGGGTGTCCCCAAAGGCGATATTGCGCGCGGACTCAATCCCCAACCTCCCGATCTTAAGGAAATCTCCAGTCTCTACACGCCGCCGGAATTGCTTTGGATTCTCAAACACGGGATCCGCATGACCGGCATGCCGTCCTGGGCCGATCACAGCGACGAGGAGCTTTGGGCGACGGTGGCTTTCATCGAGAAGCTCCCAGGCATGACCCCGGAAGAATACGGAAAGCTCGTCATGGCGAGTATCGCTCACGGCGGCCACCAGCACCGTACAGGCGGTGAACCGAGCGCCGCGGCGCCGCCGGGGTCCGAACAAGCGATTTCGCACGATCACCCGGGACCATCATTGAGCATTGGCGGAGCGATTCGCCAGGTTCTACCATCGATTCCCCAGAACCGGCCTTAATTAAGTCCGAGATTGCTCGAGCACGTGATGGCCTCCGACAATGTGCCATGGGCTCCCAAGGGAGACGAGACCCTCCCACGACGGAGACGGCTTGCAATTATCATCGCTGTGCTGCTGGTCGTGGGAGCCGGGGTGCTTGTGGGCCCTCTGATTTTGCGGCCGCTCCCGGACGAATCAAAAGATATGCCACCCGCGACATTTGAAACTCCGCGAGGAACATTCCGACCGACGCCGCAGGAATGGGCCGGTCTCAGATTAGAGCGGGTGACAATCAGAACCTTCCGTACGGAAAAGATGGCCGAGGGGATTATTGCGATCGACGACAACCTGACGACCCCAGTGTTCTGCCATTACTCTGGACATGTCATGAAGCTGATAGCCAAGCCCGGCGACCATGTCGAGCCAGGCGCGCCGCTGTTCGAGATAGAGGCGAGCGAGTTTGTACAGGCCCAGAACGATTTGATCACCGCGCTCGCCAATCTGCAGAGCGGCCGCTCTCAGCTGGCGCTGGCGCAAATCAACGAGAAACGCGCCCACGAGCTCTACTCGGCGAACGGTGGCGCGCTAAAGGATTGGCAACAGGCGCAAACCAACCTGATCGCAGCGGAAAATACCGTTCGCGCCGACGAGATTGCGCTCCACACGGTGCGTCGCCGGTTGCGCATTCTCGGCAAGACCGACGATGAGATTGCCTCGCTCGAAGCTCAGCCGACGCAGAAGCTCAATGCGGTGACGATTGTGACGGCGCCGATTGCCGGCACGATCACCCAACGCCAGGTCGGGATCGGTCAGTACGTCGCCAGCTTAGCCAATGGCGCCACCACCCCGGTTTACACAATCAGCGACCTGTCGACAGTGTGGCTGATCGCCAATGTGCGAGAGGTGGACACGCCATCGATGCATGTTGGCCATTCGGTCGAGGTCCGGGTGCTGGCGTACCCAGGCCATGTCTTCAAAGCGAAGATCTCCTGGGTTGCGCCGTCGATCGATCCGAATACTCACCGTCTTCCTGTCCGCGCCGATGTCGAAAACCCCGACGGTGCACTGAAGCCCGGGATGTTTGCGGATTTCAGCATCATTACCGGGGAGGCGTCGACCGACCCGGCGGTGCCGCAAGAGGCAATCCTCTACGAAGGCGATCGCGTCCGCGTTTGGGTTGCGGGAGAGGGCGATACCTTGGCACTGCGCGAGATCCGCACGGGACGAAGCAGTGATGGCATGGTCGAGGTTCTCGCCGGCCTGTCCGCGGGGGAGAAGGTCGTGACGAGCGGCACCGTTTTTATCGATCGCGCCGCCAAGTCCGACTGAGCACGTGAAATCGGACATTGCCTCTCTCCACCCGCAGTCAAATCGCTGCGCCCGCGGGAACAGAGGTAGTGGTTACACTCGGTAACGGCTGAGAAATCGTCTGTTTACACTGCGCTGCTCAGGATAGATGCGCAACCTTTCGGACGGAGGATCAAAGACATGAGGCGTCTCCTGACCGGCGTAAAGACTGGAACGCGAGCTCGTTTGGTCCGTCGAAGCCGCTGAAGCGATATGACGCGCCACTCGGATTAGCCTGATCAAGGCGAACCCCCTGCTGCCGCACGGCACTCTAGACGCAAGCCGACAGTCCGAGGGGCCCGCAGCGTCTGTTAGCATAAGGCAAGGGTGTGATGGCGCAAGGCCGCGAAGGACGCGGACGGCGACAGCGGCGGCTCACCTCGACCAGAGGGCAGGAGGCGCGAGTTAATCAGGAGGAAAACAAATTGGCGGGCGAACGAGAGCAACGGATTCGGGATCGAGCCTACACGATCTGGGAGGCAGAGGGCAGCCTCGACGGCAAGGATCTGGAACATTGGCTGCGGGCTGAAGCAGAAATTGCAGCCGAGGAACAGGGTGGTTCTCAGGACAAGGAAAGGATCGTTGATCCGGATCAATGATGAAGACCCATCAGCGGACCGGAAGCCCGGAGCTTCAATTTACCGACCGCTTCCGGTCGGTCCGGCGGGGCGAACCCCGGCCCCGGCCGGCCGATTACGAAAACAGATTACTGTTCGGGCAGTCTCGTGCACTCGGTCGTCGCCACGTGTGACCCGGCCGACCCCTTGCTCCTCAGCACGGCGCAGCGCCGCTCGTTCAAATCATTCATGCATTCTTTGAACTGCGGTGTGCCGTCCAAATGACCCATATTTCGACAGCTCTGCTGTTCGGCGACCAAACGCCGATCTACGCTGGCGCATCCCGTCAGCGACGCAATCGAACAGTGTCGAAACGGCCAGAGTGCGACGAAGCGTCGGAGGCATCTCTAGGCCCTCCTATGAAAACTTTGCAGCAACACAGGGTCCCGCAGTGGTGTGGACCGATCCGGTCGGAAGGGC
>Ga0306918_10000838_pt1 | contig 14691 bp, 24 predicted proteins | sample tim00Cox0000000H_FD_203315 | JGI IMG/M metagenome (GOLD analysis project Ga0306918, IMG submission 203315) | Lab enrichment of tropical soil microbial communities from Luquillo Experimental Forest, Puerto Rico - timezero.00C.oxic.00.000.00H (v2)... | ecosystem: Environmental > Terrestrial >... | reverse complement strand
CCATCGTCCACTGGAAGGCTTCGCAGATTAGGTCGATAAGCGTTTGGCACCAGAAAGCAGTGACTTACGTTCGGCGATAACTGCAACGCTTTTGTTGACAATAATCAAACTGTTGAAGGTCGTAGCGCTGTTAAATAGGGCCGGTTCTCCTTGCGAGAGCCCGGCCCCGATCCTCTGTCCCCCTTACCCCCCAACCGACATGGTCGGGGTCGTCATAATTTCCAGTCATATTATGGCGCGCTAGAGGCGCGCTAACTCACCGAAAGTGGTAAGCTTGTCGTAGCCATGATCGGAGCGGAGCGCAGCAATACGTCCGCTCGTGGTTAGGGCCAGATTGGTCAGCTGCACTCTCTGGTCTGGCCCACTTCACCTCGCAAGTTTTTGCTGAAGGTCGCATTATCTTTCAGGGCACGGGAGTTGCGAGATGACCATCACCATCAAAGTTGCACGCGATGCGCAGGCCGGGGTTTGGTACATCGCTAACAGCGACCTCCCTGGACTTAATCTCGAAGGTGAAAGCCTTGATGAGCTTTACGACAGGCTATTTCATGGGATTGAAGAAATAACAGGCGAGCCTAAGGTAGAGTTTGAGCTTGTTGTGTTGGGGCGGCGCTGGCCCGCTTTGGTTTAAGTCCTTCGCCCTGGATTGCCCAAGACGTCAATTCGTTTAGTATTAAGCCAACCATGATCGGATCGTGGTGCAATCGCCGGTCGTGGTGAAAGGGCCAGACGGTCCGTCTGCACGATGCCGTCTGGCCCACTTCATTACGCCAGGCTCTACTCACCGGGCGGGCTGTAATGACCCTTGAGCTCTATTCTCTTCTTCCGAATACCGATCACTTCCTCCATCGTGAAGAGACGCACCATTTTGAAGTTATGAACTCCGTCGGACGATGCTGCGACTGCACCCACTGATGCCGCCACAGTCGGATCAGCGTCAAAGATAGCCAGCGCACCAGGGCCGTCGGTCATAGTGGCGTACATGCCTACCAACTTGCCGCCAGCGGCCGTCACTAGTTTCTCGAATGCGTCACGACGATTGGTATTTGGTTTTTTCGCCATGGCCTCCATGGCCTTCGGTGTGTAACCGGCAGTGATACAGAACAGCATTGTAAACTCTCCCTGCCTTGATGTTTCGAGAAACGCCCATGCTTGGACGTTTCGTAATTACGCTACGCCATCTGATTGTCAGGTTTAAGACACGGTGTGCGTGTGCAAGCCTGGGAGCCTCGATATTGTGCTGTGGCTAACCGCGTAGCTCCTCGCAATATCAACCAACGCCTCACCCGCTGCTCTTCTCGCTAACGCTTCTTGTTGTTGATGGACAGTTAGCTTTGGCCTGCGACCGAACTTAACTCCACGCTGCTGCGCTCGTTCTCGGCCTTCGCTTGTCCTGGCCAGGATCAGATGCCTTTCAAATTCGGCAAGTCCGCCCAACACAGTCAGCATCAACCGCCCATGAGCAGTTGTCGTATCCGCCCATTGATCACCTAACGACTTGAAGCTAGCGCCCTTCTTGGCAATCTCAGCCAGAGTGTTGAGTAAGTCGCGCGTTGATCTCGCTAACCGATCTAGCTTCGTCACGATTAGGCAGTCACCATCGGCCAGCGCTGCGATTGCCTTGGCAAGCTGGCCCCGATCTGTCTTAGCTCCACTCTTCTTTTCGGAATAGACTTTTTCGCACCCTGCGTCGCTTAGGGCTGTTTGCTGCGCAGTCAGGGTCTGCCCGTCCGTACTCACCCTCGCATATCCGATGATCATCTTCCCTCCTTATCACCAAACCTTTCGCCCGCCCGCGATATTGCTGCGCAAGCAGCCACGCTATTTCCCGATCGATGTCGATCATTTATGAACCTGAGATTTGCACAGTCGAAGCCATTGAATGCCGTTCGCCGAACACGCCGTCCGCAGTCATGCGCTTCGCACGTTCTAGAGCAGCGACGTAGAGCTCGGGGTGATTGGATAGATATTCGTGGGCTTGCCGCATTAGCTCTGCGTACGGATAGGTTGTCACCCGAACGCCTTGGTCACGCAGCTGCTGTTGAACCGCGCGCTTAGCCGCTAGCCTCGCTAGCACCTTTACCGCTGATATGAAGATAGGGGAGAATGCATTAGCCTTTGCCATAGAGTTGCTCCTCTGTTGGCGGGGTTAGGCGCGACCACGATGCTTCCAACATCTGGTCGCGCCGCTTTATTTGATCTCGTGCTGTGCAGATATCAAGTTAAATCGAGCGGCTGCGCTTCTTTTATTTGTTTGCTCGAAATGGAAGTGGCGGGGGCAAAAACTTCAGCTGCGATCGGCGCCGACTACCCCTGCGCAAATTGTGTGAAAAAATCCTCATGTTGGATATGATGAACCAGGTGACGAAGGATACATTTCGATGGCGGATAACTACTTGGAACAGTATGAGCGTATGCAACGTTCGTACGACAGGTTTCGTGAAATCAACTCGCGGCTCGCAGATAAGGTCTCATCGGATTACGAAGATGATGTCTATGCTTTCTTCATGCACTGCTACCATCTCAAGGATTGGATCAAAAATGATGCTCCGGTTAAGTCCCGAATGCCAAACCTCGGGACTGATGTAGAGCAGTTCATAAATGAGAGTGAGGCGCTTAGCTTATGCGCGGACCTTTGTAATTCTCTAAAACGTCTGGAGCTAGACCGAAGTCATAGCAGTGAACCACGCGTCTTCGGACGGAAGCGATATCATTATCAATTGAACATTGGTTCAAGATCATCAATTAAATTGCAATGGCTGGTACAGCGAAACAATAAGCCACCGATTGACGCCTTCGATTTGGCGACGGATTGCATTGCCGAGTGGGACAAATTCCTTCAACGTCTACAGTCGCAAATTTTGTGAGAAATTCCTCGAAGCTTTCTTGCTGCTCAATCAACCTACAGCGCAGCTTCCCGATTAAGTCGCTTTCGCATTTCTTTTCACGAAAGAATTAGGGCCGCTAAGCCATGAACACCGAGAAGTTTGAAGGTCACGACGAAGGATGGCGAACTTTATGGCTCGCTATCGCCGGGGTGATGGCCATTACGCTGACGTCGAATGTTCTAATGCTGAGTTTGAACGGTATCTCGTATTGAGTTGCAACGAATTGGAAAGAAAAAGGCCACCAAAGTTGGTGGCCTTAGTTCATGCGGAGAACACCGCGCCTTGTTTGCGAACGACGCGGCTCATAATCCCAGCGTTAGATCGCACTCACGCTCTTTGATCTAAGTCAAAATCCACAGCCCCGACGATGGTGGCTGCTCAGAACAGCAAAGCTCAGTTCAATAGTAATATCGCCTTTCGAACAAAGGCTGCGTGCTGCCGCGCAGTGCTTCTGTTGCAACGACAAGGCCGCACGGTTTGCATTCGAATGTCTGCATCTCACTTCGATTGGCGCGAGACCCTGTTCGCACAAACTGCATTCTCTCGCCGCAGCATGGGCAAGCCACGTACTCGCTGTCATGCATTGGAAGATGTCCCCATCACACAACGCCCAGGGCGGCCCCTTAGGCCCTGAGACTTCCCCGCTGGCACCGTATGCAACAATCGGGCTAATTAACGGCGAGGCCGTGGTGAAATGGATCAGCTTCAGCAGTTGGTTAAAACATTGCGCGTATTAGCGCGAACGAATGAGCCTAATCGCGTGGTCTTAATCGAACAGGCGATCGATCAATACCTCGATGATAAAGCTGGCATTGTGAGGCTTTCACTTGAGCGGCTTAGCAACGCCATCGACCGTGAAGAGGCTGAGAAGCGTTCAATCGAAGATTGGAGCATAGCGAGGGATTACGTGCGCTCACGGCTTCGTAGGCTGGCCTAAGGGACTCTTTTAAGCATTCTCCATAGCGTCCTGCGAGGAGGGTAGCGGGGAGGGCTCTGCTGGGACGTATTTGGGGTGTTTAGTCCCAGGCGTGGTGACGACGCCGATCGGCGCACTTTCCAGTCCTGCTTCTATGGCCATACGCATGCGGGCACAGAATGCCTCGTTCATGTCCCAGTGATTGGCGTACGTTGCGTGTAGATGGGTTTCGTCGTCGTCGCCCATTGGTGCGCGTCCCCGAAGTTACGCACCCCAGCACTTACAAAGGTCCACCCTATTTGCGGCGGTTTAAAGGGGAGGAGGGATTTCCTCGGGCACTATTTGCGTAAGAGACTTTTGCGTGGTGCTACGAAGAAAATGGGGAAGGTGGTTTTACATCCGACCTATCTACCTCGTCGTTCGACTTTTTCTCCTCTTTCTTCACCTTCTTAATCACCTTCTTTGCCAGCTTCTTAACCAGCTTCTTTCTCTGTTTCGATTTCTTCCCGGCCATTGCGTCCTCCCTGTGCTACTCGGCAAACGACTTCAATATATTTGCTTTTGCTATCTAATTAGATCAGCGCTCGATCCAACGCGGGAGAGGAGGACAATGAACGTGTGCTGAGGTACCAATGCTGGGGCTCATAGCCTATTAAGCATGCCATCCCCCCTCACTAATTTCTCGCGGCGCAAACTCGGATGGGACCAACCCCAACGGTGATGCCAGCGGACTTTCTGGACCTCGTTGGTGACTTGTTGAGAGACAGCTGCCATTCCGTTCGTAGGAGCCGCAGACGCTTTGGCATCCAATAGGCCCGAGGTGACAAATGCTACCAAAGCCAAGGCCATGAATTTAGTGTTACGCATGGCGATCCTCCATTTGTTCACGTAATCCCACCCAAGGCCGAATGTTCCGTGTGTGTTTAGACCAATGACGAACTATTCCCGCGACTCCCACACGGCGGAATGGCAACACAACAGTGGGGGTTTCTCTTACTCAATGCGGGCGGAGCAGGCAGGAATTTCCTCGGACCGCAATTGTGCGAGTGCCAACACCATCCGGCAATCGCTACCCGATAAAGTGCCGAGCGGCGTGAATTGCTACTCGCGCATGCAGATCGGACTAACGCCAACGCCAACGGCGTCTGTAGCCCCAACCACCGCCAACGAGCCGAAGGATCAGCAGCAGTATAACTGCACCTATAAAGGCGTTGATGATTAGGGCAACAATCCCTGTGCCGAAGTGGACACCAAGTTGCGGCAGCAGCCAGTCGCCAATGAATGCACCAATCAGACCGACCACCAGATCGCCAATTAAACCGAACCCGCCGCCTTCCATCACTTGGCCAGCCAGCCAACCCGCGACTATTCCAACAAAAATGATGACCAACAGACTTTCGTTGGAGAGGTGCATGACCTTCGCTCCTAAATCCATGAAACAGGATCAATACTGAGCAGCTGTGGATAGTTCCGTGTTTGCGAGCGGTTTTCAGAAAGAAACATCTGAACCTCTCAGCGCAGTGGCACATGCTAAGAAAGTATACTGAGGCCCAACGGTCGTTGTGCGTTGCACCTATCGACATGAGGTTGTGCGATTAAGGGCTGCGACAAGCGACCGACTGACCCCTGCTCTCCGCAGCCCTCCTGTTAAATGCTTTATCTTCGTCCAGAAATTACGGAACTCACATTTTGTTCCCCGACAATCAGCGGAACGGCGGCAGTTTTGTTGCGTTTTGTATCGATAAAAATTGGGGACGTAAAAATGAACCGGTACGATCAGGAACTTTTGGACAAGCAAATGCGAAGACTTAGTGCGCCACGAAATGATGGTGTAATTGTTGTGATGCTTGCCGCAATGTTTTTAGTTGGCGTTGTCATCGGCGGCGTCGTGTTTCCGCACCAAAGTGAGCCAACACAAATCGCATCGACACAAATCGCATCGATTGAATAAAGCTCGGCTAAGCAACCGCTGACCTGGCAGCGCGGGCGAAGCAGATGAAACTGACCATTCTCTTTGTCATTGTCGTCGGCGCAATTCTGGTTTGGTGGTTGAGAAGCGTCAAGCCCAAGCAAAAGATTTGATTAGCGCAGTTTGAGCGACGACCAGTGACCTACGGCTCAACGTTCGCTCGATTAAGTTTGTCTACAGAGAAGTAACACGCCGTTCAGGTACCATTCATGAAACTGCCAACCTTGGTTGCGCGTTGTCGATGAAACCAAGGAGGATCAATAATGCGAACACTAGGAAAAAATCGCTGCGACGTTAGGCGTTGTCGGCACAATCGTAGCCAGCAGCGCGGCTCCAGCTGGAGCATGGTACGGTTATCATCATCGCTACCATCATCACTATGGCTACCATCACCGGCATTACTACGCTTACCATCCGTACTACCATCATCACCATCACTACCGGCACTGGTATTAGTGCGGAGTAGTTCAAGAAACTAAAGCCGGAAACGAATGTTTTTAAGGTGCTCATTTGTTGGTAGTCAGTCGGCCCCGTTTTTTGCGTCGGGGCCTTTTTTATTTGCACAAAAGCTCCAGCAGCTTGGCGATGTTCGCCGCAATCCGCGCGCCCGCGCTTACGCCTCCTGTTCGGTTAGGTCGTATTCGTTGTAGGATAGGGTAGCTTGAGCCATGAGCGATCTCCTCTGGCTTGAGTTAGGCCCACCAGCGATGATCAGATCGTTGGTGGGCCGCTATGTGCCGGCGCGCGAATTGTTATCTCGCGTTTATCTGAAATTAATTCGTACAGTCGACCCGCGTCCGACCAGAGAAGAATAGCGCCAAGGCGGCGCGCTCAAGGCACCTTTTTCATTCAGAAAGTACGGCAACCGTCACTCGATTAGTGTGAGCACGGTCGCGGACCGACAATTAGTTGTCGGTCAGGTAGCAGCAACCTTGTTCTTGATTGCACCAATGATCGCGGTGAGTATGGCCCCGCCAGCGCCACCAGCAATCACCTGTGAAACAACGCCACCAACGCTCAGATGGCCCGTCGCCGCTGCGGTCACGATCGATGGCAGCGCTAATGTAACGATCTGGCCGAGTACCCCGCCTCCGACCAAACCAGAAATAATGTTCCCAATCGTACCGAGATCAAAGTTGGGGGATGCCTTACCTGCGCCAACTCCACCGAGCGCTCCCGCGATGAGATTTATCAGAATTTGTACTATGTCCATATAGATCTCCCCTATGACCTGCGCGTTTTATTTTCGAGTAGACTGGCGGCCACGCCTAAACCACCACCTCTACTCTACGCCTATCTCAGTGATTCCGTTGGGTGATAAAGACAAATGTCGTGCGATCTATGCGCCTATGCACAGCTTATCCTCAGAATAACTCGTAGGATGGTTGGCTGATTGTCTTTTGATCTGGCATCAATGCGGAGCACCAACCAGACCAGGGGGCGGATCATGGCCAAGCGTAAGAAGCAATCAAAAGTCCAGAAGAGAAAGGCAGCGACAGCACGGGGTAAGGCACGCAAGCCATCAAAGGCTGCGAAAGCGACGAAGCGAACCGCCAAGGCCAAACCCGCGCCAGCGAAGAAAACAGCGCGGAAAGTAAAACAGCCCATCGCTCCGGTAGTCGAGGGCGTCACTGCTGAGGTGATCGAGCAATCCGCTCCGGACGTAGTAACTGTCACGGAAGTCGAGGCGGCACGTCAGGTTAGTTGAGCCGAGTTTGGGGCAGCCTCCTGGCGTTGACTTTCTCCATTTCGCCCACTGGCGACCACTCTGCCCGATGCCGTTGACCCCTTTGATTAGGGCCATTGGCAATCGAGACTTTCTTCGTTTTGAGTGTTGGGAATGAGTCATTTTGACTCACCCGCCGCGAGCCTGCGATTTTATTTGGTCGCTGCTACTGGCACCCCCGGGGGGCCAAAATCAGATGGCTTACCGTGGTCAGGTTCAGCTGACGCAGCAGCAGATGAGAGCTGCGATCGAAGCATTACCATTTGAAGTGCCGAAGCTTAGCGCGACGGCCATTACGTCGATGGATGAGAGGAGTTTCGCTGCGCAACTCGACCGGGCTATCGAGCGCAGCAAATCCCCACCACCATTATTGAATGGTCCGGTAGAGCAATTACCTCCTAGCGCAGCAACAAAACCATTTCCGAGGAGTTATCGAAGAGCATGACCGAAGAAATCTATCCCGGCTACGATCCTGAGATCGATCCTCTCCCGATAACTTGCTGGGGTTACGCCCTTGCCGAAGAGGGCTTGGCGCGCGCTTTGCAAGAAAAGCGCAAGAAGGTGGCGCTTTGGTATTGGGATGAGGATGCTCAACCCAATAAAATGAAAAGGGCTGCTCCCCATTGCTTAGAGTGGCGCGTTAGAATTTAGGCCTAGCGCCTAGCTTTGATTGTTGATCTTGTTGGTTTCTTTCTGGAGTAGGAGCTTGTGGATAAGCTGTGCGTTTCTTGTCCTAAAAAACGAGGACAGAATGTCTTTCATATCGTTGTAGTCGGATTTCTTATAAAAACGGAGCCGGTCCCGAGTATTAGTAAGGGTAGGGCCCGGCCCCGATCTTGGTAGCCCATCCCCCGAACCCCCGTCCGAGGTTGGGGCCGTCATAATCTCCCATTTATTGGATCACGCAATAGGCGCGGACGATTGTGCTCAGGATTTGTTTCTGACCGGTGAATTTGTGTGGGGAACGTTGCGTTGGGTCACACGCAGCGCCACTACTGCAACGCTACTAACGCAACGACCCCCGGCAACACACCAAGTCCTAGGATTGTGAACTCAACGGCTGCCATTGACCCCACCGTCTGGCTTACTTAAATCGGGGCCGGTTCTCCTTGCCGAGAGCCCGGCCCCGATCCTCTGTCCCCCATCCCCCAAGATGCCGACGAGATCGGGGTCGTCATTCCCATAATCCGATTATGGCGTTCAGTGGGCCGCGTGTTGCGGCCAGAAAAAATTATTTCTGTGGGTGTTGTCTACGCCACAAACGGGACAATTATCGAGAGTGATATTGTGAGCGCATGGGGTTGAAGGGGGAGTCCAATGGGCGACTTCCTGACAGGGATAAGGTGGGGTGCGTGGTTCTTTCTAGCTGCGATCACCGCCGTAGTACTGTGGGCCATCGTCTACTGAAGGCACGAAAGTGGTAATCTTGCCGTCGCCATAACCGGGAGCTCAGCCCTTCCGGTCGTGGTGAAGGGCCAGACGGTTCGTCTGCACCATGCCGTCTGGCCCACTTCATTACACAAGAATAGAATTGCTGTAGCCATTAATCCCTCTCGGAGCGACAGGGGTTGATGGTTAGAGCAGGGCAAAGACAATTAGCGAGCCTTTGTCCTGCTTGCCTTTACGCTAGCCTCGATATTGTTGAGTGGCTGACTGCGTAGCTTCGAGCGATGTCCACCAAGGCCTCGCCATTGGCCCGTCGAGCTATTGCCTCTTGTTGTTGATGAGCAGTTAGCTTTGCCTTCCGCCCGAACTTAACTCCCCGTGTTTGTGCTCGTTGTCGGCCTTCACTAGTTCGAGCTAGGATTAAGTGACGCTCGAACTCGGCCAATCCAGCAGGCACAGTGAGCATCAACCGACCGTGTGGCGTGGTTGTATCCGCCCATTGATCGCTGAGGGATTTGAAGCTAGCGCCAGCTGCAGCGATCGCTGCTAGAGTGTTGAGCAAGTCTCTAGTTGAGCGCGCAAGCCGATCTAGCTTAGTCACGATCAGGCAGTCGCCATTCCCAAGCGCAGCTATCGCCTTTGCCAGCACTGGCCTATCCGTGATCGCCCCGCTGATCTTCTCGCTGTAGATCTTCTCTACGCCTGCTTGGCGAAGTTCTGCTTGCTGACAGTCTAGCGTTTGGCCGTCTGTGCTCACCCTTGCGTAACCGATGATCATATTTGCCCCTGACGTATTCGTAGATCAGTTGCTCGATTAGGCCGAGTAGATTGCGCGATCGTTCTTTATTTTGAGCATGAGATTTGCACGGCCGAAGTGGTTGATATTGGCTGCTCCTCTTTTTGTGCATTTGTTGTGAGTTTTGCACGAAGCGCCTTCTGCGCCCGTTTTCCAAGGAGCCCAGCTAGGATCATCTTCTTTGCTTCCTCCAGGCATTGCTGCTGGAGGGCAGGATGATCTTCGACATAAAGCCGAGCCCAGCTTGTGATCTCAGCGGACTTGTAGGCTGACAGCTTCTCGCCTCGACGCCGAATGTGATCCTTCACCATATTGCGTGCTCGTAGCTGCGCCAGCACCTTGGCGGCGGATGTGACTTGGATGACTGCTGCGCTCATTGTTGCTCCTTCGATGATCAAATAACTTTATCAGATCGCCAGCACCAACTCACATTAATTCGCACAGTCGCGGCAACTTTGTTTGATGTTTGTTTGTTGTTGTTCGTGGCTGCGTGCGTGTTCTGAAAATTCGACTTCAGGGGTTGGGGTGGGGCAAAAATTGCCTGGCTTTGACCGCGCAATGGTGCCTCGCAAATTTTGTGAGAAATCGATGGGTATGTATCGATCCTCTCCGCAAACCTCACCGAGAGGTAGGGCGAAAAGCTTGTCTCATCTCGCCGGGCGGATCATACTTGCGCCTATGAGTGCTCTGTTATCGCCAGTGCGAGACGGTAAGATTTGGCGCGTGAAGATAGTGTGGCCTAATGGGGCCGTGCACCATTTTGGGAAATTTCCTTCCGAGAAAGATGCTATTGCGTGGATCGATGCCCATCCTCGACTGACAAAACCAGAAGATACGATAGACGAACCGTAACATGCGGGTCGGTTGTGCTGAATTCGTCGCGCTTACCTAGCGAGTAACAGCGCGACCTCATTCGCAAATTTTGTGAGAAATTCCTCAACCTGTACTTCACGAGCAGAGCTATACTGCGAAGCACAGCAAGGCCGGCCGCGGGTCTTGCAGATGTTGTCCGATCTTGCAGATGGAATTTATTGGTTCGGCTGTATCGTAGCGGCGATCATTCTCGCAATTGGCGTCGCTGACTACTGGTTCGGCCACGACGGATTGTTTGTATTCTTCAGTTGGATGGCACTAGCTGCCATCCCGTGGGCAATCGGCAGCGCAATTCGCTACATCCTGACTGGTCGGTGGTGATCGCAGAAGGCAACAGGATTAGCGGGCGACCAGCGATCGCTTTCCCAGTAGCTTCGTCAGTTCAGCCTCTTTGTCGGCGAGCTGACGTTCCGCTTCGCTCAGCGCTCTTGATTTGATCTGACATTCTTTCTCACTGGCACGCAATTGGTCGCGCAGCGTCCTGTCACGCGCCTCTAGCGCAACATTCGTCACTTTATTCTCGGCCTGCTCCTTCTTGAGCTGATTCATGGCGGTCGTCTTCTTGCCGAGTTCGGCAAGCTGCGTCGACGTTTTCGCTTTCAATTCTTCGATTTTCATTTCGAGGCGTCGGGTCGAGATGGCGAATTCGGCGCGAAGCCGATCCCTGTCGGCACGAATTTCGACCATCGACATCGGCGTTGATGCTTCCAGCCGCTTTATAGTCAAGCGTACGGCGCGATTGTGCACTAGCGGAATGAACAATAGACCGAGCAAGGTCGCAACCAAAAACCCGATCCCGAAATACATGATCGCTTCGATCATGGCGATCCGCCGAGCCTCATCGCGCTAAGGACCACGCCTGGGCCGGATGTACGCCGGGGCGCGGACTCCACCACTCTGCTAAAGTGGCTCTTCTTCGATCGTACTTTGCTTGCCGTTCGTTGGTGGTGGCGATGATGGCGATGAGGCCAGATGGGGTGCAGGTAACGATGCGAAAAGCTCGGGATCGGATTTGATGAGGGAATTTTCGGATAGGTATTTGTGATACTGCGTTGTCACGGCCTTTGCTTCGCTCAGAGTAGCAAGCCTCCATTGGATCTCAAGGTTTTCATTTCCAGCAATACTTTCTACAATCCTGCGTTCTTCTATAAGCAACTTGAATTCACCCGGTTTGTCTTTGCTTTGATCACCAACGTCCTCAAATCGCGCGGTGAAGTCGATACGACCGGTGGGAAGCCAATCATGCTTTACGACACCTTGGACTTTTATTTTTTTCTCATTTTCCGCGTTTTGGGTGATCTTCACAAAATATAGGAACGCCAAGATGCCCACGGCGGTTACGACGATCAAAATCAATGTGACCAAGAGCGCCTCAGCCATTTCTCTCTCCCTTTCAGGTCGCTGACGAGAAAAGGATAAGCTCCGCGAGATCGGCTTCAAGCGGCATTTCTAAGGCGGTGGAAAAGTTCTAGCTCCGGGTCCGCGCGGCTCACCGCGTCACCTGTTGGCCACTGATCTGCCACTGCCCGTTCTCGTAGCGGCGGGCCTCTGATTTACTTGGTATTGAGGGGCGGTGCGAGGCTGTATCTGCGAGGCAAGTTGTAACGGTGCGCCGCGCTGCGATCTCCGACCCGGCTCATCCTCGAAATAGAATACGCAAGCCGCTGCCCCGCGCTGTCCCTCACGACGAAGGCGGCACCAATGTCCTCGATAGTCCAGGGCGGCGGGAAACGACGAGGGGAGAGCATCTGTTGCTAGTAGGAAGGTCCTCACTTGTCCGAGGCCATCATGCTCTCGACGGCAGCCATGACGGTCATATCGCCATGTCGGGAGCAATATGAATAAACCTTGTACTCATTCTGTTTGAGTGTTTGGGATTGGACGATCGTGTTGCCCTTGTGCAAGCCGTGGTAGTATCCGCTAAGCCACATCACGATGTCGCGCGAGGGCGTCGCGAGTTGCTCCAGCACAAACTGATCGCAGGTGATTTTAGCAAAGTCCAGCGTCTCTTGCGCTTGCATCGTCGGCATCTGTGCAAACAGGAATAGAATGCTGGTGAGAAGCAGGCGAAGTTTCACGGCCACCTCCACATGGGATTAGAGGGCAACAATATAGCCGTTTGCACCATCACTGCGATGGAATGGATGGTGTGGAGGGGTTCTTACCGGCCCATTAGTGACAGAGCCCAGTCAACAGATAGCCACGCAAAGATTGGGCCACCAAACTGGTGGCCCAAAGTTAGGAACATGAGAGAAGAATACCGCGCCAAACAGCCATGGAAGGCGCGGCACGCAATAACAACAACACAAGCGTAATCGGGACATTGATCTACGTCAACGCGCAGTGCCCATTTTAGGCACTGCACTAGCGATTGGCCTACACTAACAGCTAGCTGGCGTAATTGAGCAAGACCAGCGTAGCGAGTTGGGGTTTGTTGCGCGGCCCAGCCACACTCTTCCTCTTGTTGGCTGGGGGCAGCGGCAAGGGGTGAGGATGGGTGCCGCGGCTACTCTATTCATATAAGCGTAGCGTTGAACTGCGCGGCCGTCCTGGTACCCACGCGCCGCCCCCTTTTTCAGCGCACCTAATTGCGAGGGACGACCATGCACATTGCCGACTACATCGCCATCGGCGTTTTGATCGCATCTCTGCGGGCCAGGCCATGACCGCCGCCGATTATGCGATCCTTGGGGTTTTGGTCGCCGTGCCTGTAGCGATTTTTTGGTACGCTCTTAGGCAGCAGGGTCTCTATTAGGAATGGGGCCTTCGGAGGAGCGACACCGGTCTTTCCAACCGGCTAGGTCAGCGAAGCACCGCGACTAGGTAATGTGGAGCAGCGGAGGAATTATCGTCATCTGATGGCGACCAATGCATCGCTAACCAGATGAATAGCGCGGCAACTAACAACGGCCAGGTCAAAAGCCCAGTGGGATAAGACCAAACCCAAAAGCCGTTGTCAGTGCCATGCCTGTGGTGAGCGTGAAGGCTAAGGCCAGAATTGCAGCTATCTTCATGGTAATCACTCCTCTTCAGCGATGTTTGGAGGATCGCCTCGTTGATCGATGAATTGCTGGGACGCCAAACAGACGATCGCAATCGCCGTGAAGTATCCAATGAGAAGCGCTGCCATCATCATCTCCGGCATTACTCCCCCCAGTTTGGAACGATGCTCCAAGAACAGGAGAAAAGCTGTGCCCTAAGTCACAGCAGAGATTGGGGGAGAGATGGAAATATTCCCGGCCCCGCCTCTGCGAAGCATCGCAATCGGCGCAGCGGAAGAGGGAGCCCCGGCAATTTGTGGAGGCGAGCGAAGCCCCTCCAAATGGCCTGTGTATTGCAGTGTCTGAAGTTGCCCTACTGGCGCTACGGCTGAACTTCGCTCGAATATAAATTACTTCTGTCTGTGCCTTTTTACCTGTGACCTGGGTCACAGTGCCGGGGCGTATAGGGCAGCCCCCCTTCAATCTCTCCTATGGCAAAAAGTTTGGGCCACCAAACGGGTGGCCCAAAGTCCTTGCGAAAGGAAACCTACCGCGCCACCAGCCACGGAAGGCACAGGTCATCATCTCGACAACAGATCGCAAGCACGTCTTTGATCCACGTCAAAATCCACAGCCCAAAGAGCGTTCCTTAGGGTTTTCCGCGCAGCACTACCGCTGCCCCGATTGGTTCATTCGGCATTCATTTGTACTGCGCCACTGTTGTTCCGAGGGCAGGGCGCATCAAACGCTAAGGAGCAGAGTTATGGCGAAGAAGAAGAACAGAAAGAGTAAATCGAAGGGCACGTGAGCCCTGATTAGATCATCGCAATTTTGATGCTGCCAAACGGCTGGACCCTGATGTTCGGCCGTTTGTCTTTATCTTGAGCGAATTCGCCGCTCCTCACCTTTGCTGAACAACTTTGCTGCGGATTATCGACAGACAAGCGAAGCAATAAGTATTATGCACAACAGTTGGAAGAGAATGCCTTTGGAGCGGAGGTCGTTACGCTGGTTCGGTTAAATCAGTGATCGTCGGCCTGCGGCCGTGTCAAAACATAAAACAAAAGCAGCAGCCCGAGCATCCCGAAGAGTATGAGGCGAATGTCTGCTAGGGCGCGCGCCGCCCAGGCTGCACACGCGTAAAGCAATAGGACGG
>Ga0306918_10000831_pt1 | contig 14768 bp, 18 predicted proteins | sample tim00Cox0000000H_FD_203315 | JGI IMG/M metagenome (GOLD analysis project Ga0306918, IMG submission 203315) | Lab enrichment of tropical soil microbial communities from Luquillo Experimental Forest, Puerto Rico - timezero.00C.oxic.00.000.00H (v2)... | ecosystem: Environmental > Terrestrial >... | reverse complement strand
TGTTCTTAGCGCGCCATTGGCGCCGATGCAATGCAACCTGCGCGGATTGTTGCATCGCCTGCTTGACACACTCGCACTGGTATGGGCAGCCGCCCGACGGCGCCGTCGCGACGACCTGAAAAAGCCGAACGGCGCGCCGCAGCGGCGATCAAACGATCGCCCAAACAATTGGCTAAGTCTTCGCTCCGACATTATTTAGGCCTATTGATTGGCAGAATGAGTTCGGACAGTGTCGATTTCGCCGGCTTCATTTTCGGCGATCTGGACGGTCAATCTCGGCGGGCACAGACGGGAGATCGTAATGAGGAACTTCGCACGGACTTCGGTCCTGTGGGTCATCGTCCTAATGGCGATGGCGTTCGGTGTTGAGCCGAGCCTGGCCGCCGAGCAACGCTTTGCCCTCGTCATCGGCAACGACGAATACCGGGCCGCCAAGCTCGCGACGTCGGCCAACGACGCCGGCCTCGTCGCCGACGCGCTGCAGTCGGCGGGCTTCACCGTCACCGGCGCGCGCAATCTCGATCAGGCGACGATGCGGGAATCGGTCCGCGAGTTCATCGGCCAGGTCTCCGCCGCCGGACCCGATGCGGTGGCGCTGATCTATCTCGCCGGCATCGGCCTGCAGTTCCAGGGCGAGAACTATTTCGTGCCGGTCGACGCCGACATCCAACGCGACGTCGACGTGCCGCTGCAGGCGATCCGCGTCTCGGATTTCACCCAGCCGCTCGCGGCGCTGCCCGGCCGCGTCAAGATCGTCATCCTCGACGCAGCGCGGCAGAATCCATTCGGCGGCGGCGACCGACCTCTGGCGAGCGGGCTTGCGCTAGTCGATGCGGTGCCCGGCATAGCGATCGCCTACAACGCCGCACCCGGCACGGTAGCGCCCGATGAGGCCGGACCGTACGGCGCCTATGCGACGTCGCTCACCGAGATGATCGCCGCCGGCGGGCTCGGCCTCGACGATCTGTTCGCGCGCTTGCGGCTGCGCGTCAGCGATCTCACGCACGGCGCCGAAGTGCCGTGGTACGTCTCACAGATCGACGGTCCGTTTTTCATCACCGAGCGCGCCGCCGACGCACCGCCGACGCCGAACGTCATGCCGGTCGCCGAAATCCGCGCGCGGCCGATGCGCGATTTCAGCAACGTCGACGACGCTTATGCGGCGGCGCTCGACCGCGACACCATCGACGGCTACGAGCAATTCCTCGCGCTCTATCCGAACGGCCCCTATTCGGAGCGCGTCGCCGGCATGCTGGCGGTGCGCCGCGAAGCGATCATCTGGCGGCGCTGCGTGGTCGCCGACTCGCCGCCGGCCTACTGGTCGTATCTGCGCCGCTATCCGCAAGGGCCTCATGCGTGGGATGCGCGGCGGCGCCTGGGCGAGTTGCGCGAGGCGTTCGAGCCCCCGCCCAATTTCGCGATGTACGATTTCGGAGTGCCGCCGCCGCCGCCGATCGAACTCGGCTTCTTCGGCGGGCCGGTGGTAATGTTCGTCGGCCCGCATTACGGGCCGCCACCGCCGCCGCCGCTGTTCTTCCTACCGCCGCGGCCGCGCGAATTCATGGTGCTGCCGGCGCCGCCGCCGCCGCACGAGCGCTTCTTCCTGCCGCGACCGACCGGCGCCACCGTCGTTCCGGTGTTCGTGCGGCCGCCGCCGACCGTCGCGATACGGCAGGCACCGCCCGGACCTCCCAGCGCGATGCAGGGTCGGCAAATTCCGGTGACGCTGCCGGCCGCGGTAACGCACGCGCCGCCGCCCGGTGCGACAGTCCCCGGCGCCATTGCGCCAGGTGCCATGGCGCCTGGGCAGCCGCCGCCGCATCCGGGCCCGGGATCGACTCTACCGCAAACGCCGCGGGGCGGACCGGGCGGGCCACCGCTGCCGCCGCCATCGAGCGCGACGGTGAAGCCGGGCACCCCGCCGCCACCGCCGTCGCCGGGCTTGACCGCGCCGGCGCCAACGACGGTGCATCCGGCACCGCCGCCGCATCCGACCGGGCCGACGACGACGGTGCGTCCGGGACCGCCGCCACCACCGCCGCCGGGCTCGATCGCTCCAGCGCCAACCACGGTGCGTCCGGCACCGCCGCCACCACCGCCACCGGGCTCGATCGCTCCGGCGCCGACCACGGTGCGTCCGGCACCGCCGCCACCTCCACCGGCGCCGCCGCATCCGACGGCGCCGGTGCCGTCGACGCTGCATCCCGCGCCACCGCCGCCGCCGCATCCGGCGGGGCCGCCACCCGGCGCGATGAGCGCACCCCCGCCACCGCCACATCCCGCGGCGGCAGCGCCCGCTCCACAACCGCCGCCGCGGGGGGCGAGCGCGGCGCCATCTTGCCCGCCCGGCAAGCACCTGACGCCCCAGGGCTGCAAGTAGCGGCTGCAAGTGGCCGTCAATAACAAGCGATTGCGGGCCGGCCGACGCACCCACGTCGCGGCCCGCAGCATTTTTCGCCCTAACGAAAACGAAAGGTCCTTGGGCTAGCGTGCCGCCGATCCCGATGGATTGAGGCCGATGCTAACCGTTATTTTGACCTGCGCCTTTGGCGCCCTGTGCACGATGATCCTGTGGGTCGTCGGCGCGGCGGCGGTGGAGCGCGACATGATGCTCCGGCACACCGGCAGGCTCTTTCCGCCCGAGGAGTTTTAGGTCTCGCGAGGGGCCGCGATGCGCTCAAGCCTTGCTGCGGCCTTCAGCGTCATTGTGCTCGTTGCCGCAAGTTCTGTCGCCAGCGCGCAGCCGGCGCCGCCCGCGCCGCCGCCATGCCACGGCACGCAGCAATTCCGGATGGTCGCCGAGCTGCTGTTCGGCCGCGATATCGGACACCGCGTCGGCGTCAGCGAAACCGCGTGGGCGAGTTTCGTCGCGCGCGAATTGACGCCGCGATTTCCCGACGGCCTGACTATCACCGACGCCATCGGCCAGCGCCGCGACCGCGACACCGGCCGCACCGTGCGGGAGCCGAGCAAGCACGTCGAGATCGTGCTGCCCGGCAATCGCGACGACGAGGCGCGCCTCGACGCCGTCGCCTCAGCCTACAAGCGCCAATTCCACCAGCAGTCGGTCGGCGTCATCATCCGGCCGGCTTGCGTCTCGTTTTAAGTGCCGAAAGCCCTTGCACCCGCGGCGCCGTCTTCCTAATTTTCCCGTTACGGAAGCGAGCTGTCCAGGAGCGAGCCGGCGATGAGCGTCTGCCCCGAAGAACTCAAGCTAGTCGCGCTCGACCGCGACGATATCGAGGTAGTATCGGCCCACGTGCAGGACGCGCTGGTGTGGGTCGGCGACATCTACTGGCAGCCGCGCGAGCACCGTTTCGTCATGGCGGTCAACCGCTTCGACTGGATGAAGACGATCGAGCCTGCGGCCGACTACCGGCGCTGCCGCACCGCGCTGCGGTTCGAGCGGGTGCTTGCCTGCAAGTGCCGCGGCATCAATCCGTCCAACAGGGAGGCGCGGCTTAACCTGCTCGCCGTCGAATTCGCCGAGCGCGACGCGCCGGCCGGCGCGGTGACGCTGACCTTCTCCGGCGGCGGCAGCATCCGTCTCGACGTCGAATGTTTGGAAGCCGAGCTTGCCGACCTCGGCGAGGTGACGACCGCGGAGATCTGTCCGGATCATTTCGCGAGCGGATCGGTCGCCACGGCCTGACCGTTACAACGTGATCGTTATTCCGCGGCCGCGATGCGCGGGCGCTCCGGCGGCGGCGCGCCGAACAGTTTCATCAGCACGATCATGACGGCGAGCGTCGCGGCATAGACGACGAGCTGCATGGCGGTCGGCTGACCGACATAGCCGATCAGCGTATGCAGGCCGCGGCCGAGGAAGCTTGAATCGCTGATTAGCCACGACGTATCCCACACCGTCTGATCGAGCGCGGTGAGGATGTTGGCCTGTTCGAGGAAGGCTATGGCTTGCGCCGCCATGCCGGCGGCAAGCAGCGCGATCAGCGCGCTGGTGACGCCGAACAGATAGCGCTGCGGGATGCTGACGAGACCGAGATAGGTCGCAAGACACACCAGCGCGCCGAGAAACAGCCCGACAAAGCCGCCGACCACCATGGCGAAGCTCGCGCCGCCTTGGGCCGCCGCCACGCCGTAAAGGAACAGCACCACCTCGGAGCCCTCGCGCAGCACCGCGATCGCCACCACGGCGCCGAGCGCCGCGAGCGACTTCGAGCCCTCCACCACCGCCTCGCCGGCGGCGTGCAATTCCGCCGCCATTTCGCGGCCGTGGCGCGCCATCCAGACATTGTGCCAGGTCAGCATCACCACGGCGAAGGCGAGGATCGAGGCGTTGAAGATTTCCTGGCCGCTGCCGTTGAACAGCTCCGATAGCGCGCCGGTGAACAGCGCCACGACACCGGCACCGAGCACACCAGCGACGACGCCGCCCATCACCCACAACGTGCGGGCGGGCACGCCCGCGGTCACCGCCATGACGATGCCGACGATCAGGCCAGCCTCGAAGACCTCGCGGAACACGATCAGCAGGGCTGCGAGCACGGGCACCTCATGATACGATTCATGGCACGATCAAGTAGCCTTGCGTCTCGTGATGGAAGTCGTCGAAGAAATTGTAGCGGCCCGGCTGCTGCGGCCGGACGTGGACCACGCCCTCGCGGCCGACCGGGACGATCTTCTCGAAATGCAGGTCGCTGCTTTCGAATTCCATGACGATGTCGCCGGCGTTCTTGATCTTGATGTCGATCGGCGTATTGGGCGGCGCGTGCAGCTCGGCCGGATCGAATTTGTGATTTTTGATCGTCACCGACAGCGTCACCGCATCTTCGGCGGCGATGGCGCGCGGCAAAAGCGCAAGCGCCACACCGACGAGCAACGCGGCGGCTATGCCGGCATTGCTGCGGCCGGCCTCTCTTAGCGCGCTGTGTTCCGCTGCGATCATGACTTTAAGCCGTAATCGTAGGCCTACATTGCTTAACGAGTTGGGCGACAACGGACTTTTTGTCAATGCGCCGGCACAATATTAGAATTGTTATAATGTCATTGGGCTGATAGGCGTCATCGCGCGTTGCATAGGTAAGACCATGGCGATCCGCCTCGACACCCGTTCCCCCGACTTTGCCCAGGGATTCCGCGCCTTTCTCGCCACCAAGCGCGAGACCTCGGCCGATGTCGAAGCGGCCGTACGCGCAATCCTCGACGACGTCGCCACCCGCGGCGACGCGGCGCTGAAGGATCTTACGCGCAAATTCGACAGGCTCGATCTCGACCGAGCCGGCTTGAAGGTGACAGCCATGGGGATCGCGGCAGCGCTGAAGGCGTGCCCGGCCGAGGCGCTCGGCGCGCTCGAGCTCGCGCGCGACCGCATCGAGGCGTTTCACAGCCGCCAATTGCCGAAGGACGACCGCTTCACCGACGCGCTCGGGGTCGAGCTCGGTTCGCGCTGGACCGCGATCGACGCGGTCGGCCTCTACGTGCCCGGTGGTACCGCGGCCTATCCATCATCGGTGCTGATGAATGCGGTGCCCGCCAAATTGGCCGGCGTGCCGCGCATCGTCATGGTGGTGCCGGCGCCCGACGGCGTGCTCAATCCCTTGGTGCTCGCGGCGGCGAAGCTCGCCGGCATCGACGAGATCTACCGCATCGGCGGCGCGCAGGCGGTGGCGGCGCTCGCCTACGGCACCGCGACGATCGCGCCCGTCGCCAAGATCGTCGGCCCGGGCAACGCTTATGTGGCCGCCGCCAAGCGCCTGGTGTTCGGCAAGGTCGGCATCGACATGATCGCGGGCCCGTCCGAGGTGCTGATCGTCGCCGACAAGACGGGTAACCCGGAATGGATCGCGGCCGATCTTCTTGCTCAGGCCGAGCACGACGAGAGCGCGCAATCGATCCTGCTGACCGACGACGCGACGCTTGCCGGCGCGGTCGAGCGCGCCGTGCAGGGCCAGCTCGCCCGCCTGGCGCGGGAAAAAGTCGCCGCCGCGTCGTGGCGCGATTTCGGTGCCACCATCGTGGCGCGCGATCTCGACGAGGCTCTGCCGCTGATCGATGCCATCGCGCCGGAGCATCTGGAAATCATCGCCGCCAATGCCGACGACCTCGTCAAGCGCATCCGCAATGCCGGCGCGATCTTCATCGGCGCGCATACGCCCGAAGCGATCGGCGACTATGTCGCGGGCTCCAATCACGTGCTCCCGACGGCGCGCTCGGCGCGATTCTCCTCAGGGCTTGGCGTGCTCGATTTCATGAAGCGCACCTCAATCCTCAAATGCGGTCCCGAGCAATTGCGCGCGCTCGGCGGCGCCGCCATCGCGCTCGGCACCGCGGAAGGCCTCGAGGCCCACGCCCGCTCGGTCGCCATCCGGCTCGACCGCTAAACGCCGATGGCGCGCCCGCCCCGCAGGGATCAAAAAGAGCAAGGCCGGCTCGCCGCCGTGACGCTCGATGAGGCTTCGTTCGGCAGCGCCTCAGACGACATCGAGCACGAGCGCCGCGTCGCGATCTACGATCTGATCGAAGACAATGAGTTCCGGCCGGTCGGCCACGACGGCGGGCCTTACGCCTTGCATCTGGGCGTGCGCGGCGACCGGCTGGTGTTCGACATCCGCCTCACCGACGGCACGCCGGTGATAGCGCACATGCTGTCGCTCGTGCCGTTCCGCAAGATCGTCAAGGATTACTTCACCGTCTGCGACAGTTATTACGCGGCGATCCGCACCGCGACGCCGGATCGCATCGAAGCCATCGACATGGGCCGCCGGGGGCTGCACGACGAAGGCTCGCGCATTGTGATGGAGCGGCTCAAGCGCAAGGTCGACGTCGATTTTGATACTGCGCGGCGGCTGTTCACCCTGATCACGGTGCTGCACTGGAAGGGCTGAGGCGGCGGATGGCAGAAGCCGCAAGCCGGCCGCTCGCAGTGCTGTTCGCCTGCGGCATGAATTCGGTGCGCTCGCCGATGGCGGCAGGCCTGTTCGGGCAGATGTTCGGCCGCGCCCGCTATGTCGGCTCGGCCGGCGTACGCAGGGGCGAGCTCGATCCATTTGCGGTCGCCGCCATGGCCGAGCTCGACATCGACATTTCGCGGCACAAGCCGGTGACCTTCGAAGAGATGGAAGAGAACGAAGGGCTCAATTTCGATCTAATCGTCACGCTGGCGCCGGAGGCGCATCATCGCGCGCTGGAAGTCACACGATTGAGCGGCGTCGAGGTCGAGTATTGGCCGACCGCCGACCCGTCCGCCACCGAGGGCAACCGCGAGCAGCGGTTGGATGCGTACCGCGCGGTGCGCGACCAGCTCATGGCGCGGATTCGCGAGCGCTTTGTCGGGCCGGGCATCGGCAATGAGTGAAGCAGGGCTTATCGCTTGGCGGCCTTGCCAGTTGTGGAATGGCCCACCATCCGCTAGGTTCCGCGAAAATTTTGGCCGCCGTTGCGGGACCGGTTGCGGTCGAACTTGCACCAATCGTCGGGTCGGGAATGGCGAAAGAAGAAATGCTGGAATTTCCGGGTGTGGTGACGGAACTGCTTCCGAACGCCACGTTCCGGGTCAAGCTCGAGAACGAGCACGAGATCATCGCCCACACCGCGGGCCGCATGCGCAAGAACCGCATCCGGGTGCTCGCCGGCGACAAGGTCTTGGTGGAGATGACGCCCTACGACCTGACCAAAGGTCGCATCACCTACCGTTTCAAGTGAGCGCATCTTCGAAGGCTTTTGGGAGCGTGCAATCGTGATCGGCCGCCCCAAGCTCGTGCTCGCCTCTGGCTCGCCGCGCCGGCTGATGCTGATTAACCAGGCCGGCATCGAGCCCGACGCGCTGCGCCCCGCCGCCGTCGACGAAACGCCGAAGCGCGGCGAGCTGCCGCGCGCCTGCGCCACGCGGCTTGCCCGCGCCAAGGCGGAAGCGGCGCTGAACATGGTGCGCATCGACGAGGAGCTGAAAGGCTCCTACATCCTCGCCGCCGATACCGTGGTCGCGGTCGGCCGCCGCATTCTGCCGAAGGCCGAGTTGCTCGACGAGGCGGCGCAATGCCTGCGTCTCCTCTCCGGCCGGAATCATCGCGTCCACACGTCGGTGTGCCTGGTGACGCCGAAGGAGAATTTCCGCCAGCGCCATGTCGAGACGCGGGTGCGGTTCAAGCGGCTGTCGGAGCAGGACATCGAGGCCTATCTCGCGTCGGGGGAATGGCGCGGCAAAGCCGGCGGCTACGCGGCGCAAGGCATCGCCGGCAGCTTTCTGGTCAAGCTCGTCGGCTCTTATTCCAACGTCGTGGGCCTGCCGCTCTACGAGGCCATGATCATGCTCGCGGGCGAGGGCTATCCGATCCATTTCGGCTGGCTCAACGCGGTCTAAAGCGAGTGGTACGATAAGAGCTTGGCGCGGCGGCACGCGCCGCCCATATTCGCGCCATGGCGCAAAGCCCGACCCAAACCCGAAATTGCAAGGTCTGCCCGATCTGCAGCAAGCCCGTGGAGCCGGTATTCAAGCCGTTTTGCTCGAAGCGCTGCGCCGACGTCGATCTCAACCGCTGGCTCTCCGGCGTCTACGCGGTGCCGGTGACCGAGGATGAGGAAGAAGACGAGCAGCGCGAGGAAAATCTAGAGCCCGATTAGTTGGCCCGCCAAGGCCGCGTGCCGATCTGCCCATCGGAGCACGGTTCCCGCCAATTCTGGACAGCCGCAGGCCTTGCCACTATAAAGCGGCGCTCTCGGCCAAGGCCGAGAGCATGCCCAGGTAGCTCAGTTGGTAGAGCACTGCACTGAAAATGCAGGTGTCGGTGGTTCAATTCCGCCCCTGGGCACCATCACCACCTAAGCTCTCTGCTACGCCCCCTCCCCACAGCTGCTTCGAGGCGCGGCGGGCGCCTTCGGCGAGCGATTGCAGCTTGAGCCAGACAATCTTGGAGTCGACCTGAACGCGGCCGGCGAAGGTGCCGAAGCCGCAATCGACACCCGCGATGACGTTCTCGCGCCCGACCACATTGGCAAAATTCAAAATCCGGTCGGCGACGACCTCAGGATGCTCGACCGTGTTCACCGTCGAATCGATGACGCCCGGCACGATCACCTTGCCGGCCGGCAATTTCACCTCGCGCCAGATTTTCCATTCGTGCTCGTGCCGGGCGTTGGCGGCGGGGAACGACACGGCGAGCGGCTTTGCGGTTAGCACGATGTCGATGATGTCGGCGAGCGGCACGTCGGTGTGATGCGGCGCCACCGTCGAGCCCCAGCAAACGTGCATGCGCATGCGCTCGGCCGGAATGTCGGCGACCGCGTGATTGAGTGCCGCGACATTGACCGCGATGATGGTGCGGAAGTCGGCGAGGCTTTTGTCGAGATAGACCGTGTGGCGCAGCATCGCGAGATCGGGACAATCGAGCTGCAGAATGAAACCGGCATCGACGATCGCCTCGTATTCGCGCTTCATCACACTGGCAAGCGCATCGACGTAAGCTTCCTCGTTCGCGTAGTGCTTGTTCTTCAGATAGCGCGCGATCTGGCCGGGTGATGGCGAGGTCATGAACAGTTCGGCAGCGGCGCCGGCGTTCGCGCGTTGCATCGCGTCCTTAGACAGGGCGATGTCGGCAAGCGCCGCGGGCCAATCCTTCCAGGTGACTTCGCCAGTGCAGGCCGGCCGGTTTTGGAACGGCGAGGCGAAATGGCTCAGCAGTTGCGCCAGCTCCGGGAATTCCGCGTCGCCAGTGCCGAGCGGCGGCGTACTCTCGCCGGCAAAGCCTGAGAGTCGGTTGAGTACATGGACAGTGTAGTCGGTGCGGCCCTGCTCGCCGTCATTCACGATGTCGATGCCGCATTCGATCTGCTTTTGCACCACATGCGCGATCGCCTCGCGAACCGCGGCGTCGAGCTCGGCCTTGCGCGCCCTGGGATTGCTCTGCCCAGCGAGCAGCAGCTCAACCACCTTGGCGGGGCGCGGCAGGCTGCCGGTATGGGTGGTGAGGATCCGGTCGGTGCTGCGCTTCATGCTAACGTCATCTCCGTGACGGGAAATCAAGGCGACCTATTTGATCCAATTATCTTATTTCTGTTCGCCGCGGAGCGCCAATTTCACATCGCCCAGACGGTAACGGCCAACCGCACCGCCCGGCGCGCGATCTGAATATTGCGCCTCGGCCAGGGTTGATACGCCCGAGGCGGCTTGGACGAACGGGATTAGTCGTGACCGACCAGGACCCGGCAGATCGTCATCGCGTGGTCGACTACATCGCGGCCATGTTGGCGGAGCTTGCGCAAATGGCCGGCGCGCAACGATACACGACGCTCGCCTATCTTCTGGAAATGGCGCGGCTCGAAGCCGAGCAGGTCCGCAACGACGAGCTCGCCGAGCTCGACCGGCTGGCTGCGGAATAGCGCGGCGGGATCACAGCGCCGGCAGAACCGCCCGCGACAGATAAAGAAACAAGGCGACGCCCAGAGGCCCGAGCAGCGCCGCGAGCCCGAGATCGAAGCGCTCCCCGGAGCCCGGCACCATGCGCTCGGCGTCGATATCCCTCGCCGTCGCCCTGAAGCGAAAGCCAGCAACCGCGACCATGAGAACGCCGATGGCGATGAAGGCGAGGCCCGCCATATTGGCGAAGGTTTCACTGTGCGGTGTCGCTGCCTTGAGCGCCAATTGCGGCGCCACGACCTGCAAGAACAAATCGAAGCGCTCGATCACGAAGCCGAAAGCCATCACCGCGATCGCCGTGCGCACCCAGGCGAGAAAGGTCCGCTCGTTGGCGGCGTGGTCGCCGTATTGCTTGATCATGGCAGCCGTCCTGACTTTTATCTCTTGAAAAGACTATAGCGCGGCGAGCATCGCGGAACCCCAACGCGACAACGCGTTCTCTTGCCGCCCGTGCGATAAACGGGCAAGTTCGTCCGATAACGCGCGCCGGTCGTAAAGATGCGCGCCTGGTAGAGGGAGCGGAACTCATGGCGGAGCCAGCGCACGCGCATCCGAGCAAGGGCCGATGGTACGTCCTGACGATCATCAGCGTGATGTATCTCATCACCTATCTCGACCGCGTCAACATTTCGACCGCGGCCCCGCAGATCAGCAAGGAATTCGGCTTCAACAATGTCACGATGGGCTACATCTTCAGTGCCTTCGTCTGGGCCTATGCGCTGTTCCAGGTGCCCGGCGGCTGGCTGAGCGACCGCTTCGGCCCGCGCGGCGTGCTGACGACCATCGTCGCCTACTGGTCGCTGATGACGGCGGCGACGGGCGCCGCATTCAACGCCACCTCGTTCATCGTCCTTCGCTTCCTGTTCGGCGTCGGCGAGGCCGGCGCCTTCCCCGGCGCCACGCGCGCGATGCAGCTGTGGTATCCGCGCGGCGAGCGCGGCTTCGTGCAGGGCATCACCCACAGCGCGAGCCGCGCCGGGGCGGCGATCGCGCCGCCGATCGTGCTGTTGATCATGCTCAATCTCGGCTGGCGCTGGGCGTTCGTCTTCTGCGGCGCCATCGGCATCCTATGGTCGTTGTGGTGGGGCTTGACCTACCGCAACCTGCCGGAAGACCACGCCATGGTGAATCGCGCCGAGCTGGAAGCGATACGCGGCGTCGGCCCGGACGGAAAGATCAATGCGCCGCCGGTCGCCGAGCAGACCCAGGTGCCGTGGGGCACGCTGCTGCGCTCGCCCAACATGTGGGCGATCATGCTGGCCTACTTCACCTACGTTTACTGCCTGTGGATCTTCCTCACCTGGCTGACCAAATATCTGATCGACGTGCGGCATTTCACGCTACTCAAGGGCGGGCTGTTGGCTTCGCTGCCGCTGTGGGCCGGCGTCATCGGCGACACCGTCGGCGGTCTCACCACCGACTGGCTGCTGCGGCGCACCGGCAATGCCAAGCTCGCGCGCTCAAGCGTGGCGATCACCGGCCTTCTTGGCTGTGCGGTGTTCATCGTGCCAGCGGCGCTGACCGGCGATCCTTACGTCGCGGTCGGCTGCCTCACGGCGTCGATGTTCTTTCTGGAATGCACCATCGGTCCATCCTGGGCGGTGCCCATGGATACCGGCGGCAAATATTCCGGCACGGTGTCGGGCATGATGAACATGGCCGGAAATTTCGGCGGTGCGCTTTCGCCGATCGTGTTCGGCTATCTGGCCGTGGGCGATCGCTGGGAAGCGCCGTTCATCGTCGCCGCCGTGCTTTTGGTCATCGGCTCGGGCATTTGGGCGTTCTGGATCGACCCGACCAAGGCTATTCTGAAAGACTGAAAGAAAACGCTGCGACAATGTGACTCCGCCCTTGATTAACGAAACGTAAGTGGAAGTTGGCTACCTGTTGGGCGGGCACGCCATCTTCCCGGCACGTTCGAGCGGAGCACGATGCTGCCCATCTCGACCATGATGGACTGGCAGCGCGACTGGCCCGTGGTCGCGGCGGCCTGCGTCGTGACAGCGTCGACGGATTCTTGCGCAAGGTGGCGATGTAGCGGGCTAGCTCCATCGTCGCGCGGCGCCGTCGATCGCAACGACGTCGCTACTCCATCGCCACCCGCATGAACGTCGCGATGATGCGCGCGCCGGCCTTGAGCGACCCGCGCAAACTGCCGGCGACTTTGGAGTGTCCGCCGATGCGGCGGCGGTAGTCGACCGGGATTTCCAGAATGCGCAGGCGCGAGCGCGCCGCCCGCATTTGCATTTCCAGGTTCCAGCCGTACGTCATTTCGCGCATGTTGAGTGCGAGCAGCGTGTCGCGGCGGATGGCGCGGAGCGCGCACATGTCGGTATAGCGCACGCCGTAGAGGAGCCGCGTCAGCGCGCCGGCGACCCTGCCGGCGATAATCTGATGGGGGGCCATGCTGCCCGGCTCGCGCACGCCGCGCGCCCGCGATGCGATGACGAAGTCGGCGCTGCCGGCGCGGATCGGCGCGACGAGCGCCGCGATGGCGGCCGGATCGTCGGCGCCATCGCCGTCCATGAACACGACGATGTCGCCTTCGGCGGCGCTTTGCGCTCCGGCGAGGCACGCTAGGCCATAACCGCGGTCGACCGCAATCACCTCGGCGCCGGCGACGCGCGCCGCGTCGCACGTATCGTCGCTCGAGCCGCCGTCGACGACGATGACGCGGTCGACGACGACACGCGGAATTTCCGCGACCACCGCCGCGATCGATTCGGCTTCGTTGAAGGTCGGAATGACGACGACCACGCCGCCCAGGCGCGGCGGCGTTCGCGTGTCGCTGACCGCCGCTACAGACTCCATCGCAACCCGCAGTTCGCGCAAGCGTCCGGCGGCTTGTCCGATTTCAGCGCCTTGCGGAACGCGCTGTAGGCCGGGCCGGTCCAGATCTCGCGTAGGCTCTGCTGGGTGGCGTCGCCGAGCGTATAGTTCTCGTAGCCGCGCTGCGAGAACGGCGCGATGCAGCACGGCAGCGCGCGGCCGTTGGCGGTGAAATACATCACGGTCCACGGCCGCCGGCACAGCGACCACGGCGAACCGCTGTCGTTGCGTTTCAGACTTAACCCCGGCTCCGACGCGGCGCCCGAGGCGCTGAAGGTGACGCCGAGCGACTTCGCCAGCGCCGCGGCGGCCTCGATATGCACCGCCTCATCGCCGGAGAGTTTCTCGTACAGCGCCTGATCGGGCCGCGCCATGCCGATGGCGTTGTCGTTGAAGAACACCAGGCGCTGCAGGTACACCTCCTTGACGCCGCAATCGGCGGCAACGCGGACGAAATCCGGCAATTCCTCTACTGTCTCGCGCAGGCCCGTAAGCCAGGCCGACACACGCGGCTTTAGGTGCCCCTCGCGCTCCTGCAGCACGCGGAACGCGCGCACGTTTTTCAGAATGCGGTTGAAATAGTTCTTGCCGCGGATGACGCGGTAGGATTCGGCGTTGGCGGCGTCGAACGAGACGCGCAGCTCGTCGAGCTCGGCGGCGATCAGCGCCCGGCCGTTCTTCTCGTTGAGCACGGTGCCGTTGGTGTTGAAGAGCACATAGGTGCCGCGGTCCTTCAGATAGCGCACCATGCGCGGCAGATTCTTGACCAACATCGGCTCGCCGACGCCGTGCAGCACGGCGCGGTGCAGGTTCGGGATCTGATCGACTATCGCGGTGAACAGCTCCCAGCTCATGTCAGCCGGCGGCTCGAGCTCCTCGTAGGTGCGCGGGCACGTGGTGCAGAGAAGATTGCAGCGGTTGGTGGTCTCCAGATAAAGGCAGACCGGCTCGTGCTCGGGCTTTTCGCTCGCCGTCTCGACGCTTTCGAAATAGCGCCTGGGATCGATCGCTCGTTTTGCCGCCGCTACCGCCATGGGGCTTGCCTCAAAATTTCGATCCCGCCGGTCGGCGCATCATTCAAACAGGCTCAGACGCGCAATAGCTCGGCGCCAAGAAATCCCGCGGCGCGGTGATGAAAGTCGCGATCGTGCCACAAGCGGTTCAAGAACGCCGCGGTATGGCTGCCGCGATGCGGCGCATCGTGGTCGAGCGGACGCCGCGTCGCGGCGCCGTAGAGGTCGACGTAGAGCCGGGTCAGGTCATCGACGTCATCGACGTCGTACCAGACCGGCAGCCGATGCATGTCGAGGCCGATCTCGTGCGCGCGCTCCAGGGTCCGCGCGGCAACGCGCTCGGTGCTCCAGGCGATGTCGTGGAACATGTGGCGGTGCGCCGTTTTCAGGCCGAGCAGATAATAGCCGCCGTCGCTGGAGGGGCCAAGCACGGCGCGATCGCCGGGCCGCGCCAAAACTTCGGCGGTCTCGACCAGAAACTCCGTAGGCAGCGTCGGGCTATCGGCATTGAGCACCACGGCGCCGCCGTGGCCGCGGGCGAAGATTTGCTCGAT
>Ga0306918_10000823_pt1 | contig 14841 bp, 11 predicted proteins | sample tim00Cox0000000H_FD_203315 | JGI IMG/M metagenome (GOLD analysis project Ga0306918, IMG submission 203315) | Lab enrichment of tropical soil microbial communities from Luquillo Experimental Forest, Puerto Rico - timezero.00C.oxic.00.000.00H (v2)... | ecosystem: Environmental > Terrestrial >... | reverse complement strand
TGCCCCTTCGGCTTGCGCGCAATCGCGGCATGAATCGCCCGCTCCAGCGCCTCGTCATCCTCGCTCGCCCGCAAAGGCGCCCGCAAATCCGCCGCATCCTCCTGGCCCAGGCACATATAAAGCGTGCCCGTGCAGGTCAGCCGCACGCGGTTGCAATCATCGCAAAAATGGTTCGAGAGTGGGGTGATGAAGCCGATCCGCGTCCCAGTTTCCGCCACATCCCAATAGCGCGACGGCCCGCCCGTGACATGGGTGCTGGGGTTCAGCGTCCAGTCCCGCCCCAGCCGCGCCCGCACCCCATCCAGGGGCAGATGCGTCTCTTCCCGGTGCACCACCTCGCCCACCGGCATGGTCTCGATCAAGGAGAGGTCAAATCCCTGCGCCCCGCACCAGGCGAGCATGGCGGAAAACTCGTCATCATTGACGCCCTTCAGCGCCACCATGTTGATCTTCACCATGAGCCCTGCCGCCTTCGCCGCCTCCAGCCCCTGCAGCACCTGCGGCAAGCGCCCCCAGCGCGTGATGCGTGCGAATTTCTGCTCATCCAGCGTGTCCAGGCTCACATTGATGCGCCTTATCCCCGCCGCCTTCAGCCCCGCCGCGTGATGCGCCAGTTGCGAGCCATTGGTGGTCAGCGTCAGCTCCTCCAACCCCTGCCCCAGCCGCATCCCCAGCCGCTCGATCAGCCCCATCACCCCGCGCCGTACCAAAGGCTCGCCGCCGGTCAGGCGCAATTTCCGCACCCCCAGCCGGATGAACACGGCACAAAGCCGCTCCAGCTCCTCCAAGGTCAGCAAATCCGCCTTGGGCAAAAAATTCATATCCTCGGCCATGCAATAGACGCAGCGGAAATCGCAGCGATCCGTCACGGATACGCGCAAATAGCTGACAATCCGGCCAAACGGGTCGATCATGCCCCTAATTTCGGACCGATCCGGTCCGGATGCAAGACACGAGCCCACCGATTGCACCGCCCTGCCGGCATCCTTAAGCTCGGCCAAAAGGGAAACATGTCAATGACCCCACCCCCAAGCCTGGCCATGACCCATTTCAAGCTCGTCACCGGCGACCTCGCCGCCGCCGAGCGTTTTTACACCGCCCTCGGCCTCATCTGCGTCAGCCGCAATCTTGGCGGCGAGGATGAATTCCGCCAGGCGCAAAGCTGGATGACAGCCCCCGGCGCGCCGGGCCTCACCCTTATCCTGAGCCATTTCCCCAACTGCCCGCCACCGCCGCGCGCCACCTATCCCGGCGCGGTCTGGCTGGTCTTATCGGTCGAGGATGTCGATGCAACATTGGCAAAAATCATATCGGCGGGCGGCCATCTCATGCGCACGGGCGAGGACCGGCCTGAGCACAAGGTCCGCGCCGCGGTCGCCGCCGACCCGGAATTCCATCCCATCGAGCTGGTCGGCCCCATGCTTGGCACCATGCTTGGCCCCATGCTTGGCACCATGCCCGGCGCCTAATCCGGCGCGCTATGCTCCAGCGCCACCACGTCCGTGTCCACCAGCACCTTGCCGGCATGCTCGAACATCACCGTCACGCGGTGGCCAATGGCGCTCTGCACCTGGCCCAGCCCCCATTCCGGGCGCTGCGGGTGACGCACATAATCGCCGGGCGCGAATTCAGAATGTTCCAATGCAGGCCTCCACCGCTTCACGCATATGCTGCGGCACGGGCGCCGTGGCGGCTACAGGCGGGCTGGTGGGCAGCGAGAGTCCGCGCGCCAGCAACTGCAACGCCCCCGCCCCGCCGCCATAAACCGCATCGCCCATAATGGGATGCCCCAGCCACGCCGCATGGGCGCGGATCTGATGGGTCCGCCCCGTCTTCGGCCTGAATTCCACCAGCGCCTTGTCCGCCGCCGCGCCCAGAACCCGCCAATGCGTCACCGCCGCCTGCCCGTGCGCATCGGGCGCCATTTTCCAGCCCCGTCCCTCAACATGCTTGGCCAGAGCCACATCTATGACCCCCTCCGGCACCGCCGGCACGCCACGCAGCACGGCCCAATAAATCTTCTCCACCTGCCCCGCCGCAAATGCCGCCTGGGCCCGGAGCAGGAAACTTTTCTGCAAGGCAACCAGCAGGCACCCGGCCGTATCCATATCCAGCCTGTGCGCCAGCCATGGCCCGTTTCTGCCGCGCCGCCAAGCGGGAAAAAAATCCTCCACGCTCGGCCCGCCGGCACGGCCCGGATGCACCGGCAGCCCGGCCGGCTTGTCTATGATCAGAAACTCCCGCGCCCGAACCAGAATGTCCGGTGCATCAACCCCTGACATGCGGCGGCACCGTGAGCCCCAGCCGCACCGGAATATCCCATTCCTCCCGCGCCCGGCGATATTCCCTGAAGCCGGCGGCGATATAATTGGGCAGCGCGCGCGGATGGTCGGCCGAGCAGGTATTCACCGTCATCCCCGCCAACCCGACAGCGCCATGAAACACCGTGTCCACGGCGTAATCCAAAAACACCCGCCCCAGCCCGCGCCCGATATAAGGCTCCAGCAGGCCGAAATAATTCAGATTCACATAAGGCCAGTGCCCGGCATCGGTCTCGAAAAATCCCGCCACCTCGCCCTTCACCCGCAACACATAGGTGGCGATGGTGGGGCTGGCGAGATGCGCCGCCAGCATGTCATCCGGCATCACCCGGCGCAGCCACCACAGCCAAGGCGCGCCGATCTCGTTATACAAAGCACGGTAGCTGGCCACATCCAGGCGCTCGCGCCGCACCGTGACACTGAACGGCAACGTGGCCAACGAGCGCTCGGGCCGGCGCATCATGCGCAGAAACACCACGGTCACCACGGCCCGCTCGGTCCTCTCACCGGGTTGGGGACGCGCGTAATCGAGGATATTATTCATCAATCATCCAGGAAGCTGCGCAGCTTGCGGGAGCGGGACGGATGCTTCAGTTTGCGCAGCGCCTTCGCTTCGATCTGACGGATACGCTCGCGCGTCACGTTGAATTGCTGCCCCACCTCTTCCAGCGTGTGGTCGGTATTCATGCCGATACCAAAACGCATGCGCAGCACGCGCTCCTCGCGCGGCGTCAGCGAGGAGAGCACCCGCGTTGCCGCCTCGCGCAGATTGGCCTGCACCGCGGCATCGAGCGGAATGATCGCGCCCTTGTCCTCGATGAAATCGCCGAGATGGCTGTCCTCCTCGTCGCCGATCGGCGTCTCCAGCGAGATCGGCTCCTTGGCGATTTTCAGCACCTTCCGCACCTTCTCGAGCGGCATGCCCAACTTGTCCGCCAGCTCCTCCGGCGTCGGCTCGCGCCCGATCTCATGCAGCATCTGCCGGCTCGTGCGCACCAGCTTGTTGATCGTCTCGATCATATGCACCGGAATACGGATGGTGCGCGCCTGGTCGGCAATCGAGCGCGTGATCGCCTGGCGGATCCACCAGGTGGCATAGGTCGAGAATTTATAGCCGCGGCGATATTCGAACTTATCCACCGCCTTCATCAGGCCAATATTGCCTTCCTGGATCAAATCCAGGAATTGCAGGCCGCGATTGGTATATTTCTTGGCAATGGAGATCACCAGGCGCAGATTCGCCTCGATCATCTCCTTCTTGGCGCGCGTGGAATCACGCTCGCCGCGCGAAACGGTCGTATAGACGCGGCGGAATTCCTCGATCGGCAGCCCGGCCTCGGCCGCCACTTTGCCGATCTGCGAGCGCAACTCCAGCACCTGCGTCTCGTGCTTCTTGGCGAAATCTTTCCAGCCCTTGCCCGGCAGGTCCGCCACATGCTGCACCCAGTTCGGGTCCATCTCGCGGCCCCGGTAATGCTGCAGGAACTCATCGCGCGTCACCTTGCAGCCTTCGGCCAGGCGCAGCATCTGGCCCTCAAGCCCATTCAGACGCTGGTTCAAGACCTTCAGCTGCGCAACCAGCTCCTCGATGCGGTTATTATGCAGCCGGACCTGCTCCACCCGCGCCACCAGCTCGTCGCGCAGCTTTTCATAGGCCTTCTCGGAGCGGGAATTGATGTCCCCGCCCGCGGTCAGGTTATCGATGCGCTTGGTCTGCAGCTTGGCCAGCTTGTCGTAGAGCTTCTCGATCTCCTCGAAATGCTGGAAGATTTCGGGCTTGAGCTTTTCCTCAAGCGCCGAGAGCGACATGCCGGCGCCCTCGCCATCCTCATCTTCCTCCACTTCCTCGGACGCGGAGAAATTATCTCCCCCGCCTTCCTCAATCTCATTGCCAGCCTGCATGGCTTCCAGATCGATCACGTCGCGCAGCAGCACGCGGCCATTATTCAGCGCCTCATGCCAAGCGATGATGGCGCGGAAGGTGAGCGGGCTCTCGCACAGCCCGCGGATCATCATGTCCCGCCCAGCCTCGATTCGCTTGGCGATGGCAATCTCGCCCTCGCGCGAGAGCAGCTCCACCGAGCCCATCTCGCGCAGATACATGCGCACAGGGTCGTCGGTACGGCTGACAGAGGATTCCGAGATGTTCCCGGCCTGCTCCTCGTCATCCGCCGCCTCGTCCTTGGGCGCGGCGACGGCATCCTGCTCCTCGCTCTCCTCGGACTCCACCACCTGGATGCCCATCTCGGAGAGCATCGCCATGATGTCCTCGATCTGTTCCGAGCTGTTCTGCTCGGCGGGCAACACGGCGTTCAGCTCGTCGAAGGTGATATAGCCGCGCTCCTTGCCCTTTGCGATCAGGCGTTTGACCGCGGCGGACTGGGTGTCCAGCACATTGGCTTCGGCTTCACTCTCGGGGGCGGCGGTCTCAGGGGCGGCGGCTTGCTTGGTAGCCATGGTCGGGCAATACTCCGGGATAGACAGCGTCTATATTTTACGATTGGTCAGATAGGCAATCAGTTTGCCAGTTGCGAGTCGGCAGGCGGATAACGGTAAATCAGCCGTCAGTGCCGCCGGCCTCGCCGGCCTCGGCCTCACGCAGCAGATGTGTGTAGCGCTTGAGCCGCTCCTGGGCCTCTTCATCATCCATGCGGGCGGCGTAATCGCGCAGCGCCTCGTCATGCTGGGCCCGCAGGATGCGAATGATGTCACTCATATGGTTATACCAATTCCACCAATTCCGCACGGCTTCGGCCGGGCTCTCCAGAGGATCAAAAACCCGCCCCTCCTCACGTTCGAGAGCGGTTTCCAAATCGCGTGCCTGGGCACCAAGACCGAGGGCATCGAGATGGGCGAGCAGATTCTCCCTGTCAAGTGTTTTCGCGCGCATAGCGAACTCATGCAGCGCCTCACGCAGCCGCGCCTCGGCCTGAGGGAGGGTGATATGCGCAAAAGCCTCGTCCAGATCGTGAATAAGCTCCGGGTGCCAGAAGAAGGTCGCCAGCATATGCCGGGCGCGCAGCAGGTCGGACGAGGGCATATCCCGCACGGCCTGGCGCAAAATCGGCAGCTGCGCCTCCGGCACGGTGCCGGGCGGCGGTGCCCAGCGCCCCGCTTTGCCCGCCACAAGCCGGGCCGGCGCCCTGCCTTGCCCTCCCTGCGGCCGGGACAGGCGCCGCTCCTCATAATAGCACCCGCGCAGATGCTGCTTATATTCGCCGGCTAAGGTCTTGTCTTTTATAAGCCCCGCCACCTCGTCCAACCGGTGCAGGAAGGCGGCATTCTGTTCCGGCGTGCCACGCGGCACGCTCGCCGCCAGCATCGGGTAGAGCGCCGCCGAGATCGGCTGCGCCGTATCCAGAACCTCCTGGAACGCCTTTGGTCCGCCCTTGCGGATGAGGGAGTCCGGATCGTCCCCGCCGGTCAAGGTAAGCAATTTCAGCGATTTATCGGGTGCGAGCTGGGCCAGCGCCAACTCCGCCGTCTTCAGCGCCGCGCGCTGGCCCGCCGCATCGCCATCGAAGGAAATGATGGGCATGGGCGTCAGCCGCCAGATTTCCTCCAGATGTTCCTCCGTCAGCGCCGTGCCGAGCGGCGCCACCGCGCCTCCGAACCCGGCCTGGGCCAGGGCGATGACATCCATATAACCCTCTACGACAATGAGTTTCTCGCCCTTGCGCACCGCCGTCCGGGCCTGGTCGAGATTGTAGAGCGAGCGCCGTTTGGAAAACACGGCCGTCTCCGGCCCGTTCACATATTTAGGCTGCCCATCCCCCATGATGCGCCCGCCAAAGGACAACATCGCCCCCCTGCGGTCGCGGATGGGAAACATCACCCGGGCAAAGAACATATCCACCGGCCCATGCTCGCCCTGCTTCATCAACCCGGCCTCAATCAACTGATCCGGCTTGATATTCTGTCCTCGCAGCGCCCCCGCCAGCTGCCCGCGCCCCTCGCCCGACCAGCCGAGCCCGAAGCGCCTGATGGTCGCATCCGTCAGCCCGCGTCCGCGCAAATAATCCAAGGCCGCCTTGCCCTGCGGCTCGAACAGCCATGTCCGGTACTGCGCCGCCGCCGCCTCCAGCACCTCGGCAATCCCGGCCCGCCGCGCCTCCGCTTCCGCCGCCTGAGGTGTCGGCTTGGGCACCTCCAGCCCAGCCTGCGCGGCCAAATCCTCCACCGCCTCCATGAAGCCGGCGCCGGTCGACTGCATGACGAAGCTGATCACATCCCCATGCGCGCCGCAGCCGAAGCAGTGATAATGATCGTCATATACATAAAAGGACGGCGTCTTCTCCCCATGGAAGGGGCAGCAGCCCTTGCGCTCCCGGCCCGAGCGCGTGAGTTTTACGCTCCGCCCGATCACCGCGGCGATCGGGCTCCGGCTCCTCAACTCATCGAGAAAATTGGCCGGAAGCGCCATTTAACCGGCAAGCGCGGCTTTCACCGCCGCCGAGGTCACGCCCATGTCCAGCGATGCGCCATGCTTGGCCTTCAGCGCGCCGACAACCTTGCCCATATCCTTTGCGCTCGCCGCCCCCGTGGCTTCAATGGCCTCCTTGATGGCCGCCTCCAGCGCCTCGCCTTCCAGCGTCTGCGGCAGGAATTCCGAAATCACGGCGATTTCCGATTCCTCCTTGGCCGCCAGCTCATCCCGCCCGCCCTGCTTGTACAGAGCCACGGAGTCGCGGCGGGACTTGATCATGGAGCGCAGCATGGCGAGGATTTCCTCGTCGGACACTTTGTCCACACCCTTCGGCCGCGCAGCGATGTCCGTATCCTTCAGCTTGGCCTGGATCAGGCGCAAGGCAGAGGTCCGCTCCGTATCCCGCGCCAGCATGGCGGTTTTCACGGCGGCGGTCAGTTCATCACGTATGCTCATGTCAAATCCTCTAAAATACCCGTCCGGAAAAATGGCCGGAAATTTTGTCCGGAATTTTTCGTTCTGATTGAACCCGGACAAAAAATCCGTTAATCACTTTACCATGCAAATCTCCATCGATGAAATCCTGCGCCGCCTGGGTGGCGCAGAAGAGGCTGCCGCGCGCACGGGTGTCTCATTGGAAGCCATCCGCAAATGGCAGAGCCGCGGGCTCATCCCCTCGCGCCATTGGCCCGCCATCATGGCCGCGACAGGCCTGACCCTGACCGAATTGTCCCCCCCGATGGAGAGCGAAGTGCCTGCCGGCGCCACCGCCGCCCTGGTGCTGGGCGACGGCTCCGTCTTCTGGGGCCTTGGCTTCGGCGCGCATGGCACCACCGCCCCGTCCGAGCTCTGCTTCAATACCGGCATGACCGGCTATCAGGAAACACTCACCGACCCCTCCTATGCCGGGCAGATCATTACTTTCACCTTCCCGCATATCGGCAATGCCGGCACCAATGCGGAGGATGAGGAAGCCACGCGCATTTTCGCCCGTGGCCTCGTCACCAAGGAAGATTTTACGCCCCCCTCCAATTACCGCGCCACGGCCAACCTCGGGGCATGGCTGAAGGAAAAGGGCATCCCCGGCATTTCCGGCGTGGATACACGCGCCCTTACGCTGCGCATCCGCGACCTCGGCGCCCCCAACGCGGTGCTGGCTTATCCGGAGGACGGCAAATTCGACTTGCCCGCCCTGGTGCGGCTGGCGGCGGGGTGGAACGGGCTGGAAGGGATGGACCTCGCCAAGGATGTCACCTGTGCCGAGGCCTATAACTGGTCCGGCGGCACCTGGGGCTGGGAAAACGGCTTCGCCGCGCCAAACGGCGGCAAGCGCGTCGTCGCCGTCGATTACGGCGCCAAGCGCAATATTTTGCGCTCCCTCGCCACGGCCGGCTGCGACGTGACGGTGGTGCCCGCCACCTACACGGCGGAGCAGATTCTCGCCCTCTCGCCGGAAGGCGTATTCCTCTCCAACGGCCCCGGCGACCCGGCTGCGACGGCGTCTTACGCCGTGCCGGCCATCCAGGGCATCATGCAGGCCGGCGTGCCGATCTTCGGCATCTGCCTCGGCCACCAGCTCCTCGCCACGGCGCTGGGGGGCAAGACCTACAAGCTCGACCGCGGCCATCGCGGCGCCAACCAGCCGGTGAAGGACCTCACCACCGGCAAGGTCGAGATCACCTCGCAGAACCATGGTTTCGCCGTGGACGAAAAGAGCCTCCCCGAAGGCGTGGAAGTAACTCACGTCTCGCTGTTCGATGGCTCCAATGAAGGCATCGCCTGTAAGGACAAGCGCGTCTTCTCGGTGCAGTATCACCCCGAAGCCTCCCCCGGCCCGTCGGACAGCGCCTATTTGTTCAAGCGTTTCGTCGAGTTGATGGGATAAACGATAGGGAGTTTAGCAAAATATAGCCAATTTTTGCTATAAACCACTAAACTCCCTACAAACCGAGCATGGATCCAGTGCGCAACCCTTTCGCTCCTGGCGCGGGCACGCCTCCGCCTGAACTCAGCGGCCGCCAGGAGCTGGTTGAGCAGGCGCGCATCGCGCTCGACCGTCTGCAGCTCGGCCGCCCGGCGAAGAGCTTCATCGCCATGGGGTTGCGCGGCGTGGGCAAAACCGTGCTCCTGAACGAATTCCGCCTGATGAGCGAAGAGCGCCATTATTACTGCCTCAACCTGGAAGCGCATGAGGATAAGAGCCTGCCGGCTCTGCTCACCCCCGCGCTGCGGCGGCTGCTGCTCGATCTCGACCGGCTCGGCGCGCTGTCCGAACATGCCAAGCGGGGCTTGCGCATTTTCAAAAGCTTCATGAGCGGCGTCCGGCTGAAATATGGCGAGGCGGAACTGGCACTGGATGTGGACCCGGAAGAGGGCGTGGCGGATAGCGGCGATCTCGAAACCGACCTGCCCGACCTCTTCGCCGCCATCGGCCGCGCCGCAGCCGACCGCGGACGGCATGTGGTCCTGCTGATCGACGAGATGCAATATCTGAGCGAAGCCGAGCTCAGCGCGCTCATCATGTCCATGCACCGCATCGCGCAGCTGGAATTGCCCGTCATCATGTTCGGCGCCGGCCTGCCGCAGCTTGCCGGGCAAATGGGGCGCTCGAAATCCTATGCCGAGCGGCTGTTCGATTTCCCGCATATGGGCGCACTCAACGCACCGGATGCCATCGACGCCATCCAGAAACCCGTGCAGGCGGAAGGCGAGGACATCACGCCCGAGGCGCTGACGGAGATCGTGCGCTGGACCCAGGGTTATCCGTTCTTCCTGCAGGAATGGGGCTATCAGACCTGGAATGCCGCGCCCCGCTCGCCCATCAGCAAGGCGGACGTGGATGCCGCCACGCAGAAAGCGCTGCAGCGGCTGGATGATGGGTTTTTCAAGGTCCGTTTCGAGCGCCTGACGCCACGTGAGCGCGACTATGTGCGCGCCATGGCCAGCCTCGAAGGCACCGGCCCCTACCGCTCGGGCGAAATCGCGGCGGCACTCCGCGTCACCCCGCAATCCATCGCGCCGACCCGCAATAATCTCATCGCCAAGGGCATGGTCTATGCCCCCGCCCATGGCGATACCGCCTTTACCGTTCCGTTGTTTGAACAATATCTGCGCCGCGTGCGGCCGGACTGATTCGCGAAAGAGAGCACCATGCCCAAACGCACAGACATCCACTCCATCCTCATCATCGGCGCCGGCCCGATCGTCATCGGCCAGGCCTGCGAGTTTGACTATTCCGGCGCCCAGGCCTGCAAGGCTTTGCGCGAGGAGGGCTACCGCGTCATCCTCGTCAATTCCAACCCGGCGACGATCATGACCGACCCGTCCCTGGCGGACGCAACCTATATCGAGCCCATCACGCCTGAGATGGTGGAAAAAATCATCCTCAAGGAGAAGCCGGACGCGCTGCTGCCCACCATGGGCGGCCAGACCGCGCTCAACACCGCCATGTCCCTCGCCAAGTCCGGCACGCTGGAGCGGCTGGGCGTGCAACTGATCGGCGCCAAGGCGGAAGTCATCGACCGCGCCGAGGACCGTTTGAAATTCCGCGACGCCATGGCGGAAATCGGCGTGATGGGGCCGCGCTCCGCCATCGCGCATAATCGCGAAGAAGCCTCGGCGGCGCTGGATCTTGTGGGATTGCCCGCAGTCATCCGCCCCTCTTTCACCCTCGGCGGCACGGGTGGCGGCATCGCCTATAACCGCGAGGAATTTTTCGAAATCTGTGCTTCCGGCATCGACGCTTCGCCCACCAACGAGGTGCTGGTGGAAGAATCCGTGCTCGGCTGGAAAGAGTATGAATTCGAGGTGGTGCGCGATTCCGCCGATAATTGCATCATCGTCTGCTCCATCGAGAATATCGACCCGATGGGCGTGCATACGGGCGACAGCGTGACGGTGGCCCCTGCCCTCACCCTCACGGACAAGGAATTTCAGATCATGCGCGATGCCTCCATCGCGTGCCTGCGCCGCATCGGCGTGGATACCGGGGGCTCCAACGTGCAATTCGGCATCAATCCCGTGGATGGCCGCATGGTCGTCATCGAGATGAATCCGCGCGTCTCGCGCTCCTCGGCACTCGCCTCCAAAGCCACCGGCTTCCCGATTGCGAAAATCGCCGCCAAGCTCGCCGTGGGCTACACGCTGGATGAGCTGCAAAACGACATCACCAAGGCCACACCTGCAAGCTTCGAGCCGGTAATCGATTATGTGGTGATAAAAATCCCCCGCTTCACCTTCGAAAAATTCCCCGGCACGCCGGCTTTGCTGTCCACCTCGATGAAATCCGTCGGCGAGGCGATGGCGATCGGCCGCAATTTCGCCGAAGCGCTGCAAAAAGGTCTGCGCTCACTGGAAACCGGCCTCTCCGGCCTGGATGAAATTCCGGCACCCGGCGATGGCGGCCCCGATGCGTTCCGCGCCGCACTTTCCACCCCGCGCCCGGACCGGCTGCTGATGGCCGCACAGGCCTTGCGCGCCGGGCTGTCGGTGGAAGAAATCCACGCCGCCTGCAAATTCGACCCCTGGTTCCTGCAGCAGATGGCGCAAATCATCGCCGCCGAGAACGAGGTGAAAGCCAACGGCCTGCCGCGCGATGCCTATAGCTTCCGCCGGCTGAAGGCGCTCGGCTTCGCCGATAAGCGCCTGGCCGAGCTCATCGGCCAGAAGGAAGCCAGCGTCACGAAAGAGCGCCTCAAGCTCGGCGTCACGCCGGTCTATAAGCGCATCGATACCTGCGCCGGCGAGTTTTCCTCCGCCACTTCCTACATGTATTCCAGCTTTGAAGGCGGTTTTGGCCAGCCTTCGGATGAGGCCGACGTGTCCGACCGCCGGAAAGTGGTTATTCTCGGCGGCGGGCCCAACCGCATCGGCCAGGGCATCGAATTCGATTATTGCTGCGTGCACGCCGCCTATGCGCTGCGCGAGGCCGGGTTCGAGACCATCATGGTGAATTGCAACCCGGAAACCGTCTCGACCGATTACGACACCTCCGACCGGCTCTATTTCGAGCCGCTCTTCGCCGAGGACGTGATCTCGCTCCTGCGCAAGGAACAGGAAAAGGGTGAGCTGCTGGGCTGCATCGTGCAATATGGCGGGCAGACGCCGCTGAAGCTGAGCCAGGCGCTAGAAGCCGCGGGCATCCCCATCCTCGGCACCTCGGCCGATGCCATCGACATCGCCGAAGACCGCGAGCGCTTCCAGGAGCTGCTGCAACGGCTCGGGCTGCGCCAGCCGGAAAACGGCATCGCCCGCTCCATCGAGCAGGCCGAGGCCATCGCCGACCGCATCGGCTTCCCCATCATCATCCGCCCCTCCTACGTGCTGGGCGGGCGGGCTATGGAAATCGTCTATGACCGCGCCGGGCTGTCCCGCTACATGCGCGAGGCCGTGCGTGTGTCCGGCGAAAACCCGGTGCTCATCGACCGCTATCTCAACGAAGCCTCGGAAGTGGACGTGGATTGCATCTGCGATGGCGAGACCGTGTATGTCGCCGGGGTGATGGAGCATATCGAGGAAGCCGGCATCCATTCCGGCGATAGCGCCTGCTCCATCCCGCCCTACTCGCTCTCCCCCGCCATCGTGGCGGAACTGCGTGCTGAGACGGTGGCCATGGCCAAGGCGCTGGGCGTGGTCGGGCTGATGAATGTGCAATATGCCATCCAGAACGACCTCATCTATGTGCTGGAGGTTAACCCCCGCGCGTCCCGGACGGTCCCGTTCGTGGCCAAGGCCACCGGCGTGCCGGTAGCAAAAATCGGTGCGCGGGTGATGGCGGGCGAGACGCTGGCCAGCTTCAAGCTGGATGATTCCGTCTCCACCGGCCATGTCGCGGTGAAGGAAGCCGTCTTCCCCTTCGCCCGCTTCCCGAACGTCGACACGCTGCTGGGGCCGGAGATGAAATCCACCGGCGAGGTGATGGGGCTGGACACGAATTTCGCCCGCGCCTTCGCCAAGGCGCAGCTCGGCGCCGGGGTGGTGCTGCCGCTGAAAGGCACGGTGTTCCTCTCGGTGAAGGATGGCGACAAGCCCGCCATCGTGCCAGTCGCGCGCCGCCTCGTGGAGCTGGGCTTCGCCATCCTCGCCACCGGCGGCACGGCCAAATGCATCGCCGATGCCGGGATTCCGGTGGGGCGGGTGAATAAGGTGCTGGAAGGAAGGCCCCACTGTGTGGACGCCATCCGCTCCGGGGAAATCCAACTCATCGTCAACACCGCCCATGGCGCGCAGTCAGTCCGGGACAGTTTCGACATCCGCCGCTCCGCTTTGACCCATGGCGTGCCTAATTTCACGACGATTGCCGCCGCCAGGGCCACCGCGCACGCCATTGCTGCCCTCAGCGCAGGCACTCTTGAAGTCGCGCCGCTTCAGTCGTACTTTCCCCATTCCTTCTAAGCCGCCCCCCTGTTCAACCAGCGCGGGCGGCTTGCCTTGTTTTTCAACCCCTAGCCCCGTCGAGGGCGCCGACGCCCTTGAGGAGTAAAAGTGCAGAAATTCCCCATGACCGCCTCTGGTCTCGTGGCACTCGAAGATGAATTGCGGAATTTGAAGGCAAATGAACGCCCGGCCATCATCCGGGCTATCGCCGAAGCCCGCGCCCATGGCGACCTCTCGGAAAATGCCGAGTACCATGCCGCGCGCGAGCGCCAGTCCTTCATCGAAGGCCGCATCGCCGAGCTGGAGGAAATCACCTCTGCCGCGGAAGTGATTGATCCGTCTATGCTTTCCGGCGACACGGTGAAATTCGGCGCGACCATTCATCTCGTCGACGAGGATACGGAAATCGAGGTCTGCTACCAGATCGTCGGCATGCATGAGGCTGACATCAAGCGCTCGCGTCTCTCCATTACCTCTCCTCTCGCCAAGGCGCTCATTTCCAAGCGCGTCGGCGACACGGTGGCGGTACCCGCCCCCGGCGGCGACAAATCCTACGAAATCCTCAAAATCACCTACGGCTGAGCATATGATCAGCTTCGAGGATGTGCAGGCCGCGGCGGCGCGCATAAAGGGCGCGGTGCTGCGCTCGCCTTTTTTGCGCGCGGACGGCATCTCCCGCCTCACGGGCGCGGAGGTGTACATAAAATATGAGCATCTCCAGGCCACCGGCGCCTTCAAGGAGCGCGGGGCGGCCAACCGCATCGCCCTGCTCACGCCTGAGGAAAAGGCGCGCGGCGTGGTAGCGATGTCGGCGGGCAACCATGCCCAGGCCGTCGCCCGGCATGCGGCGCTGGCTGGCATCAAAGCCACCATCGTCATGCCGAAGCACACCCCGGCCACGAAAGTGACCCGCACCGCCTCCTGGGGCGCGCATGTAGTGCTGCATGGCGAAATGCTGGCCGAAGCCGCCGCCGAGGCGCGACGCTTCGAGCAGGAAGAGGGGATGTTCTTCATCCACCCCTATGACGACCCCGCCGTGATGGCCGGCCAGGGCACCATGGCGCTGGAAATGTTCGAGGATGTGCCGGACCTCGACGCCCTCATTGTCGCCACGGGCGGCGGCGGGCTCATCTCCGGCTGCGCCGTGGTCGCCCGGCATATGCGTCCGGAATGCAAGGTATACGGCGCCGAGGTGGAGCATTACTCCGCCTTCGCCCAAGCCCTGGCGGGTGATCCCATCAATGTCGGCGGCCCCACAATCGCCGAAGGCATCGCCGTGCGCGATATCGGCCAGCGCCCGCTCGAAGTGCTGAAAACCCTCAACGTGCCCGTGCTCGTCGTCTCCGAGCACGCCGTGGAAAGCGCCATCGCCACGCTCGTGGAAAGCGCCAAGCAGGTCGCCGAAGGCGCCGGCGCCGCCAGCCTCGCCGCCCTGCTCTCCTTCCCCGAACATTTCCGCGGCAAAAAAGTCGGCATCTCCATCTCCGGCGCCAATATCGACCCGCGCATCCTCGCCAATACCCTCATGCGCAACCTGCTGCGCGACGGCCGCCTGCTCCGCCTGGTGCTGGAAATGCCGGACCGCCCCGGTATGCTCGCCGAAATCGCCAGCCGCATCGGACGCCTCGGCGGAAATATCCTCGAAGTCGCCCACCACCGCCTCTTCTCAAGCCCCTCCGTCCAGGACGCCCAGCTGGAAATCATGATCGAAGCCCGCGA
>Ga0306918_10000822_pt1 | contig 14842 bp, 11 predicted proteins | sample tim00Cox0000000H_FD_203315 | JGI IMG/M metagenome (GOLD analysis project Ga0306918, IMG submission 203315) | Lab enrichment of tropical soil microbial communities from Luquillo Experimental Forest, Puerto Rico - timezero.00C.oxic.00.000.00H (v2)... | ecosystem: Environmental > Terrestrial >... | reverse complement strand
GCTCGGCGGCGTCATCAGCACGGACCGCGTGAACGTGCTGCGCCTCAACCTTGCCTTGGACCAGTTGCCGCCCCCATAATTCCGTATGGAAAAGCCAGACCCGGACGAAACCCGCCCGGACCCCGACGCCCTCCTGGCGAGCCTGCGCCATGGAGGGCGGGGACATTTGAAGATTTTCCTCGGCGCGGCCCCCGGTGTCGGCAAAACCTGGGAGATGCTGACTGCCGCCCATGCCAGGCACCAGAAAGGCGTCGATGTCGTCGCCGGCCTCATCGAGACCCATGGCCGCGCCGGCACTCAAGCTGCCATCGGCGAGCTGGAGCAGCTGCCCCGCCTGCCTGTGCCCTATCGTGGCCAGGTGCTGGAGGAATTCGACCTCGACGCCGCGCTGAAGCGCCGCCCCGCTCTGCTGCTGGTCGATGAGCTGGCCCACACCAACGCCCCCGGCCTGCGCCATGCCAAGCGCTGGCAGGATGTGGAGGAGCTGCTCGAAGCCGGCATCAATGTCTGGACCACGGTAAACGTTCAACATCTCGAAAGCCTCAACGACCAGGTGGCGCGCATCACCGGCGTGCGCGTGGCGGAAACCGTGCCGGACACGGTGCTCGACCTTGCCGACGAGATCGAGCTCATCGATCTGCCCCCCGCCGAGCTGCGCGCCCGCCTGACCGAGGGCCATATCTACCGCCCGGATGTCGCCACCCGCGCTTTGGGCGGCTTCTTCCGCGAGGGCAATCTCGGCGCGTTGCGCGAGATCGCCCTGCGCCGCGCCGCCCAGCGCATCGACAAGGACGTGACGCGCTATATGCGCCTCTCCGCCATCCCCGGCCCCTGGCCCGTGGCGGAAAAAGTGCTCGCCCTCATCGGCCCGGACGATGCCGCCGCCAACGTCGTCCGCCACGCCGCCCGCCTCGCCGAGGCTTTGCGCGCGCCGCTTACCAGCTTCCATATCGAGCGCACGGACGACAATGCGAAAGTCCAGGCCGCGCTCGACCTTACTGTCCAGCTCGGCGGCAGCGTCGTCACGCAGAGCGCGCCGGACATGGTGCGCGCCGTGCTCGATTACGCGGCGGCGCAGAACATCACCCATATCGTCGTCGGCCGCGCCGCGCGCGGGCGTGCCTTTGGCCGGCGCTTTTCGGAAGCGCTGACACGCCAGGCGCAGGCCTACACGCTGCATTTCGTGCCTTTGCCCGCCGCCGCGCCGCCGCGGCCCTTTGCCCGGACGCTGCGGCCCGACTGGAGCCCCTATGCCTGGGCCAGCCTGCTGCTCGGCGCCACCACGCTCGGCGGCATCCTGCTGAAAGACTATATCCCGCAGGAGGCCATGGGGCTCATCTTCACCGGCCTCATCGCCGCCATGGCCAGCCGCGCCGGGCGCGGCCCTGGCCTGTTTACCGCCGCCGCCGGCTTCGTGCTGTGGAATTTCTTCTTCCTCTTGCCCGTCTACACGCTCTCGGTGGGCGACCCGCGCGACGTGGTGGCGCTGCTGGTCTTCCTCCTGGTCGGGCTCGTCACCGGCACGCTGGCCGGGCGCGTGCGCCAGGAGGCCGCCACCGCCGCCGCCCGCGTCGAGGCGCTGCGCCGCATCTCCTTGTTCGGCCAGCGCCTCTCGCGCGCCGCCACTCTGTCGGACGTGCTCGCCGCCGCCGCCGAGGAAACCGCCGCCATCACCGGCGCCGGGCTGCTGCTGCTCAATAATGGCGGCACCCTGGCCGCCGAAGCCAGCCACCCGCCCGGCACGGCGCTGGACGAGGCCGCCTTCGCCGCCGCCGAATGGTGCGCCACGCACGACATCGAAACCGGCATTGGCACCGCCACCCTGCCGTCAGTCTCCTGGCGCTTTTTCCCGATCCGCAGCCACGGCGCCGTCACCGGCGTGCTCGGCGCCCGCACCGCCACCGCCCCGCCCGCCCCCACGGTGCAGACCCTCGTCACCCTGGCCGACCATACCGCCCTGGCCCTGGAGCGTGCCCGCCTCGCCATGCAAACCGCCCGCACCGAGGCGCATGAGGACAGCCAGAAACTCCGCAACGCGCTGCTCTCCTCGCTCAGCCACGATCTGCGCACGCCGCTCACCACCATACGCGGCGCCGCCGAGACCCTCTCCAGCATGGGCGAGCAGCTCGACCCCGCCACCCGCGCCGATCTGCTTGCCTCCATCACCCACGACACCGCGCGCATGGGCAAGTTCCTCGCCAACATCACGGACATGGCGCGCGTCGAATCCGGCGCCATCACGGTCAAGCGCGAGCGGCTGGCGCTGGACGCCATCGCCGAGGCCGCCATCGCCCGCACGCCGGGCGCGCTCTATACCGGCATCAACATCGCGCCCGACGCCGCCCATGTCAGCGCCGACCCCAACCTGCTCGAACAGGTTCTCGTCAATCTGCTCGACAATGCCGTGAAATACGCCCCGCCCGGCAGCCGCATCAGCATCACGGCCCGGCGCCGGGCCAATAATGTGGCGTTGAGCGTGGCAGATGAGGGCGTGGGCATCCCGCCCGCCGAGCTGAGTGCCGTGTTCGACAGTTTCTTCCGCGCCAGCCGGGGCGACCGCGTGGCGCCCGGCACAGGGCTCGGCCTCGCCATCGCCAAGGCTTTCACGGAGGCCATGGGCGGGCATATTTCCGCGCAGAGCCCGCGCCTCGATCTGCCAGCCGATGGCCTGCCCGGCACCATCATCACCGTGGAGCTTCCCGCCGCATGATTTCTGGACGCATCCTGGTCGTCGATGACGAGCCGCAAATCCATCGTTTTCTCAATCCTGCCCTCAGCGCGGCCGGCTATGAGCCTTTGCGCGCCGACAACGCCGCGGAGGCGCTGCGCCAGGCCGCCGCGGTGGCGCCGGACTTGGTGCTGCTCGATCTCGGCCTGCCGGACATGGACGGGCATGAGCTGCTGCGCCGCCTGCGCGCTTTCTCCACCGTGCCGGTGATCATCCTCTCCGCGCGCGACCGCGAGGCGGAGAAGATCGCAGCGCTTGATAATGGCGCCGATGATTACGTGGAAAAACCATTCGGCCTGGGTGAGCTGATGGCGCGCATCCGCACCGCCCTGCGCCGCCAGGGTGCCACCACGCCGGCCGCGGCGAGTGTCCAGGTGGCGGACATCGAGATCACCCCGAACCACGCCACGCGCAATGGCGAGACCCTGCCCTTGAGCAAGCGCGAGCATGCCTTGCTGCTGCTGCTGGCGCGCAATCGCGGCCGCGTGCTCACGCACCGGCAGATTCTCACAGCCCTCTGGGGCCCGGCGCATACGGAGGATGTGGCCTACCTGCGCGTCTATATCGGCCAGCTGCGCAAGCATCTCGGCGAGGAGATCGCAAAGCTGATCGTGACCGAGCCGGGTGTTGGATACCGGTTGATCGACGACGCGGCGTAACCCCGACACCAAAACAAATATTCCTTGGTTCGATCAGTGCGAGCCAAGGAACAATTGTTTTGGCTTTTGCAGGGACCTACTATCGACACGCCGATCTGTACTGTAGCCAATCATCAATCGACGCGAATACGGATGCCGAAGGCCACCGGGGATCAGCCTCCGGCTTACCACCCCACGTTAGATGAATCTCACAGACCTGATGATTGTCCAACTCGATTAATATGTCATCTTGATCGTTGCGCTTCGCAAGTACAGTACAGCTCCGGCCAAATAGAATGTGATTTGGCCCTATCTCGCGGACCAATTCGCGCTCCAAGCTATTTTGTAAGGATACATCTTGGATTAAGTGCCAAGCCTCCGGCCAGCTGTTAGGCATCTTGTGTCCTTGCGGATTTAGGTGAAACCTGCGAGGCGATTCGCCTACCCCACGAAATCGAGCCCGATATCCAGCACCTTCGCGCTGTGCGTCAGCCACCCGGCGGAGATCAGGTCCACCCCTGTCTCCGCAATCGCCGGCGCCGTCTCGGCATTGACGCGCCCGGACGCCTCGGCAATCGAACGCCGCCCGATCATCCCCACCGCCTCGCGCAATTGCGCCGGTGTCATATTATCCAGCAGCACCGCATCTGGCACGTAGGGCATCGCCTCTGCCAGCTGCACCAGCGTGTCCACCTCGATCTCGATTTTCACCAGATGTCCTGTGGACATACGAGCGGCCTCGATCGCCTTGCCCACGCCGCCGGCGATGGCGATGTGGTTATCCTTGATCAGAATCGCGTCATCGAGACCGAAACGATGATTCACGCCGCCGCCCGCCCGCACCGCATATTTTTCCGCAAAGCGTAAGCCCGGTGTCGTCTTGCGCGTGCAGGAAATTTTTACCCGCGTATGCGCGATGGAATCGGCAATCCCGCGCGTGGCGGAAGCGATGCCGGAGAGATGCCCGAGGAAATTCAGCCCCACCCGCTCCGCCGTGAGAATGCCGCGCGCCGGGCCGGAAATATCCGCCAATATATCGCCCGGCGCCACCCTGGCGCCATCGGCGACACGCGGCTTGAAACTGATTTCGGGATCGATGAGCGTGAAAGCGAATTTGCAGAAATCCAGCCCCGCAACCACGCCGGGCTCGCGCGCCAGCAGCGCCACCCGCGCGCGCGCCGCCGCCGGAATCACGGCGTCCGACGTAATATCCCCGGCGCGGCCCAAATCCTCCAGCAGCGCGGCGCGCACCGCCTGCTCGATCATGATAGCGGGAAGAGGAGACAGAATCATTATGCGGCCTTGAAAAACTGCTCTGTGGTGCCCTGTTTTGCGTCGGTACGCGCATGCGCGCCCACCGCGTTCTCGCGCGCCAGCGCGGCCGTGGCAATATGCAGCCCCAGTGAAGCTGCGGAATTTCCATTAGCCATATGTGCGAATAATTCCAATGCGCGGGTCAAACCTGCTCCATCCCGCAACACACCGAGATATTTGGACATGACCGGCCGTACAGGCGCCGCATCCGGCGCGGGCGGCAGGGCGCAATTCTTCGCCGTCACATTGCGCGCGTCCTGCGCCGCCATGGCGTGTCCCGCCGCCTCGCCACAGATCGCCGCTTCCAGAAGAGAATTGCTGGCCAGCCGGTTGGCGCCATGGAGCCCGGTGCGCGCCACCTCGCCAGCCGCGTACAGCCCGGCAATGCTGGTGCGGCCCGCCGCATCCACCGCCACGCCGCCCATATGGTAATGCGCCGCCGGGCGCACCGGAATCGGCTGCGCCGCCGGGTCGATGCCAGCCTGCGCGCAAATGGCGGCGATGGCGGGAAAGCGCGCGGCGAAACGTGTGCCGATGGGCCGCGCATCGAGAAAAACCCTATGCCCGGCCTGCAAATGCGCGAACACGCCGCGCGCCACCACATCGCGCGGCGCGAGGTCCGCGCCTTGCATGAAATAGGCGCCCGTTTCGTCGATGAAGCGCGCCCCCTCGCCGCGCACCGCCTCGGAAATCAACGGCAGGGAGTTGCCCGGCACGTCCAAAGCCGTCGGGTGGAACTGGATGAATTCCAGATCCTTGAGTTCCGCCGCCGCATCCTGCGCCAGCATCAACCCCTGGCCGATGGCGCCCGCCGGATTGGTGGTGTGCGAAAACAGCCCGCCAATGCCGCCCGTGGCGAGCAGCACGCGGTCCGCAGGCAAGGCGATAATCTCCTCGCCGCACTGCGCCAGCACACCGCTCACGCCCGCATCATCCACCAGAATCTTGCACGCCGTGCCTTGCAAAATCGTGACACTCGGCGTCTGGCGGACAAGCTCGATCAGCGCACGCATGATCTCGGCACCCGTCTGGTCGCCATTCGCATGCAGGATGCGCGGCCTTGCATGCGCCGCCTCCAGCCCCAGCGCCAGTCCGCCATTTTTGTTCTGGTCGAACCGCACGCCAAGCCGCAGCAATTTCTCCACCAGCGCCGGCCCGGCACCAATGATGCGCTCCACCGCGGCGCGGTCGCACAATCCCGCCCCCGCCGCCAGCGTATCCGCCACATGCAGAGCCACATCGTCGTCAGCGCCAATCGCCGCCGCCAACCCGCCCTGGCTCATCGCGCTCGCCGCGCTAGCGCCGAGCGGCCCGGGATTGAGCAAAATCACCTTCCGGGGGGCTGCGGCAAGTGCTGCCATCAGCCCCGCGGCGCCACCGCCGATGATGATCATTTGACAGCGAGCATCCTCTCGACGGAGCGCCGCGCCGGCGCGAACAATGCCGCCGGAATCGTCACTTCAGTTTGCATCTCTTCCAGCGCACGCCTGATATTTTTCAGTGTGATGCGCTTCATGTGCGGGCATAGGTTGCAGGGGCGGATGAATTCCGTCTCCGGCGCGCCCTGCGCGATATTATCGCTCATCGAGCATTCCGTGATCAGCGCCACACGCGCCGGTTTTTTGCTCCGCACATAATCCGCCATCACCGCCGTGGAGCCCGAGAAATCGGACACAGCAACAACCTCCGGCGGGCACTCAGGATGCGCCAGCACCACCACACCTGGATGGCGCGCCTTCAAATCCAGAATTTCATCCGGCGTGAAACGCTCATGCACCTCGCAATGGCCCTTCCAGGCGATGATTTTCACGCCCGTCTCCTTGGCCACATTCTGCGCGAGAAACTCATCGGGGATCATGATCACTTCCGGCACGCCGAGCGATTCCACCACCTTCTTCGCATTGCCCGAGGTGCAGCAAATATCGCTCGCCGCCTTCACCTCGGCGGAGGTGTTTACGTAAGCCACCACTGGCCGCCCCGGATATTTGGCCCGCATCAGCGCCACATCCTCGGCCGTGATGCTCTCCGCCAGCGAGCAGCCCGCTTCCGCATCCGGGATGAGCACAATTTTCTCGGGATTCATCAGCTTCGCCGTCTCGGCCATGAAATGCACGCCGGCGAGCAGGATCACATCCGCATCCGCTTTTTCCGCCTCGCGCGCCAGCGCCAGGCTGTCGCCGACAATGTCCGCCACGCCGTGGAAAATTTCCGGCGTCTGGTAATTATGCGCCAGGATCACCGCCCGCTTCTGCCGCTTCAGCTCCAAAATCGCTTCGGCATCCTCCGCCATGGTGGCCCATTCAACGGGCGGGATCACGCGGGACACTTTGGTGTAGAGGTCAAGCGGCATTGTCATCGTTCCTTATTATACTCAATCTGAGTATAATTTCCTTCCGCGCGTTATACTCACATTGAGTATAACAGCGCAAGGGGCTTATTTGACGATGGGCAGCTTGGTCCCGGCGAAACTCCGCTCCTCCAGCACGGCGGGGCGGAAGCGGAAAAGCTTCGCCGGCCGCCCGGCGAGGCCGGAGGTGGAGCGGCCGGTCTCCTCCAGCAGCTCCTGGGCCTCGATGAAGCGGCGGAAATTCGGTTTGTGCAGGCTCTGCCCGGCGAGGGATTCCATAGTCTGCTGCAATTCCAGCAGCGTGAATTCATGCGGCAGAAGCTCGAACACCACCGGGCGGTATTTAATTTTCGCCCGCAACCGGGCAATGGCGGTGGCGAGAATGCGGCGATGGTCGTGCAGCATCTCCTTGCCGGCCACCGGCGTGGCGGCCGCCAGCGCCTGGCGCGTGGCTTCGGGCACCAGCCCGGCTTCCCACAGCAGCTCATAGCGCTGCAGCACCAGCTCCTCGTTCCAGGGCTTTTCCGGCGTGCCGAACAGCCCGGCAATGCGCGCCAGGCGCTGCGCATCCCCGGCTGCCCAGGGCGTGAGGCGGCCGATGATGCTTGCCACTAGAGCGCTGTCCTCGCGCCGGTCCTCCCAGGGGAAATAATGGTACCAGCTGCGCCAGGACGTGCCTGGAAATTCCACCGGCGCCTCGCGGCTCAGGGCGAGATAGGAGATGGAAATGCCCCGCGCCCCGCCGCGTTGCTGGTCGGCGAAGGTGTAAAGCTGCTCGACATAGGTGATGGGATGGTGCGTCTGCCGCTCCACCCAGGCGCGCAGGCCCGCCTGTAGCGAGCGGTGGCCCGGCTCCAGCGGGCCGGAGGGCAGGGCGTAGCCATTCTCGATGGTGAGCACGCGCGGATCGCCGTCTGTTACAGCAACGAGGACGGCGATCAGCTCGGTTTCGACCATACGACGGTTTTGCTTGATTCTGGGGCGAAAAGAAAGGCCAGGGCTCTGCCCTGGACCCCCATTACTTGGGCCAGAGGTGGTGCCTCCATGGAGAGGCTTCCCATGGAGTCAAATCCCGTGGCCCAAGTCGCAAAAGTTTTTGGTGCGCCTTTTTTCAAAAGGCGCAAAAAACCTCGGAGTCTTACCCCCCAATCCCACCAAGCGCGAGATACTTGATCTCCAGATAATCCTCGATCCCGTATTTCGAACCCTCGCGCCCCAGCCCGGACGATTTCACGCCGCCGAACGGCGCCACTTCGGTGGAGATAATCCCCTCATTGATGCCGACGATGCCATATTCCAGCGCCTCGGCGACGCGGAAGATGCGGCCCACGTCGCGGGCGTAGAAATAGGAGGCTAGGCCGAATTCGGTGTCATTGGCCATCTGCACGGCTTCCTCTTCCGTCTTGAAGCGGAAGATGGGGGCCAGCGGGCCGAAGGTTTCTTCATGCGAGACCTTGGCGTTCTTGGGCACGTCCACGAGGATGGTCGGCTCGAAGAAATTGCCGCCCAGCTTGTGGGGCTTGCCGCCGGTGACGACACGGGCGCCGCCCTTCACGGCGTCCTCGATATGCTCTTCCACCTTGGCCACGGCCTCGGCGTTGATGAGCGGGCCCTGGGTCACGCCCTCATCCATGCCGTTGCCGACCTTCAGCGCTTCCACGGCGACCTTCAGCTTCTGCGTGAAAGCCTCGTACACGCCGTCCTGCACCAGCAGGCGGTTGGCGCATACGCAGGTCTGGCCGGCATTGCGGAACTTACTGGCGATGGCGCCCTTCACGGCTTCGTCCAAATCGGCATCGTCGAACACGATGAAGGGCGCGTTGCCGCCCAGCTCCATGGAGAGTTTCTTGATGGTGGGGGCGCTCTGCGCGATGAGCTTCGCGCCCACTTCCGTGGAGCCGGTGAAGGTGAGCTTGCGCACCATCGGGTTGGCGGTGAGTTCCGCGCCGGTGGCGCTGGAGGGGCCGGTGATGACGTTGCACACGCCGGCCGGCATGCCGGCGCGCTCGGCCAACGCGGCCAGGGCCAGGGCGGAGAAGGGCGTCTGGCTCGCCGGGCGGATGACGCCGGTGCAGCCCGCGGCCCAGCCGGGGCCGGCCTTGCGGGTGATCATGGCGGCGGGGAAGTTCCAGGGCGTGATGGCGGCGAACACGCCGATGGGCTCTTTCTGCACGAGGATGCGGCGGCCCTGCGCGTTCTGCGGGATCATGTCGCCATAGACGCGCTTGCCCTCTTCGGCGAACCATTCGATGAAGCTGGCGGCATAGGCGATTTCGCCCTTGGCCTCGGCCAGCGGCTTGCCCTGCTCGGCGGTCATGATGATGGCGAGGTCATCGGCATTTTCGAGCATCAGGTTGAACAGCTTGCGCAGGATGGCGGCGCGCTCCTTGGCGAGCAGCTTGCGCCAGGGGCCTTGCGCCTTGTAGGCGGCCTCGATGGCGCGCTTGGTTTCAGCGGCGCCGAGCGAGGGCACGCGGCCGACCAGCTCGCCGGTGGCGGGGTTTTTCACCTCGATCCATTTACCGCTATCGGCCTCAATCCATTTGCCATCCACGTAATTGGCTTCGCGGAGCAGGGTGGGGTCTTTCAGGGGCAGGGTTGCGGCTGTGTTGAGCATGATGAGGTCCTCGCTGATATTTTGCGGCATCGCTGGAGGCGGTGCGCGGTGGCGAAGCTTTTATCATGGGGCCGCCGGGCTTGGTAGCTGCTGCAAAAATGCACGGGTGGACGAGAATTAACCGGAGGCCAGGGGGCGTTCTCGCCTGGTCCGCCGGAGGGGCGCTTTCTGGGAGGGGGTGTCAAGGATGACCTGCCGGGTCGTGTCCCAGTCTGAAAGTCCCAAAATTATATCTTTTAATTATAGATTTCCGGTTGCATGCCATATGTTCAGGAGAGGCAAGGAAAAAATAGGCGTTCAGTCGAAGAGGAAGCGAGAATGACTGATGTGACGGCAGAACAGCAGCCCTTCTCAATCCAGAGATGGAAAGTCGGCGATATCACGATCACCAAGATCGTTGAGAGCCAGCAGCTGTTTGACATACCGGCAGCGTTTCCCGAGGCCAGCGTCGAAGATCTTCTCGCGCTGCCATGGCTTCAACCGCATTTTGTAACGCCCGAGGGCCGCGGCATACTCAGCATCCATGCTCTTGTGGTGGATACGCCGGCCAAAAGGATTATCGTCGACACATGTGTCGGTAACGGAAAGGACCGGGCGGGCTGGGCGCATTATGCCAATCGGCAAACATCCTTCCTGCGCGATCTTGAAGCTGCGGGCTTTGCTCCCGAGAGTTTTGATGTTGTGCTTTGCACGCATCTCCACGTCGATCATGTCGGCTGGAATACTGTGCTGGAGGACGGCCAATGGCGGCCGACCTTTCCCAATGCGCGCTACCTGCTGAACAGATCGGAATACGAGTATTGGGCCGCGCCGTTGGAGCAGATGCCCGGTGGCTTCGACATCGTCCAGCGGCTGACGTTTTCCGATTCGGTGCAGCCCATATTCGAAGCCGGCCTGGTCGATCTTGTTGAAGGAGCGTATTCGGTCTGCGAAGAGGTCTCTCTGGTTCCCACGCCCGGCCATTCCCCCGGCCACGTTAGCGTTCGTATCTCATCATGTGGTGAGGAAGCGTTAATCACAGGTGATATCGCGCACCATCCGTGCCAGCTCGCGCATGTTCATTGGGGCATCCCACACATTGATTTCAATTTCGAACAGGCCATCGAGACACGCCGTTGTGTCTTCGCCGAAGTGGCTGACAGACCGGTGCTCGTAATTGGAACGCACTGGGCGGGTGCGACCGCAGGGCAGGTGAAGCGTTGCGGTGAAGCATTCAAGCTCGAATGTTAGACAGAGTCCTGCTTCTCAGCGAGACTCTGTCTAACGGGACACGACCCGAGCCGTTTTTGTGTTAAGCCCCAGCCAGCGCCAGAATCCGCCGCGCCTGCTTCAGATGCGGCGCATCGACCATCTTGCCGTCAATCTGCAGCACCCCGGCCTCCGGCGCTGTGGCAAACGCATCCACAATCTTCTGCGCGTGCGCCAGCTCTTCCGCCGTGGGGGTAAAAGCCTCGTTGATCACCGGGATTTGCGCCGGATGGATCGCCATCATGCCGGTAAACCCGTCGCGCCGCCCGCGTGCGGCGTAGGCGGCAAGGCCCTCGATATTCTTGATGTCCGGAAACACCGTCTCGATGGCCGATACGCTCGCCGCATGGGCGCCGAACAAGGTGAGCGACCGCGCCAGCTCGTAAGGCGGGGTAAAGCTGCCATCCGCCTCGCGGGCGGTGGCGGCACCGATGGCGGCGGGCAGATCTTCCGCGCCCCAGCTCATCGCGCATAAACGCGGCGTGCCACCAAACGTGCCGATGGCGAAAATCGCGGCGGCGGTTTCCGTCGCCAGCGGGAAGATGAGCGCGTTGCGGTTGCCGAGCGCGGTGAGGCGCTTATCCAGCTTCACCACGGACTGCCCGCCTTCCGCCTTCGGCAGCATGATGCCATCCGGTCTATGGTCCGCCACGGCGCAGAGATCTTCGCCGGTGAAAGCGCTGTCCAGCGGGTTGATGCGGACGAACAACGGTACGGGGCGCTCGGGGCGGTCCAGATAGGCCGCAATGGCTTCGCGCGCTTTGCCTTTGTTGGCGGCGGAAACGGAATCTTCCAGGTCCAGGATCAGCGCGTCCGCGCCGGAAGCAGCGGCCTTGTCGAAACGTTCCGGACGGTCGCCGGGGACGAAGAGAAGCGAGCGGAGTCTCATGCGGCTTTCCTTTTCACCAGCGCCATGCGCAGGCACTGGCAGACGATTTCATTACGCTGGTTCAGCATCTCATGCTTGAAGGTGACGATGCCGGCATTGGGGCGGGATTTCGATTCCTTCAACTCCACAATCTCCGTGGTGGCGCGCAGCGTGTCGCCAATGAAGACGGGCTTCGGCATCACCAGTCTGTCATAGCCCAGATTGGCGACCAGCGTGCCGAGCGTGGTGTCGGCGACGGAGAGGCCAGCCATTAAAGAAAAGGTAAAAGTGCCGTTGACGAGAATCTGCCCGAACTCGCTCTGCTTGGCGAATTCCGCATCGATATGCAGCGGCTGCGGGTTGTAGGTCATGGCCGAGAAGAGGAGATTATCCGTCTCCGTCACGGTGCGGCGGATCTCATGCTCGATCTTCTCGCCAATTGTCCACTCATCAAAATGCCTCCCGGCCATTATTCTGCTCCCTTTTCGATGAGGGCGAGTAGCACGCCTTCGGCGATTTGTGCATCCAGTGCGGCGTTGAAAGTTTTCACCACGCCGTCGAAGGGGGCGAGAAGCTGCTGTTCCATCTTCATGGCTTCCAGGACCAAAAGCTTCTGGCCCTTGGCCACGCGCTCGCCCTGCGCCGCATGCACGGCGATGATGCGCCCCGGCATGGGGGAGAGGATGGCACCGTCGGACGCGGCAGCACCGCCGGCGGCATGGTCGGCACGGGCCAGGCCAAAGCTCCAGGCCTCGCCAGCGGTGAACAGCACCTCTTCGCCCGCCACGCTGGCGGTGGTGAAAGATGGCGCGGGTTCCTGCAGCGTCACCACGTGGGTGAAACCGGCAATATCGACGGCGATGCGCGTATCCGGCGCCGCGGCGACGCGCAGGCCGGTGAGCGTTGCCCAGGGATCGGCGCTGTTCACCGGCAGCAGCGCGCGCGCGGCGGCCTGCAGCACGGGCGCGGAGGGCTCGCTGCCAGCGACAAGGCGCTCGCCATGGCGCTCGATGAAGCCGGTATCGATGCGGCCGCTGAGAAAATCCTCATCCGCCGCCGTGCGGGCGAGGAAACCGGCATTGGTCTTCACCGGCCAGATTTCCAGGCTGCCACAGGCTTTTTCCAGTTGCGCCGCCGCCCCTTTGCGAGCCGGCGCATGGGTGATGAGCTTGGCGATCATCGGGTCGTAGAAGGGCGTCACCTCGCCGCCTTCCTCCACGCCGCTATCGACGCGGATGCCGTCCGGAAACCGCAGGCGCTGCAATGGCCCGATGGAGGGCAGGAAGCCGGTGGCGGGATTCTCGGCATAAAGCCGCGCCTCCATGGCCCAGCCATTGATGGAGAGCTCGTCCTGCAGCTTCGGCAGTTTCTCGCCGCTCGCCACGCGCAGCTGCCATTCGACGAGATCCTGCCCGGTGATCATTTCGGTGACGGGATGCTCCACCTGCAGGCGGGTATTCATCTCCATGAACCAGATGCGGCCGGCGCGCAGGCCTTCGGATGCGTCGGCGATGAATTCGATGGTGCCGGCGCCAACATAGTTGATGGCCTGCGCCGCTTTCACCGCCACGGCGCAGAGCGCGGCGCGGGTGGCTTCATCCATGCCTGGCGCCGGGGCTTCCTCGATCACCTTCTGGTGGCGGCGCTGCAGCGAGCAATCGCGCTCGAACAGATGCACGACATTGCCGTGCAGATCGCCGAACACCTGCACCTCGATATGGCGTGGGCCGGTGATGTATTTCTCGATGAGCACACGATCATCGCCGAACGAGGCTTTGGCTTCGCGCTGGCAGCTGGCGAGGGCATCGAGAAACGCCTCGCCTGCATCCACGCGCCGCATGCCTTTGCCGCCGCCGCCCGCCACGGCCTTGATGAGCACGGGATAGCCGATGGAATCGGCTTCCTTATGTAGCCGCGCGGGGGATTGGTCATCGCCCATATAGCCTGGTGTCACCGGTACCCCGGCGGCGAGCATCAGCTGTTTGGCTGCGTCCTTCTGGCCCATGGCGCGGATGGCGGCCGGAGGCGCGCCGACCCAGATGATGCCGGCCGCCTGTACGGCTTCGGCGAATTCCGCATTCTCGGAGAGAAAACCATAACCGGGATGGATGGCGGTGGCGTTTGTTGCTCTCGCTGCCTCAAGAATTTTTGACTGCACGAGATAGGATTCACGCGCCGGGGCCGGGCCGATGGCAACAGCCTCGTCCGCCTCGCGCACGAAGGGCATGTTGGCGTCGGCATCGGAATAAACCGCGATGGTGCGGATGCCGAGGCGCTTGGCGGTGCGGATGATGCGGCGGGCGATCTCGCCGCGATTGGCGATGAGGAGGGAGGACATCATGGCCATTACATCCTGAATAGGCCGAACTGGGGTTGTTGCGGTATCGGTGCATTCAGGGTGGCGGAGAGGGCGAGGCCCAGCACGTCGCGCGTCTGCACCGGGTCGATGATGCCGTCATCCCATAGCCGCGCCGTGGCGTAATAGGGGTTGCCCTCATTCTCGTATTTCTTCCGTACCGGTGCTTTAAATGCCTCGGCCTCTTCCGGCGTCCATTTGGCGGCGTCGCGATGCACGGTGGCGAGCACCGAGGCCGCCTGCTCGCCGCCCATCACGGAAATGCGCGCATTGGGCCAGGTGAACAGGAAACGCGGCCCATAGGCGCGGCCGCACATGCCGTAATTGCCGGCGCCGAAGGAGCCGCCGATGAGGACGGTGAGCTTCGGCACCGTCGCGGTGGCCACCGCCGTCACCAGCTTGGCGCCGTTCTTGGCAATACCTTCGGCTTCATACTTACCGCCGACCATGAAGCCGGAGATGTTCTGCAGGAACAGCAGTGGAATACGGCGCTGGCAGGCAAGCTCGATGAAATGCGCGCCCTTCAGCGCGGATTCCGAAAACAGCACGCCATTATTGGCAAGAATCGCCACCGGCATGCCCCAGATGCGCGCGAAGCCGCACACCAAAGTGGTGCCGTAGAGGCGCTTGAACTCGTGGAATTCGGAGCCGTCGACGATGCGGGCGATGATCTCATGCACATCATACGGCGCGCGCACATCCGTGGGCACGATGCCGTAAAGTTCC
>Ga0306918_10000819_pt1 | contig 14855 bp, 7 predicted proteins | sample tim00Cox0000000H_FD_203315 | JGI IMG/M metagenome (GOLD analysis project Ga0306918, IMG submission 203315) | Lab enrichment of tropical soil microbial communities from Luquillo Experimental Forest, Puerto Rico - timezero.00C.oxic.00.000.00H (v2)... | ecosystem: Environmental > Terrestrial > Soil... | reverse complement strand
CTATCACTTTGCCTAGTGTTAGTCAGCAACCGCATGCTCTTTATGCGATTGTTGCCTCAAGTACGCAAACGCTTGTGTATTTGACGAGTCACAACTGAAACTGCTCCTTGCTAGCTTCACGGTGATGTGGTGCCTTCATAACGCCCATCATTCATATTCACTAGCTGGGAGTGCCGGTGGTGCGGTGTTGACACGCGACTGGCAAATCGCGCGATTTAAGGGTTTCCTTCGGCCTTTCATGTTGCAAATCGCGCGGCTAGGGGGTGCCGTGGGCTCTTTTGGGGCTCACGGCACCCCTCTAAGCTTCATTTTTTCGCCTGCGCGCCCCGGTAGGGGGCTGTCGCGGCGAATATGGGGGCGCGGGTTTGTTAAGTCCTTTCACGCGCCTGGCCGGGGACGAGATTTACTCCGGGTCTCGTCCCCGGCTTCACAGTTTCCCCTACAAAAACCCTCGACAAGCTATTGTAGGGAACGGTCAGGCGCGCCTGACCGAGCTAGGGAGGCCGGGTGCATATCCTCTCACTGAGGGACTCGGCCTCTCTGGCACCATTTTGGGTCAGGAGCTCTTTCACAGAGCGACTTTCTCGCCCATGTCGTGTCCGACGACGGCGGCAACAGAAAACCCGCCAGAAAAGCGACCTGGCGGGCATTCCGTGTATTCGCAGTAGGTCAGTCCGGGCACTGCTCCCAGCTCCCGATGGTGGGCTGGTCCCCTGAGATGTAGATGTACGCGTCGCCCCTGTAAGCCGGAGCGCTGAACCACCGACCGGCATCGTCGGTCACCACAACCCCGTACTTGTAGTGCTTGACGATCGGGTTATCACCTAGAGGGAGTCGCCAGCGGGGCGATGCCTCAATTTCGGCAAGGAATGCGCGGACTTCGCTCTCGGTGGAGAACCACTCGCCAAGCACCCTTGGCTCATCGAAGCGATACAGCAGAAACCCGTTCCCGATGTGGCTGGTCCAGTAGCCGAGGCCCCGCGCCAGGTTGTCAACTTCGTTATGGAATTCCCAGGCTTCCAGGCTCATGAGGTGCATCCACCTTTCGGGCTTGCCTGGCGCGCCCGGAAGATACCAGCAACAACATCTAAAACCATCCGAGACTCCTCTACGCTCCATGACGTGGCCGGGCAGGCGTTGAGGATGTTTCGGATACGGCGATGAACGTCGTCAATCTGGTAAGGGTGGTCTGTGGTGGTCATGGTGCCGCCTTTCCTGTCTCTCATGGTTCACTCCCCGCAGCTCGGGGAGGTGGCGTCGACACAGTACGTCCGCCGGGGTGCCGTACAGAAGGTGTACGGTTCAATTTCGTACCGCAGTGGTGTCCCGGGCGGCCCTTCGCTGAGTCAAAGATATTGGGAACCACAGAGCATGCTTCTGACCACGTTTTCGCAGGTCAGACACAGTGCTTAGCCTGGTGGTAACCAACCGTTACATCGACACCAACACCTGCCGTCGGGCCGCTGATGACTCGTGGCCGACGAATCCTCGCGAACCGGCCACGTTGTCGGAGCCAGGTTCTAGGGTGGCGCTCGATGGCGCTTCATCTTCATCGTGCCGAGCGCACCGACCTGCTTGCCGACGGTCTAGGCGCCCTGCTGGCCAACCCGCTGCCCGACCCGTTCGCCGAAGAACTGGTGTTGGTGCCGGCGCGCGGGGTGGAGCGGTGGCTGAGCCAGCGCCTCTCGCACATGCTTGGGTGCAAGCCCGGCGATGGCGACGGGGTGTGCGCGGGCGTGGCATTCCGCAGTCCGGCTTCGCTGATCTCTGAGATTTCTGCGATCACCGGCACCGTCGACGACGACCCGTGGTCGCCGGAGGCGATGACCTGGCCGCTGCTGGAGGTCATCGACCGTAGCCTCGGCGAGCCGTGGTGCGGAACGCTGGCAACCCATTTGGGCCACTTCCACGCCGGTGAAGAGGCGGAGTTGCGCCGGGCCCGGCGGTATTCGGTGGCGCACCGGCTGGCCGGATTGTTCGCCTCCTACGCCCGGCAGCGTCCGCAACTGCTCATCGACTGGTTGGACGGCAACGCGCAAGACCTCGACGAAGACCTGATGTGGCAGCCGGAACTGTGGCGGGCGCTGGCCGGGCGCGTTGAAGCCGATCCGCCGCACGTCCGTCACCAAAAGACTGTCGCGCGGCTGCGTGAAGGGCCGAGCGACCTGCCGGTGCGGCTATCGCTGTTTGGGCACACCCGGCTGGCATGCACGGACATCGAACTGCTCGACGCGCTGGCCACCCACCACGATCTGCACCTGTGGCTGCCCCACCCCAGCGACGACCTGTGGCGGGCACTCACCGGTCGGCGCGGCCCGGTGCCACGAACCGACGACACCAGTCGGCGCCACGTCCGCCATCCGCTGCTGCAGACACTGGGCCGCGACCTGCGCGAGCTGCAAAGCGTATTGCCCGCCGCACCCGCTACCGATGAATACCTCGGCGCGGCCACGCGACGCGAAACCTTGCTGGGCTGGCTGCAATCCGATATCGCCGCTAACGCGGTCCGGCCCGAGAACAGGTTGCCGGCCGTCGGCGACCGATCAGTTCAAGTGCACGCCTGCCACGGCACTGCCCGGCAGATCGCCGTGCTGCGTGAAGTACTGCTCGGCCTGTTGGAGGACGACCCGACGCTGGAACCGCGCGACATCGTGGTGATGTGCCCTGACATCGAGAGTTGTGCGCCGCTGATCGTCGCAGACTTCGGCCTGGGCGAACTACCCGGCGCCAACCATCCTGCCCACCGGCTGCGAGTCCGGTTGGCCGACCGCGCTCTCACCCAGACCAATCCACTGCTCGGCGTGGCGGCAGAGCTGCTCGACATCGCCGGTAGCCGCGCCACCGCCACCCAGGTCCTCAACATGGCCCAGGCTCCCCCGGTGCGCGCCCGATTCAAATTCACCGACGACGATCTCGACGCCATCACCGCCTGGGTGCGCGAATCCGGTGTCCGCTGGAGCTTTGACACCCAGCACCGCAAGCCCTACGGGCTCGACCACATCGTTTCCAATACCTGGCGATTCGGCCTCGACCGGATCCTCACGGGGGTTGCGATGTCCGACGACTCACAGGCCTGGCTGGCGACCGCGCTCCCCCTCGACGACGTCGGCAGCAATCGGGTAGAACTCGCCGGGCGGCTGGCCGAGTATGTTTCCCGGCTCCAGTCCGCGGTCGACGCGCTCGGCGGCATCCGCCCGCTGGCCGAGTGGATCGAAGCGCTGACCCACGGTGTCGCGCAATTGACGCAAGTGAGCGCCGCCGACGCCTGGCAACCGGGACAGTTACGCCGCGAGTTCGCAAAAATATTGGCGCACGCCGATTTTCGTAGCAGCGCCATGGTGCGGCTGTCGGATGTGCGGACACTTCTGGCCGAACAACTCGCCGGCCGTCCGACCCGGGCGAATTTCCGAACCGGTACCTTGACCGTCTGCACGATGGTGCCGATGCGCTCGGTCCCGCACCGCGTGGTGTGTCTGGTCGGACTCGACGACGGCGTGTTTCCGCGGTCGGCGCTGTCCGACGGCGACGACGTGCTGGCCCGAGCGCCGAGGACCGGCGAGCGCGACATCCGTTCTGAGGATCGCCAATTGCTGCTCGATGCGATATGCGCGGCCACCGAAACCTTGGTCGTCACCTACACCGGTGCCGACGAACACACCGGACACCGGCGACCGCCGTCGGTGCCGCTGGCCGAACTGCTCGACGCACTCGACCAGACCACGCCGGCTCCGGTGCGCAACCAAGTACTGATCGAGCATCCGTTGCAGCCGTTCGACATTCGCAACGTTACGCCGGGAGCGCTGGTGCCGGACCAACCGTTCACCTTCGACCCCGCCGCCCTGGTGGCGGCCCGGGCCGCCGCCGGCGACCGGCACCCGCGACCACCCTTTTTCACCGGCCCGCTTCCCGAACCGGCGGCTGACGATGTCGCGCTCGCTGATCTGCTCGCCTTCTTTCGGGATCCGGTGAAGGGATTCTTTCGCGCGCTGGACTACACGCTGCCGTGGGAGGTCGACGAGATCAAAGACGAAATGCCCGTCGAGATCGACAACCTGGAAGAGTGGTCGGCGGGCGACCGGATGCTGCGAGACATGTTGCGCGGCTTGGATCCTAGCAAGGCCGCGGAAGCCGAATGGCGGCGCGGGACGTTGCCGCCGGGGCAGCTCGGCTGGCGCAAGGCCAAGGAAATCCGCGCCCAGGCCGCCGAACTGGCCGCCGAGGCACTGCGGCATCGCCGCGGTGTGCCCTCTGCCTACGACGTCAACCTGCCGTTGGGCAACGGGCGGCGGCTCACCGGGACGGTGACATCGGTCTTCGGCACCCGCACCGTATCGGTCACCTACTCCAAGCTCGGTGGCAGGCATCTGCTCGAATCGTGGATTCCCCTGCTGGCGTTGAAGGCAGCCAATTCGCGTCGCAAGTGGACCGCCCTGTGCGTCGGGCGCGCCAGGCGAAACAATCAGATCGAACGCCGCCTGCTGGGCCCGCCACCGGACTCCCTTGAAACCCTCCGTGAACTGGTGCGGCTGTACGACGCGGGCCGCCAGGAGCCGTTGCCGTTGCCGGTGCGGACGTCGTTCGCGTGGGCGGAAGCCCGCAATTCGGACCGGGACCCGCTCCGGGCCGCGGGATACCGGTGGAACTCTCAGAACAACTTCCGCGGTGAAAATGCCGAGCCCGCGCACGAAAGGGTCTGGGGCCCAAGGGCTCAGCTCGATCTTCTGCTCGGACCGCCCCACTCCGGCGAAGAGTGCCCGGGTGAGGGCACCCGACTTGGCGCGCTGGCCGCCCGGCTGTGGGGGCCGCTGCTGCGCTCTGAACTCTCAGCGCGGGAGTTGGGCTAATGAAGCGCTTCGACCTGCTCGGCCCGTTGCCCGCGATGGGGTCCACGACGGTGTTGGAAGCCAGCGCGGGCACCGGCAAGACGTTCGCACTGGCCGGGCTGGTAACCCGCTTCATCGCCGACGGCGTGGGCAGGCTCGACGAAATGCTGCTGATCACCTTCAGCAAGGCCGCCAGCCGGGAATTGCGGGAGCGGGTCCGCTGCCAGATCGTGGACGCCGTTGCTGTACTTGATGGTTCGAGGTCAGAGAAGTCCAATGATCTGCTTACTCACCTGACGGCCGGCACCGACGCCGAGCGCGGCGAGCGGTGCGGGCGGCTGCGCGATGCGCTCGCGGACTTCGACGCCGCCACCATCTGCACCACGCACCAGTTTTGTCATCTGGTGCTTAAATCGCTTGGTGTTGCCGGTGATGCGGATACTGGCGCCACACTGGTGGAAAGCCTCGAGGATTTGGTCGGGCAAATCGTAGACGACCTGTATCTTGCGCATTTCGGATCGCAGCGCGATGAGGTAGCCCTTAGCCATCACGAAGCGCTGGCACTGGCCCGCGCGATCGTGGAGGATCCGTGCGCGCAGCTGCGGCCGCAGCACCCCGACCCGCAATCCGTTGCCGGGGTGCGGATGCGATTCGCCACCGACGTGTTGGACCAGCTCGAACTGCGCAAGCGTCGGCTCGGCATCTTCAGCTACAACGACCTACTCAACCGGCTGGCCCATGCTTTGGAAAGCCGACCGGGGTCCCCGGATTCGGCGGCGTCCGACTGGATGCGCCGCCGCTGGTCGATCGTCATGGTCGACGAATTCCAAGACACCGATCCCATTCAATGGCAGGTCATCGATCGCGCCTTCAACGGCCACTCCAGGCTGGTGCTGATCGGCGATCCCAAACAGGCGATCTACGGTTTTCGCGGCGGGGACATCTACACCTATCTGCGTGCCGCAGCGACGGCTGGCGAGCGCCGCACGCTGAGCGTGAACTGGCGGAGCGACAAAGTGCTTGTCGACAGCCTGCAAAAGCTGTTGTTTGGGGCCGCACTCGGCGACCCCAACATAGTGGTGCGCGACATCGAGGCGCACGTGGCGGGCCATCGGCTGCAGAACGCGCCGCACAATGAACCGTTTAGGCTCCGGGTCGTCAGCCGCGCCGCATTAGGGTGCGACCAGAACCGAACCATCCCGATCGACCGACTGCGTCGCCACATCTCGGCCGATCTCGCCGCCGACATCGGCGCCCTGCTGGCCAGCGACGCCTCCTTCGACGGACACCGGATCCATGCCGGTGACATCGCGGTCATCGTCGAATCCGGCAAGGACGCCCGGCCCTGCCAGACCGCGTTGACGCAAGCCGGAATTCCTGCCGTCTATACCGGCGACGGCGACGTGTTCGCCGCCGAGGCGGCCAAGGAATGGCTGTTCCTGTTGGATGCATTTGATCAGACGCACCGCGCCGGACTGGTGCGAGCCGCGGCCGCGACGGTGTTCTTCGGCAAGACGGCCAGTGACCTGGCCGCCGGCGGCGATAACCTCACCGACGAGGTGGCTGCCACGCTGCGGGACTGGGCCGACGAATTGCGTGATCGCGGACCGGCTGCGGTGTTGGAGGCCGCGCAGCTGGCCGGCATGGGCCGGCGCGTGCTTGCCGAGCAGGGCGGTGAGCGCACCATGACCGACCTGGGTCACATCGCCGAGCTGCTGCACGCGGTGGCCCACCGCGAACGGATGACATTGCCGGCACTGCGCGATTGGCTCCGCCGGCAATGCGCGGAGCGTGCCGGAGCACCCGAACGCAGCCGTCGGATCGACAGTGATGCCGCGGCGGTACAGATCCTGACAGTGTGGGGGGCCAAGGGATTACAGTTCCCGATCGTCTACCTGCCGTTTGCGTTCAATCGGCACGTCTTCATCGAGGACATTCCGCTCTACCACGACGACAACGACATTCGGTGCCTGGACATCGGCGGCCCTGGGGGCCCCGACAGGTGGCGCATCGAGGCGTTCAGCCGCGCCGAGGCGGCCCGCAACGACATTCGGCTGACGTATGTCGCGCTGACGCGAGCGCAGTCGCAAGTGGTGGCGTGGTGGGCACCAGCGAAGGACGAGCCGAACGGCGGACTGTCGCGGCTGTTGCGGGGGCGGCGCCCGGGACAGGCCGAGATCCAGGATGCCTGCACGCCCAAGACGCTTTCAGAGGACGAAGCAATGGCCTGCTTTCGGACATGGGAAGCCGCCGGCGGCCCGGTGATCGAAGAAGCGTCGGTGGTCGAGGCCGCGACGTTCCACCGGCCGACGCCATCAATCCAGCTGGCAGTGCGGCACTTTCACCGTTCGATCGACACCACCTGGCGACGCACCTCGTATTCGGCGCTGGTGCGTAACGCGGAGGAGTCCTACGATTCCGGCGTCAGCAGCGAACCGGAAACGTCGACACGCGACGACGAGATCGACGACGCCGCGATGGCCGCCACGTCGGAGGCGCTGTCCGCCGAGGCCGACGTCGTTTCCCCTATGTCGGAATTGCCGGCTGGCGCAACCTTCGGGTCGCTCGTGCACGCCGTGCTGGAAACCGCCGATCCGTTCGCCCCCGATCTCGCCGCAGAGCTGGAAGACCACGTGCGCGTTCATTCGATGTGGTGGCCCGTTGATGCCGACTCCGCGACGTTGGCGTCGGCGTTAGTGCCCATGCACGACACTCCTCTGGGCCCGCTGACGGACGGTCTGACTTTGCGCCAGATTGGTCTGCGGGATCGGTTGCGGGAGCTGGACTTCGAAATTCCGCTGACGGGTGGCGATATTCGGCGTTCGGTTCCGCCGGTTCGGCTCGCGGATGTCGGTGCGCTCGTTCGTGAGCACCTTGCGGCCGACGACCCGTTGGCGAGTTACAGCGATCGGTTGATGTCGAATGCTCTCGGTGGCCAGTCGCTGCGCGGTTACCTGTCCGGCTCGATCGACGTCGTGCTGCGCCTGCCGCGGCAACGCTACGTGGTAGTCGACTACAAAACCAACATGCTTGGTGCCACCGCGGCCGACTATCGTTTCGGCCGATTGACCGAAGCGATGTTGCATTCCGACTACCCCTTGCAGGCGCTGCTGTATACCGTTGTGCTGCATCGTTTCTTGCGATGGCGTCAACCCGACTACCAGCCTTCCCAACATCTGGGCTGTGTCTTGTATCTATTCGTGCGGGGGATGTGCGGGCCCCAAACCCCTACGGTCGACGGCCATCCCTGTGGAGTTTTCAGCTGGCAACCGCCCGCCTCGATGGTGGTGGCGCTGTCGGACTTGCTGGACGAGGGTCGGCGGGAAGGTCGGTCAGGATGAACAGCACCGACATCGACGATCCGCTGGACTGGCGGGTAGCCTCCTGCGCCGGCGACGCGTTGCGCCCATTCAACGAAGCTGGGGTGCTGGAATCCGCCGACGTGCATGTCGCGCAACGCGTTACCGTGCTGGCCGAAGAGACCGATCACAGCGTCATCCTGGCGGTGGCACTCGCGGCCCGGGCGTTGCGCGGCGGGTCGGTGTGTTTCGACCTGACGACAGTGGCCGACGAGGCGGGCGTTCCGGAGCTGCCCTGGCCCCAGCCCGGTAGCTGGCTGACGGCGCTGCGGGCGAGCCGCTTAATCGGCGATCCACCCGTGTTGCGCCTGTATGACGACCGGCTGCTTTACCTTGATCGGTACTGGCGCGAGGAAGAGCAAGTCTGCACCGACCTGCTCACACTGTCGGTTCCAGCGGAGCAACCGGAACTGTCTGGCTTTGCGCGACTGTTCCCGGCGGGCTTCGAAGAGCAGCGGACGGCGGCCGAAATAGCGGTGTCGCAAGCGGTCACCGTTCTGACCGGCGGCCCGGGTACAGGTAAGACCACCACGGTGGCGCGGCTGTTGGCTCTGCTCGCCGAGATGGCGGCTAGGTCCGGGACGACCCGTCTACGGATCGCGATGGCCGCGCCCACCGGCAAGGCCGCGGCCCGGTTGTCCGAAGCCGTGGCAGCCGAAGTCGACAAACTCGACAGCGTTGACCGCGAACGGCTTTCCGGCCTGCATGCGGTGACACTGCATCGGCTGCTTGGCAGCCGTCCGGACACGTCGGTGCGCTTTCGCCACAACCGGGGCAACCGCCTGCCGCACGACGTGATCGTCGTCGACGAAACGTCAATGGTGTCATTGACAATGATGGCCCGGTTGCTGGAGGCGGTACGCCCGGACGCCCGGCTGATTCTAGTCGGGGATGCCGACCAGTTGGCATCGGTAGAAGCAGGTGCGGTGCTGGCGGATCTCGTCGACGGCCTGTCCGCCCGGGACGACGTGCGGGTCGCGGCACTGCGAACGCCGCACCGGTTCGGCCAGACAATTGGGAACCTCGCCGAGGCGATCCGGGTCGGCGACGCAGATCGCGTTGTGGCACAGCTACGCTCGGGTGGCGAGCACCTTGAGTTCATCGAGGACGCCGACCCCACTATGTCATTGCGCGCAATCCTGCTGCCGCATGCGTTGCGGCTACGCGAGGCCGCGGTGGCCGGCGCCGTCGAGATAGCGCTGGCCACACTGGACGAACACCGGCTGCTGTGCGCGCATCGGCGCGGCCCTTTCGGTGTGCAGTACTGGAACCAGCAGGTGCAGCGCTGGCTGGCCGAGGAGACGGGTCAGCCGGCATGGTCACCGTGGTACGCCGGACGCCCGCTGCTGGTGACGGCCAACGACTACGGCCTGCGGGTCTACAACGGCGACACTGGCGTCGTGGTCGCCGGCCCGGAGGGTATGCGGGCGTTCATCGCCGGCGCCTCCGGCCCGCTTGACTTCGCAACCAGCCGCCTGGCCGACATCGAGACGATGCACGCGATGACAATTCACAAAAGCCAGGGCAGCCAGGCGGCCGAAGTGACAGTTCTTATGCCGCCTGAGGATTCGCGGTTGCTGACCCGGGAGCTTTTCTATACCGCGGTGACCCGGGCTAAAGCCAAGGCTACGGTGGTCGGCTCGGAAACCGAGGTTCGCGCCGCCATCGGGCGGAGGGCGGTGCGGGCGAGCGGACTACGGCAGCGATTGCAGGAGGCGCGCTAGGAGCGCGCATCGAAGGACGATAAGTCGGGTGGTGACCCGGGCCGCGAAATGCCCTTCGCGTAGCAACTTTTCAGGATCTCAGCCGGTCGGTGCCAGCATCTCCTTCCATCCCTCGTCTCCGATATTGCGTGAGTTCTCAACGGAATAGACCACGCCGTCGGGCCCCACGACCTTGCCGCTCTGCACGTCGTAGATAGCAGCGCCAACCGCGCTCGGGGTGTAAATGCACGGGTTGGGTTGCTGCCCATTGCACTGGACGGTGCCCGATCCCGGTCGCTGCAGCGGATCGCTGACCGGCGGCGGTGTGCCCGGCAGCCGATCTGCGGGCAGCGGGTTGAGGCCGTTGTCGACCGACGGCGCCGGGATCACCAGACCCGGTTTCACCGGCTGGTCGCACCGCGCGGCCGGCGCGGGGCAGGTGAGGATCTGATTCGGGTCTCCGTACCACGGGTTGGTACCCAGCGGCACATAAGGTTTGTCGCTGCGGCACTCCCGCGGTGAGGCGGCCCGCTTGCCGGGCACGTCCGCGCATGGGTAGTTGCGTGCCCCACGGACCACATTCTGGGCGTCCATCGGGATCTTGCAGTAGGTGCCGCTCGGTAGCGACGCGGTGCTGGTGTCGGCCGGCGGCCGCCACTCCGATGCCGACAGGAAGCCGGTCAGACACGGCGGTGGCTGGTTGAGGGACAGGGCGCCGAGGCCGAGTGCCGCCTGGCCGGGAAACTCCGAGGTAACCGACTGGGCGATCGCGGCGGATTGCGGCAAGAACACCAACGCCTGCTCGACGCCGTTGTGGTAGCGCTTGAGCATGTCGATCACGACCTCGAGATTGGCCAGCGCCTGCGGAAGTGATTCCTGCACGTCGCCGAACGTGGCGTTGACCTGATCGGCGGTCGGCACTGCGCCGGCCAGAAGGCGACGAATCGCTTGATCCTGCTGCGCGGTCTGTGCGGCCAGGGTGTTGAGGTTGGCAGCCCAATGCCCAATGTCGTCACCGGAATTGACCTGGCTGTCGATGATGGGTGCCGAACGCGCGATGATGTCGTCGATGTCGTCGATGCTGCCCCTGAAGTCGTGGCTGATTCCCTGGGTGGCGTCGACCAGGCGCCGAAGCGACGGTCCCAGCCCACCCAGAGCCTGTGACGCCTCGTGGAGCAGTGACGCCACCTTGTCCTTGGGCAGCACCGCTAATCCGCGGTTGGCGGCATCGAGCGCCGGGCCGATCTGGCTGGGGACCGTGCTCTTGGTGATCGTCTGGTTGTTCTGAAGGTAGGGACCGCCGGTGCGGGTCGACACCAGGTCGAGGTACTGCTCGCCGACCGCCGACACGGAGTGCACGTTGGCCGACGCGTCGGTGGGGATCTGGTAGCCGTTGTCGATGCTCATCGTCGCCCGGGCGCCGCGCTGGGTCGGTTCGACGTTAGTGACCTTGCCTATGGTGATGCCGCGGTACGTGACGTTGGCGGTTCGATACAGCCCGCCGGACTGCGGCAATTCGGCATAGAGCGTGTATCGACCGACGCCGACAAGGCTTGGTATCCGCAGGAAGTACCAGCCCAGGACCAGCACCGCGGCAACCGCCAGCACCACCAACAACACCAGCTGGGTTTTGATAAGGCGGGTCAGCATCTCTCACTCGCCCCTTTCCACCAGCGGCCCTCCCGGGGCGTCGTTCGGGTTCGGTGTATAGCGGACATCCGGGATCATGGTGGCCGGATCCCGTCCCCACGCCTGCTCGAGCGCTCGCAACATGCCCGAGAGTCCCGTTCCGCTCAGCAGCGCGTTATCGAGGGCGCTGAGCGTCAGGTCTAGCCCGGCCGACACGTTGACGAAGTCGCCGCGGATCAATTTCGGGACACCGTCGATGTTGAACGGCGCTGTGAGACCCAACCGCAACGCGTCAACGATGAGCGGCGAGGCCCGGCCGAGTTGAATGAGCGGTCGCTGCAACGACTGCAGGTCCGGGTGAAGGTTGGGCTGGGTATCCGCCAGCGCCCGGTTGGCGACGTCGCTGAACCGCCCCAGGGATTCGGTGGCGTCGGCAAACAATTCGCGCGTGTCGGCGAAATGCCTGATCAGCGGTGGGATGTCGGTGAGCACCCGATCCAGCGTGTCGTTGTGGTTCGCAATGATGGTCAGGAGTTGGTTGGTCGAATCGATTGCGCGGGTGAGGTCGTCGTGTTGGCGGTTCAGTTCGGCGGTGAATGTGTCTAGCCGCCTGAGGAATTCGCGGACCTGATCGACATGGCCGTCAAGGGCCTTGAGGATCTCGGTCTGAATCACGTCGAGGTTCGCGATGCCGCCACCGGTGAGGATGACCGCGACGCTTGCCAACGTCCGTTCGACCGTGGGGTAGGCCGAAGAGTTCGCCAGTCCGATGGTGTCGCCGCTCTTCAATGGCTGCGGCGACGGGTTTTTCGGCGCGGCCAGTTCGACGTGCTGGGTGCCCAGCAGGCTGGTCTGACCGATCTTGGCGGTCGCGTTTGCCGGTAGCTTCACGGTCGGATCGAGGTCCAGCGTCAGGGTCGCGACCCAGTTCTTCAGCCTGATGTCACGCACCGTGCCGACCCATACGTCGGCGACCCTCACCCGGCTGTTGGTGTTCAGCGCCAGCGTGTCGGGCATCTGCACGTAGATCATCATGTGATCCGGACCCGTAACACGGCCGAATGGCAGCGGCACGTTGGCGATCCCGCGCCAGGTGCACGACGTCAACATCAGCGCTGACAGCACGAACACCAGTCCGCCGCGACCGGTGCCGACGATCACGCGCTTCACCGGCCCGGCCCCGGCCGTGCCGGCTGCGGAAACCACGGCGGCGCAGGCGGATTGGACTCGTCGTAGGCGTTCGGCGGTCCCGACAGGTTGGTTCCCGGCGGCGGGGGCGCGATGTCCGGACCACCCATCAGCTCGGCCAGCGACTCCGGGGTCAGCATGTTCGCCGTAAACGGCTGAACCTGCGTGCCCTGCATCCCGGGCGCGACCACCCAGCCCGGTTCGTGGTTGCCATACGAAAACGGTGTGTCCGGCGAGAAGATCCCCGGGACGGTGGTGTCCTTGTACCCGGGGGGTGGGCGCAGCCGCTCTTCGGAGTAGGCGACCTCCTTGGGCAAAGTGTTCGCCGAGCTGAAAGGGTTCGCGCTGAACGGCAGGTAATTGAACTTGATGGAGTCCAGAACCGGCGCCAGATACTGTGCGCACAGCTCGGCCGAGTCCTGATAGCCAAGTCGGCTGCCGGCCTGAATGGAACTGCAGATGAATTGAATCGGGTTGGCGAAGTTCGGGAATACGAATGTCCCCACCAGCGTGCTGTGCGCCGGATAGTAGATGTTGTTGAAGTTGCCCGCGAAGGTGGGCAGCACGTGCAAGGCCGTTTCCAGGCCGTCGCGCGGCTCGGGTTGCAGGAGGGCGGTAGTCGCGTCAGCCAGGTTGTTTGCGTCGTGGCCCAGCGCGGACCTGTTGTCGTTCAGAAACTTTCGGGCAACACCGAGCACGTCGTCGACCCGCTGAACCGTGTCGGCCACGTCGTGGTCGGATTTGGTGAACCAGTCGGTGAACTGGGCCAGGTTGTCGTTGAGGGCGACGAACTGTCGGTCGTTCTGGTACAGCGCGCCGATGAATTGCGCCAGGCTGCGGGTGATCGAGACGAAATCCCCACGGCCGTCGTTCAGCGCGGTCAAGGCTTCCGACAGGCTGTTCAACGTGTCGTGGATCTGCTTGCCCTTGCCGGCCAGGTTGTTCGCGGCCGATTCGACGAGCTCACCGAACGGGCCCTCCGGCTGCTGCGGTGTTGGACCGAGCTGCCGGAGGATCCCATTGATGGAATCGCGCAGCTGATCCCACTCGACGGGAACCTGGGTGCGCTCGACCGGGATTACCGCGCCGTCCTTCAGCACCGGCCCGTCGGTGTAGGGCGGTGACAGCTGGATGGTGCGCGAAGCCACCAGGCTGGGGTTGAGTATCGACGCGGTGGCGTTGGCGGGCACCTTGTACTTGTTGCCGTAGTGGAAGGTGACCCGCATCTTGTCCCCGGCCGGTTCGATCTTATCGATCAAACCGACCCGCACACCCATGATCTGAACCTTGTCGCCCGGGTACAGCGCGAGAGTCTCGGAAAAATACGCGACAACGCTGGTGTTGGTCAGCTTCCGGTACAGCTGCACTCCGGCGACAAGTGCGATGAGGGCCAACACAATTGCCAACGCCCCGGCGAGCTCTGCCTTGCGCGACACTTTCGGGAGTCGAAGGCTGCGGATGTCGAAGATGGTGCTCATTGGCTGCTACCTCCCGTTCCGCCGGGCGTGATGAACGGCGCCGGCAGCTGCGGCCCCGGTCCCGGTGGTGCGGCGGGGCCCGGCGGCAGGCCCGGCGCGAACGTCGACGGTGGCGGCGTCGGGCCGGCCGGTGCCAGCTGCCCGGTGCGTGCGCCGGGAGGCACCTGCGCCGGCAACGGCACCGGCCCGCCGGGAACGTTCGGCGGCGCCTCACCCGGCCGGCCCGCGATCGCGATGCCGGGTGCCGGCATCGGCCCATCGGGGTTTGCCGGCGAAGTCTCGACGTCGAGCGGCGCCGGGAAGGCGGGGCCGCCGAACGGGCCGATGGCGGCGCCCGCGCAGGGCAGCGGATTCTCGGGCCGCGGCGCCGCGCCGGGCCCAGGCGTGTAGGAGCACGGCGATCCGGGCGGGACGGCCGGCCCCGGATGATCCGGCTTGCCCTCCAGCACCGGCGGCGCCGGCGGCGGCGCGCCGTTGGGGAACCGGGTGCCGTTGGGGTCTGGCCACCGGAACTCGGGCAGCCCGGCGCTGCGCCAGAAGTTCTCCGCGTCGATGCCCCGCTTTTTGAACGCCGCGTCAACCCACGGCTGAAGAATCTGGTAGGGCAGCAGGTTCGCCACGATCGCCTTGAAGTACGGCCCGGAAGCGACGGCTTCGGTCAGGGATGCGGTGTAT
>Ga0306918_10000813_pt1 | contig 14905 bp, 11 predicted proteins | sample tim00Cox0000000H_FD_203315 | JGI IMG/M metagenome (GOLD analysis project Ga0306918, IMG submission 203315) | Lab enrichment of tropical soil microbial communities from Luquillo Experimental Forest, Puerto Rico - timezero.00C.oxic.00.000.00H (v2)... | ecosystem: Environmental > Terrestrial >... | reverse complement strand
GAATGATGGATGCCGCATCGTAGGGGCGAGGCATAGCGCGTTGCAGACGCGCGTAAAACGCGCTGGCGCCTCGCCCCTACAGCCGTGAAGTCGCGTACTCTATTTTGGCAGAACAAACCCGACGCGCATCGAGCCCGGCAGAACGAATCCAGGCGCGCGAACCGCCCGCACAACGAGTCCAAGCCTTTCAAATTTTGGCAGAACGAACCCAAGCACGGTGACAGATTGTATAAATCTCATTTTCCCGTTAAAGTAGCAATTCTGTGAATTTGAGCGATGAATGAACGCGCTCAGCTATCGCGCTGGTTCGGCTATTGAATCATCAAAAAGCGCGGACGGTGAAGCGTAGAGGCGAGGCAGCCCTTCGGCCGCCTGGTCCCGCTGGTCACAGCAGCACGCATCTGCGCTAGTCTTGCGCGGGAGTCGTCGTCACAACGGGAGGAGGGCAGGCCCATGCCGATCGTCAACCGCGTTGCCGATTTCCACGGCGACATCACCGCCTGGCGGCACGACATCCACGCCCATCCGGAACTCCTCTATGACGTCAACCGCACCGCGGGCATCGTCGCCGACAAGCTTCGCAGCTTCGGCTGCGACGAGGTCGTCACCGGTATCGGCCGCACCGGCGTGGTCGGCGTCATCCACGGCAACCGGGCAGGCGAGGGCGGCCGGGTGATCGGGCTGCGCGCCGACATGGACGCCCTGCCGATCCAGGAAGCAAACGACATCCCCTACAAATCGACGGTGCCGGGCAAGATGCACGCCTGCGGCCATGACGGCCATACCGCCATGCTGCTCGGCGCCGCGCGCTACCTCGCCGAGACGCGCAATTTCAATGGCACCGCGGTGGTCATCTTCCAGCCCGCCGAGGAGGGCGGCGCCGGCGGCAAGGCCATGGTGCAGGACGGCCTGATGGAACGCTTCCGCGTCGAGGAAGTCTACGGCATGCACAACTATCCAGGCCTTCCGGTCGGTCAGTTCGCGCTGCGCGCGGGGCCGCTGATGGCGGCGGCCGATCGCATCACCATCGATATCGAGGGCCGCGGCGGGCATGCCGCGCGCCCGCATGTGTCCATCGACACGGTGCTGGTCGGCGCGCAGATCATCAATGCAATTCAGTCCATCGTCTCGCGCAACGTCGATCCGCTGGAGGCGGCGGTGGTCTCGATCTGCGTGTTCCAGGCCGGCACCACCGACAACGTCATTCCGCAGACCGCGCAGCTGCGCGGCACCGCGCGCAGCCTCACCCCCAAGGTGCGCGACCTGCTGGAAGGGCGCCTCCAGCAGGTGGTAACCGGCACTGCGCAGCTTTACGGAGCAACGGCAAAGCTCACCTATCGGCGCGACTATCCGATCACCCGCAACCACGACCGCCAGGCCGCCTTTGCGGCCTCGGTGGCGACGCAGGTGGCAGGGCGCGAGCGCGTCGATGACCAGGTCGCTCCCGTCATGGGCGCCGAGGATTTCTCCTTCATGCTGGAAGCGCGCCCGGGCGCATTCATCTTCGTCGGCAATGGTGCAAGCGCGGGGCTGCACCACCCGGCCTACGACTTCAACGACGAGACCATCCCGTTCGGAACGTCATACTGGGTGAAGCTCGTCGAGAGCGCGATGCCGGCGTAAAATCAGGCGTCCGGCGTCACGGCGTTGGGGACGCTCGGCTGTTCGCCGGCGCGGGCGGCGGGACGCGTGAGCGCGGCGACAATGCGCGCTTCGATCGCGCGCCAGAACGCGAACTCGTTGAGGCGGGAGCCTTCCAGGGCGGCAATCGCCACCGCCGCCACGAAGGGGAGGCTCTGCACCACCAGCACCAGAGCAAAGATGTTGATCTCGTCGATCTCTTTGTAGTTGGTCAGCACCACGGTCACCGCGCCGGCGAGCAGCAGCACCGCCAGCACCGCCTCCCAGAAGGCCGGGAATTCCGCGCTCTTGCGGGTCGCGCCGCCCTTGGCGGTACGCATGAAGGGAAGGCCCTCCTTCCACATGCCGCAGCCGACCGCGCGCGCGACCGTCCATTGCACCGCCATGGCGGCAATCACCGCGCCGACCATCTGCCCGAGCGGGACCGAGACCCGCAGCCGATAGAGCGCGATGAAATGGCCGAGCGTCACCGTGAAGGCCGCAAGGATCGGAATGGTGAGAATCTGGTCGGGAATGGCGATGCCGGCGAATGCGACCACCGGCACCCAGGCGATATTGAGAATCGCAACCAGTACTCCGATCGCCTCCGCCCCCAGCCAGTTGAGCCAGCCGAAGCAGAACTCGCGCTTCTGCGCGCGCGTGAGGCTGTGCGCGTGAGGCAGCAGCGATCGCCAGTGCTTCTTGAGAATCTGAAGACCGCCATACGCCCAGCGGTAACGCTGCTTCTTGTAGGCTTCGAAGGTGTCGGGCAGCAGGCCGTAGCCGTAGCGGCGGTTGGTGTAGTGGATCTGCCAGCCGTGCTCGAGGACGCCAAGACCGAGATCGCAGTCCTCGACAATGGTGTCGCTCGACCAGCCGCCGGCGGAGTTAAGTGCCGCGCGGCGGATCAGGCACATGGTGCCGTGAACGATGATCGCATTTGCCTCGTTGCGCTGGACCATCCCGATGTCGAAGAAGCCCGCGTACTCGCCGTTCATGGCGTGGTGCATGAGGCTGCGCGCGCCGTCGCGGTGGTCCTGCGGGGACTGCACCATGCCGACCTGCGGATCGAGGAAGGCGGGGACGAGATTCTTGAGCCAGTCCGGGCTCACGACGTAATCGGCGTCGATGACGGCGATAATCTCGGCATCGGGCGAGGTGTGCGAAAGCGCGAGCCGCAAGGCTCCCGCCTTGAAGCCCTCGAGCTTTTCCGCATTGACGAACTTGAAGCGCTCGCCGAGCGAGCGGCAGTGCTCTTCGATCGGCCGCCAGAGTGCTGGGTCGGGCGTGTTGTTGATGACGACGACGCATTCGAAATCCGGATAGTCGAGCCGGGCGACCGCATCGAGCGTCGCCTTGAGCATTTCCGGCGGCTCACGATGGGCCGGGATATGGATCGCGACCCTGGGCGCGAAGGCGTCGGCCGGCGCCAGCGCCGTGGCAATCAGCCGGCGGGGGCCGCGCCCAAACGCGACGACTGCGATCTCTTCGATGCGCTTGAGCGCGATCGCGATGAGCGGAACGAGCAGCGTTGTCCCGAGCGCGAGCGCGAAAGCGGCGCCCGGCACGAAATAATGGGTCTGCCAGAATGCGAAGATCGCGGCGAGCCAGGCGGCCGCGACGTTGGCGGCAACCGCAAGGATGAAAGCTTCGCGGGCGGTGGCGCGGCTGCGCGCCAGAATGGGCAGCGACAGCAAGAGCCCGAGCAGGATGGAGAGACTCGCGACCTTCCAATGGTCGGAATTGCTCACCAGCCCGGTCCAGGTGAACTTGGCGGTGCGCGCGGCATCGAAGATGCCCCAATACATGCCGACGCTGCCTTCGTTCGTCTTCCAGGGCTGATCGAACGCTTCGATGACGTTGTAGTCGATGCCGTAGGCCTCCGCCCGCGTGACGAAATCGCGCAGCACGGTTGCCTGCTCGATGCGTCCGGGCCGGGCCCGGTGCATGTTGTAGCCCGAGCTCGGCCAGCCGAACTCGGCGATCATGATGCGCTTGCCGGGATGGACGCGGCGCAGCTTGTCGTAGAACTCGATCGCCTGACCGACGGCCTTGTCGGCGGCGACGCCCTCCCAGTACGGCAGGATGTGTGCGGCGATGAAATCGACTGCGGAGGCGAGCTCGGGGTGCTCGATCCACACCGACCAGATTTCACCGGTGGTAACCGGCACCGGGCTTTGGCGCTTCACCCGTTGAATGAGCTCGATGAGCTCGGGGACGGTCTTCTCCCCGCGGTAGATCGTCTCGTTGCCGACCACGATGGCGTTGACGTTGCTGTGGCGGCGCGCGAGCGCAATCGCGGCCTGGATTTCCCGCTCGTTGCGAGCCTCGTTCTTGTCGATCCAGATGCCGAGCGTCACCTTGAGCCCGAACTCGGCGGCAATCGCCGGCACAAGCTCGACGCCGCCGGTCGTGCTGTAGGTGCGGATAGCCCGCGTGTAGGGGCTCAGAACCTTCAGATCACCGCGAATCTGCTGCTCGGTTGGACGATCGCCGCGATCCGGATGCTGTGAACGTGCGTAGGGAGAATAAGAGATGCTGGCGAGCGGCGCCTCGATATCGGCAACGGCCTGATGCCGTTGGAGCAGCGTCCACAGAGCAGCATGTACGCAGACTACGAGCGCCACCACGAGAGCGACGGTGCGCATGAAACGCCAACCCAGCCCGGCAGGAAGAGCAGGGACCGAACCCGTCCCCAAGGTTCAACCGAGGTCGTTGTGAGCGTACCTCAGCTGCAGTTCTCTTTGCAAGTAGCCAGCGGTCGTGGCGGATTCAAGGACGCAACAGATGCGACAAAAAATGTTTTTGCGGCGAGCTAACAGTCATTCTGAATATTTGTACAGAGTCTTCCTGCACACTAGTCGTCATGCCCGGACTTGGTCCGGGCATCCACGTCTTTCGCGCCACAAACCAAGACGTGGATGGCCGGGACAAGCCCGGCCATGACGTCGAGGGCGCTCAGGTAATCGAAAAAGGTCTAGCGATTGGTCGTGCCGCTGGGAACCGCAGCCGTTCCCTGCAGCTCGGGTGTCGGGTTGAGCCAGCAGTCATGGATGCGGCTGAGCAGGGTATCGGTGGCTTTCGGATCGATGTTTCCCTGGCGGACGACGCAGCGAAAGGTAGCTTGGATGTGGCCGGCCGGGCAGCCGAAGCGATCATAAAGGTCGAGATGACGGAAGGCGGTATCGAGATCGTCTCGCCAAAGAAGGCTCACCGCGCGCCGGCCAAGCCACAGGCATTCGGGATTGGCGGCGGGGCCGCCGAGAAGCTTCTCGGCTTCGGCAAATTCGTCGACCTTCTTGGGCGCCTCCTTGGCATCGGGCGCCGGCGCTGGTTGCTTCTCGGCGGGCTTCTGTTCGGAATTCTGCGCCAGAGTCGCATTGGAGACACAAAGCACCATGGCGGCTGCGAGGCTCGCGACGAGGATACGCATACCGAAAGGAGGCATATTCGCTCTTGAGTTAGGGCTCGCAGGCCGGTTGTTGCGTCACGCTAGTGGCCGGTTTAGTCAGCATTGCGGCGGGGGACGGGCATTTCCCGGTACGCGATTAAAGCAGGGGCACGGCGGATCGCCAAGGGGATCGCCAAGTGGATCGAATGGGTGTGGATCGAATGGGTGGATCGAATGGGGACTGTGAGCGCGCTGTTTGCCCTTGCGGCGGCGGCGATCATCTCGTCATGGGCATGGCTCGGCGCAGCGGTCGAGATGCCGCCATCGCCGCTCGGTCCCGGCGAGAAGCTACATTGCGTCTCCTACGCTCCGTTCCGCGGCGAGGAGGATCCGCTCGGGCCCGACATTCCCGTTGATCCGCGGCAGATTGCCCAGGATCTCGCGCAGCTCAAAGCGGTCACCGACTGCGTGCGCACCTATGCGGTGGATCACGGGCTTGACCGGATTGCGGAAATCGCCGCCGGGCACGGCATGAAAGTGATCCAGGGGCTGTGGCTTTCGAGCCGCCCGGAGCGCAATCGCAGGCAGATCGAAGCGACGGTGGAACTCGCCAAGCGCTTTCCCGGCGTGATCGCGGCGATCGTTGTCGGAAACGAGGTTCTGCTGCGGGGGGAAATGTCGGCGCGCGATCTCGCCCGCACCATCGCCGAGGTCAAGTCGCGAGTGTCGGTGCCTGTGACCTATGCGGATGTGTGGGAGTACTGGCTGCGCAACCGCGACATTGCGGCCGAGGTCGATTTCATCACCGTCCACATCCTGCCGTACTGGGAAGACTTTCCGATTGCATCCCGTGACGCTGCAAGCCACGTCGATTCTATCCGCAAGCGTGTGGCGGAGGCTTTTCCAGGCAAGGAGATTTTCATCGGCGAATTCGGATGGCCGAGTGCCGGCCGCATGCGCGAAGGTGCCTTGCCATCGCCCATGGACCAGGCGCGCGCCATACAGGAGACGCTCGCGCTCGCGAGGCGCGGGAGCTACCGCATCAACTTGATGGAGGCCTATGACCAGCCTTGGAAGCGCCTGCTCGAAGGGACGGTGGGCGGCCATTGGGGCCTGCTCGATGGCAAGCGGCGCACTGCCAAGTTCGCCTGGGGCGCAGCGGTATCCGATCACCCCCATTGGCGCTGGCAGGCAACAGGCGGCGTTGCGCTTGCGGCTGCCATTTTCGCAGCCGCTTTCGCGGCCTCGCGGCAAACCGCCTTCGCCGGCAGTGCGCCTTTTTGGTTGCGTATCGCCGCCATTGCGATCGTCTCTGGAACGCTGATTGGCTGGACGGTCGAGAACGTGCCCCTGGAAAGCCTCGGTTTAGCCGGCTGGCTGCGATCGCTTGCCTTTGCAGCGGTCGGCATGCTGTCGCCGATCCTCGCCGCCGCCTGCCTGGGATCGGGCAGGCGGTTGCCGACGTTTGCGCGGATTCTCTCCCGCGCGGACGCTGCGCCAACCCTGGCACGCGTAGAGCTGGCGGTCGGAGCGCTGCTGATTGCGCTTGCGCTCCTTGCGCTGCCGGCGGCGCTCGGCCTGGCCTTCGACCCCCGCTACCGGGACTTTCCGTTCGCACCGCTCACCGGCGCGGCGGTGCCGCTGCTTTTCCTGGCGAAATTGAAGCTACGCCCGAAAGCTCCGGCCGCCGAGCGCGTCATGGCGACGGCGCTCGTCTTCTCCGCGATCTACATCGTCGCCAATGAAGGCCTGGCCAATTGGCAGGCCTGCTGGTTCGGCGCCGCTCTCGCCGCGCTGGCACTCACTCTGTTTCGGGGGCAGGTCGCGCCAGGCTGAGGATCATCAGCGCCGCCGCCAGCCCGGCGAGGCCCGCATTGTACAAAACCAGACCGAAAGCCGTGGCGGCGAGCGCGACAGATGTGAGCAGGATCGAGGGGCGCATCAGGTTGAGCAAAGCGCAACAGAGAGCGCACCACCCGAATATGGAATGCCTGAACAGGCTCGTTGCCAGCCCCAGCGTCGCACACAACCACGTATCGAGTCCGGCCTGACAGGCGAGCGCCACCTGCGAGTTCTCGACGCCGAGATAGCGGAGATAGAGTGCCTCCCCGAGCGCGAGAAAGCCGACCGCCATGAGCCAATTCGTCTGCCGCGCGGTCGGAAGAAACAACCGGGTTTGCACCGTCAGCCTCGGATCGCCGCACCAGGGAGTCCCACGGCCGGACCTATATAGCGTCTCAATGCGCCTGCGCATCGCTCCTTTTCCATAGACCGGCACTCGGATATGGAGGGCACGGACCCCTCTTTCGGAGAGCTGTTTTGAGCGATCAGCGTAGCTGCCTTGCCATCGTGCTTGCGGCCGGCGAAGGGACGCGCATGCGCTCCGCGCGGCCGAAGGTGCTGCATGCCATCGCCGGCCGTTCGCTTCTTGCCCACACCCTCGCTGCCGTGCGCAAAGCCGCGGCCACGTCGACGGCGGTCGTGGTCGGACCGGGTGCGGAGGAGGTGACGGTCGAAGCTCGCCGCGTCATGCCGGATGCCGAAATTTTCGTGCAGTCGCGACGGCACGGCAGCGCCCATGCCGTCCTGGCGGCAAGGAGCGCCATTGCGCGTGGGGTCGACGATGTCCTCGTGGTGTTCGGCGACACGCCGCTCGTTCGCCCGCAGACGCTTCGCCGGATGCGCGATGCTCTTGCCAATGGCGCCGCTCTGGTGATGCTCGGCTTTCGCGCGCGCGATCCAAGCGGATACGGCCGCATCCTCCTGGAGGGCGGCCATATCGTTGCCATCCGCGAAGAGCTCGATGCCAGCTCGCAGGAACGCCGCATCGATCTTTGCAACGGCGGGCTGATGGCCTTTGCGGGCACGAGCGCGCTTGCGATCCTCGATCGCATCGGCAACGACAACCGCAAGAGCGAGTTCTATCTGACCGACGCCGTCGCGATCGTGCGGGCGATGGGCAAGAGCGCGGTCGTGATCGAGACCGAGGAGGATGAGGTGAGAGGCGTCAATACCAAGGCTCAGCTGGCCGAGACCGAAGCCGTATTGCAGCAGCGCTTGCGCCGTGCGGCCATGGATGCGGGCGTGACGATGGTCGCTCCCGAGACGGTGTACCTGTGTGCCGATACCAGCTTCGGGCGCGACGTCGTGGTCGAGCCCTTCGTGGTTTTCGGACCCGGCGTCACGATTGAGGACAATGCGGTGATCCGCTCGTTCTCGCACCTCGATCGTGCCCGCGTGGGCAAGGGCGCGTCGGTCGGCCCCTTTGCCAGGCTTCGCCCGGGGGCGTGCCTCGAGGCGGACGTCCGTATCGGCAATTTCGTGGAGGTCAAGCAGGCGCTGATCGAGACCGGCGCCAAGGCCAATCACCTCAGCTACATCGGCGATGCGACGGTGGGGGCGGGCGCAAATGTGGGCGCCGGCACCATTACCTGCAATTACGACGGCGCCGCCAAGCATCGCACCGAGATCGGAAAGAACGCCTTCATCGGATCGAACTCGGCACTGGTTGCGCCCGTCAAGGTCGGGGACGGCGCCTATATCGGCGCCGGATCGGTCATCACAGCCGATGTTGCGCCGGATGCGCTTGCCGTGGCGCGTGGGCGACAGGTGGTGAAGGAGGGCTGGGCCCGCCGCCTGCCGGGCCGCAAGGCGGTGAGAAAGAAGTCTTGATTATAAAATCTCGTAGTCCGGATGAGCGCGCGCACTCTCCCTGCACCGTGGTAGGCTGATGCGCGGCCTCATCCGGGGCTTTCCGGATTTCGCTTTTTGGCTCAATCCGGGCTACGGTCTGACGACACGCCCCGTTAGCCTTAATTGTCACAATTTGAAGGATATTTTGGTTTTTCTTGCCCCGTTCAACGCCGATATACCGGCGTCGGATATTAATTGGCGCAGTGCCTTTGGGGAGCTGTTGCTTGAATGTGCGGAATTGTAGGCATTCTAGGACGTGAGCCGGTTGCGCCGTTGCTGGTCGACGCCCTCAAGCGCCTCGAATATCGCGGCTACGACTCCGCTGGGGTGGCCACGCTGGAGCGGGGCGAGCTCACGCGCCGGCGCGCCGAGGGCAAGCTGCGCAACCTCGAAGCGCGGCTTGCGCGCGAGCCGCTCGAAGGCATGGTCGGCATCGGGCATACCCGCTGGGCCACGCACGGCCGCCCCACCGAGAGCAACGCGCATCCACATGCCACCGATCGCCTCGCGGTCGTGCACAATGGCATCATCGAGAACTTTCGGGAACTGCGCGAGGAGCTGGAGCACAAGGGCGCCAAGTTCGGCTCCGAAACCGACACCGAGGTGGTCGCGCATCTTGTCACGCAGGAGATGAAGAACGGTCACTCTCCGGCCGAGGCGGTCGCCGCCGCGCTGCCGCGGCTGCGCGGCGCATTCGCGCTGGCTTTCCTGTTTGCCGGCGAGGAGGACCTTCTCATCGGCGCCCGCAAAGGCTCGCCGCTCGCGATCGGCTACGGCGAGGGCGAAATGTTTCTCGGCTCCGATGCCATCGCGCTTTCTCCTTTCACCGACGCCATCTCCTATCTCGAGGACGGCGACTCGGCCGTGCTCACGCGCAACGGCGTCGATGTCCGCGATGCCAAGGGCAGCAAGGTCGAACGCGCGGTGCTGCGCTCCTCGGCATCCGCGTTCCTGATCGACAAGGGCAACTATCGCCACTTCATGGCGAAGGAGATTCACGAGCAGCCCGAAGTGGTGGGCCACACGCTGGCCCATTACCTCGACATGGCAACGGAGCGCGTGGCCTTGGGCGTTGACCTGCCCTTTGATCTGCGGGCGCTGGAGCGGGTCTCGATATCGGCCTGCGGGACCTCCTATTACGCCGGGCTGGTCGCCAAATACTGGTTCGAGCGGTTTGCGCGCCTGCCGGTCGAGATCGATGTTGCGTCCGAATTCCGCTATCGCGAGGCTCCGCTTGATCCCGGCGGCCTGGCCATTTTCGTGTCGCAGTCAGGCGAGACTGCCGATACGCTTGCCACGCTTCGCTACGCCAGGGAGCAGCGCCAGCACGCGCTCGCCATCGTGAACGTCCCCACCTCGACAATCGCGCGCGAGAGTGACGTTGTGATGCCGACGCTCGCCGGGCCGGAAATCTGCGTCGCCTCCAGCAAGGCGTTCACCTGCCAGCTCGCGGTGCTGGCCTGCCTCGCGGTTGCGGCCGGCCGCGCGCGCGGGTTCCTGTCGGAGGCGGACGAGCGCAAGCTGGTGCGCGCGCTGACCGAGGTGCCGCGGCTGATGACCGAAGCGCTTGCGCTCGAGGCGCAGATCGAGCGGCTCGCCGTCGATCTCGCGAAAAGCCGCAACGTGCTCTATCTCGGCCGCGGCACCAGCTTTCCGCTTGCGCTCGAAGGCGCGCTCAAGCTCAAGGAGATCTCCTATATCCATGCCGAGGGCTATGCCGCGGGCGAGCTCAAGCACGGACCCATCGCGCTCATTGACGAGAACATGCCTGTGATCGTCATTGCTCCGTTCGATCGGATATTCGAGAAGACCCTCTCCAATATGCAGGAGGTCGCGGCGCGTCGCGGCAAGATCATCCTGCTCACCGACCCGCAGGGCGCGCACGAAGTGCGCGCAGACGCATTGCCTACGCTTACGCTTCCGGCTATGCCGGCCACAGTGACACCGCTGGTTTACGCGATTCCGGTCCAGCTCATCGCGTATCATACGGCGGTCGTGATGGGCACCGATGTGGACCAGCCGCGCAACCTTGCCAAGTCGGTCACTGTGGAGTGAACTTGTTTCCTTGCTGACATGAGCGAGCCTGATCCAAATCCGCAGCAACCGCGGCGCATCGCAGCCGGTGAGGTGGTGCATGACCCGGACAAGCCCCACCATGGGATGGTGAGCCGGTTGCGCAATTACTTCCTCACCGGCCTCGTTCTGGTCGGTCCGCTCTACATCACCGTCGGGCTCACCTGGTGGTTCATCAACTGGGTTGATGATCTGGTGCGCCCGTTCATTCCGATCACCTATCGGCCGGAGACCTATCTGCCGCTGCGCATTCCGGGCACCGGCCTCATCGTTGCGCTGGTGACATTGACCCTGCTCGGCTTCCTCACCGCCAACCTGGTCGGCCGCAAGCTGGTGGAGGCGAGCGAGAACATTCTCAACCGAATGCCGGTGGTGCGGCCGCTTTATAAGAGCCTCAAGCAGATCTTCGAGACCTTGTTCGCGAAGGGCGGATCAAGCTTCCGGCGGGTCGGTCTGGTGGAGTTTCCTTCGCCCGGGATGTGGTCACTGATCTTTCTGGCAAATCCCGCAAGTGCCGATATCGCCTCTCGGCTGCCGGACGGCGAGCACGTCGCGGCATTCATGCCGTGCACGCCCAACCCGACGACCGGCTTCTTCTTCTATGTGCCGCGCCGCGACATCATCGATCTTGACCTCTCGGTGGAGGCGGCGATGACGCTGATCATGTCGGCCGGCATGGTGCAGCCCGGCGGTTCCGACCCGCAGAAGCTCGCCGCGCTTGCCGAAACCGCGCGCGCCGCGCGTGTCATTTCGGCTCCGCGTACCGCACCAGTGAAGTAGCATCAAATCGAAATGCTGCCGTCGCACGGCACGGACGGAGGGCAATCAATGAATTTCGCCGACGCGGTCAAGTCGGGCTTCCAGAATTACGTAACCTTCTCCAGCCGAGCGGTGCGCTCGCAATACTGGTACTGGGCGCTGTTCTGCATTCTGGTGGGCATCGGCTCGGTCGTGATTGATGCCGCATTGTTTTCGCAGTCGTACATGCGGCCGGTCAATGCCATTGCCGAGCTGGTCCTTTTTTTGCCTACCTTGGCCGTCTCGATTCGGCGACTGCATGATCTCGACCGCAGCGGCTGGTGGTTCCTGCTCATCTTCATTCCGCTCATCGGCGGGATCTGGCTTCTTGTGTGGTTCTGCATGCGAGGGACCGTCGGACCCAACCGGTTCGGGCCGGATCCGCTGGATGCCGCGGGTCGTTAGAGCAGGATGACTTTTCTTCGAATCGTCATCCTGCTCTAACTCTTTGTTTGAGCATGTCCTTTTTCGCAAAACCGGTTTCCACTTTTGCGGGAGATGCTCTAAGACCAGGTCCGCTTCAGCCGGCGCGCAGCAGCCTCACCGCGTCATCGCGTTCGAACAAATACAGCAGGTGGCGCAGCGCCTGTCCGCGCGCCGAAGCAAGCGTCGGATCGCGCGCCAGCAGCAGAGCGGCGTCGTCGCGTGCCGGTCCGACAAGCTTGGCGTGCGCCTCGATGCGCGCAACGCGGAAACCGGGCATTCCCGACTGCCTCGTTCCAAGAACATCCCCCTCTCCACGCAGCTTGAGGTCCTCCTCGGCGATGCGAAAGCCGTCCTCGGTTTCTCGCATGATGGCAAGGCGCGCCTTGGCGTTCTCACCCAACGGCGGCTTGTAGAGCAGGAGGCAGGTCGAGGGCTCGGTGCCGCGACCGATGCGACCGCGCAATTGATGCAGCTGCGCAAGCCCGAAGCGCTCGGCGTGCTCGATCACCATGACTGTTGCCTCCGGCACATCGACTCCGACTTCGATGACTGTCGTAGCGACCAGGAGACGCGTTTCGCCGGCCGCGAAACGCGTCATGACAAGATCCTTCTCGGTCCCTTTCAGGCGACCATGAATCAGGTCGACCATCGCCCCGAAGCGCTGTTGCAGCTCCAGGTAGCGGCTCTGCGCCGCCGCCAGATCGACGTTCTCGGACTCCTCCACCAGCGGGCATACCCAGTAGACACGATGGCCGGCGACGAGCGCGCGGCCTACTGCTTCCACAACCTCATCGATCCGGTTGAGGGGGATGGTCCGGGTATCGATGGGTCGCCGGCCGGCGGGCTTCTCGCGCAGCTCGGAGACGTCCATGTCGCCGAAATAGGTCAGCACCAGCGTGCGCGGAATAGGGGTGGCGGTCATCACCAGCACGTCGACGGCCTCGCCCTTCCTTGCAAGCGCAAGACGCTGGTGCACGCCGAAGCGATGCTGCTCGTCGACAATTGCGAGTGCGAGGTCGCGAAACTCCACCTCTTCCTGAAACAGGGCATGGGTCCCAACGAGCATGTGGGTATCGCCGAGAGCGATCTGCTCGAGAATGGCGGCGCGCTCGCGGCCACGCTCGCGGCCGGTCAGAATGGCGACACTGACCCCCGCGGCGGCGGCGAGCGGCGCAATGGTGTTGAAATGCTGACGAGCCAGAATCTCGGTGGGCGCCATCAACGCGGCTTGCCGGCCGCCCTCGATCACGGCGGCGGCAGCGATCAGCGCGACCACGGTTTTGCCCGACCCCACGTCGCCTTGCAGCAGGCGCAGCATGCGTTCGGGCCTGGCCAGGTCGGCAGTGATGTCGGCGACCGCGTGTGCCTGCGAAGGAGTGAGCGAGTAGGGCAGCGCCGCGGCGAGCTTTTTACGAACTTGCCCGCTACCCACGGTGGCCCGTCCGGCCGGGCGGCGGATATGCGCCCGCACCAGAGCGAGCGCAAGCTGGCCCGCCAGGAACTCGTCGTAAGCGAGGCGCGACCATGACAATTGCTCCGGCAACACGTCATGGGGGTGTGCCGGATGGTGCAGCGCGTTGAGCGCCTCAACAAATGAAGGGAATCGCTCGCGCGCGACCCAGCTCGCGTCCTGCCATTCCGGCAAGTCGGGCACCCGCGCGAGTGCCGCATTGACTGCCTTGCCGAGCGCATTGAGACTCAGTCCTTCGGTCAGCGGATAGACCGGTTCGATCAGCGGCAATTTTGCGAGATCCGACTCGGCGACGATGCGGTCGGGATGCACCATCTGCCGCATCCCGTCGTAGAGCGCGACGGTGCCCGACACGTAGCGCCGCTCACCGACAGGAAGGATCTTCTGCAGGTAATCGTTGCGCGCATTGAAAAACGTAAGAATGAGATCGCCGGTCTCGTCGCTGGTGTAAACCTGATAAGGCGCCCTGGGCCGGTGCGGTGGCGGTGGGCGATGACGATCGACGGTGACAGCAACGATCACCACGGTGTCGAGCACCACGTCGCGCAGTTTCGGTCGGGCGCGGCGGTCGATTGCTCCACTGGGCAGATGGAACAGGAGATCGATGACGCGGGCACCGTCCTTGCGATCGAGCAGGCGCGCGTAGAGCTTTTCCAGCCTCGGCCCGATGCCCGTCAGCGTGCTGACGGCAGCGAACAACGGATTGAGCAGACCTGGGCGCATCGAAGGCTCGTTGGTTCCCTTCTCCCAATAGCGTGGGAGCGTCCCGGGAGCCGGGCGCCGTCCCCGTTGCTCTCTCGCGACTGGAGCGGCAATCACTATATGAATAACCTGCCCGGCACGTCCGGGCATTCGGCGTTTTTCGCTCGCGCAAAGAGGCATCGAGATGACGGGTCGCCCGAACGACGGACTGGATGCCCGTCGCCGCAGGCTCATGTTCCGCGCCTGGCATCGCGGCATGCGGGAGATGGATCTGATCATGGGGCGCTTTGCGGAGAGCGCGATCGGGCAATTGACGGCCGGCGAGCTCATCGATTTCGAGAACCTGATGGAGGTGCCGGACCGCGAAATCCTTGGGTGGGTCACCGGCGAGACGGATGTGAAGGCGGATTTCGACACCGCATTGTTTCGCAGGCTGCGCGATTTCAATCGACGGGGTGAAGGCGCCCGATGAACGTCGCGCCCAATTTGGCCGGTACGCTCGTTGCCGGCCGCCCGCTCGCCCTGACCGGCGTGGCCGACGGCGCGCAAGGACTGGTGATTGCCGATCTTGCCCGCACGCTCGCGGCACGTCTCGACGCGCCTCCGATAAGCCTTGCTGTCGTCTGCCGCGACGGCGCCAGAATGGCGGCGCTTCGCCGCGCACTCGAGTTCTTCGCGCCGGATCTCGCGGTCCTCGAATACCCCGCCTGGGATTGCCTGCCCTATGATCG
>Ga0306918_10000802_pt1 | contig 15011 bp, 14 predicted proteins | sample tim00Cox0000000H_FD_203315 | JGI IMG/M metagenome (GOLD analysis project Ga0306918, IMG submission 203315) | Lab enrichment of tropical soil microbial communities from Luquillo Experimental Forest, Puerto Rico - timezero.00C.oxic.00.000.00H (v2)... | ecosystem: Environmental > Terrestrial >... | reverse complement strand
CACGCGGTTGCCAGACGCGCTACTAACATGGACCTTCGAATCCAGCATCGCGAGAGCGACGCACATGTCAGATGGGTGTGTCGCGATGCAGGCATCACTGCTGCCAAGGATCGCGTGCATGCGGTTGTAGCCGTCGATGGCGGAACAGCCGCTGCCGGGCTCGCGTTTGTTGCAGGGCGTGGCTATGTCGTAGAAGTAATGGCAGCGCGTACGCTGCAACAGGTTGCCGCCGGTCGATGCCATGTTACGCAGTTGTTGCGATGCGCCCGCCATGATCGCGCTGGCGAGAACCGGATAGCGCTTCTCCACCAGCGGGTGATAGGCGAGATCGGTGTTGGGTACGAGCGCCCCGATGCGCAGGCCCCCGTCCGGCGTGTTCTCGACCTGCTTCAGCGGCAATCGCGTGATGTCGATGACCTTCGTCGGTCGTTCGACATCCATCTGCATCAAATCGATCAGATTGGTGCCGCCGGCGACGAATTTCGCGTTTGGATCGTCAGCGATCAGGCGCACTGCGTCCGCAACGTCGTTGGCGCGCGCATACTGGAAGTTGATCATGATCGCTCCATCGCTTGCTGGATTGCTGCGACAATGTTGGTGTAGGCGCCGCAGCGACAGATGTTGCCGCTCATGAGTTCGCGAATGTCATCCGCGGTTTTCGCTCTGCCCTCCGCGATCAGCCCGACCGCCGAGCAGATTTGGCCCGACGTGCAGTAGCCGCACTGGAATGCGTCGTGGTCGATAAACGCCTGCTGTAGCGGATGCAGCGCGCCCTTAGCCGCAAGGCCTTCGATCGTGGTGATTTGCATGCCGTCGTACATGACGGCAAACGTCAGGCATGAATTGATGCGTCGCCCGTCAACGAGCACGGTGCAGGCGCCGCACTGGCCCTGAGCGCAGCCTTTTTTCGTCCCGGTCAGGTCAAGATGCTCGCGCAGCAAGTCGAGCAACGTCGTGCGCGGATCGAGCATTAGGGCATGAGTCGCCCCGTTGACGGTCAGGCTCACCGAGACCGCCTCCGGCGTCGTCAAACCGGTCGACGACGATATGCTGTTGGTCATTCTCTTTTCCCATTTCGACTAAATGGAACACCGTCCGAGCATAGGACGCCGTTATTTCACGACAGCGTTAGGCTTTGAAGAACGCAAGCAGGTCGGCGTTGATCGTGTTCGCCTGCGTGGTTGGCATGCCGTGCGGGGAGTTCTTGTAGGTCTTGAGCGTTCCGTTTTTGAGAAGCTTCGCCGACAACGGCCCGGAATCCGTTCTGTGGTCCCCAATCCTCTTCCGCTTCGCGCTTCACTGCTGGCGCTTTTGGATTTTTGACTTTCACCCAATGCGCTGATCGCTGCCATATTTGCCTTTGCACTGCTCTTTGCTGACCTGCGCTACTGTCTCGGGCCTACTTCGCTGCCGTAGCCGCTTTTTCGATTAATGCTGCCACCTCGCGCGCGTGCGAAAGAAAGATCGCGTGGCTCCCCGGAAGTTCAATGACTTGCGATTGCGCCCGCTTCGTCATGAATCGCTCGAGGTCCGGATTGATCATTCGGTCCTGCATGGGAATTACTGCGTAACTCGGCTTTTGTTTCCAAGCCGCAACTGTGGCCTTCGCCTTCAATGCCTCGCCTGAAACCGGTACTTGGGATATCGCCATAAAACGCGCGACCGGCTTGGGAGCGTCTGCAGCGAAATCATTCGCAAACGCATCGGGGTTGACTGCCAGAAAGCCGTCACCGACTGGTCCAATGCTCTTGGCAGCCGGCGGAATTTTGTCTGCCAGATCAGACAAACTCTCGCCGACGTCTGGTTGGACGGCTGCTATATAAACAAGAGCTTTGACGTCGGGATGCATTCCCGTCTCGGTGATGATCATCCCGCCATAACTGTGGCCGACCAGTACAGACGGACCTGCTTTGTCGAGAACGCGGCGCGTCGCAGCCACGTCCGCCGCGAAACTCGTCTCAGGCTCCTGGACAACGAGTACCGAGTAACCGTGACTCTGGAGAATGTCCGCCACCGGCTTCCATCCGGAACCATCGGCGAAGGCGCCGTGGACCAGAACGATAGTCTTGACGGCCGCGTAGGCAGGGGATGACGCTGCAAGAGCGGCGCCCGTGAGGAGAGCCAGAATCAAGCGTTTCATGGTGCAGCTCCGCTAATGTTCGTTGCGAAGGACAATAAGCGACGTCGCCGAGTACTAAAGCTGCTGCAGAATTTTCGAAGCCCCGCGGAACATGACGCGGGTTCAGCAGTTCGAACGCTCCCCGGCTCGGCCTGTTCCATCCGCGCGAATTTTTTTAAACAGTCACGGCCATCGAAGCCATTTTTTCTGCATCGGCCACAGCGCAACGCCGTGGCATGAAATTGCTGTCGCAATCACCTTAGGGATCTGCGCGACTCGACGCCAGAAATCCTGAGCCGCTCATGTCCGCTTCGGGTCAAAAGCGGACATTCCGCCGAGTCGCCGTGATGTCCGCTCTTCCCCCGAAACCGGAGATTGCTAAAACGCGACTGGAAGGCGCACTATTTCGACAGCCTGTGCCTGTTGCGACGAACTCGCCTCGCGTAGACGGCCAGCGCCTTTTTCCCGACGCGACGTTTGTTGCTGCCTTTGAGCATGGCGGCCGTTACCGCGAGCTGAGCTTCAGCGAGCGCCGCAACCTTTTCAGTGATCATTCGCTGAGTTTCGGCATCGGCCCTTGCACCGCCTTTGGCTAGACGCAAGGATCGAAGTAAGATCACCGCCTGCGCGTCCCAGCACATGCGCACCGCCTGAGCGGATATGGCAAACCAGGCGTTCCATGATTCAAGAGGATTAAACATCAAATTACCTACGACTTTTGCTAGACTGCCTCATTCGATCACCTCGTCGGCGCGCAGCCGAAATGACGAAGGCACATCGAGGCCAAGCGCCTTCGCGGTTCTGAGACGCCGATCCGGCGCATCCGATCAGGTTGTTGCGCGAGCGCCGTAAGGGGCCTAGCGGCGGCCGCGGTCGCTATTACGGTGATGAAATCGCGCCGCCTCATCGCCACTCTCGAGGCTGGGAACACGGCATCGTATCGACTTAAACTAGTATAGTCGAAGTGGATGATTTCCGCTTCGGGTCAAAAGCGACATCACGATTTTGATGTCCGGTTTGTGGCAAAAACGGACATCGCACGGATGTCGGATTAGTTTCGGCCTCTTGACGTGCCGTCCGAGAGCAAGAGATCAGCGGTGCGGAATGCGAGCGATCGGTGGCGCCGTAAACCCGCCGACGCGTTGCTGCTCCAAGTCACAGCGGATTTGCCAAATGCGGCCGAGTACGAAGCCGATCGCCATCGCGACTCCGATTTCGACAACCATCAACAGCATCAAAGTCATCGGTATCTCTCCTCTCGAACCAATGCCGTAGGTTGCCGAGCAAAGGTTACCGGAGCGTTTTTCACATGGCGGCTTTGGTAAATAGGGCAGGAGCCGGTCGACGACAAAGCACGCATCAGCGCATTTGCACCCGCAAGCTTTTGAAGGCTGCGAATCGCCCGCTGCCTAATTTCATCAGCGGAACTTCATGTGCGCGGGCCTCTTTTGCTGCAATCAGCCAAGCGTCGTCGTGGGGCGGTTTGCTCTACGAGCCTTTGCTTCTTTTTGCTATTGATCGCTACCAATTGTTTGCTCACCTACACGCAGCGTAAGGTGTAACCCGTGAGTATGTTTGTGAAGGCGGAAGGTCGGAGCGGGCGCGCGAAAATACAATCGGACGACCCTAAACACGCATTGGGTTTGGCCCAATATTTGCGCGCTATCGGTTATAGCGCCTGGATTGAGGACGCAAACGGCAATGAGATCGACGAAAAGGCCCTAAAGATAGCAATTAGGTCTCGTTACGAGGGCGCACCCTCATCCTGATGCAGTTCGCAACCACCCATCAGGCGCCGGACGATGCGATGTCCGCTTTGCCAGTCCAATCAGACATCGGCTAAGCACATCGGGATGTCCGCTCAGTGTCATTAGGCCATGGGAGCGGCAATCTAAAGCTTTGAGCCGCCGTCGACGTGGATGGTGTCACCGGTTATCGGTTCTGGTTGCGGCGTTCTTCCTCGGTGAAGTACCGCGCCCATTGCAAGCGCTCGGCATCGCCATGATAGTGATTGGCGTAATTATTTTGTCTGGCGATCGCCGGTGGCTTGGCACGCGCCGGTCGGCGCACATAACAATTGCGCTCATCATTGGTGTGGCGACCACCGTAGCAGGCGTGATGCTGCTTGTCGGAACCTGAAGTCCTCACGGACCTTTTTACGGCTAATTCACTTGCGGCCAATGTCCGCTATCGGGCATGGGCGGACATGACGGGACGAATTTGCGACACCTATTTACTGCGTCGAGGCGATTCTATTGGCGCCCGCCACAAGCACGAGTCCGTTTACCGGCGTGCCTTTCTCGGTGCGGATCGCCGCGCTCTCAAGCGTGAACAGATTCAAGCCCGCCGCCGCAATCACGTTGCGCAAATAAGGCTCGCCCTGGGCGAACCGCAGGGTCGGCAACAGTGCGACGCCGTCGCCGGAATGCGTCTCGACTGTGAATGCGACAATGCCGTTCGGCGCCATGACGCGGGCGATGGTGGCGAGAACCGGGGCGAGGTCGCTGACATAGACAAACACATCGGCGGCGACGACGAGGTCGTAGCGCGCGCTTATGGCGATTTCCTCGGCGAGAAAGGCCGCTAAACTGCCGACCACGAGCCGATCGTAATCGCCTTTCGACTCGGCGCGAGCAATCATCGCCGCAGACAGATCAACGCCAACAAGCCGCGCGGCGAAAGGGCGAAATACGGCCCCTGCGAGTCCGGTGCCGCAACCAAGATCGAGCAACAAACTAAAAGACAGCGGCCGCCCCATGTGATGGAGCGCCGACTGCACGGCGTCGCGAAGAAGCGCCGGGCCGCGATAGTCCAGATGCTCGGCCAGGGCGGCGTCATAGCGCCCCGCATATTGGTCGAATAGCCGGCGCAGATAGGGTTCGCTCATCGCCGGCGCCAAGCCGCGCCAGCTGCAGCCGCGCGCCGTGATAATCGTCGGGGTCGGCGCGACTCGCTGCACTGAAAGCCGCGACAGCGCCGTCGCGATCACCGAGCCGGTCGCGGATGGCGCCAAGCGCGAACCAGGCGGTGGCGAAACTCGGCGCCGCCTCGACCGTTTGCGCCAGGACATCCGCCGCGGCAGCAAAGTCACCACGCCCGGCGAGTTCGACCGCCGCCTTGTAGCGACGGTCGCTGACAAGGTCACCGGAGGACACAAACAGTGGACAACTATTGGGGCCGGTGTCGCCCATCACAGTGCTCGCGCTAAATCCACTCCGTTGTGATTTAGATCACAGTTCGAGCCATAGAGGCCATGCGAGCGTTCGGGGCGGAATGTGGTCATCGCTTGGGATGACGAGGAGCCTCAGGAGGCGGAGGTATGAGTGGCACGCTAGCGCGGTTCGGCAGCGTTATGCTTTGGCTCGGGCTCATTCTCAGCAGTGTCATGTTTTGGGCAGCACTTTTCTTTGCGCTGATAGATTTCCCTACGACGATTCTTGTATGTGTCGTCGTTATGGGCATCGGTTGGGGCGGCTGGTACGCGGCTGGAACGAGACGAAGTCGCGTAGCACTGGGGTCTTCCTTCACCGCCCCCAATCCTCCTCCGCCTGGCGCTTGACATAGATCAATGCGAGTCGAGTCCGGCGAAGAGAGATGCCTCAGCTCCCATTGCTGCGTCGGACGGATGCCGGGGCATGGGTCAGAGTGTGCAGGACGACCCGCTAGAACAATCGCGGCAATAGATGGGTTAAAGCACCACGGTGCGGGTGATGGCCCATTGAATCCTACTCGCAAACTCTGACGGGGGGATAAGTCCACACGCCTTGATACGCATCCCATACCGGCTCACCACGCGTCCAATAACAGTACGGCACAGGTGCTGGTCCCACGTATAAAGGTGGCGGTGCGTAGTAGCGCGGCCCGGCGACCGCCGCACCGATAATAGTCCCTGCGGCTAGGCCGCCTATTACTCCTGCGGCAACATCTCCGCCGCCTGCATACACTGGCGTTGACGTAGCACTCGCAAACGCCAGCGAAGCCGCCGCGATTGCTGCGGAAAAAAATCTCTGCATGTCGTGCCCCTAATGCCCGCTGTGTCGGACAATAATGTAGCGCTAATTTCTAACCGAGAGATTAGCGATAGCGGCGGCGAGGACAGGGGCGGCAGGAAACAGCGGGCAGGCGGCCACTTAACAGCGAACCGCCAAGGATTATTTATGACTTGTGATCCGACCCCAAGACATTCTTGTCCCCTCGGCGTCTGGCGTTTGCTGCAAGCTCGGTGGATTCCATATCGACCCCACGCGGCCCGTCGAGCGCGCCATTATTACCCATGCTCATTCCGACCACGCCCGTACCGGCCATGGCGCCGTACTGGCGACGCAAGAGACGCTTGATCTGATGCGGCTGCGCTATGGCGCGAATTTCGCCGGCAGCACCCAGGCGCTCCCTTACGGGGAAAGCATCAATCTCGCCGGCGCGACAATCACGCTGCACCCGGCGGGCCATGTCCTCGGCTCAGCGCAAGTCGCGGTCGAGGCCGACGGGCTGCGCGTCGTCGCCTCCGGCGATTACAAAAACATCGCCGATCCGACCGTCGATCCGACCTGCGTTCCGTTCGAACTCGTGCGCTGCGACCTTTTCATCACCGAGGCGACGTTCGCGCTGCCGGTATTTCGGCATGGTGAGCCGCATGCCGAAATCGCCAAATTGTTGCATTCGCTGACGCTGTTCCCGGAACGCGCCCATCTGGTCGGCGCGTATTCGCTCGGCAAGGCCCAGCGTCTGATCGCGCTGTTGCGCCAGGCCGGCTACAACCCGCCTATTTATCTGCACGGTGCGATGGAGAAGATTACGAATTACTACGTCGAGCGCGGCATTGCGCTCGGCGAGTTGCGACTGGCACGCGGCGCGACCAAGCCCAACCTCGCTGGCACGATTACGATCTGCCCGCCTTCGGCTTTGAACGATCTGTGGACGCGGCGTTTCCCCGATCCGCTTGCCGCTTTCGCGTCGGGCTGGATGCGGGTGCGCGCCCGCGCGCGGCAGCAAGGCGTGGCGCTGCCGCTGGTGATTTCCGATCATGCCGATTGGGATGGACTGACGGCGACAATCGCAGCGACCGGGGCGAGCGAAATCTGGGTCACCCATGGCCAGGAGGACGCGCTGATTCACTGGTGCGCCACGCGCGGATTGAAGGCGCACCCGCTCGACATCGTCGGTTACGGCGATGAGGAGGATGAGGAAAGCATTTCCGGCGAAGAACACACTGATAATGCGACGCCAAATGCCAGCGAACTCCTTCTCCCAATGGGGAGAGGCGAAGAAAAGAATGGCGAAGAGCGGTCATGAATCGCTTCGCCGAATTGTTGGATCGCCTCGCTTATGAGCCAAGCCGCAATAACAAGCTGCGGCTGATGGCCGATTATTTTCGTTCGACCGGCGATCCGGAACGCGGCTGGGCGCTGGCTGCACTCACCGGCGGGCTCAGCTTTCCGCATGCCAAATCCGGCCTCATCCGCAGTTTGATTACAGAACGCACCGATCCGGTCCTGTTCGAATTGTCCTACGACTATGTCGGCGACCTCTCCGAGACCGTCGCGTTGATGTGGCCGGCGAAGCAACTTCCCTCCCCGCTTGCGGGAGAGAGTAAGGAAGGAAGGTCCGCAGGTGATGGACAAGCGGCAACTAGTGCACTCCCCTTTTCCACCCCGGCTCCTGACCCCTCCCCGCAAGAGGGAGGGGTACGCAGGGACGCAGTAAACAATCTCACCCTCGCCCGCGTGGTCGAAACGCTGGCGACGCTCGGCAAAACGCAATTGCCACAGCAGTTGGCGCGCTGGCTCGATGCGCTCGACGAGACCGGCCGCTGGGCGTTGATCAAGCTCGTCACCGGCGGATTGCGCATTGGCGTCTCGGCGCGCCTTGCCAAAGCGGCCGTCGCCGCGCTCGCCGACAAGGACGTCCACGACATCGAGGTGCTCTGGCCCGCGCTCACGCCGCCATACCGCGAATTATTTGCTTGGCTCGAAGGCCGCGCCGACAAACCAGCGAGCGGCGATCCGGCGCCATTCCGGCCGCCGATGCTTGCGCACGCCCTCGATGATGCCGATCTCGCCGCGCTCAAGCCAGAGGAGTTCATGGCGGAATGGAAGTGGGACGGCATCCGCGTGCAGGCAGTGGCCGGCACGCAAGGCGACAAGCAAGTCGCCCGGCTTTATTCGCGCACCGGCGAGGAAGTTTCGAAAAGCTTTCAGGATCTTCTTGAGGCATTGCATCTGCCGGGCGCCATTGACGGCGAACTTTTGATTATGCGCGATCGTCGGGTGCAATCGTTCAACGTGTTGCAGCAACGGCTCAATCGCAAAACCGTGACCGCGAAGCTGATGACGGACTTTCCCGCGCATCTGCGCGCCTATGATCTCCTTGCCGACGGCGACGAGGACTTGCGCGAGCGGCCGTTTGCCGAGCGGCGCGCCCGGCTCGAGCGCTTCGTGGCGCGGCTTGGCGATGAGCGCGTCGATCTTTCGCCGCTCATTGCGTTCCGCAGCTGGGACGAGCTCATGGCGGCGCGAAAAAATCCCGCCGCGGCCGGCGCCGGTAAAGACGCCGCGGCGGTTGAAGGCGTCATGCTTAAAGCGCGCCTAGCGCTCTATCTGCCCGGCCGGCCAAAGGGCCTGTGGTGGAAATGGAAGCGCGATCCGTTCATCATCGATGCCGTGCTGATGTATGCGCAGCGTGGTCACGGCAAGCGCTCGTCGTACTACTCCGACTACACGTTCGGGGTCTGGACCAAGGGCGAAGCAGGCGACGAACTGGTGCCAGTGGGCAAGGCCTATTTTGGCTTTACCGATGAGGAGCTTCTCCAGATCGATCGGTTCGTGCGGCGAAACACGATCGACCGGTTCGGCCCGGTGCGCGAGGTCGTGCACGAGCCCGACCACGGCCTGGTTCTGGAAGTGGCGTTCGAAGGTTTGCAGCGGTCATCGCGGCATAAATCCGGCTTGGCGATGCGATTTCCGCGCATCAACCGGTTGCGCTGGGACAAGCCGCCGGGAGAAGCCGACCGCCTCGATCGGCTGGAAGCCTTGGTCCGGCGCATTGAGGAGGGTCATCTGCAGGGGCAGATCGCGTGACGCGCTTACAAGCCGGTCACGCTACCGTCACATTGCGCCGCGGACGCGGAAGCGACCTCGATGCTTTGGTTGCGCTCGAACGCGAGATCTTTGACAGCGCGCGTTTTGCCGGCCACCTGATTTCGCGCCCGAGCTTTCGCCGATTGCTCGCCTCACCCAGTGCCACGGTCATCGTCGCCGCACATGGTGGGCAACTTTCCGCCTATATGTTGATGCTTTACCGCTCCAATTCTAAATTCGCGCGCATGTATTCGATCGGTGTCGCTCCCCACGCCCGGCGGCGCGGAGTGGCGCGCACGCTCCTGGGCGCTGCGGAAAAGGACGCGGTCTCGCGAGGGCGTAGCGGCATGCGGCTTGAAGTCCGGGCCGACGATCGCGGCGCCATCGCGTTTTACGAGACGTCCGGCTATCGCCGTTCTGGTCATCATCCGGGTTATTATAGGGACCGGGTCGATGCCCTGCGTTTCGAGAAGGCGCTGGCAAAGGAACCAGAGCGGCGTTCATGAGTCTTTTACCCACCACCACTGACTCTGATGTAAGAACTGGTGCAAGAATCGGCTTTCATGGTGGACAAACGCACGCCGCGCAGTCGCCATTCCTTCCAATTCCGGCTATGACCGACACTTACCGCGCCTGACATCAACCGCATGACCGGCTCCGCTGAATTTTTCGGCCTCGACCTGAAAGGGACCCGCCCATGACCGGCTGGGTCATCCTCGTCGACCAGCCCCGCGATCTGCCGAACGCCGAGACCCCTCACAAGGTCATCACCACAAGCGAATATCTGGCGCGTCCGCGCCTGTTCGAAATGGGACGGCCGAAGCTCGTCAATCTCGCGCGCTCCTACGCCTATCAGTCGAAAGGCTATTACGCCTCGCTTCTTGCCGAGGCGCGCGGCCATCGTGTCGTGCCCACGGTCGAGACCATGCTCGAATTGCGCGAGCAGAAGCTCTACGAGCATGCGTTGCCAGAGCTTGAGGAAGAGCTCAACCGCTGCGCTCGGCGCGCCGACTTTCAATGTACCGGCGAGTTCAAGCTCCTGGTCTGTTTCGGCATTGCCCGCGATGATCGGTTCGAGCCGTTCGGCCGGTTGTTGTTCGACTGGTTCCGCTGCCCCGCGCTCGAAGTGATCATCGAGACCGGCGGCACCTGGCTGTCAATCGACCGTATCCGCCCGCGTGCCATCACGCGGCTCGCCAATGGCGAAGCTGAATTCTTCCGCGAGTCACTGCACAACCACACTAAGCGGGAATGGCGCGATCCGAAGGCGCGCTCGGTCGCCAAATACGACCTTGCCGTGCTCTACGATCCGAACGAGAAAACCGCGCCATCATCGCTCGACACGATCAAGCACTTTGCCCGTATTGCGGAGAAAATGTCGGTCGACGTCGAGCCAATCACCAAACGTCAGCTCGCCGGGCTTTCCGAATTCGATGGCTTGTTCATCCGCGAGACCACGTCGATTGACAATCACACCTATCGCTTCGCGCGTCGCGCCTGGCAGGAAGGCGTGCCGGTCATCGATGATCCGATTTCGATGATCCGCTGCACCAATAAAGTGTTCCTGGTGGAGCTGTTGCAGCAGAATCAGGTGCCGACGCCGCCGACCGTCATTCTTGCCGAGGACACCAACATCGATAAAGCGATCGACGAACTCGGGTTACCGCTGGTGGTCAAAATACCGGACGGCTCGTTTTCCCGCGGCGTGCATAAGATCGCTTCGCCCGCTGAATTTGGCCGCATCTGCGACGAACTGTTCGAGGAGACCGATCTTCTTTTGGCGCAAAAGTTCCTCCCGACCGACTTCGACTGGCGGGTCGGCGTGCTGGCCGGCGAGCCGCTGTTCGTCTGCCAGTACCGCATGGCGCGCGGCCACTGGCAGGTGGTGAAGTACCGGCCGGACGGCTCTTCGCATGAAGGCGGCTTCCGCGCCTTCGGCCTCGACCAAGCGCCGTTGGAGGTGATCGACATTGCCTTGCGCGCGGCGCGGCCGATCGGCGACGGCTTCTATGGTGTCGACCTCAAACAAACGGCCAACGGCATTGTGGTGATGGAGGTCAACGACAATCCCAGCCTCGAACACGGCATCGAAGATTCGGTCGGCAAAGACGAAATCTGGATGCGGCTCCTGCGCTGGTTCATCGATAGATTTGAGCAGTAGCCGCCCGTCGTTCCGGGGCGATCGTAAGTGGCATTACGGCGTCCGTCATTGCCGGCGAAGCGAAGCAATCCAGAAGCTCGAAGCCGGACCTGGATTGCTTCGTCGCTGTCGCTCCTCGCAATGACGAACTGGCGGTAATCACGGCACCTCGGCCTTGTCCTTTTCCCCCTTCGTTACCTGATCGAGCGGCCAGCGGGCCCGCGGCGCGACCCCGAGCGGATCGGTCAAGCCGAGCGCGAGCCGTTCGGCACCGGCCCAGGCGATCATCGCGGCATTGTCGGTGCATAAAGCGGGCGGTGGCGCGACCAGTTCGGTGCCAACCTCGAACGCGACCCGATGCAGCACTTTGCGGATCGCCTGGTTGGCGGCGACACCGCCGGCGCAAACCACCGCTGTGGGATCGCCGATCCGGGACCGAAACAGGCGCAGCCCGGTGCGCAGCCGATCCTTGACGACATCGACCACCGCCTGCTGAAACGAGGCGCAGAGATCGGCGACATCGCCGTCGCTCAGCGGCGCAATTTTTTCGGCCTCAAGCCGCAGCGCGGTCTTGAGCCCGGAGAATGAAAAATCGGCATCGCGGCGCCCGATCATCGGCCGCGGCAAGGCGAAACGTTCGCGATCGCCGCGAGCTGCCTCCTTCTCGACCAGCGGTCCACCGGGGTAACCGAGACCGAGCAATTTCGCTGTCTTGTCGAAGGCCTCGCCGATCGCGTCATCGACCGTGCCGCCAAGCCGCAGGTAATCGCCGACGCCGCGGACGCCGAGAATCTGGGTGTGCCCGCCCGAGGCCAGGAACAGGCAATAGGGAAACGCGGTCGCGTCGGTGAGTCGCGCAGTGAGCGCATGGGCTTCGAGGTGATTGACGGCGAGCAACGGCTTGTCGTGCGCAAGCGCAATCGCCTTGGCGGTGGTTAGTCCGACAATGACACCGCCGATCAGGCCAGGACCGGCCGCGGCGGCCACCCCGTCGAGAGCCGCGAAAGCGATTTGCGCCTCTGCCATCGCCTTGGCGATGACGTGATCGAGCGCCTCGACATGGGCGCGCGCGGCAATCTCGGGCACCACGCCGCCGAATTCGGCGTGTTCGTCGATCTGCGACAGCACGATATTCGACAGAATGCGCCCGCGGCCGTCCTCGCCGCGGCTCACCACCGCAGCGGCTGTTTCATCGCAGGTCGTCTCGATGCCGAGGATATGCATCCGTGTATTATAGCGTTCCAGCGCATGATCCCGAAAAGTGGGAACCGGTTTTCGGATACGATCATGCGTAAATAAAAATGTTAGTGACGCATAGTGCCTCGACTTAATCAGATCGCGCTCTCATGAGCCAGTCCTCGACTCCGTCACGCCCTTTGCGCCTCGGTTCGCGCGGTTCGCCGCTCGCGCTCGTTCAGACGCGGCAAGCGCAAAGCGCGTTGGCCAAGGCCTGTGGCATCGCGCCGGATGTAATCGAAATCAAGATCATCCGCACGTCCGGCGACAAGATCCAGGATCGGCCCAATGAACAAAGCCTGGCCGATGCCGGCGGCAAGGGCCTGTTCACCAAGGAGATCGAGGAGGCCTTGCTCTCCGGCGTGATCGACTTTGCGGTGCATTCATCCAAGGATATCCCGGCGATTTTGCCGGCGGGGCTGGTGCTTGCCGGCTTCCTGCCGCGCGAAGACCCGCGCGATGCACTGGTCAGCCGGGTCGCCAACAGTCTTCGCGAGCTTCCTCACAACGCCCTTGTCGGCACGTCGTCGCCGCGGCGGCAGGCTTTGCTCAAGCGCGCGCGGCCCGATCTGCGCATCGCGCCGTTGCGCGGCAATGTCGAAACCAGGCTGCGCAAGATCGAAGCCGGTGGGATGGATGCGACCGTGCTCGCGGTTGCTGGATTAAAACGCCTCGGACTGCTCGCGGCCGCGAGCGGCGTGCTCGAGATCGATGAATTCCTGCCGGCGGCCGGCCAAGGCGCAATCGCAATCGAGACACGCGCCGACGACGCCGAAGCCCGCAGCCTCGCCGCCGCCATCGGCGACACCGACACCGCCGTCGCGCTTGCGGCGGAGCGCGCTTTTCTTGCCGCACTCGGCGGCTCCTGCCGCACGCCGATTGCCGGCCATGCGTGTCTCGACGGCGAAACCGTGACGTTTCACGGCCTGGTCGCCAAAACCGATGGCAGCGAGGCAATCGAAGTTTTCCGGCAAGGCCAACGCGCCGATGCCGGTGCTCTCGGCGCCGATGCCGGCCATGACATCAAGGCGCGCGCGGGCGCTCGTTTTTTCGTCGAGGATTAAACGGTGCGGATCATGGTGACGCGACCGCAACGGGGCGCCGCTGACACGGCACTCGCTTTGCGCGCGCGCGGTCACGCGCCAATCGTCGCGCCGCTCTCCGAAATCGAGCTTGTCGCCAAGGTCGACCCCCAAGCCGGGCCGTGGACCGCGATTTTGCTCACCAGCGCGAATGGATTACGGGGCATTGCCTCGTTCGCCGGGAGCAAAGAATGGCACGACACCCCGGTTTTTGCCGTCGGCGAAGTCACGGCAAAAGCAGCGCGCGATATGGGCTTCGCCGAGGTCAACTCGGCAGCCGGCAATGTGAACGATCTCATCAATCTCGTTGCCACACGTTTGCAGCCGCCCGCGCGACTTCTTTATCTTGCCGGCGAAGAACGTGCGGGCGATCTCGGCGGAGCGCTGCGCGGCAAAAATTTCGACGTCGACGTGGTCGTGGTTTATCGCTTCCTGACCGCGCGCGTTCTTCCCGAGGTGGCCGCCGCGGCACTGGCAGGCGAAATCGACGCTGTCCTGCATTTCTCTCGCGCGAGCGCCGAGGCGTTTCTCAAGGCGGCGCGCAATTCGGAATTACTCGAAGTCGCACTGATCAAGCCAGCCCATTTTTGCCTATCGGAGCACGTCGCCGCGCCGCTACGTGAGGCCGGCGCGGCCCATGTTCGAGTCGCGGCGCGGCCGACCGAAGATGCCTTGCTCGAACTTTGCGGCTAAAGCGAAATGATTTGTGCTTGGATCGACATTTCGCTTTAGCTTTTTATTGGGCATGATCTTTTCCGAATACCGGTATCCACTTTTCGGGATCATGCTCGAGGCAAACATTTACGCCGCATTTGCTTTAAATAAGGACGCATGAGCGAAACGGACGACCAACCCCCCCGCCGGCCCCCGACCATCGAATTGGCGGCGACCGAGATCGATAGTTCCGCAGAACAGCCGGCTGCGGGCGAGGCGGAATCGGCATCGGCGGGGGCTAACGAGCCTAGGGCCGAACAAGCGCCTGCCGGTTCGAATACCTCGACGTCTCGCGCCTCGGGTGGGCGGCTCTTTTCGCTTATCGCCAGCGCGCTGATTGGTGCGGCAGTCATGGCGACCGTCGCGGCCGTGCTTTGGTTCTTTGCTGTGATTCCCGCGCGCGAAGCCACGCCCGCAGCTTCAATTGCGTCAAATATGTCCTCGGCACCATCGGTGTCGCCGAACGCGCTGTCGAGTCCGCCGCCGACTGCGGCCGCCCCGGATTTAGCCGCGCGGTTCGACAGGATCGAGCGCACCATCGAAGCACAGCGAGCCGAGCCCAAGCCAGGTGAAAGTCTCGGCAGCCGCGTCAGCGAACTTCAGGCGCAAACAAAATCGCTCGCCGATGCGCTAGCCGCACTGAC
>Ga0306918_10000800_pt1 | contig 15021 bp, 20 predicted proteins | sample tim00Cox0000000H_FD_203315 | JGI IMG/M metagenome (GOLD analysis project Ga0306918, IMG submission 203315) | Lab enrichment of tropical soil microbial communities from Luquillo Experimental Forest, Puerto Rico - timezero.00C.oxic.00.000.00H (v2)... | ecosystem: Environmental > Terrestrial >... | reverse complement strand
CTCAAACTTGCCGAATTACCGCGTAATTCCTCGGCTGGACGTCTGCGTAATCGTTGTGAAATCAGCGGGCGTCCGCGCGCCTTCACACGCAAAATGAAGATGTCGCGCATCGCTGTGAGGGAATTGGGCTCCAAGGGTCTGATCCCTGGTCTCGTGAAATCGAGCTGGTAGGAAGGAGCGGATCATGGCGGTTAACGATCCGTTGGGTGATATGCTGACCCGTATTCGCAATGCCCAGATGCGCGGCAAGGGCAAGGTGCAAACGCCAGGCTCGCGGCTTCGCGCGCATGTGCTCGATGTCCTCCAATCGGAGGGATATATTCGCGGCTATTCGACAACCGAATATGGCAATGGCCGGACCGAGTTTGAAATAGAGCTCAAATATTTTGACGGGCAACCGGTGATCCGCACGATTCAGCGCGTGTCGAAGCCAGGACGGCGGGTTTATGCCGCAGTCGACGCGATGCCGCGCGTTGCGAATGGACTTGGCATCACGATCATGTCCACCCCTAAGGGAGTCATGGCGGACCATGCGGCGCGCGAAGCTAACGTCGGCGGCGAAGTCCTGTGCAAGGTCTTCTGACCGGAAAAGGATGAGGAAATAGTCTCATGTCTCGTATCGGAAAGAAGCCGGTCCTCATTCCAGCTGGTGTAACGGCGAAGGTTGACGGACAGGCGATTTCAATCAAAGGTGGAAAAGGGGAACTTCATTTCACCGCCCCTGACGATGTGAACGTTGCCTTTGCCGATAATCAGATTGCGGTAAGTCCGCGTTCGGACACCAAGAAGGCACGTGCCATGTGGGGCATGACGCGTTCGATGGTGAATAATCTTGTCATCGGGGTGTCGAAGGGTTTCGAGCGCAAGCTGGAGATTACCGGTGTTGGCTACAAAGCGGTGGTTGCCGGCAAGAACCTGCAATTGTCGCTTGGCTATAGCCATGATGTGAATTATCCAATTCCGGAAGGTATTGCGATTGCAGCGCCGAAGCCAACTGAAGTCTCGATCAGCGGAATTGACAAGAGGCGCGTCGGACAGATTGCCGCCGAGATCCGGGCATTGCGTCCGCCAGAGCCCTATAAGGGCAAGGGTGTGAAATATGCCGGTGAATTCATCTTCCGTAAGGAAGGCAAGAAGAAGTAAAGTTTGAAAGGCAGGACCCAGCGTCATGGCAAAGGACAATCAGGCGACAGATCGCCGCAAGGCGCGGGTGAGACGCTCGTTGCGGGCGCGTGCCTATGGGAAACCGCGTCTTTCGGTATTCCGGTCTTCCAAACAGATTTATTGTCAGATCATCGATGACGGGGAAGGGCGCACTTTGGTTGCTGCATCTTCGCTCGAAAAAGGCAATCGGGATGCATTGAAGACTGGCGCGACCGTCGATGCGGCCAAGGTTATCGGCAAGCTGATCGCCGAGCGTGCAACCCAGGCAGGGATCAAAGAGGTTGTATTTGACCGCGGGTCGTACATGTATCATGGGCGTGTCAAGGCGCTCGCCGAAGGTGCGCGGGAAGGCGGCCTGTCTTTTTAAGGCAAAGGTCGAGAAAGGTTAGAAATCCATTTCCGACGCCTGCGGAAAGAGAAGAGGCGGCGGGATGGATGTATTCCTATTAGAATTCGAAGCGAGCGGTAAGTTTCAGGTAGGTTGCCGCGCAAGTGACGGAAAAGAGCAATGGCGCGTGAAGGTGAAGGCGGCGGCGGTCGCGGCCGTGATCGGGAAGAGCGCGACAGCGAATTCGTGGATCGACTGGTCCACATCAATCGCGTCGCGAAAGTGGTGAAGGGTGGTCGCCGGTTTGGTTTTGCGGCGCTGGTCGTCGTCGGTGATCAGAAAGGCCGGGTTGGATTCGGGCATGGCAAGGCGCGAGAGGTGCCGGAGGCCATACGCAAGGCGACGGAATCGGCGAAACGTGCGCTGATCCGTGTCCCGTTGCGCGAGGGGCGTACTTTGCATCATGACGTCAACGGCCGCCATGGAGCGGGTCGGGTTGTTTTGCGTGCGGCCCCGGCAGGCACAGGCATAATCGCGGGCGGCCCCATGCGTGCGGTTTTCGAGACGCTTGGGATGCATGATGTCGTTGCCAAGTCGCAGGGATCATCTAATCCGTACAATATGATCCGGGCGACTTTTGATGCGCTGCAAAGTGAAGACTCACCCCGGGCAGTCGCGGCGCGGCGCGGTTTGAAGGTTTCCACCTTGCAGGCGCGGCGCCAGGGTGGTGATGCTGAAGCGGCGGCGGAAGCCTGAGGGAGATAGGTAATGACGACCTCGGAAATTCGCGTCACTGTGGAGCAGATCAAAAGCCCGATCGGCCGGCCGGCGAGTCAGCGTGCCACGCTGATCGGGCTTGGCCTTAACAAGATCGGCCGGCGTTCCTCGCTCGAAGACACCCCCGCCGTGCGTGGGATGATCGCAAAAGTTGCGCATCTCGTTCGCATCATCGAGGCTCAGTGAGGGGCTTGGCATGAATCTCAACGACATTCACGACAATCCGGGCTCCTCCAAATCGCGCATGCGCGTCGGGCGGGGGATCGGTTCGGGCAAAGGCAAAACCAGCGGGCGCGGTGTCAAAGGCCAGAAAGCGCGGACCGGTGTTGCGATCAAGGGTTTTGAAGGCGGTCAGATGCCTCTGCATCGGCGGTTGCCGAAGCGTGGGTTCTGGAACCCTTTCTCAACCGACTATAATGAGGTCAATCTTGGCCGCATACAGACGGCGATTGACGCCGGCAAGCTCGATGCGAGCGTACCGGTGACCATTGAATCGCTCGTTTCCGCCGGCGTTTGCGCAAAGCCAAGGGATGGGGTCAAAATCCTCGGAGTTGGCACGCTTAGTGTCAAGCTCACCTTTGAGGTCGCAGCAGCTTCCAAAAGCGCTGTCGCGGCAATCGAGAATTTAGGCGGCACGGTAACTCTGTTGGCGGCGAAAGCTGAGGCACCAGGCGCTGAGGCCTAAGAACGGCATGCGCCAAAAGGCGAGGCTGACAGAGCCTCGCCAGTGACCTATATTAGATTCAGCACCCGATAGGAGGGATTTTTTCCTAATCCGAGTAAATTCCGGGCGAATGAGTCCGAGCCTATCGAGGCGCTGATCTTATATATTCAGGAAAGCCGAAACGGTTTGCGAGCGGAAAGCGACCAAAAGATAGTGGTCCAGATTGTGTTCATGTCTCAATAGAACTGAACACAGTCCAACGTTCGGCCTTCGTCAAATGGTAATTGCGTCTGGCACAAAGGTGCCTAGCGGAGCATTCAATGGTATCGGCCGCGGAACAGCTTGCAGCTAATGTCAATTGGGGTGCGTTCGCCAAAGCCGACGAACTCAAAAAGCGCATTTGGTTCACTTTGGGTGCGCTGATCATCTATCGGCTTGGCACTTATATTCCGTTACCTGGCATTGATCCAGGAGCCTTCGAGGCTAATTTCACCGGCAACCGTCAGGGGGTGCTTGAGCTTTTCAACATGTTCGCGGGAGGCGCCGTGCAGCGCATGGCCATCTTTGCGCTGAACATCATGCCCTATATTTCCGCTTCGATCATCATCCAGCTGCTGACCTCGGTGTTTCCGACTCTGGAAGCTTTGAAAAAGGAAGGGGAATCGGGCCGGAAAGTCATCAACCAATATACCCGCTATCTAACGGTCATCTTGGCAGCTTTCCAGGCCTATGGTATTTCGGTTGGGCTTGAGAGCCAGGCTGGAGTTGTCACCGAACCTGGGTTTTTCTTTCGCTTGAGCACGGTCTTGACTTTGGTTGGCGGGACCATGTTCCTGATGTGGCTCGGAGAGCAGATTACCTCGCGGGGGATCGGCAATGGCTCTTCGTTAATCATTTTTGCCGGAATAGTCGCGGCCCTCCCCTCTGCTATCGTCAATACGCTCGAACTTGGGCGGCAGGGAGCTATCTCGACCGGAGTCATTATTGGCGTGCTCGCGATGGCGGTGGCGGTCGTAGCCTTTATCGTCTTTATGGAGCGCGCGCAGCGGCGAGTTCTCATCACCTATCCGAAACGCCAGCAGGGCAATCGGGTCTATGAGGGACAGACGTCCTTCCTTCCGTTGAAGCTTAATACGTCGGGCGTGATTCCGCCAATCTTCGCATCGTCGCTTCTCCTCTTGCCGACGACGATCGCGAATTTTTCGCAAAGCCAGGGCGGCACAGGAATTCTTGCCATAGTTTCGACCTATTTGGGGCACGGCCGGCCGCTCTACATGATCGCCTATGTAGGATTGATCGTATTTTTCGCGTTTTTTTATACCGCCATCGTCTTTAATCCGGTGGAAACAGCGGACAATCTAAAAAAACATGGCGGCTTCATTCCTGGCATTCGGCCGGGTGAAAGAACTGCGCAATATATCGATTCGATTCTCATGCGAATTACGGTTCTTGGCGCAGCCTATCTTGCCGTCATTTGCCTTCTGCCTGAAATGCTTATTTCTTACGCGGCCCTGCCATTTTATTTTGGAGGCACTTCGCTTCTCATCGTCGTCAGCGTGACGATGGATACTGTAGCGCAGATTCACGGCCACTTGCAGGCGCATCAATACGAAGGGTTGGTCAAAAAGGCGAAATTGCGGGGGAAGCGGAGATGAGGCTGATTCTTCTGGGGCCTCCGGGAGCGGGCAAGGGCACCCAATCGGCGCGAATCATGGAGAAATTCAAGATTCCGCAATTGTCGACCGGCGACATGCTGCGGGCAGCGGTCAAGGCCGGGACGCCGGTTGGCCTCAAAGCCAAGGCGATCATGGATGCCGGTGGTCTTGTATCGGATGATATTGTTGTAGGCATAGTTGCGGATCGTATCGACGAGCCGGATGCGAAAGCGGGATTCATCCTTGATGGCTTTCCGAGGACGGTCAAGCAGGCTGAGTCCTTGAGTGAGATGCTGCATGCGAAAAACATGGATCTCGACGCTGTGATCGAGCTCAAGGTGGACGAAGCAGCCCTCCTTTCGCGAATCGAGAAGCGAGCCAAGGAAACGGTCGCTGCGGGGGGTACAGTCCGAGCGGATGATAATCCGGAGGCATTCAAAACGCGTCTCGATGCCTATCGCGCTCAAACGGCTCCGGTTTCTGCCTATTATGCGAAAAAGGGGACCCTGAAAGTGGTTGATGGCATGGCCGAAATCAGCGCGGTAGCTGCTTCAATCGACCAGTTGCTCGGTGCTCAACCGGACACGGCCAAGGTTCGTAAAAGGCAACCTTGGTCCTTTTCTCGAATTTTCGCATTCTTCAAGGGTTAAGCCGAGAATTCGAGAGTGGCGCCACAGGTCATTCTTTATGACTTGGGGGTGTTCACGCGAATTTCGAACACTTCCCCGGATCGCAAAAGGCGATCCGTGGGCTCTTTTGTGAATTTCTGCCTTTTTTAGAAGGTGGAAATTCGAGATTTGACACTTATAGCTGGCGATAGACAAGTGTCCGTTACAAGCCCCCACCCTTGCCGGGCGAGGGGGAGGGTTGGTCCGCGCCCGGCGGGGGCGGTCAAATATAATACATTAGATGCGCATCGTTCGTTTCGGCGAGGGTCCGCAATTCCGCGAGCGTGCGATTGTCAAGGACTGTCGCGATGGCGTTGCGCGCTTCGAGCATGATGAGGCGCACGCAGCAATGTTTTTCATCGGCACAATCGTCGCAGCGCCGATAGGAGGTCTTGCTGGCGCATTGGATCGGGGCGAGCGGGCCATCGAGAACGCGCACAATATGGCCGACCTTGATCTCGTGTGCCGGTCGCGCGAGCGTATAGCCGCCACCTTTTCCCTTCTTGGAATTGACGAAACCGGCGTTGCGCAACTCGCCGAGAATGGTGTCGAGAAATTTCTTCGGGATTTCGTTCGCGACCGCAATATCGGTGACGAGCGTCGCTTCACCAGGCAGGCGCCCGGCGAGGTGTACCATTGCCTTGAGGCCGTATTTACCTTTTTTTGTGAGCATCCGAACTCCGATCGGGATTTCCCGCGGCACACGCTGACCAGCCAACAGCTATCGCATGCGTTCGTAAACTGACGATACGGCTGAAGAAAGCAGATGTCCACAAGTTTTATAGAGTTTAGGATCGACGAGGCCTATTTTTATCGTTTTTAGAACTTCTTTCCCGATTTTCCGGCGCAGACGCATTCCGTCCTCCGGCCTCTAGTGCAAAGTGTACGCCGAATCGAACAGGATCGAGGCGAGCCAAGAGGGCATTTCCTCGATAGGTTCCAGAAGCAAGCCTCTTGATGCCAAAGCTTCCGCGAGCGAGCGGCTTGCAGAGACAAGTGCCTCGACCTTATGCGTTCCGAGGAGTTCCGACGCAGCTAATGTTTCGGCAAATGACTCGTCGATTTGGGAAGCCCTGACGAGGAACAGCAGGAGGCTTTCGTCATGACAGATGCAGCGGCAAAGATCGGGTAGAAAGCCAATCTCCCGTTTGGCCTGGTCGCGGAGAACGCGTGTGAAGGAGTGGATTTCAGCAAAAAGCACCTTTGCCGCATCGGCTGGCACGGTGCGCACCAAGGCTTCCCATGCGAGGTCGCAATAGGTCATTTTGCGGGTCGCGTAACCGGTCATCCAATAGCGATACTGCCTGACCAGCAGGTTTTCCGCTGGTGCATCCGCATGGACCCCCGCCACTTCCTGCTTGAATTTTGTGTCCAATGCCATGGTAGGCCTCCCATTTCCGAGTGAATGTCACGCCGCGAGGGGCAGACCAACCCGCCGCCCGTTCAAGCCCGCCAGCGACCAGACAGCAAAGCTTTTGGCCTTTTCGAATAGACACTCTTCGTCGCAAAGCCCGTCGTAATGGATCTGGAGAGCGAGGAAGCAGATATTTGTGAGATCTTCTAGGCTTTGATTTGAATCGAAAATATGTTTTGTAACTACTTTTAGCAAAATTTGAATTATTCTAATTCGTTCTTGTGCTATTTGACACATTATCATCTCCTTTATTCAGGTAATAAAATAAATAAGACGACGACATGATTAAGAGCAAGAATTATGTTCTATATTTATTCTAATTAAAATAATACTTGTACATTCGAGGCTGGTTCCAAAGGCCTGCCCTTTGCTCATAGGGCGACGGTCCCAGGATTAGAGGTATTATAATACCTGTATTCCTAAGCGGTTGAATATTTGTGATTTTAGCGATAGATAGGCCCTTGACCTGCAAGGTCTGGCTCCGTAAAAGGTGAGGGATGAAGAGGGGCTCTCGGCCGGAGAGAGCTTCAGCCTTTTTGGGAAACCCTATTTCATGTACGGCAAGACCTATTCCGCCAAGGCGGCGGATATTGAAAAGAAATGGGTATTGATCGATGCGAAGGGCCTTGTCGTTGGCCGTCTCGCGTCGCTCATTGCCTTGCGCCTGCGTGGCAAGCATAAGCCGACCTTCACGCCGCATATGGATGATGGCGACAATATCATCGTCATCAATGCCGAACATGTGGTCTTCACGGGGCGCAAGCGCGACCAGAAAGTCTATCATTACCACACCGGCTATCCCGGCGGGATCAAGGAACGCTCAGCGAAATTCATTCTTGATGGGCGGTTTCCGGAGCGGGTTGTTGAAAAGGCAGTCGAACGCATGTTGCCGCGCGGTCCGCTTGGCCGCAAGCAGCTTGGCAATCTGCGCGTCTATAAAGGGCCGCAGCATCCGCACGAGGCGCAGCAGCCGGTGACCCTCGATGTCGCGAGCCTCAATACCAAAAATGCGAGGATTGTCTGAACATGGCCGAGACTTTATCTTCGCTCCAGGATCTGAAGGCCGCAACGGCGGCGCCGCCTCAGGAAGCGCCGCAATATGTCCAAAAGCTTGATTCGCTCGGGCGTGCTTATGCCACAGGCAAGCGTAAGAATGCCGTGGCGCGGGTTTGGATTAAACCGGGCTCCGGCAAAGTAACGGTGAATGGCCGGGCGCTCGACGTCTATTTCGCCCGTCCTGTGCTCCGCATGATCCTCCAGCAGCCGCTTGAGGTTGCCAAACGGATCGATCAATATGATTTGTTGATCTCGGTTGCAGGCGGCGGGCTTTCCGGTCAGGCTGGCGCGGTGCGGCACGGCCTCGCCAAAGCGCTCGTCAATTATGAGCCCGAGCTGCGCTCGGCCATCAAGAAGGAAGGCTTCCTGACCCGCGATTCGCGCGTCGTCGAACGCAAGAAATACGGCAAGAAGAAAGCCCGCCGCAGCTTTCAGTTCTCGAAACGCTGAGCCGTTATATTTCTCTGTTACAATCAAAGGCGGCGACAAGCCGCCTTTTTCATGTTTGAAGTTCGTCCTGGTTCTTCCTCGCAAAGCCGAGTCTGCCATGCCCGCAAAAATATTCATCGATGGTGAATCCGGCACGACGGGCCTCGGCATCCGTGCGCGCCTAGCTGGCAGATCTGGCGTCGAATTGCTGAATCTGCCGGCGGAGGAGCGCAAAAACCCCGATGCCAAGCGCGCCTTGATGGAGGGGATCGACCTTGTCATCCTCTGCCTCCCAGACGATGCGGCGCGCGAGACGGTGAGCTTGGTGGAGGCGATGGGGGAAGGGGCGCCGCGTATTCTCGATGCCTCGACAGCGCATCGCGTCGCGGAAGGCTGGACCTATGGCTTTCCAGAGCTCACAAGCGGGCAGGCGGAGGCGATAAAAACCGCAAAAAAGGTCGCCAATCCCGGTTGCTATGCGACGGGCGCCATTGCGCTTTTGCGGCCCCTCGTCGATGCGGCGCTTATCCCAGCCGATTTTCCCATCTCGATCAATGCCGTGTCGGGCTATTCCGGCGGTGGAAAGTCCATGATCGCGAGTTTCGAAAAAGGCACCGCGCCCGCTTTCGAACTTTACGGGCTCGACCTCGAACATAAGCATCTGCCCGAAATTGTCGCCTATAGCCGCCTTACCCGGCGTCCGATCTTCGTTCCATCGGTCGGCAAATTCGCGCAAGGCATGTTGGTTTCGGTGCCGGTTTTCCTTGATGATTTGCCGGGAAAGCCGAACGGCGCTGATCTTGAGCGTGCGCTTGCCGCCCATTATGCCGGTAGTTCGTTTATCCGCGTGATGCCGCCTGAGCCGTCCGGCAGGCTCGAAGCCGAATCATTGAACAATACCAATGATCTCGAATTGCGGGTGGTGGCGAATGAGTCGCGGCGGCAAGCCGTGCTGATCGCCAAGCTCGACAACCTCGGTAAGGGAGCATCGGGCGCTGCGCTTCAAAATTTGGAGCTTATGCTGCGCATCTGACTGCACTCAGGACCGGCAACCGAACACCCTCGCTCTCGCAAGAGTGATCGAGCTTGTGCACCGCAGCGTGCCAAATGTCTCGACGAGCGGATGATTTTGAGGATGCCGGCAGTGTCGTCAATTTCGGCAGACAATAAGGTCGAGGCAGTGATCTCGACCCCTTTGACCCTGATGCTGGCCATAGCAGCGGGGGTCATCGTCGCAAATATCTATTACGTCCAACCCCTGGCTGGATTGATCGGCGGCGAGCTCGGCGTGCCTCTGGCCTAGACCGGGTTCCTCGTGACTTTCACCCAGATCGGCTATGGCCTCGGCCTTTTGCTCGTGGTGCCATTGGCCGATCTTTTCGAGAATCGGCGGCTCATCGTCACAATTCTTTTCGTGCTGTTTCTCGCCTTGATCGGGGCGGCCTTCGCGCCTTCCGCGAGTCTTTTCTTCGCTGTTTCGCTGCTTGTTGGCCTGAGCTCTGTCGCGGTCCAGGTCATCGTCCCGTTTGCTGGCCATCTTGCCAGTGATGCGACACGCGGCCGTGTTGTCGGCAGCGTCACGAGTGGCCTTTTTTTCGGCATCATGCTCGCGAGACCAGCAGCGAGTTTCGTCGCCCATTCCTTCGGTTGGCGGCCGCTCTATGCCTTTTCAGCCGCGATGACGGCGATGATCGCTGCCATGCTGCTTCGCGTGCTACCTCAGCGTCAACCACATAGTGGATTGAAATATATTGATATTTTGCGGTCTCTTTTGCCGCTCGTCAAAACAACGCCGATTTTGCGCCGCCGCGCAATCTATCATATGGCCCTGTTCGCGGCTTTCAGTCTGTTCTGGACCGCGGTGCCGCTGCTCCTCGCGAGTGCACCTTATCATTTGACGCAAGTCGGGATCGGCCTGTTCAGCCTTGCCGGGGCTGCCGGGGCCATTGCCGCTCCCTTGGCCGGAAATGCAGCCGACAAAGGCTGGACCCGCGCGCTGACCTGTATCGCGCTTCTCGCCGTCGTGCTTTCATTTGGAATTGGCCTCTTTGGCGAGAAGAACGGCTCCATTCCCTTGCTCGTTATTGCCGCGATTGTGCTGGACATGGGCGTTTCAGCCAATTTGATCCTCGGACAAAGAGCCATTTTCGCCTTGGGGCCGGAGATCAGAAGCCGCCTCAATGGGCTTTTCATGGCGAGCCTCTTTGTCGCGGGCGCGGGCGGGTCTGCCCTGGCGGGGCTCACATTCGCGAAAGGGGGCTGGACGGCGACCAGCGTGACAGGCGCCGCTTTCGCTATCGCAGCCTTTCTTTACTATCTGAGCGAGCCGGGCGTCATTAGAGCGGGAGCGTCTGAGAAAATCTGACGCTCCCCGGAGCCCCTGGGGCTTAAGGGGCTGTCCCCTAGAAACAGTCTCCCCTCGAGTTTTCAATAGCGGACCCGTACATAGTCTCCTGGCGCCTCGCCGACCGGCTCAAGCCCGCCCTCTCCTGGAATGCGCGCCTTTACCTTAGCGGGGGATTGATCCGTGACCCAATTGAGCCAATCGCCCCACCAGCTGCCCTTGGTTTCGGTTGTCGTGGCAAACCAATCTTCGAAAGTGCCTGCCGGTTTCTGACCCGTCCAGTATTGATATTTGAGTTTTGTCGGCGGGTTAACGACCCCGGCGATATGGCCGGAACCACCGACCACAAATCGCACATCGCCGCCCAAAAATTTGGCACCAATGAAGACCGACTTGGCCGGCGCAATGTGATCCTCGCGGGCCGCCAGATGATAGACGGGGATGGTCACATCAGACAGGTTGAGCTGCCTGCCGCCAAGGACTGTCTTGCCTCTCGTGAACTTGTTCTCCAAATAGCAATCACGAAGATAAAACATATGGTTGGCGGCAGTCATTCGAGTGGAATCTGAATTCCAGGCCAAAAGGTCGAAGGCGACGGGCGCCTTTCCTTTCATGTAATTATTGACGACATAGGACCAAATCAGGTCATTTGGCCGCAACATATTGAAGGCATTGGCCATTTTGGCGGAATCAAGATAGCCTTTGGCGGTCATTTTCAGTTCGACCGCGCGCAATTGCTCCTCGTCGACGAAGACCCGGAGTTCACCGGCCTCGCTGAAATCGGTCTGCGTCGTAAAGAAAGACGCGCTTTCGATGCGGTCGTCGTGCCCTTGGGCCATATAGGCCAGCACCATGGAGAGAAGCGTGCCGCCTATGCAATAGCCAATGGCGGTCACATGCTTTTCGCCCGTTGCCTTCTCAACGGCTTCAAGTGCCGCGAAAACGCCTTCCTGCATGTAGGCCTCGAAACCCTTGTCGCGATGGCGCTCGTCCGGGTTGACCCAGGATATGAGAAAGACGGTCAAGCCTTGCGCCACCGCCCAGCGTACGAAGCTTTTTTCCGGATTGAGATCAAGGATATAAAATTTGTTGATCCAAGGCGGGACAATGAGCAAAGGCCTTTTGTAGACCTCCTCGGTTGAAGGCGCATATTGGATCAATTCGATGAGGTCGTTGCGATAAATGACTTTCCCGGGTGTCGCCGCCAGGTTCACGCCAAGCTCGAATTGGGATAAGTCGGTTTGACGAATCTTGAGCGTACCCTTGCCGGCTTCGAGATCCTCGGCAAAAAGAGCAGCGCCGCGGACAAGATTGTCGCCACTCTGGGCCAGGGTCTCGCGTAACAGCTCCGGATTGGTCGCCAGGAAATTCGACGGCGATAGCGCACTTGAAATCTGGCGCACATAGAACTTCGCAGAGTCGCGGGTTTGTCTGTCGAGATCGTCGGCTCGATTGACGAGATCGTCGGCCCAATTCGTCGCTATGGCGTGGGCTTGGCGCAAGAAATCGAAGAAGGGGCTCTCGCGCCATTCAGGGGCGGCAAAGCGCTTGTCGGCTGGATCGAGCGGCACGATCGGCTCATCCTTTTCCCCGGCGAAACGGCGCAAAGTATGCGCCCAAAGGCTCAGGAAATTGGTGGCGAGCGAGGTTTGCGCTTCGACTGTCCGGACCGGATCGCTCAGCCAATGTTCCACCACACGGCCGATCGAACGCACCGCATTGGCGACTTCACTCGACATGTCAGGCTTACCGTCACCGGTTTCAAAGGGCTTGAGATAAGCGGCGAGCGCCTTCCCGCCTTGTTCCACCAGCCGGGCCAGGTTCAACGACAAGCGTTCGAAGTCCGGCATCGGAAGGTTGTTGAGAGTTTCCCCGGGCTCTTCTTGCGGGGCTGCGACATGCCCCACATCTCGTCCTGGGCCCTTGCCTGACACTTGTGGTGTCGGCCCAAGAACCAGAGGAGCAAGATCAGGAACCTCGAGATCCGGCACGGCCGTAAAGGGTAGGGCGAAGTCACCCGCGACCGGACGAGGCAACAGCGCTTCGTCCAAGACCGCAGCGCTTTCGTGGGCCGGCGGCACTTTGACGCATTCCGGTTCAGTCTCGCGTGCAATCATGGCCCTGCCGTTTTCTGGCGCTGTAATCATGCTATTGGCAGGGCCAAGAGCCCTGCTGCGGCGGCGTCCGGCTTCACCGGCGCGGCGATCCTTCCTCGCGCTCATAAGGTGTTCCATCCCGACTTTGGCTGCGCGCCTTGCGCACCATACCTATTGTCCCGCTTCCGACACAATAGACTCAAACTATGGGATCAAGGCGACCCCACGACCCTTTCTTCACATACCGCCGTCTGAAGGAACAGGCGGTGTAATCCGTCAAATCGCCATCGCGTCGCCGATCTACCGGAATCCAACCTGAATCCTCAAGGATTCAGGGTATACCTGTTTTCAATGTAATGGGGGCTGACGTCAACCGGCGGCAGCCGGCATTATGGATGCTCGACATGCGGATCTTGCACAAGTATTTTCAATCCTCGTTCTCTCCTCCGGCAATCGCTGCCGCTGTCTCGATTTTGTTGATAGCCGGGCATGGGATGAGCGCCGAGGCTGAAGAGGCGCAAAAGAGGCCGCAACCCAGCGGGTCGCCGCTCGATACTCTTATGCATACGCGGATTTGGGCGGATGTGCCGGAGGCCAGGGATTTCGTGCGGGAGAACCGCCCGGCTGAGGCCGATCTCGAGTATCAGCCGTTGACCGGCACCGATCCGGAGCGGCCCAAGGTCAAAACCAAAGCGGAAATCGAGGCCTTGCAGGCCGAACTCGAAGGCGCTGGCGCCCGGAACGAAAAACGCGCCGGATTGAACAAGACGAAGCCGGCGAAGGCCAAACCACTCGCGGGGCAATAATTTCCTCCTTGATTTCCTCGGGATGAATGGAACGGCCGAGTCGCAGTGCTGGCCGCCATGCTTTGACAGGCCCGTATCCTGCTTTATGTATGCCGCGCGGATGGGCCCCGAAAGAATTCGGGGTCCCGTCCGGCAATTTGCCAATTTGAGAAGTGACTTGCCGGAGAAATATCGCTGTTTCCGGGAATAGCGGTAGGTGAGGCTTGTGACGGGTGTGCGACAAGGGGCGTTAAATGAGAGTTCTGGTGATAGGCGATGGCGCGCGGGAACATGCACTGTGCTGGAAACTTGTCGAATCGCCTTTGGTCGATGAACTTTCCTGTGCGCCGGGCAGTGCGGGTGTCGCGAATCTCGCCGAATGCGTGCCGATCGCGATGGGCGCGTTGCAGACAATTCTCAGTCATTGCGACGATCAAGACATTGAATTCGTCATCGTCGATTCGCTTGTGGCCATGGAAGCCGGCCTTGTCGACATGCTCAATCGCAACGGCTATCCGTCTTTCGGTCCGGACATGGGCGGGGTCAAGCTCGAGATTTCCAAGCATTTCGCCAAGGAATTTTGCAAACGTCACACGATACCGACCGCCGCTTGGCGCCATTTTACCGATGCCGATTCGGCAAGGCTCTACTTGAGCGAAACTGGGTTTTCCGTCGTGATCAAGGGCGACAGCTACATTAATGGCGCCAAGGTCGCGATCTGCCGGACGAAGGACGAAGCCGAGGCGGCGATCGCCGCGCGTTTTTCTGGCGACGGAATTGACGGAATCATCATCGAGGAGTTGCTGACCGGCCAGGAAATCAGCTATTCGGCGATCACCGATGGAAATGTCGTGTTGCCGCTCACCACCACGACGCCATTTTGGGATGGTGCAGCCGTTCCCTCGATGCCAGGCTGCCTCTCGCCAGCGCCAGGCGTGACGCCCGAAATCGAGCAGGAGATTGTCGATCGCATCCTCCTGCCGACGGTCGAGCACATGAAGGCTGAGCGCAAGACGTTCAGGGGCCTCCTTCACGCCAATATCGTGCTGACGAGCGAAGGGCCGAAACTCCTTGACTATAAGGTGCGTCTGCCCGATCCCGAATGGCAAGCCATTATGCTGCGCATGAAGGGCGATCTCATGCCAGCACTGGTCTCCTCCTATGACGAAATGCTCTATCGCTTCAATCCATTTCGTTGGCATGAGGAGTCCGCGATGGTCGCGGTCATCACGACGGACGGGAAGGTCGATCCCGAAGGGATCTCCGCTGCCGTCGATGCCGCGGAGGAGGCCGATGGCGATATTGTTGTCTTCCAGTCCTATGCCGACCGCGAATTGGGCGTGACTGCCTCGGGCAAAGACCTCGATGATGTGCGCAAAAGGCTCCTCGCTGCGACCGATCGCATCAAGGAAGTGCTGGCGAAAGGGTGAGTTTTGCGCCTCCGGTCGATGCCGCGGAGGAGGCCGATGGCGATATTGTTGTCTTCCAGTCCTATGCGACTGCGAATTGAGTGCGACTGCGTCGGGTAAAGATCTCGACGATGTGCGTAAAAGGCTCCTCGCGGCGACCGATCGCATCAAGGAAGCGGCGGCTGGGGCGCCCACGACGAAACCAAATTCCAGGAGTGGCGTTTATATCAAG
>Ga0306918_10000789_pt1 | contig 15088 bp, 11 predicted proteins | sample tim00Cox0000000H_FD_203315 | JGI IMG/M metagenome (GOLD analysis project Ga0306918, IMG submission 203315) | Lab enrichment of tropical soil microbial communities from Luquillo Experimental Forest, Puerto Rico - timezero.00C.oxic.00.000.00H (v2)... | ecosystem: Environmental > Terrestrial >... | reverse complement strand
GTCGTCCACCAGGTCTTTCTTTTCCTTGACCTCGATCTCCGTGGCGCCGCCGACCCGGATCACCGCGACACCGCCGGCGAGTTTCGCCAACCGCTCTTGCAGCTTCTCGCGATCATAGTCCGAGGTCGTCTCCTCGATCTGCTGGCGGATCTGCGTGCAGCGGCCCTGGATGTCTTCCTTCTTGCCGCCGCCGTCGATGACCGTGGTGTTTTCCTTCTCGACGCGAATTCGCTTGGCTTGGCCCAGCATGTCGAGTGTGACGTTTTCCAGCTTGATCCCGAGATCCTCGCTGATCACCTGACCGCTGGTCAGGATCGCGATGTCCTCAAGCATCGCCTTGCGGCGGTCGCCGAAACCCGGCGCCTTGACCGCAGCTACCTTAAGACCGCCGCGCAGCTTGTTGACAACGAGGGTGGCGAGCGCTTCGCCCTCGACATCCTCGGCAACGATCAGAAGCGGCTTACCGCTCTGAACCACTGCCTCGAGGACCGGCAGCATCGCCTGCAAGCCGGACAGCTTCTTCTCATGGAGGAGAATGTACGGATTCTCCAACTCGGCGATCATCTTTTCGGCGTTGGTCACAAAATACGGCGATAGATAACCGCGGTCGAACTGCATGCCCTCGACCACGTCGAGCTCGGTTTCGAGGCTCTTTGCCTCCTCGACAGTGATCACGCCCTCATTGCCGACCTTCTGCATCGCCTGCGCGATCATTTCGCCGATCTCGCGCTCGCCATTGGCCGAGATCGTGCCGACCTGCGCGATCTCTTCGTTGGTCGAGATCTTCTTCGAGCGCTTTTTGATGTCATCGACGACAGCGTCGACGGCGAGATCGACGCCGCGCTTCAGATCCATAGGGTTCATCCCGGCTGCGACCGCCTTGGCGCCCTCGCGCACGATCGCCTGGGCAAGCAAGGTCGCTGTTGTTGTGCCATCGCCGGCCTGATCGCTGGTCTTCGAGGCCACCTCGCGCACCATCTGTGCGCCCATGTTCTCGAATTTGTCGGCGAGCTCGATCTCCTTGGCGACGGTGACCCCGTCCTTGGTGATACGCGGCGCCCCGAATGATTTGTCGAGAACAACATTGCGGCCCCTGGGGCCCAAAGTCACCTTGACTGTGTTGGCAAGAGTATCGACGCCGCGCAGCATCCGCTCACGGGCGTCTGAATGAAATTTGACTTCCTTGGCTGCCATATTTCTGTGCTCCTCAAGCGACTTTTCTAGCCGGGGCGTCGCGCTCGATTACGCCCATGATGTCGGACTCTTTCATGATGATCAGCTCTTCGCCATCGAGCTTGACCTCGGTGCCGGACCATTTGCCGAACAGCACGCGATCGCCCGACCTGAGATCCATCGGTTGAAGCTTGCCATCCTCGCCACGCGCGCCCGGACCAGCCGCAACCACCTCGCCTTCCATCGGCTTCTCCTTCGCCGTGTCGGGGATGATGATGCCGCCCGCGGTCTTTTCTTCCGACTCCACGCGCCTGATCAGCACGCGGTCGTGCAATGGACGGAATGTCATGAATACCTCCTCGGACTCGATTAGAATTCCGGAATTAGCACTCTCTCCCCGAGAGTGCTGCTCAGATAATCGGGTCACGCACGGTTGTCAAGCAGCGGGAGGCCGGGGGTTCGGGCAGGGTCGGCTAAGAAATGCCGAGACGGGTTTTGACAAGAGGACAGCCACGGCGCACTGTTTAGCTGTTATGATCTGAACAGTCGCCACTGACGAGTCGCCAAAGATGTCGCGGACCGTAGATTGGGAGATACCGGGGGAGATCCAACCAAAGCCCGGGGATTGCGCCTTCGATCTCGATCGGGCGCTGAGCGCCGTTCTAGGCCTGCGGGCGACGATCCCCGAGGACGCTTTCACCGCCGGGACGCTCGGCACCGAGCGCGCCGGCAGCGGTGTTTTGATCCGCAAGGACGGCCTCGTCCTGACGATCGGCTATCTCGTCACCGAAGCCGAGACGATCTGGCTTACTTCCGCCGGTGGCGGTGCTGTACCCGGTCACGTCCTCGCCTATGACCAGGAGACCGGCTTCGGTCTCGTCCAGGCGCTGGGCCGGTTGAACACACCGCCGATCGATCTCGGGATCGGTGTGCGCGTCGGCGCCGGGGATCGCGCGATCATGGCCGCCGAGGGCGGTCGCCGTCATGCCATCGCGGCGAGGGTTGTCGCTCGGCAGGAATTTGCGGGTTATTGGGAATACGTGCTCGACCATGCAATCTTTACCGCACCCGCCCATCCCTTTTGGGGTGGTGCCGGCCTGATCAGCGCCGATGGCCGGCTCATCGGGATCGGCTCGCTGCATGTGCAGAATGCGAACGGCCGCGAACTGCGCCGCGATGTCAACATGGTGGTGCCGATCGACCTGTTGCCGCCGATCCTTGATGACATGCTCACTTACGGTCGTCCAAACCGGCCCGCGCGTCCCTGGCTTGGTCTCTACGCGCAGGAGGTGGAGGACGCGATCGTCGTCGCCGGCCTTGTCGAGCGCGGCCCCGCGAACAAAGCCGGACTGCGGCCCGGTGACCGCATCCTCGCCGTGCGCGAGGATCCGGTAGCGAGCCTCGCCGGCTTGTGGCGCAAGGTCTGGGCGGGCGGTCCAGCCGGCAGCGAAGTCGTGCTGCAAGTTGGGCGCGATAACGAGACCTTGACGGTCCGTTTCTTATCGGTTGACCGGACGCGGTTTCACAAAGCGCCAAAGCTACACTAATCGCCCCACCGCTGTGCCCGGGCGAGGCAGGTGCTGGCCAGTCGAAAAGACATTATCTGGCTCCCGCGCGCAGCCGCTCCGCTGCCCTCCTCCAGCTTGCGAGCCTTGCAAGCCCGCTTTTTTGCGCCGCGTCGGATCCATCGTGTAACCGTCGGGTGCGCGATTGCGCTGGTTATGCTTGGCAGGTCGCCAAGCGGATTGCTGGCCGCGGAGCGAGCGAGCGCCGATGCCCGAATCAGTGCTCCCTTATTGCCCGGTCTCGGCGCTCACGGTTCGCGCGGCCGGCTTGACCCCGACAAAGTCCCGTGGCGGGCTGTGGGCAAATTGCGCACGCAACACAATTTTCCGCCCGAGACACTGCATTTCCTGGTCGGCTACGACGGCAGCCGCTATGCCGGACACGCCACCGGCGTTCGACTTGAGACCGGGCCCAGCTACGATTCCAGCCGGCCGTCCGAGACGAGAGGCAGCGATTGGGCGCTGGTTACCCTCGATACCAAACTCGGCTTGGCGGATCGCGTCTTACCGATGATCGGCGAACTGCCGCAGATCGGGAGCGCCATCATGCTCGGCGGCTATCAGCAAGATCATCCGCTGATTCTGATGGCCGATACCGAGTGCCGTATCGTTGGGCGCGCGACGGATGGCACCGGCCGAGTGTTGTTGCGGCGCAATTGCACTGGAACCAGCGGTGACAGCGGCGCGCCTTTGCTGATTGAGAAGGGCGGCAAATGGTACACAGCGGGAATTAATGTGGCCGCTGAACTCGGCGTTGCCAGTGGGCTCGCTGTCCTCCTCAACGAGGCTCGTAGACACCTTTGAGAGACGCGCTGCAGGCCGGTCCGCACCGTCAGGTTGACATTTCATCCACATCCCTTCGATAGGAATGAACGCCTCTCAGCAGCGAAGGATGTTCTTTGACTATTACTGCTGAGCGTCCGGTCTCTGCTGGTGTGCAAAACCAAGCATCTGATGCGTCTGGAAGCAGAGTCGCTCGGCATCATGCACGAGGTCGTGGCGGAGTTCCGCAACCCGGTGATGCTCTATTCGGAAATCGTTGCCGAGCTGCGCGACACCAGCCGGTCGGAACGGCACGGCCGGCTCATCGACGGCGATGAAGAGGCGGCGATGGAACGCAAGAAACACGAGGGCTATTTCTGATGACAGGAGGCACGGAGGCTTCCCCGCAACGCGACAAGGATCTCCTGCGCTTCCTGACCTGCGGATCGGTCGACGACGGCAAGTCGACGCTGATTGGTCGGCTCCTCTATGACTGCGCATTGATCTTGGAAGACCAGCTGGCGGCGCTCAAGCAGGAATCGCGCCGGTTCGGCACCGCCGGGGAAGACATCGATTTTTCGCTGCTGCTGGACGGGCTGGAGGACGAACGGCAGCAGCGCATAACTATCGACGTCGCCTACCGGTTTTTCGCGACACCCGAACGCGCCTTTATTGTCGCCGATACCCCGGGCCACGAACAGTACACGCGCAACATGGCGACCGGCGCTTCGACCTCTGAACTCGCCGTGGTCCTCGTGGATGCACGCAAGGGAGTGTTGCCGCAGACCAAGCGGCACGCCTTCATCTGCTCGCTCCTGGGGATTCGGCAGATGGTGTTGGCGGTCAACAAGATGGACCTTGTCGGTCTTGACGAGTGTCGTTTCGACCAGATCGCCACCCGTTTTTCGACCTTTGCCGCGGGCCTGGGAAGCGTCTCGATCCAGGCGATTCCTGTGGCGGCCAGATTTGGCGACAACGTAACTGCACGCTCAACGCGGATGCCGTGGTATCGCGGGCCGACCCTGCTCGAGCATCTTCATTCCGTGAAGGTTTCCGGCGGCAGCCGCGAGGGGCCGTTTCGGTTTCCGGTGCAATGGGTGAACCGTCCCAATGGCGAATTTCGCGGCTATTGCGGGGCCATTGCGTCGGGCACGATCGCACCGGGCGAGGAAGTGCTGATCGCCGGCTCGGACCGCCGCATCCGGGTCAAGGAGATTGTCACCTTTGACGGCACCATCGATCGCGCATTTACCGGGGACACGATCACTTTGACCTTGGAGGGGGAGAGCGATATCGCGCGCGGTGATCTTCTCGCCGACCCCAGGGCGCCCCCCGAGTTTGTCGACCAGTTTGCTGCCCATGTGATCTGGCTGAGCGAACATCCGCTTGTCCCCGGCCGGTCGTATTTGTTGAAGATCGGTACGCGCACGGTACCGGCCACGGTGACCGCCCTCAAACACCGTGTCGACATCGATACGTTGGCGCACCTAGCTGATCGAAGTTTGGAGCTGAACGAGATCGGGTTCTGCAACCTCTCCACAGCCGCCGCGGTGGCCTTTGACCCCTTTGAGGTCAACCGTAACACAGGTGCCTTCATCCTGATCGACCGCTTCACCAACCAGACCGCCGGGGCCGGAATGATCGCCTTTGGTCTGCGCCGGGCCAGCAACCTGCATTGGCAGGCCCTGACTGTCGGGGGTGAACAGCGAGCAGCGTTAAAAGAGCAGCGCTCCGCGGTGCTGTGGTTCACTGGGTTGTCCGGCGCCGGTAAATCGACGATCGCAGATCTCGCCGAGAAGAAGCTGCTGGCTTGCGGGCGGCACACGATGCTGCTCGACGGTGACAATGTAAGGCACGGCCTCAACCGCGATCTCGGGTTTACCGATGCGGACCGAGTCGAAAACATCCGACGGGTCGGCGAAGTCGCCAAGCTGATGACGGAGGCCGGGCTGATCGTCCTCTGTTCGTTCATCTCGCCGTTTCGCGCGGAACGACAGATGGTCCGCGAGCTGATCCATCCGACCGAATTCATCGAGATTTTTGTCGACACCCCGCTTGATGAATGCATCCGACGCGATCCCAAGGGCCTCTATGCCAAGGCCAAGGCGGGGCGGCTCGATCACTTCACCGGTCTCGACTCACCCTACGAGCCTCCCGAGGCACCGGAACTGCGTGTGACAACAATGAACGCGACACCCGAGAGCATCGTCGAACATGTTCTCGACGAACTCCGGCGCCGCAACATAATTTGACAGAGCGATCAGAGCAGGGCGTCGTGCCATGGCAGCGCCGGGTTGGGGTTCGGAGGGAGCGGGTATGAAGGCTGATTATGTAATCGTCGGCGCGGGATCGGCCGGCTGCGTTCTGGCCAATCGGCTGACCGAGGACCCCGCGGTCAAGGTGTTGCTGATCGAAGCGGGTGGGCGCGACTGGAGCCCGTACATTCACATCCCGGCCGGCTTCATGAAGATGCTTGATCACCCAACTCTGACCTGGGGTTACCGTGCCGAGCCTGACCCCGGGACCGCCGGGCGGGCGATCCTCTATCCGCGCGGCCGGGTGCTCGGCGGTTCCAGCTCGATCAACGGTTTGATTTACATCCGCGGCCAACCCGAGGATTTCGACCATTGGGCGCAACTCGGCAATCGCGGCTGGGGCTGGGACGAGGTCTTGCCGTTCTTCAAGCGAGCCGAGAACTGGGAAGGAGGTGAGACCGAAGTTCGCGGCCGCGACGGTCCGCTCTTTACCTCGAAGATGGATCGGTCGCCGCTCTGTGCGGCAGTAATCGACGCCGGTAAGGAGATCGGCCTTGAGTACCGCGAGGACGTAAACGACCTGCCGCCCGGTGCCAGCGATAGTATTGGGTGGTGCCAGCAGACGCGCGGCGGCCGGCGACGAGCCAGCACCGCTCGCACCTATCTGCGGCTGGCACAGAAGCGGCCCAATCTCCAGGTGGTCGTCAAGGCGCAGGTAAACCGCATTGTATTCGACGGCCGCCGCGCCGTCGCAATCGAATACGAGCGGGGCGGGGGGATCGAGCGCGCGGATGCGGAGCGAGAAGTGATCCTCTCCGCCGGCGCCGTCAACTCGCCGCATATCCTCCAGCTGTCGGGTGTCGGTGCGCCCGAGCACCTGACCCGCATCGGCATCCCGATCCACCATGCACTGCCGGGGGTCGGTCAGAACCTCCAGGACCACTACATCGCTCGGATCAGCTACCAAGTCAGCGGCACACCTACAGTCAATGAGCGCTCGCGGGGTTTGGCGCTGGCCGGTGAGGTTGTCCGCTACCTCATCACCGGGAAAGGAATGCTCACATACAGCGCTTCTTTGGCTGCGGCTTCGGTCAAGGTATTGGCGGAATCGGCAACGCCCGACGTGCAATGCAGCATTGCGCCGGGTAGCTTCAAGGATGGCCAGATCGGCGAACTCGACGATTTTCCGGGCATCACCGCCGGGGCTTGGCAAATGAGGCCGCTGTCACGCGGTTATGTGGAGGCGAAGTCCAGCGATCCCAGAGAAGCGCCGGCGATCAATCCCCGTTATCTGAGCGAGCAGACTGATCGCCGAGCAATCATAGGCGGACTGCGGTTTATTCGGCATCTCTTTGCCGCCCCGGCGCTCGCAAGATATTGCGGGACCGAAATCATCCCCGGCGCCCATATCGCGAGCGACGCCGAGCTTTTGGATTACGCTCGGCAGAAAGGCTCGACCGTCTACCACGCGACCTGCACCTGCAAGATGGGCAGCGACCAAATGGCGGTAGTCGACGATCAGCTGCGCGTCCATGGGCTCGAACGGCTGCGCGTGATCGACGCCTCGGTGATGCCGACGGTCACCTCGACCAACACCAACGCGCCAACCATCATGATCGCCGAAAAGGGCGCCGAGCTGATTCGCCGCGGTGCGCGGGTAGCCGACCCTACGCTCGCCGCAAGAGCTGCTTGACCTGCGTCTGTCATGCCGACGATCTAGATTGGCACATCAAGTGAAACCACCCCCCACCCAGAGAGGAACCCCGATGCTCGATGTCCACTTTTGGCCGACACCAAACGGCAAGAAAGTCACGATTCTGCTCGAAGAGCTCGGTCTCGACTACAAAATCGTTCCCTGCAACATCGGACGCGGCGATCAGTTCAAGGCGGATTTTCTACAGATCAATCCCAACCATCGCATGCCGGTCCTGATTGACCATGCGCCGAAAGGCGGAGGCGCGCCGATCAGTGTGTTCGAATCGGGTGCGATCATGATGTATCTCGCGGAAAAGGAAGGCCGTTTCTTCCCCCAGGACACGCGTGGGAAATACGAGGTCACCCAGTGGGTCATCTGGCAGATGGCCAACCAGGGCCCGAAGCTCGGCGAGTGCGGCCATTTCCGCCGCGCGGGCCCTGAGGCAGGCGATCTGACCTATGCAATCCGCCGGTTCACCGACGAGACGAACCGTCTCTATGGCGTCATGAACAATCGGCTCTTCGATCGGCGCTATCTGGCCGGTGACGAATACACGATCGCCGACATGATCTCCTATCCCTGGACCGTCGGCTGGGAGGCGCAGGGTCAGGACATTAACGAGTTCAAACACTTCAAGCGCTGGTTCGAGGAGGTCGGCAACCGGGCGGCGGTCATGCGTGGCATGGAGGCCGGCAACAATCTGCGAGTCGACCCCAGCACCCTGACGGCCGAGCAGCGGGCGCAGATGCGCAAGATCATGTACAATCAGCGCGCGATCCCTGCTCCGGCGTAATCGGCGCAGACCCTCGCCCTTCCCGCAGCGGGAGGGTGGGGGGCACGGTACGCTTTTTTTTCTCCTTTAGCCCTGTCCCCTCTTCAGCAGTTCCTCAAGCTGGAGTCAGCTGGCGGCATCGTGCTTTGCGCGGCCGCGGCGATCGCACTCGTTTTGGCGAACTCGACGCTTGCGCCGTATTATGCGCATCTCCTGGACCTTCCGGTCGCGGTGCAGATCGGTGGGTTCTCCCTCGCCAAGCCGTTGCTGCTGTGGGTCAACGACGGGCTGATGGCGATCTTCTTTATGCTCGTCGGGCTAGAGGTCAAGCGAGCGGTCGTCGAGGGTGAGCTGTCGAGTGTGTCCAATGCTGCTCTTCCGGTGATCGCGGCTTTGGGCGGAATGGCTGGTCCGGCGCTCGTCTACCTCGCTTGTAACTGGGGCGACGCAGAGGCTTTGCGGGGTTGGGCCATCCCGACCGCTACAGACATTGCCTTCGCGCTCGGCGTATTGGCCCTGCTGGGACCGCGGGCGCCGCCTTCGCTGAAGATATTTCTGCTGGCTTTGGCGATCATCGACGACCTCGGTGCGATCGTCATCATTGCGGTGTTCTACACTGCGAAGCTGTCGCTGCTCTCATTGACCTTGGCGTGCTTCGGCATGGCTGCGCTCGTTGCACTGAACCTGTCGGGCGTGTCCCACAGAGCGGCATACTTGCTGGTCGGTGTCGGCATCTGGGTTTGTGTTCTGAAATCCGGCATCCATGCGACGCTTGCGGGTGTCATTGTCGGCGTCGCGATACCGCTCAATGCGGCAGGCGGCTCCTCGCCCGCTCATGATCTGGAGCACGCCTTGCATCCCTGGGTAGCCTTCGGCGTGCTTCCGGCGTTCGCCTTTGCCAATGCCGGACTGGATCTTACTGACGTCGCGCTGAGCGACCTGCTGCATCCGATCCAGCTCGGGATCGGATTAGGGTTGTTTATCGGCAAGCAACTCGGGGTGATCGGGTCGATCTGGCTAGCCGCTCGCATCGGCCTGGCGACGCTCCCCGAAGGGACGGACTGGCGCCACATCTATGGCGTCGCCCTGTTGACCGGTACCGGCTTCACGATGAGCCTATTCATGGGCACGCTCGCCTTCCCGGCCGAGGCCTATGATGAGGATGTCCGCATCGCCGTCCTGCTCGCCTCGGTGACCTCGGCGATTTGTGGTTATCTCGTCTTGAGGAGCGCCTCATCCCGGCCCTAGCCGATCGTCGCCCAATCGATGGATCCTCGACCGAATGCGATCGGCTCGAGGCCGCGCCTTATTTGACTTTGACCCGCACCAAGGGGGTATGTTGTTGCGATGGAAGAGATCTATTGCTTTGCCGGCAACCCGCTCGACCGCGTGAGCGAGCGCCGGCGTGACGCCGGCTGGATTGCCTCTTTGCTCGATGAGCCGGCGACGCGCTTGATCCCGCTCAAGGGCCTTAAACCGGCGATCCGCAATGGCCGCCAAATGGCGCTCGACTGGCAGCCGGTCGGCCCGTGGCGCGACGTGATCGCGGCGGGGGCGACACTTGTTCTTCTTGGCATCGCCGAGGGACGCGCTCATTTCACGCTCGACGCGACGGGGACCGACCAGTCGCCCGATCCGGCGACCGAGAACATCGATGTCCGCACCTTGGCCCCGCTGATCGCCGAGGCGGAAGCAGCCATACTGGCCGAGGCTCGCTCGGTCGTCGACTGGCACGCGCGGCACCGGTTTTGCGCGCAGTGCGGGACGCCGAGCGAGGTTGCCGCGGGGGGGTGGACGCGGCATTGCCCGCGCTGCAAGGCCCATCATTTTCCGCGTGTCGACCCGGTTGTCATCATGCTCGCGATCAGGGGCGAGCGCGCATTGCTCGGTCGCGGGCACCGCCGGCCCGGTGCCAGGTTCTCCTGTCTTGCCGGGTTCATGGAACCGGGTGAGACATTGGAGGACGCGGTCCGGCGCGAGGTCCGCGAAGAATCGGGCATCCGCTGCGGGCGCGTGCGCTACCTCGCCTCACAACCCTGGCCGTTCCCGTCGACTCTGATGATGGGCTTTCTCGCCGAGGCACTAACCGACGCGATCACGGTCGATCCCGAGGAGCTCGTCGAGGCGCGTTGGTTCGATCGCGACGAGATCCGCGACATGGTCGCGCGCGCTGCTGCCGGTGATCCGGACCCGGCGACGACGGTGCCGTCTCTGCCCGGGCCGGTCGCGATAGCGCATCAGATCTGTCGTCGCTGGGCCAACGGCGTCGATAGCCTCTGACTGCGGGCGAGCTGGCGCTCGGCCAATCCGGGGCCGGAACAAGGGGGCCGATCGTGACCGATGAAAAACCGTTTTGTCTCGAAGAAGCCACGATCGACGAGCTGCACCAGGCGATCAAGACCGGGCAGACTACCTGCGTTGCCGTAGTTCAACACTATATCGAACGCGCGCGGGCTTATAACGGGGTCGCAAGCCTGCTCGTCACCGAGGATGGCGAGCCGGTCCCGGAAGCGACCGGGATGGTGCGCGCGACGGCGCCGCTGCGCTTCCCGACCGGGACGGTCAAGGCCGCGGCGATCCTGCCCAACCTCGACAAGTACCGGGGCTCGCCGCTCGAATTCGGGCGCATGGAGTCGACCGCCTCCGATCCTGCAGTGCAGCAGCAGTACGGGATGATCACAGGCCTGCCCGGTGCCGGCCAGCTCAATGCCCTCGCCACACTCAATATCAGAGGCGAGCGCTCGGTGACCTGCCGGGGCGAGTTCGACCGTCACCCCTCCGAAGGGCCGTTGCCGCCCGGTGCGCCGCCTATCTGCGAGCACTTTCGCGGGCTCCCCGATGCGCTCGAGCGCGCCGCCGAGCTCGATGCCGCCTACGGGCGCAATCCCGATCTCGCAAAGCTGCCGATGTACGGCGTTGTCTTCAGCTTCAAGGACCCGTTCGACACCAAAGACATGCGCACGACCGCCGGGGGCGATGCGGCCTATGACATCGATTTCCCGGCGCGCGACCATCTCTTGGTCGAGCAGTTGCGCGAAAAGGGCGCGATCATCTTCGCCAAGGCCGTCTGCACCGAATACAATGGGCGCGCAGGCGATCCGGGCGGCCGGCACAATCCCGAGAAGGTGCTGCCTTCGGTGCTGGGCTATCAGCGCTCGAGCTGGGCCGGCAACCCCGCCAATCCGTACGACACGACGCGCGCCGCGTCGTTGGGCTCGAGCTCGGGCTCGGGCGTGTCGGTTAGCGCCAACCTTGTTATGGCGAGCCTCGGTGAGGAGACCCGTGCCTCGACCCGCGGCCCGGCCAATCACAATGCGGTGGCTCTGATCCTGCCGCACAAGGCGCTACTGAGCTTTAATGGCGGGGCGATCGGCGCCGACATCTATTGCGACCGCGCCGGCATCCTCGCCCGCACAATCGCCGACGCCGCTAAAGTTCTCGACGCGCTGAAGCACCCGGAAGCCGGTTATTACGACCCGCGCGACCCCTATACGACCGTGCCGCGCTCCTCGGTGCTGGCGACACCTTATGCGAGCCACACGAAGGTGTCGGGATCACCGGGCTCGCTCGCGGGCATGCGCATCGGCGTGATGCGCGAGTCGATGCTGATCCGGCCCGGCGAGAAAGCGACCGTGCCGATCTGCACGTCCGCCGCCGCAGAGATCAAGGCGATCCTCGGCGAGAGGCTGGGAGCGGCTTTGGTCGAATCCTCCGATCCACTGCGGGAACGCGACCGCGACCTCGAGGTGATGAACCCGGATTTCCGGCAGGCGCTGGCAAAGCTGGTGCCGGTCTTCATGCCCGACCTTTTGTTCCGCCTGGGGCCGGACGGTCTGCCATTGTTCAAGGAATTCGCCGCGGCGATCCGGCCGACCGAGTTCGCGCCCGGCAAAATCTTCGGCACCGGCACCATGAGGCCGATCGACTACTGCGTGGAGCTCGCAGAAGGCCGGGTGGCACCTCCAGCGAACCTCGACATCGCCACGATCCAAGAGCAGGAGCTGGCGATGATGTTCGGCTTCCACGTCAACCAATACTTGTCGCGCCGCGCCGCGGACTGGGGGATGCGCGGCTTTACCGAGGCGCTCGCCGATTTCGCCACTCTGAATGCGCGCTCCAAATTCTGGGGCGACGACGGCCGCGCCGCCTTCAGGAATTGGGAGGAGGTCGCCGACCCGCGCAATCCGCTGGGCGGGCGGCAAGGTGTAGACGAGCGCATCATGCTGCGGGAGCTGCTGCGCCGGGTCGACATGATGGTGATGCTGGAAAACCGCCTCGATGCCTTGGTGCGCCTGCACACGCCACTGCCGCCGGCCAAGATCGGCGGCGCCCACGATCCGCTCGGCGGGCGCAACAACCTGCGCCTCGAATCGTTCTACGGCCCGAACGCAGGCCTGACCGAGGTGTTGATCCCGGCCGGCTATGTGACCACCGTCTACGACCCGGTCTTCAAACTGAGTCCGGACGGTACCCGCTACATTTCTGTCCCTTCCGACACGCCCACGACGATCCCGGAGCCGGGCCTACCGTTCTCCTTGGTCTTCCGCGTCGAGCCGGGCAAAGAAGACGTCTTGCTGCAGATCGCCGCGGCTTACGAGGCCGCCTCGAAACGCCGCATCCCGCCGCCCGCCTTCGGCCGGTGGCGACGGCTCAGCAGTAGGAGGGAATATCAGGTCTGGCAGAAGCAGGACGGGAATTGGAAATTGTTGGCCCGCCAGGGGTTCAAGCTGGCCTGATTAGCCCGGAGGGTCAGGCGGCGGACGGCGCGCAGGCCCGGATCACGGCCTCGAACTTGGCCTTCGCAGTGGAGCCACGAGCAAACGGACTCAGGATCGGCAGATCGATGCCGGAGCGCCGGTAGGCCGCGATGCGTTCGCGGCACTGCTCGGCCGTTCCTACGACGCTGGTCGCATCGATCAGCTCGTCGCTGACCGCGCGCTCGGCCGCTTCGCGGTCGCCGCGCGACCACGCCGCTGCAATGGCTGCCGCGTCGTCGCGAAAGCCGTGCTCGGCCATCATGCGGTTGTAGCGCGGAAAGAAGCCGGCGTAGAACGCGAGCCCCGGTCGCAGCACGTCGAGAGCCTCCTTGCGGGTGGCGCCGACGGCGGTCGGCAGCAGCGACGCGACGAGGATTTCCTTCGGATCCCGACCGGCGCGCTCGGCACCTTCGGTGAGCCTCTCCCGGACCTGCGCTGCGGTCGCGAGCGTGCTGCGGGTCAAAATAATGCCATCGGCGATCTCGCCGCACAGAGCCGTCATCTTCGGAAAGACCGCGGAGATATAGATCGGGATCGCCGGGCGAAGCGGGGTAAACCAGAGGTCGAAGCTTTCGATGCATACCGTTTCGCCGGCGTAGCTGACTTGGCCGTCACGCAGCAGCGCGCGGATGATCGAGACAGCCTCGCGGACTCGTGTCAGCGGCTTGCTATAGGGCACGCCGTGTTCCGGCTCGACCTGAACCCTGTGGCTCGATCCTACCCCCAGCACAAAACGGCCGCCGGAGATCGCGTCGACCGTTGCTGCGACCATGGCGATCGTCGGCACCGTGCGAACGAAGACGCTGGTGATGCTGGTCCCGAGCTGGATTTTCGAGGTCTGCGCCGCGCAGGCTGCCAATATCGCGAACTGGTCGCCGCCATGCCCCTCGGCGACCCAGGCCGACTCGTAGCAGAGCGTCTCGGCGAGCTTGACGCAGTCGACGATCTCGGCAGGGTTGGCTCCGCCGGAGAAAGCGATACCGAGCCTGTCCATGTTTCTCCTCCTGCCGTTCGCCGATATGTTGCAGCCTGCTTAAAGTGCGTTTTCTGAAATGTCACTCTTGGCAGGGTTCCGCGTGGTGCAGATCGGCGAGGGCTTGGCCGCCGCGGCGAGCGGCCGCCTTTTCGCCGATGTCGGCGCCGATGTCGTTTGCATCGACCCCGACGATTCGACCCTGCTCGCCGATTATCTCAACCATGGCAAGACGATCGTGCGCGACCCGACGGCTGCGCTCACGGTAGCTGACCTGATCGTCTGTGAAGGCGGACCGTGTGACCTCGGCGCTCGGGGATACACTGCCGCGGCATTGCGCCGGCTCAACCCAACGGCGGCACTCGTCTTTATTTCCCCCTTTGGCCAAACGGGACCGCAGGCGGATGACCCGGCGACCGACCTGACCTTGTTCTTCGCAAGCGGTATGGCGCGTCTGTTGACCGGCCAGGTCGACGACCTCGCGGAGCCGCCGATGCGCCCGGTCGGCGTGCAGTCCGCCTTCATCGGCGGGATCGCCGCCGCGTGCGCTGGCATGCATGCCGCACTGGCAGCTGAGCCCGGCGCTGTCATCGACGTCTCGATCCAAGAGGCGCTCGCAACCATGGCGGTGACCGAGCTTGCGCGCGCTGGACTAGGCCGGAAAATCTGGTCGCGCCGCCGTCTGACCGACGGCAATGGGGCTACCGTCACGATCCTGCCGGCTAGCGACGGCTATGCGGCGATCTCGCCGCGCGAGGATCGCCAGTGGGCGGCTTGGCTTAAGGTGATGGGCTCGCCCGATTGGGCAACCGATCCGCGCTTCGCCAGGAAGCCCGACCGGGTCGCCAATTGGGATGAGCTCCACGCCCTGATGTCGGACTGGAGCCGCCGATACGGCAAGCAATCGATCGCCGACATGGCGCAAGCGGCTCATGTTCCGAGCTTCCCGCTGCGCGAGCCGGCGGAGCAGCTGAATTCGCCCCAGCTCGCCCATCGCGGCTTCTGGCGCCGATCAGACATCGGTGGGCGAACGATCCGGGCACCGAGGCCTCCCTTTGGATTGCACATCGCGGCTTCGGGCCATAAGGAGTGCGGCAGCTCCTGGGCGATGCCGCTCTCCGGCGTTCGTGTGCTC
>Ga0306918_10000784_pt1 | contig 15123 bp, 13 predicted proteins | sample tim00Cox0000000H_FD_203315 | JGI IMG/M metagenome (GOLD analysis project Ga0306918, IMG submission 203315) | Lab enrichment of tropical soil microbial communities from Luquillo Experimental Forest, Puerto Rico - timezero.00C.oxic.00.000.00H (v2)... | ecosystem: Environmental > Terrestrial >... | reverse complement strand
CACAGCGCGTGACGCTGTTCTACGCGGTAGTTGCGATCTTTGGGCTTGGCAACAGCATCTTGGTTCCAACGCTGCTGAAGCGGCTCGGCGTCCGGCAGATCATTGCAGTGGCCGGCGTCTTAACAACGCTAGCGGCAGTGCTGATGGTCACCGAAAGCCCGGCCGGTACGGCGTTGGGTCTCGTGGTTCGCGTTTTCGCCAGCGCATGCATCGAAATTTCGATGTTGGCCTACATCATGGACCGAATCCCACGTCATCGCCTCGGCGCCTTCGAGCCGATCCGGATCTTCTTCCAGGGCGGCTGCATTGCGGTCGCGCCATGGTTCGGCTTCCAGCTGCACGAGCATGTCGGCGCAGCAACACCCTATATTGTTTCGGCTATCGGCGGCCTCGTCATGCTCGGTCTAGCTTTGGCGCAGTTGCCGACGCAACAACTGGACGGTAAAGCCATCGCCGCGGCGCGGCACCCTATTACCGCAGTTCGCAGGTTTTTCGTGCAGCCTCGGCTGCGGCTGGCATGGTTTCTGGCGGTCATCAGAAGTTCGTTCTGGGTCCTGTTTTACATCTACGCACCAATTTTTTCCGTCGCCTGCGGGTGGTCTCCGTCGTCCGCCGCTGCGACGCTTTCGCTCGGCACCTCAACCTTGTTCTTCGTCGCACTCTGGGGACGACTTGTGCGGATGATAGGAGCGCGGCCTGTGCTGATCGCCGGGTATGGGGTCAGCCGCAATCGGTCTGGTGGCGACGACCATTGCCGCCTGGTGGATGCTTGCAATCGCCCCGGTCCTGTTGGTGGGCGCCGCTTTCGGCGCAAGCATTATCGACGGCCCGGGTAACATCCCGTTCTTGCGGGCGACGCGACCGCACGAACGTCCGGCGATGGCGGGCATTTACATTACTTATCGCGACGTTTCCCAGTTTGTGCCGGTCGCGGTATTTTCGCTGATCCTCACCGTTGCCGAGCTCACGACCGCGTTTCTGGCCTTCGCCGCCGTGCTGTTCGGCGCGGCTTGGCTGTCGCGATTGATTCATCCACGGCTTCGCTAACCGAGTACGGCGCTTGCCGTCGCTAATTCACCTCGAGCATCTCTAGCGCAACATCGCGATAGATCAGACTTGCAGCAACAAATTCGTCGATCGGCACGAATTCGTCTGGCTTGTGCGCCATCGCAAGAGAACCGGGACCGATGACGGTTCCTTGCGCGCCGATGTTGCGGAAATGCACAAGATCGCAGCCGCCCTGAAATCCCTGTGCCTCGGTGATCTTAGCGCCATGTCGTCGGCTCGCATTCAGGCTCGCTACGACGATAGGATGGTCGGGTGCCGTCTCGGTCGCACCCCCGGTAGTCGGCACATATTTCAGAATCTCCGCACGAACGCCGAAATCTGCGATCGCTTTGCGCAGCAAGCCTGCAACGTCCTCCTTTACGCGGTCCTCGTCTTCGCCCGGAACCATACGCCGATCGAGCAACAGGTCGCAGCGATCCGGAATGACATTGTCCGCAACGCCGGCATTGGCGCGCGTGACGGTCAGGCTTGCGTGTCCGACGAGTGGATGCGATCGGTGGCTAACGCGCGACTTGTGCTCAGCCTCAACCAGGGTGAGAAACCGCGCGGCTTGATAGATGGCATTCTCGCCAAGATCGGGCGTTCCGGAATGCGCAGAGACGCCATGAATTCGGATGAGCGGCCGCAGGCTGCCTTTGTGGGCGATCACCGTTCCGTTGGAAGTCGGTTCCCCGATCACCGCGTAGTCGATCTTTGGTGAGGTGGATACATAATGTCTGGCCCCCTCGCTGGCGACCTCCTCGTCCGCCACGAAGACACCAAGCACGGTTCCACGCCAGTTCGACCGCGCGGCCTTGAGCATGTGCATGGCTTCGACCATCGCCACCAGCGGGCCCTTGGCGTCGCAAGCGCCGCGTCCGTAGAGATTGCCGCCGCTTTCGCGAAGCTGGAAAGGATTGCCGGTCCACCCTTCTCCCGCCGGTACGACGTCGATATGCGTGCTGAACGCAAAGACTGGCCCAGCGCCGTTGTCCAGCCTGGCCACCACATTGACTCGTCCGGGCTTGTATTCGTCGAGCGACACGGTCCAGCCTTCCGCCCCCAAATGCGTCGTTAGGAAGCTGGCGGCATCACGCTCGTGCCCTGGAGGATTTTCCGTATTGAATGCGACCAGCCGAGCGAGGTTCGTCTTCATACGGCTGATGTCGTGACCGCTGCTCATTGCCTATCCAGGTCGATTTTGGCCAAGGCCTCGTTGCTGCTGAAGGCGATCAAGTCGTGCGCATGAATGCAACAACGCGGACATTGACCTTGCCCGAATACAAAATGCAAGAGTGCCGCACTTGAAAGCCTCACGTTACGGTCGTTCATCGGCGCCGACGCTCCCAGACTTCCGAATTGACCACATCCATCGGAATTCCCCGCAACACCGCAAGGACACGCTCGACAAGCTCTTCGGCGGTCCGTTCAAGCGCCTCATTCGACGAGCCGGCGCAGTGCGGGCTTAACACGACATTCGGCAGAGTCAGCAAGGGATGATCGGACGCCATGTGCTCGCTTTCGAAAACGTCGAGGCCTGCACCCGCAATCTTGAAGCCCTTGAGCGCGGCGGCGAGCGCCGACTCGTCGACCAATGCTCCCCGTGCCGTATTGATGAGAACAGCAGTCGGTTTCATCAGCGCCAGCTCGCGTTCTCCGATCAGCCGCCGCGAATTTGGCGTCGATATCCGATGCAGGCTCACAATATCGGCCTCGGCCAACAGCGCATCGAGCGACCCCGCCGCGCGATATCCGAGCGCCTCAATCTCAGCGCGGCTTGTGGTGTCGCTCAAGATCAGGACGTCCATGGCGAAGCCTTGCTTCGCCATTTTGGCAACACGCCGGCCGATCCCGCCAAAACCGATAAGCCCGAGTACTTTCCCCGAAATGTCCGTAGTCGGATTTTTATATTTGAACTCGAAATTTCCGGCGCGCGTCGCCGCATCCGCCTGTACCAGACGCTTGACGACGCCAAGCATCAAGGCAATCGTGTGCTCGGCGACGGCGCCGCGATTGGCTTCCGGCGTATTGACCACTGGAATGCCCAGGGCCGTTGCGCGATCGACCGCGATGGCGTCGACGCCGATCCCGTGCGAGCCGATCACTCTCAGCCTTGGTGCCGCGTCCATGGCCGCCGCCGTCAATCCGGCGCTGCGCGTGATCACTGCCGTCGCGTCACCGAGTTCATGAGCGACCGTGGCCATATCCGCGCTGGCGGCAAGCCGCGGCGTCAAGCCCGCATCATGCCGACGCCGAACGCCGGCAGGATGAATCGGCTGCACGATCAGGCAGACAGGGCGCATGGCGAGACGCAATCAACTCGAAAATTGCATAGTCCAGACTTTGGCGCAGCGGTTTTTCTCGAACATGACGCCGATACCAATACCGTTCGGAATGAGAATCGCCCCATTGGCGTAGGTTACGCCCGGCGTGACGTCGTCGAGCAGCCCATAGCAGCCATAAAGCTCGGCAAATTCGGGCTTCATGGCCATGACGCAATGCGCGGTGATCGCCGTCGCCATGGCGCCCTCGTTCATCTGACCGATCATCACCCCGACACCGGCATCACGCAGCCGCCGGATCGCGCGTGCGACAGCACTGGGTCCACCAAGCTTCACGATTTTGAGATGGGCAAGGGCCGGCGGCCCCACACCGGTGAGACGATCGATATCACCCTCCTCCGCCAATCCTTCGTCGAGCATCAGCGGGACCGAGGAGCTCTGTAAGGCTCGGGCGAAGGCGTCCCAGTCACCGGCCGGCGTGGGTTGCTCGACGTAGGACAGATTGAACCGTTCGAGCGCCTGCAATCGGCTGATCGCTTCGTCGCCGCTCCAGGCGCCATTTGCATCCACCGCAATCGCGATTGACGGTCCGGCCCGCTCGCGCAGCCGCTCAAGTCGCGCCAGATCCGTCGCGAAAGAGCCCACGGCGATCCGCATCTTGATCTGCCAGAAGCCTTCAGACAGGAATCGTAGCGTCAACTGGTCGAAGCTTTCATCCGGGCCCCAGAACAGGCATTGATTTGTCGGCACCGCAGCCTGCCAGTTGCCGCCAAAATAATTGGCGACGCAGATGCCGGCGCGGCGCGCGATGCCTTCCAGCACGGCATTCTCCACTGCAGCGCTGGCGACCTGCGGCACTTGCACCGGGAAGGTCTGCGCGGCGGCAAGAATGTCTTCGGGCTCGGCAGACCATGGCAGTCGCCGGCAAAGGTCCTGAATGGCCGAATCCACAGCCGACTCGGGCAACTTGGAGAGGTACGAGATGTTGGCGCGCACCTCGCCAACGCCACGGAATCCATCCGAACGCTCGATCTCCAGATAGCGCGCCGAAAGAAAGGCGATCAGGCCGGAGGTGGCGGTGTGAACTTGCAGGATGCGCGGATAATGCAGGTCGGCGGCATACAGACGAATGCTTGTGTGCACGTTCATGCCCGGCTAAAAAAACAAACCATGCGTTGCGGCTCCATCGATCGCGATCGTATTGCCGATCATGAAGCCGGCCTTTCGGCTCGCGACAAACGCAACGAGTTCGGCGAATTCTTCAGCCGTGCCGATCCGGCCCGCCGGAATGTTGCCGGCAATGCGCGCCGTCGCCGCTTCTTTGGAAAGCCCTTCGGTCTTCATCAGCGTCTCGATCCGTTCGCGAACGCGTCCAGTGTGGAAATAGCCGGGTGCCACGAGGTTGACGCGGATATTCTCCGGCGCCAGCGCGCGGGCCAAGGTCTTCGATAGCCCGAGGACACCCAGCCGCATGACGGTCGACAGCAGGAGATGCGGCGGCGGCTCACGCACGGTCGCCGAGCTCAAAAAGATGATATCGCCGCCCTTGTTCGCCCGCATGATGGGAACCACCAGGCGGGTCAGCCGCACCGCGCTCATCAGCAAGAGTTGGTAGGCTTCGTTCCACTGATCTTCGCTCAAGTCCTCAACACCGCCATAGGCGATGTGCCCCGAATTGACGACGAGGATATCGATTCGGCCAAATCGTTCACGGACCTCGGCGACAAGCTGCTCGACCGACCGACGATCGGCAATGTCCGCCCGCGTTGCCAGCACACCCCGGGCGTTGGCGGCGCTGAGCTTGGCGCGGGCAGCGGCCAGTGCCTGGTCACGCCGACCGCAAATGGCGACAGCGCACCCGGCCCTGGCAAGCCGAGCCGCGCAGGCAAGACCAAGACCTTCGGTCGCTGCGGTCACCAGCGCGATCTTGCCGTCAAGCTCGAGATCCATCACCAATCGTCAATGGACAGGCTCGGGCCAGCCTTCAATATCAACATGTGATTCACGCTTTCGCTTGAGCGCATACTCGCGTGCCGTTGCGGAGTTAGGGCGCAATTCACGCGGTCTTTTGCAACTCGCCTTTCGGCGACAGACGGAACAAGCGTCCCAAATAGGTCTTCGTCGTATCTACGCCCAGTCGCGTCATCGCCAGCCACAACGCGGACGAATTCGACGTGATCACCGGCAGGTCGAGCTCGCGCTCTAAAGTTTCCACAGCATCGACTGCGCGCAAGCCGGTGCAGGTCAAGAACAGCACATCGTTGCGCTTAATTTCACTGCGTCGCGCAACTACGGCTTTGACGATATCTTCCGGAGAGATCCGATAGATTTCCTGACTCTTGGTGCAACCAAAATTGAGCACCGCAGTGATCTGGAAGCCGTGCGATTTGAGAAAATCGGCTTCGGCTTGATTGACCGAATCGGGGTATGGCGAGGCCAGGAAAACCGTGCGCGCCCTAAGCGCCGCAAGGGCAGTGATCACCGCGGTTGACGTCGTGACGGCAGGAATGCCGGAGGCCTTCTCGAGCAGATCCGACAATTCCCGGTGCCAGTTCGGCCCCTTGAAGAAGCTACCGCTGGTGCAGGAATAGACCAGCAATTCGGGATTTGCCAAAGCCACGCTTTTGGCCGCATCCGGCGCCGAGTCGACGAGCCCCTGGTAGTTTGCCGCGGTGCCAATTCCCGAATCCTGCGGCTGATGAAGACGCGCGGTATAAAATACGGCCGATGGCGGCAGATGATTGTGGAAGTCGACCTCGCTGACCATGTCGGAAGCTGGAACAAGAAGCCCTAGTCGGCGCGGCTCCGCAGCTTTCTGCATCATGGCGTTTTCCCTCCCACTTTTGTCAGGAAGTAACGATCACGCAATCATCGGCGTTGAAACACAAACGGACGGCAGAACCGCGTGCGTGTGCCGGTTGACCGACGTTCTTCTCCACCACCGCGATCCGCTGCCCGGACTTGAGGCCGACTAGTAGATGTAGGTCGGCGGCAAGCGGCGCGCAATCAATGACGACGCCTTCAAGCTCGTTTTCGTAGGCCTGCATATTGCTATTTTTCGATGACACGTTCTGGACGGCGATGCGCTCCGGCCGGATGCACGCCCAGACCACCTCTGTGCTGAAACGGGCAGCCGGAACCACGAGCTCAACACCATCACCGATAAACCGTGCGCAGTTGGAGTCGATGCGCGAAATTTGGCCCTCAAGCAAGTTCGAGCGCCCGATGAATTCCGCGACAAAACGGTTGCTCGGCGACAGATAGATTTCCGCCGGCGAGCCCTCCTGCACAATGACCCCGCGATTCATCACGATAACGCGCTCGGCGATGCCGAATGCCTCTTCCTGATCATGGGTGACGATGATGGTGGTCGCTCCCACGCGGGTCAAAATGTCCTTGATCTCGGTCCGCAATTCCTGACGCAATTTCGCGTCAAGCGCCGAAAGGGGCTCATCGAGGAGCACCAGCTTCGGATTGATCGCAAGGGCTCTGGCCAGCGCAATGCGCTGTTGCTCGCCGCCGCTGAGTTGTGACGGCCGGCGTGACGCGTAGCCGGAGAGCTTGACCAGGCCGAGCATCTCCTCGGTCCGGGCTTTGGCCTCCCGCGAATTAAGGCCGCGAAAGCGCAGACCGTAGGCAATATTCTCGGCGACCGTCATGTGCGGGAATAGCGCGTATTCCTGAAACAGCAGCCCGACATTGCGCTCATAGGGCCGTTTGCCCGATATGTCTTGGCCCTCGATCAGGAGCTTGCCCCTGTCCGGCGTTTCAAATCCCGCGATCAGACGAAGGGTCGTCGTCTTCCCGCAGCCGCTGGGCCCGAGCAATGCGAGGATGCCGCCCTTTCCAACCGAGAACGAGATATTGTCGACGGCTTGAGCTTCGCCGAAGCGCTTTGACACGTTGTGGAGTTCGAGGACATGCACGGGATGGTCTCCGCTAGCGGTAGAGCCCCTGACCGACCACGCGATCAAGCCCGACGATGCGATCAAGGATGACGATCAGCAGAACCGTGATAAGCGCCAGAAAGGTCGCAGCGGCGGCAACGCTCAGATCGAAGTCGGCCCGCATATGGCCGACCAACGCCACCGGCAAAGTCGTGCTATTGGTGTCATAGAGGAAAAGACTGACTGCAACGTCGTCGAGCGAATAGGCAAAGGCGAAGATACAACCGGCGAAAATCCCGGTTTTCGCCAGCGGAAAGGTAATGTCCCAGAAGGCCTGACGCTCGTTCGCACCCAGACTCATGGCGGCCTCGACGTAGGAACGCCGGATCCCGGCAAGGCTCGCAAGCGCGGCACGGACCGTGAATGGGATCGTGACCACAACATGCGCACAAAGCAGACGGAAGAAGCCGTTGAAGATTCCAAGACGGGAAAAAAAGATGAGCAGCGCCAGACCGACGACCACGGCCGGGAAGATCAACGGCGACAGAAACAGTGCCGATAGCAATGGCTTGCCACGAAAATCGTGATTGACCAGAGCCAACGCGGCCAAGGTACCGGCCGCCGCCGAGATCAGGGTCGCTGAAAAGCCGAGGATAAGGCTGTTGCGCAGACCGAAGATAAAGACTTCATTGCCGAAGAACGCCGCATACCAGCGCAACGACAACGACTTCGGCGGAAACGGCGCGAGGTATCCCCGCGCATCAAGGGACATCGAGACTGCGACGATCAGTGGGCCGATCAAAAAAACCAACGTCACCGCGAGCAATCCAAGCGCGGCCATTTTCCAGAAATCGTCTACCAACCGCGTCATGCGCCTGCGCCCTCGCGGGTCCAACGCCGCAATACCCATCCGATGCCGTAGGTGATGACTAGCGTGACAACGAGGAGCTGCATCGCAATTGCCGAACCGCTAGGGAAGTTCGCCAGTTCTGCGTAACGATCATAGACGAGGTTCGAAAGGAACTGAATTTTGCCCTTCCCCAGAATCATCGGGACGACGAAGGCGCTCAGGTTGATCGTGTAACAGACAAGAAACGCCGACAGCACACCGGGCATGCTCAGCGGGAGCGTCACCGATAGATGCGCCCGCCACAGTGGGGCGCCGAGCGCCTGGCTCGCCTCGACCAGTCTTGGATTGATGTTCTGGATCGTGCTCGTCATCAATAGCGCCGCCAGTGGAATGCTGTGATGTATGAGCCCAATGATCACCAGAAAGATTGCATAAGAGCTGCTGTTGGACGAAATGCCCATCAGTGTCGCAATTGTGCGGCCAAGCCCTACCGAACCGAAGGACAGTTCGAGCGAATAGACGCGAACCAGCGCGCTGAGAAATAACAGACCCACCAAAAGCCCGATCACTGCAATACGGATCGTGTGCGATTTGGTGCGCGCAATGAGGTAAGCGATCGGGTAACTCATGACGAGCGCAGTAAGCGTTGCGATGCTCGCGCACCACAACATCGTTGTCAGATAATTGATATAGACGGGATGGAAGAGCGCAACGTAGTTGGCCAAAGTAAATGGCGCGTCGAACGAGCCACCGACCTTGCCGGGCACATACTGTCGAAAGCTTTCGACGACGATGTTCGCGAGCGGGAGCAACAGCAACAAAACGAGCAGCACGATGCCCGGCAATAGCAGCACAATCAAATTGTACGACAAAAACTTTCTGCGGCGTTTCATCCCGCTCGCGAGCACCGGATCCGACGGAATTTCCGCAGTGCTCACGTGCAGCTCCGTTTACCCAATCGCCGCACGATAATGCGTTGTCTCACGCGAGCCTACCGCGCGCGGAATCTGCGGTCGCATCCCCCGCGCTTGTCTGTATTTAATTGTAGGGTGTAATTTGCGCTGTTAGCAAGGTTTGCGCCGGCAGTGCCTGTACAGACATCCAACAATGTTCTCTGTGGTTTTAACTTCCGCGAGGAACTGTCGCCATGGCTGACGAAAAGAAAATCTGGGGTATGCGCTCGAAGCTAATGGGACACCCTAAGATCTGAGGCTCATTCGCGGGCGGCAAGGAAGCGATAGACCCCGATCGTGCGGTCCAAAACCACAAACAGCATCACGCCAAGCACTGAGAGAACGAACGAGATCGCCGGGATGACTGGCGTCATTCCGGCCACATTCATCCTGGTGAACATTTCCACTGGCAAGGTCCGTTGACCGATCCCTGACAGAAACAACGCCAACGTCACGTTGTTGAACGACAAGATGAATGTGAAGATGAATGAAGCGATCATGCCGGTCTTCAGTTGCGGCAGCACAATCAGGCGAAAGGTCTGCAGTGGTGTTGCGCCGAGGACATTGCTGCTTGCCTCGAGGCGTCGGTCCAATGTCGCCACACTCACCAACAGCGTGCGGAACGCAAATGGGATCGTGACCACCAAATGCGCAATCACCAAGCCGGCGAATTTCTGCGCCAGTCCGATGGGCTCGAAATAAACCAGTAAGGCGAGCACCAATACGATTTGGGGGATCATTCGGGGGCTGGTGATGAGAGTTTCGAGAACATTCCGGTACCGGACCCGCCCGCGCTGGGCGGCGAAGGCGCAAGGCAGCGCGATGGCGATCGAAAGTACGGCGACGGTCAACGCCAGCCAGAAGCTGCGCGCGATCGACTGCAGCAACACTTGATCCGTCAGGATCGAGGCAAACCAGCGCAGGCTCAGGCCGGCCGGTGGAAATGAAATTCTCGATGTCGCCGTGAGCGCAACCGGGAATGTGATTAGAACCGGCAGCAGCATCAGCGCAATGACGGCATAGACGAAGATCCGCAGTCCAACCATCAAACGAACTCCCATTGCCCGCGCTTGGCGATGCGATTCATGGCCGATGCAAAGCCGTAGGAAATCGTGACAACAAGCACCAGGAGGACGAAGGAAAGGGCTGCGGCCAACGGCCAGTTCTGCAGCTCAGTGCCATAGCTGAAGATTGCGAGCGGAAGCACGGGGGTTCTTTGCCCACCGATCAGGATCGGCGCCAAGTACGAGGAAGCGCTGAGCGAAAACACCAGAATGACGCACGCTACGAGGCCCGGCATTGTCAGGGGGATGATCAGGCTGAAAACGATCCGCGGAACACCGGCGCCCAGCACGCGCGCGGCGTTGATCTTGTCGGCGGGGATGGCCTGCAGGCTGGAGACAAGGATGAGTACGGCGAACGGAAGATGCTCATAAACCAGGACCGCCACCAGCGCTGGGAAGGTTCGTAAAAGTTGCAGTGGTCCGCTAACGATCCCCAATCCGGCAAGCGCCTGTTGAACGACGCCGAAAGGCAGCAGCAGAATGTACCAGCCCAGGATGCTGACAATGACATTGACAAAAATCGGCAGTAGGCAGGCGACCGATATCAGGGTGCGTTCCCAACCACTGATCCGCGTGATGTAGAAGGCGACAGGATATGCAATCGCAACGGTCAAGAAGGTCGTGCTCAGTCCGACCAAGACCGAATTCAACGACATCGAGAGGTAGAAGGAATCCTGCAGAATTTTGGCGTAATTGACGAATGAAAGTTCCGGCAAAGGATTTTGCAGCGTCGGCTGCTGTGCGAGGGCGCTAAGATGCAGTAGGTACGCCAATGGGAACAAGAAAAAGAAAATGAGCAGCAGTAGGATCGGCACGAGCAATGCGAGCGAGATCGCCTGCGGCGCCAGCCTAGGCATCCAATCGCTCCGCTTCGAGCAAAATGACTTTGCTTTTCGGGAATGTCAGCAGGACCCTGTCACCCTTGGCAAAAGCGCACCCATCCCCGGGCGGCGGCGTGACGATGTTGAGGATCTCGCCGCCCGCGACCGCCGAATAGGAAATATTGTTCCCCTTGAACACGGCGTCCATGATCACGGCTTCATTGCTGCCGCTGCCGAGTGCCAGCATAACGTTTTCCGGCCGGATTGCCGCCACGACCGTCTGACCCGCGACGATTCCCGGCTGCGCCTCGACGATGATTTTCAGGGTACCGCAACTAAGCTTCGCCTCCCCTTGCGCGACCTCGTCGACCCGGCATTTAAAAATGTTCGCTTCCCCGACAAATGTGCAAACGAAGCGAGTCGGCGGCTGGTTATAGACACGCTGCGGTGTGTCGATGCATTGAATGATGCCGGAGCGCATGACCGCAATGCGATCCGACATCACCAGCGCCTCCTCCTGACTGTGCGTCACCAACAGCGTGCTGACCCGCAATTCCGAATGGATGCGGCGCAACTCAATCTGCATCTCCTTGCGTAGCGCCGCGTCGAGGTTGGAGAGCGGCTCGTCCAAGAGCAGCAGGTCGGGCCGGGTCACCAGTGCACGTGCCAAAGCGACACGCTGCTGCATGCCGCCCGAAAGCTGCGATGGGAATTTTTCCGCCACGCCTGGAAGGCGCACGAGATCGAGCATTTCCCCGACCCGCTTGCGGATTTCGGCGGACGGCGCGGAGCGAATCTTCAGCCCGAAGCCGATATTGTCGAACACATTCATGTGCGGGAATAGCGCCCAGGACTGAAACACCAGCCCGAGACCGCGTCGCCGCGGCGGCAGTGCATCGACCGCCTTGCCGCGCAGAAAGATCGTGCCTGCATCCGGCTTGATGAGCCCGGCGACAAGATTGAGCGAGGTCGTCTTGCCGCAACCCGACGGGCCGAGCAGCGTAAGAAATTCCCCCTGCTGCATTTCCAGCGTGAGATCGTTCAGCACGATCTGGCCCTGGAAGGCCTTCGATACCCTGTCGAACCGAAGAACCGGGTTCGCTGTGGCTCGCACCGTCAGGAGTCCGTTCCCTAGTGGCCGGCCTTACTGTCGCCCATACCAATCAGCTCCACGCGCAGGCGCGATTGCCGGATCCCGGCCGTCAACAACGCCTAATGCATTTCCCGCGCCCATCGCTCGAGCCAAGCCGGGCGGGCCTCGTTGATCGCCCTCCAGTCAAGGGAGATAAATTTGTCGAGATCATCGGGACCGATGCCAAGCTCGGACTGCTGTTGCGGCGTCAGCAGTTTGTAGGATGAGCGCAACGGGCTTGCGGTGCCCGACGCCATTCTCAGAGCCTGGAATTCGTCGCTGAAATAAAGATTAAGATATTCGTAGGCTGCTGCCTCGCAGGGCGCTCCCTTGATCAACGAAATGCCGGTGTTCACAGTTGGTGACCCCTCCGTTGGCAAGACGAAATAGATCGGCAATCCCTTCGCGCGCAGCGCTGGCGCGATATTGTTGCTGTTGACGGCAAGCCAGAGATCTCCGAGCTGGAACAGGTTGGACATCTCCGACGACCAGGTGAACACAGTATTCTTCGGCAGGATCGCTTTGGTGGCGTCGAAGCCGGGCTCGATCTTGGTTTCGCCTCCGCCGTTGATTTTCGCGAGCATCACCAGCGCGGCGGTGCCCATCGAGCTTTGCGGCGCGGTAATGCCGAGGCGGCCACTATATTCGGCGCGCGTGAGATCGCTCCAAGATTGGGGCGGAGCGATATTGTGCTTCTTCAGCTCGTCTTCGTTGTAAAGAATGCCGACGCCGACAACACCGGCGGTGAGCACAACGGGCTGTCCAGCCGCGTTCTTGGAAAAAGCCCAGTCGGGCAGCGCTTTGAGGTTCGGCGCGCGATTAAAATCGATCGGAGCGCAGCCGCCCTTGTCGCACACGTCAATACCGATTGGCACGTCCCAGTGCGCGATCGTGATTCGCGGATTGCTGCCCTGTGCGGCGATCTGATCGCGCATGACAACAGACCCTACAGCTTCCGCGACGATATCGACTCCGAGCTTTTGTTTGAGACGCGGCGCAATGTACGCCATCACGTCTTCACGGTGATTGGGCGCGATGGCCAGCAACACTTGCATCTGCGAGCATGCTTCATCGGCCATCGTGAGCGGACTGTTCGACAGTAGGATGGCCACCGCCGAGGCCGCACCAAATGCGATTGTCCGGCAGCGCGAGACCGGACCTGTCCGGTTGCTCGATGCTTGATTGAACTTTGGCAAACTGATCATGGACTTCATCCTCATCCTGCGAGGGTCCGGTTTCCAAGAGCCAATGCTATTCTTGCATGAAGTCGTCGACTTTTTTGTAGGAAATATACGGTATGAGATTGAGAACTCGCCCGTCAAGCCGAGCGGTCTGAGCAAGGAGGCCTCACGTGAAAGCGGTACTCACTTTCTTCGCAACCGACGCAGAGCTGGAGCGAGTGCGCGCCAAATTACCGAAGGACGCCCGGGTTTTCGCACCCAAGAGCCGACCTAACCTGTCAAGGCTGGAATGCTCGTTGCGTGATCTCGGCGATGAACTCGCCGATGCGGACGCGGTCATGGGCTGGGTGATGCCGGCAGGAGGATTCGGCCGCGCCAAGTCCTTAAAAGCGTTGATCTGGCTCCATGCGGGATGCGACGAACTGGATTTCGCGATGTTGAAGCAGCGCGGCATCCAGGTCGCTAATGTTCGCGGCGCCAACGCGATTTCAGTGGCCGAACAGGCGATGGCATTGCTGCTTGCGGTGGCCAAGCGCATCGTCGTCAATCACAATTCGGTCTTGCAGGCGCACTGGGAGCCCCAGGATCGCCTGCGCCCGGAGCACCGAGGCATGATGCTCGAGGGCAAGACCCTCGCGGTCATCGGCCTCGGCAGCATCGGAACGGCCATTGCAAAGCGAGCGCGCGCATTTGACATGCGGGTCGTCGGAATTAGACGTCACCCCGAAAAGGGCGGCGAGCACGTGGATGCCGTCTACGGCATGCACGATCTGCACAATGTGCTGGCCCAAGCCGACTTCGTCATCCTCGCCACGCCGATCACAGAGGAAACGACGGGCTTCATGAATGCCGACGCCATCGCGGCGATGAAGCCGACGGCGGTTCTAGTCAACGTCGCGCGGGGCAATCTAGTTCAGGAAATGGCGCTCTACGAAGCGCTCAAGGCAGATCGCCTCGCCGGCTTCGGATCGGAAGTGTGGTGGCACTACACCCATTCACTGCCCGCCACGTATCACTACCCTATTCCTTCGCGCACGGGATTACAAAGACTTCCGACCGTGGTGGCCTCCGGAAATCGGGCCGGCGTGGCCTCACCCGGGATTATCGATCGTGTCATCGACATAGGCACCGAAAACCTCGCTGCCTTTTTTCGAGGTCAACCCATGCCGCGCACCATCAATCTCGACCTCGGATATTAGGGCACGCTCCTGAAGTTATGAAATCGACGCGTGAACATCGCGGGGCGGCGCCCGCGTTAGGGCACGACTCGACCGCCCTGAAACGCTGCGCTAGGCTTTTCGTGCGTTGCGGCGGGGCGACCGGATGCCCGCCATTCTCTGACGGACAACTTGGAAAGGCTACTAGGGCGACAACGCTGCTAGAGCGACAACAAAGAGGAATACATGGGTGGATTATCGAAGCGGAAGTTTCTGGCGGGCACCGCGCTCGGTGCCACCGCGCTTTTCACCTCGCAACCCTTTATCCGTCGCGCGGCCGGCGCCGAAACCCTCGTCGGCGTCGAGTGGGGCGGGCCATGGCTCGAAGGCGCGAAAATGGTCGCGGCTCGGCAAAGCCAATTCGAGATTCAATGGGAGACTCATGCGGGCGCAGCGGCAGCGATCATGGCCAAGATAAAAACCGCATGGCCGACGCCGCTCTATGATTTCGTCGCGCAGTTCGATCCGCTCTATTACGCGTGGCTACGCGAAGGCTGGCCGGAACCTTTGAGCCTGGAGGAAATGCCGAACCTTAAGGACATTCCGTCCGAGATCTTCGTTCGCAACGACAAGGGACAGATCATCAATGTCCCGATTAGTCAGAGCGGACGCTTCTGGGGATATCGGTCAGACCGCGCACCGTTCGCGATCACAAGACACGAAGATCTGCTTGACCCGCGCCTAAGGGG
>Ga0306918_10000775_pt1 | contig 15170 bp, 10 predicted proteins | sample tim00Cox0000000H_FD_203315 | JGI IMG/M metagenome (GOLD analysis project Ga0306918, IMG submission 203315) | Lab enrichment of tropical soil microbial communities from Luquillo Experimental Forest, Puerto Rico - timezero.00C.oxic.00.000.00H (v2)... | ecosystem: Environmental > Terrestrial >... | reverse complement strand
GAAATGCCACCTGCAAGGGGAAGACGAGATCTCCGTAGAGGTCCTGGTGCAGGCAGTTGTAGTCGCCGGGCCCGTATCGCAGGAGAAGCGGGGTCGGCCGTTGCTGCCCGACCCTGTAGCAGCGATCGAGATAGATCGCGTGATCGCCGGGATAGCGTGGCTCGATGCCCATGGCCTCGTTCCAGGCGTTGGCGATTGCGGAGAGCGGGGGATAGAGCGCGCTGCGCAGCAGGGCGATTGTCTCCGGCAGCGGGTATGCGAAATATTTGTATTCCCCGCGCCCGAAGCCGTGCCGCGCCATAACGATACGACTGCGAAAGAGCGAGTCCGAGGCATAGCTCTCTGCCAACGCACTGCATTGAGCGGGCGCCAGCAGAACGCCGGTAGTGGCGCAGCCATGGGCTTGCAGTTCCTCCGCAATAGCTGCCCAATCGAGCGCTGCAACGCGGGCGGCGAGCGCGCCCGATACGCCCGTCGGAATACACGCGGCGCATTCGCGCGCGGCCATCACAGGGGTCATGATGTCCGCTCGCGTGCAAGCAGTGCGCGCTTGCGTTCGACGCCCCAGCGATAGCCCGAGGTCGATCCATCCGCGCGCACGACGCGATGGCACGGGATGGCGATGGCAATCACGTTGGAAGCACAGGCATGCGCTACCGCGCGCACCGCCGTCGGTGCCCCGATGCGTTTCGCGATCTCGGTGTAGCTGGCCGTCGATCCTGCGGGGATGGCGGTCAGCGCCCGCCAGACCCGCTGCTGGAACGCGGTTCCGCGAATGTCGAGCGGCAGATCGAGGCCGCGTGCCGGCGCCTCGACGAAACCGACCACTTTGGCGACTTGCTGCTCGAATTTCTGGTCGCCGCCGATGAGCTTTGCGTTGGGAAAGCGGTCCTGGAATCCGCGCACGAGTTGCGCGGCATTGTCACCGAGCTCAATGGCGCAAACGCCCTTATCCGTCGCCGCCACAAGAATCGACCCGAGCGAGCATTGGCCGAGGGCAAAGCGGATCGCGATGCCGCTGCCGCCCGCACGGTATTGCTTCGGCGTCATTCCCAGCAGTTGGGAAGAGGCGGCGTAGAAACGACCGCTTGAATTGAAGCCGGCACCATAGAGCGCCGCGGTAACGGTGCCGTCCGCCGCAAGGGCATTGCGCACGCGCTGCGCGCGATATGCGTCGGCATAAGCCTTCGGGGTCACGCCGGTGGTGGCTTTGAACACCCGGTGGAAATGGAATGGGCTGAGCCCCGCGCATTGTGCCAGCGCGTCGAGGGTCGGCATCTCAACTGCCTCCTCTATGCAGCGGCAGGCGGCACGCACCGCGTCCGCGTGGCGTTCGGCGAGCGCGGGCTGATCCGGCCGGCACCGTTTGCAGGCCCGAAAACCCGCCCGCTCGGCATCGGCGCGGCTCACGTGGAAGGACACGTTCTCGCGGCGTGGCAGGCGCGCGGCGCAGGTCGGCCGGCAATACACGCCCGTCGTCTGCACGGCGTAGTAGAACGCTCCATCCGCGGCGGGATCGCGCCGCCGCACCGCCTCCCAACGTTCGTCATCGAGGAGAAAAGCCGCCCGCGGGCTGTCTTTCCTGCTCGCATTGTTCCGCATGCTGGTCCTGGCCAAGTCGAATGTCAGGTCGGACATGGTGATGCTCCTTTTGGTTGGACGGAACGCCCGGTCCCGTCTCCTCAGGGGCAATCTATGGATATCCCAATCCTGTGCACTCCACTCCTTGCTCTCCAATCAAGATAATCCCGCCGGGAGCGTCGCGCGAGCGGCGACAGGTGAGAATCGATGACCAGCGGCTCTGTTGACCCCCGCCCGCTTGTTGCCCTAGTGCCTTGTTAAATCTCTGCCGGGCATAAGAATTCCGTCCGACTGCGATTCCGACCCATAAGACCATCAAAGGACCATGACAATCGAGCGCTACAATGCCCGCGACGCGGAGTCCCGCTGGCAAAAAGTATGGGAAGAACGGGGCATTTTTGCCACCCGCAACGACGACCCGCGCCCGAAATACTACGTGCTGGAGATGTTCCCCTATCCGTCGGGGCGCGTTCACATGGGGCACGTGCGCAATTACGCCATGGGCGATGTGGTTGCCCGCTTCAAGCGCGCGACCGGGTTCAACGTGCTTCACCCCATGGGCTGGGATGCCTTCGGAATGCCGGCGGAAAACGCCGCCATGGAACGCAAGGTCCACCCGAAGACGTGGACCTATCAAAACATCGCGGCGATGAAGGCGCAGCTTAAGTCAATGGGGCTTTCGCTGGACTGGGGGCGCGAAATCGCGACTTGCGATCCTCGCTACTACAAGCATCAGCAAAAAATGTTCCTGGACTTTCTGCGCACGGGCCTCGCAGAGCGCAAGCTTGGGAAAGTGAACTGGGACCCCGTCGATCAGACCGTGCTCGCCAACGAGCAGGTCATCGACGGTCGCGGCTGGCGTTCCGATGCCATCGTCGTGCAACGCGAGATGCCGCAATGGTACTTTGCCATCACCAGATTTTCCGAGGATCTGCTCTTGTCCCTCGACCGGCTCGACCGCTGGCCCGAGAAGGTGCGCCTGATGCAGCGCAACTGGATCGGCCGTTCCGAAGGACTGCACATCCGCTTTGCGCTCGATCCTGCGACCACTCCCAATGGAGAGCGCGAGCTCGAGGTCTTCACCACCCGACATGACACTCTCTTCGGCGCCAGATTCATGGCGCTCTCTCCCGACCTTCCGCTGGCCCAGGCGGCCGCGGCGAAGGATGCCGCCCTCGAAAGGTTCATCGCGGAGTGCAGGCGACACGGCACGGCACAGGAGCTTATCGATACCGCGGAGAAGAAAGGCTTCGACACCGGCATCAAAGCCATCCACCCCTTCGATCCGGGTTGGAAGCTTCCGGTCTATGTCGCCAATTTCGTTGTCATGGACTACGGCACCGGAGCGATCTTCGGCTGCCCCGCGCATGACCAGCGCGATCTCGATTTCGCGAACAAATACGGGCTCGGAAACACCCCGGTAGTTTGCCCGCCGGAGCAGGATCCGGCGACCTTCGTCATTACCGACACCGCCTATGAAGGCGACGGGCGCATGATCAATTCCCGCTTCCTCAACGGCATGACCATCGAGCAGGCCAAAGAGGAGGTCGCGCGATTGCTCGAAAGCGAGAGCTGCGGCAATCGCCCGGTCGCCGTTCGGCAGGTCAATTTCCGGCTGCGCGACTGGGGCATTTCGCGTCAGCGCTACTGGGGCTGCCCGATTCCGGTCATCCACTGCGATGGCTGCGGGATCGTACCGGTACCGGAAGCCGATCTGCCGGTGACCTTGCCGGAAGACGTCGACTTCGACCGGCCCGGCAATCCGCTCGACCGTCATCCCACGTGGAAGAACGTCGCGTGTCCGAGCTGCGGGCGCATGGCACGGCGCGAAACCGATACCATGGACACCTTTGTCGACTCCTCCTGGTATTTTGCGCGCTTTACCGATCCATGGATCGACATCGCGCCGACCGACCGCCGGCAGGTCGACCGCTGGCTGCCGGTTGATCAGTATATCGGCGGCATCGAGCACGCGATCCTGCATCTGCTCTACAGCCGCTTCTTCACCCGCGCCATGAGGATAACCGGGCATGCCGGGCTCGATGAGCCGTTTGCGGGCCTTTTTACGCAAGGGATGGTCGTGCACGAGACCTACCGAAGGTCGAACGGCGAGTGGGTATTGCCCGCCGACGTGAAGGTTGAGGGAACCGGCAAGGACCGTCACGTGATGCTTGCTTCGACCGGCGAAGCCATCGAGATCGGCCCCATTGAGAAGATGTCGAAGTCGAAGCGCAACACCGTCGATCCTGACGATATCATCAGCGCCTATGGGGCCGACACGGCGCGGTGGTTCATGCTCTCGGATTCCCCGCCGGATCGCGACGTGATCTGGACCGAGGAAGGCGTGCAGGGGGCTTGGCGCTTCGCGCAGAGGCTGTGGCGCCTTGTGAACGAGGCTGCAGAGGTTTCCGGGAGCGCCGATGGGACAAAGCCGGCGGGCTTCGGCGAGCCGGCGCTCGCACTGCGAAAGGCGGCGCATCGCGCGCTCGCGCGCGTAACGGAGGATGTCGAGCGGTTGCGGTTCAACGTCGCCATCGCCCACATCTACGAGTTCGCCAATTCCGTCCAGTCCTCGCTGGCGAGCATCGATGCGGAGCCGGCGTCCGACTACCGCTGGGCGGCCCGGGAGGCGGTCGGCATCCTGGTGCGGCTGTTCCATCCCATGATGCCGCATCTCGCCGAGGAGTGCTGGTCCGCGCTAGGGTACAACACCTTGGTGGCAGCCGAGCCTTGGCCGCAACTCGAATCTAGCCTTCTGGTCGAGGACAGCATCACACTTCCGATCCAAATCAATGGCAGAAAGCGCGGGGATGTCACGGTGGCGCGCAATGCCGGGAAATCGGACATCGAGACTGCCGTTTTGTCCCTCGATTGGGTAAAGCGGGCGCTTGCCGGCAAGCCGCCCAAGAAGGTGATTGTGGTACCGCAAAGGATCGTCAATGTGGTCGCTTGAGGGCTGCTTGCGCACGGTGAGCCGCGGCCTGGCGGCGCTGGCGCTGGGAGGCGTGCTCGGGGGCTGCTTCCAGCCGCTCTACGGCGAATTTTCACCCAACGGCAGCCCGATTCTGCGCGATCAGCTCAGCGCCGTGAACGTGCTCCAGATCGAGGCCCCGAAAGGCACCGATGAGGCGCGCATGGCGGTGGAGATCCGCAACGCGCTCCTCTTCGACCTGACTGGAGGCGGGGCGGAGGCCCCCCCTGTTCACCGGCTGAAGATTTCGATCAGCTCGACTCGGTCCGCCATTATTGTCGACATCAATACGTCGCGCCCCGATATTGAAGGCTATGGAATCAACGCCACCTATTCGTTGACCGAGATCGCAACCGGCAAGGTCGTGGTGGCGGGGCAGACATTCGCGCGCGTCTCCTATGATATTCCCGGCCAGCAACAGAGATACGCCCGCCTGCGCGGCCTGCGCGATGCTGAAGATCGCGCGGCAAAGGTGATCGCCGACAATATCAGATCGAGACTGACGTCCTACTTCATCGCCGGGACGTAAGTTTCACGTCGTGGTTGCTCTCAAGGGCGGCGAGGTGGAAAGGTTCCTGGCGCGTCCCGATCCGGCGCGCCCGATCGTGCTCGTCTATGGGCCGGATGCGGGTCTCGTGCGCGAACGCGTGCAAGCGCTCATCGCTGCGGCCGTCGATGATCCCGGAGATCCCTTCCAATTGGCGCGGCTCGACGGTGATGAGCTTGCCGGCGCGCCCGCGCGACTTCTGGATGAGGCAAATACCATCCCGTTGTTCGGTGGGCGGCGCGCAGTTTTGGTGCGGGCGGGAGCCCGTAATCTCGCTCCGGCGGTGGAGGCGCTCATCGGCGCTGCTTTCCCGGATTGTCGGGTGGTCATCGAGGCGGGGGACCTGCGGCGCAACTCGCCGCTGCGCGTGGCATGCGAGCGCGCAAGGAACGCGGTGGCCCTGCCCTGCTATCCCGACGCGGAACGCGATCTGCTGCGGCTGATCGACGAGGAGATGCACGCGAGCGGGCTCGCCATCTCGCCGGACGCCCGCGCTGCCCTCGTTCCGCTGCTCGGCGGCGATCGGCTCGCTTCACGTCACGAGCTGCGCAAGCTTGCCCTCTATGCCGGCGGCAAGAGCTCGACCAAGAGCTCGACAGGCAAGGGGTCCGGCGACAGGCCGCGGGTTGAGCTTGCCGACGTCATTGCGGTGGTGTCCGATGCATCGGCGCTCGAGCTCGATGAACTGATTGACGCAGTCTTTGCCGGGAGCACGGGCGAAGTTGAAGCTCAGCTCGCCAAGGCGCGCACCGCGGCGACGGCTCCCGGCACCATGCTCTCGGCCGCGGTCCGCCATGTGGGTCAGCTGCACAAGGCAAGGCTCGTGATGGAGGAAGGCACGCCGCTTGGAGCGGCGGTCGAGGGTTTTGCGCCGTATGTTCATTTCAGCCGCAAGGATGCAATCGGAGCCGCCCTTCGCCTCTGGACCTGCGCGCGATTGGCGCGTGCCATGAGCCAGCTCGCCGATGCGGCGCTTGATGCGCGCCGGCAATCCGCCATGGCGGCCGTGATCGCGGAACGCGCTTTGCTCGCGCTCGCTGCCAATGCGCGGCGGAAGGAATAATCAGTGGCTTTCCAACCGTCGCACGACATCGTCGAGCTGATCGAGCGCGCGGTAGTGAATCTGCAGCACACCCCCGCCCCCATGCTCGGTCAAAGTGACGGTGAGCCCGAGGGCATCGGTGAGCCGGCGTTCGAGCGCGAGCGTGTCCGCGCTCTTTAAGGCGCGCTTTCGCTTGCCGGACTTCGCCGGTCCCTGCGCGCGTTCCTTTGCCAACGCTTCGACCTGGCGCACATTGAGGCCGCGCTGCACGATCTCGCGTGCCATGCGTTCGGGATCGGGGACGCCGACCAGCATGCGCGCCGCGCCCGCGGTTATCTCTCCCGCGTTGATGTAGGCCTTGACCGCGTCCGGCAGCTTGAGCAAACGCATGGTATTGCTGACGTGGCTGCGGCTTTTGCCGACGATTCTTGCAACGTCTTCGTGGCTGTGGCCGTACTCGCTTGCGAGCATCTGATAGCCGCCGGCCTCTTCCAGCGGGTTGAGATCGGTGCGCTGAACATTCTCGATAATGGCGAGCTCGATCGCCTCGCTATCGGTTGCCTCCACCGGCATGACGGGAACCTCGTGGAGGCCCGCGCGTTGCGCCGCTCGCCAGCGCCGCTCGCCGGCGATGATCTCGTAACGATCCTTGGCGCCGGCAACGGCACGCACCACCACAGGCTGAATGACGCCGCGTTCCCTGATCGATGCGGCAAGCCCATCGAGCTCGGCTTCCGCGAAATTGCGGCGCGGATTGCGAGGATTGGGCTTGAGGAACTCGATCGGCACGCGACGATGGGGACGACCATTTTCTGCGGTTGTCTTATCCGCGACCACGTCCCCCATCAGCGCGGCGAGGCCGCGTCCAAGTCGCGATCGGTGCTCGTCGGCCATGGCGTCTCCGGCTTCCTTCACGGCTGCGATTTCAACATCGGCATCGCATCCTGCGACGGCTCGCTGATCGTCTGCGCGCCGGGCGCCGAACGCGCAATGAGCTCCTTTTCCCGTTGAATGATCTCGGTGGCGAGGCGCAGATAGGCTTCGCTGCCGACGCATTTGAGATCATAGACCAGCACCGGTTTGCCGTAGGACGGCGCCTCCGACACGCGCACATTGCGCGGGATGATGGTGTCGTAGACTTTCTCCTTGCTGTTCGCGCGCACGTCTTCGACGACCTGGTTGGAAAGATTGTTACGGGCATCGTGCATGGTCAGCACAATGCCGTGGATGACGAGATCGGGATTGAGCGCCGATCTCACGCTCTCCACGGTTCTCAGCAGTTGCGTCAATCCTTCGAGTGCAAAGAACTCGCATTGCAAAGGCACCAGGATGGCATCCGCTGCCGCCATCGCATTGACGGTGAGAAGGTTGAGCGAGGGCGGACAATCGATCAGCACATAGCTGAACTCGGTCGCTGCAGGGAGCGCGTTGCGCAGCGGAGCGAGCGCACTGCGCAGACGGAACGCGCGATCGCGCGCCTGGCTCACTTCGAGCTCGAGCCCGGAGAGGTCGAGGGTGGATGGGGCGATGGAGAGCCTCGGCACTGCGGTGGCGATCACCGCATCGCGCAGCGTCGCCTCGCCGGTGAGGACATCATATGTGGAGCGGCGGCGGCTGCGACGGTCAATGCCGAGTCCAGTCGAGGCATTGCCCTGCGGATCAAGATCGACAATCAGGACCTGCTCACCGATCGCGGCGAGCGCCGTGCCGAGATTGATGGCGGTGGTCGTTTTGCCAACGCCGCCTTTCTGGTTGGCAATCGCGAGGACCCGCGGCGGTGCAGGATTGGGAATGCGAGTCGGTGGCGGAACAGCGGTTCGCTGTTCGGCCGCGGATTCCGCCGTTTCACTCATGGCACCGCATCCGCAAGAGGATTCGCCGCAGGCGATGTTGACGAATCGTTTGCAATTCTATGGTAGCCCCCCGGCCCGCTCCAGGTTCCGGATGGCGATTATACGGCCGGCCGGGTCGGTACGGCTCGCAACCAGAATGGCACGCATTTTCCAGGAATTCGAGGCCTCGTGCAGCTCGTCCTCGGCATTTTTACCCTTCGGGAACAGACCCAAGGCCTGCGGCCTTTTCAGAAGAGGAAAAGTCAATTCAAGCAATGACTTGAGGGGGGAAATGGCCCGCGCGCAGATGACGTCTACGTCACCGGAAAAATTTTGCGCGAACTCTTCCATCCGCTGGGCGTGAACGCGCGCGGGGGCACCCGTGAGCCGCTGCGCCTCGCGCAGGAACGCCGCTTTTCTGGTGTTGGCTTCCACCAGGTGAATGCTTACCCCCGGTTGGGAAGCAAGCGCGCAGGCGACGATGAGTCCGGGAAAGCCGCCTCCACTGCCGACATCGATCCAGGTGCGCGCGCCTGGTGCAAGATCGATAAGCTGCAGGGAATCGGCAAGGTGGCGGGTCCACACGTGCGCTACGGTGGATGGCGCAATGAGGTTGACGGTACGTTGCCATTCGAGAAGAAGGGGCACGAACCGATCGAGCCGCTCAAGGGTTTCACGTGAAACAGGGTTGATCTTGAGGGCTGCGGAGCGATCCGCTGCGAGTGCTGATCCCTCTCGGTAAGGCGGAGGCTGGTCTCGCGAAGCGAGACCGGGTGGGGACTTGCGTAGCATAGGCGAATCGGTAACCCGTCGTCCCGTCCCTAACGATTTTCGCACGATCCGCCCCACCCGGCCACCCTCCCCCTTCGGGGAGGGATTGGAGTTTGCTGCTCGGTTTCGTACGCCCTCGCCGATCAGCCCGTGGCGGATTTCGGGCGGGGACGATCCCGCTTGATGTACGCAAGCAGAAGCGTCAGCGCCGCAGGCGTAATGCCGTCAATGCGGGCGGCGTGGCCGATGGTGCGCGGGCGCGTGGACTGGAGCTTCTGGCGCGCTTCGTTGGAGAGGCCGGGCAGCGCGGCATAGTCGAGATGCTCGGGCAATACGAGGCTTTCATCCCGGCGGTATGCGGCGATATCGGCCGCCTGACGCGAGAGATAGACGTCGTATTTGGCGTCGATCTCGAGCTGCCCGGCGATCTTCGGATCGAACTCGCCGAAGCGCGGCCAGATGCACGCAAGCTGAGCGATGCCGATATTGGGATGGGAGAGGAGCTCGAAGGCGCTGCGGCGGTGACCGTCCTTGTTGAGGGCAAGCCCATGTCGCAGCGCCTGCGGTGGGGTCAAGGAGACGGATTCGGCAAGCTTGCGCGCCCTGGCCAGCGCGGTCATCTTCTCCGCGTGCTTGCGGGCGCGCACGCCGCCCACGCAGCCCAGCGTAACTCCCCTCTCCGTGAGGCGCTGGTCCGCATTGTCCGCGCGCAGGGTGAGCCGATATTCCGCCCTGGACGTGAACATGCGATAGGGCTCGGTGATGCCGCGCGTCGTGAGGTCGTCGATCATGACCGCGATATAGGCTTCCGCGCGGTCGAACGTGATTGCGCCCCCTCCCCCGGCGCGGCGCGCCGCATTGAGGCCGGCGAGCAAGCCCTGCGCGGCGGCCTCCTCGTAGCCGGTGGTGCCGTTGATCTGGCCCGCCAGGAACAGCCCGGACACGCGCCTGGTCTCAAGCGTGGGCTCAAGCTCGCGCGGGTCCACATGGTCGTATTCGATGGCATAGCCCGGCCGGATCATGCGCGCATGCTCAAGGCCGGGAATGGTCGCCACGAAAGCGAGCTGAACCTCCTGCGGCAGCGAGGTGGAGATGCCGTTGGGATAGACGGTTACGTCGTCGAGCCCTTCCGGTTCGAGGAAAATGTGATGGCCGTCGCGCTCGCCGAAACGCACGATCTTGTCCTCAATGGAGGGGCAGTAACGCGGGCCGCGGCTCGCTATCTGGCCGGAATACATCGGGGAACGGTGGACATTCTCCCGGATGACACGATGGGTTGCCGCGGTGGTGCGGGTCAATCCGCATTCCACCTGTCTGTTCGGAAGGGATTGCGTGAGCGTGGAGAACGGTTCCGGCGGGTCGTCTCCGGGCTGCATCTCGGCTGCGGCCCAATCGATGGTGCGCCCGTCAAGCCGTGGCGGCGTGCCCGTCTTGAGGCGGCCAAGGGCAAATCCCAGCCGCTCCAGCGTTGAGGAGAGGCCCATGCTGGGTGCCTCGCCCACGCGTCCGGCGGGGATTTTCCGCTCGCCGATGTGGATCAGGCCGCGCAGGAACGTTCCGGTAGTCAGCACCGCAGCCCCTGCCCTGATGATTCGGCCATCTGCGAGCTTGAGGCCGGCAACGCGCCCTTCCTCGATTTCCAGATCCTCGACCTCGGCCTCGATCGGCGTGAGGTTCTCCGTATCCCGGATCGCTGCCTGCATCGCGGCCGCATAGAGCTTGCGGTCGGCCTGCGCCCGTGGTCCGCGCACCGCCGGCCCTTTGCGGCGATTGAGGACGCGGAACTGGATCCCGGCCAGATCGGCGACGCGCCCCATCAATCCGTCCAGCGCGTCGATCTCCCGCACCAGATGACCCTTGCCCAGCCCGCCGATGGCGGGGTTGCAGGACATGGCCCCGATGGTTGCGAGGCTCTGAGTCACCAGCGCGGTCCTTGCCCCCATGCGCGCGGCCGCGGCCGCCGCCTCGCAGCCGGCGTGGCCGCCGCCTACCACCACCACGTCGAATCGGTCTGCCATTAGAGTTGCTCCAGACGCGCTTCTATCGAAAAGTGCCTCCTGCGTCCATTTTGCCGTTGGTTTCACGTGAAACGGCGAAAGGACCATCGGAATGAACTTATTTGTTTTGTCAAAATACTCTTAATAGTAGTACTAATAGTTAATATCTATCTTAGATAGAAGAACCAATTCCATTCTTCGAATGATTTCCCCCCACTCGATCTTCCGTTCACTGTGGTCCTCGATGGGCTCCGCGGCGAGGTCTCGCTCGGGTCTGCCGGTGCTTCACTTGCCGATACAGAAGTCGCGGAAGATCACGTCGAGCACGTCTTCGACGTCTACCCGGCCGAGAAGCTTGCCGAGCGAGCGCGCGGCAAGCCGCAACTGCTCCGCCACGATCTCCTCCCGGCCTTCGGCTGCGGCGTCGCTCGCCCCTCGCAACGCTGCCGCGGTCTCCTCGAGATGTGCGCGCTGGCGCGCCCGCGTCACCAGGGCCGGCTCCGGTGAAAAGAACTCCTCGCAGAACCGACCGATTGCGCCCAGGAGAAGGTCAATCCCTTGTCCGGTCGTGCTCGAGACGAAGTGGATGTCTTCGCGCTTCATTTCCTGCGTGAACGCCCGCTGTCCATCCGCGAGCAGATCAATCTTGTTTTCAATGCGCCACAGTTGCGTACCCGGAGCGAGCGGGGCCGGCTCGGTGCAGGCGTCCCCTGCCGCTGCGGCATCCACCACCCACAATACCAGGCTCGCGGCGGCGGCCTGCTCGGTTGCACGGCGCACCCCCTCTCGCTCGACCGGGTCGTCGGTTTCCCGGATGCCCGCGGTATCGAGCACTGTCACGGGATAGCCGCCGAGATCAAGATGCAGCTCAAGCACGTCGCGCGTCGTTCCTGGAAACGGCGACACGATGGCTGCTTCGCGGCGCGCCAGCCGGTTGAACAGCGTCGACTTTCCCGCATTGGGCGGCCCGGCAATTGCAACGCGCAGCCCCTCGCGCAGCCGCTCCCCGCTTCCCGCGCAGGCGCGCGCGATCTCGTGCGCCAACGGGCGAACGAGATCGAGCGCGCGCGCCATCGCCTCCTGTGGTACGTCGTCCTCGTCGGGAAAGTCGATGCCGGCCTCGACCAGGGCGAGCGCTTCGATCAGTCGGGTGCGCCAGGTCTGCGCGCGCTCGCCGAGCATTCCCTTGAGGTGCTGGAATGCCTGCCGGCGTTGCGCGTCGGTCTCGGCAGCGACGAGGTCCGCAAGTCCTTCGACTGCGGTCAAATCCATCCGGCCGTTCGCGAACGCGCGGCGCGTAAATTCCCCGGCCTCGGCCGGCCGCAGCCCGGCGATCCCTCCCAGCGCGCGAAGCGTCGCTGCGATCACCGCGCGGCCACCATGAACTTGCAGCTCGGCCACGTCCTCGCCGGTCTCGCTGCCCGGGGCCGGAAACCACAGCGCCAGGGCTTCGTCGATGATCTCACCGCCTGCCGGATTGCGCACGCGCGCCAGCGTCGCTCGCCGCGGACGGGGCAGGCGGCCGATCAGCTTCTGCAATGCGTGCGAGGCGCGCGGTCCGCTCATGCGGATGACCGCGATTGCCGCGGGCGGCCGGCCTGACGAAAGGGCAAAGATGGTATCGCGCTCGGGCGTCATTGCGGGCACACGGCTTGTAAGAGCATGATGCCTCAAATGCAGCAGGGACTGTTTCGATCATACGCCACGGAATCCGGAAAATGAGATCGAGATCGCTGGCCGGCGTGCTCGGCGTGCTTGCTCTGCTCATCCTGACAACAACAAGCGCGCCGGCCTATCCCGACCGCCCCGTGCGGATCCTGATTGCATTTCCCGCCGGCGGCACCATCGACACGCTCGGCCGCATCATCGCGCAGAAGCTCACCGAGATCTGGGGGCAGAATGTGGTCATCGAGAACCGGCCCGGCGGCGGCGGCAATATCGGCGCAGCGGCGGCGGCCAAATCTGCGCCCGACGGCTACACCATTCATTTCGGGGCGCAAAGCCTGGCGGTGAACGCGACGCTGCAGCCGAGCAAGGACTTCGATGCCGTTGCCGATTTCGATCCCATCATCCTGGTCGGAACCGCGCAGGACGTGCTGCTGGTGCCGCTTTCCTCGCCGTTTCATTCCGTCAAGGAGCTCATCGACTATGCGAGAAGGCATCCCGGCGAGCTCAACTACGGCTCGCTCGGAACCGGGACGAGCGGACACCTTGCCACGGTGATGTTCTGCGATCTGGCCGGCATCAGGCTCCAGCACGTCCCTTACACATCGGTCTCGCAGGCCACGACCGACATCATGTCCGGCAGGCTTGCCGTGTTCCTGCCGACGCTGGGCGGCCATATCGGCAATGTCACCGGCGGCCGTCTGCGCGCGCTGGCAGTGTCCGGGCCGCAGCGCGCCGTGCAGCTGCCCGATGTTCCGACCTTCAACGAGCTCGGCGTGAAATTCGTCGACGAGACCAGCTGGTACGCGCTGTTTGCGCCGAAGGGTACGCCGGCAGACATCATCGGCAAGGTCAATGCCGATGTCGAACGCATCCTGGCAATGCCGGACGTGAAGGAGAGGGGAGTGACGCTGGGATATCGTTACGTCGGCGGTCCGCCGCAACGGCTCGCTCAATTTCTCAAGGGCGAGATCGCCAAATGGACGGAAGTCGCAAAGAGCGCGTCGCTGAACTGATCAATATCCCGCTGCCAATGCTCCCCGCGTGCGGCCGTCAGCGGCGCCCGCAAGACCGGACGGCGTCACCTCGATGGAGTTGGCCGACCCGAACGGCGCGCGCTCGACGATGGTATGGCCGCGCTCGCGCAGCGCACGGATGAGATCGGGAGAAAATCCGCGCTCGACCGTGAGCACATCCGGCAGCCATTGGTGATGCAGTCGCCGCTCGCCGACCGCCTGCGCGATCGGGAACGAGCGGTCGATCACGTTGAGGATCACCTGCAGCACCGTGGTGATGATGCGGCTGCCGCCGGGCGAGCCGGTGACGAGGAACACCTTGTCGTCCTTGAGCACGATGGTAGGCGTCATGGAGGACAGCGGCCGCTTGCCCGGCCCCGGCGCATTGGCATCGCCGCCGGTGAGACCGTAGGCGTTGGGTGCGCCCGGCTTGGCGGCGAAATCATCGAGCTCGTTGTTGAGGAGAATGCCGGTTCCCTCCGCGACAAGACCGACCCCGTAGCTGAAATTGAGCGTGGTGGTGTTGGCGACCGCGTTGCCGAAACGGTCGGCGACCGAAAAATGCGTGGTGTTGTTTCCTTCGTGCGCGCGCGCCAGCGCCGGGCGAATCTCCGTGGCAGGCCGCGCGTGCTCGGGATCGATGCGGGCGCGCAGCTCATCGGCGTAGCTTTTCGACAGGAGTCGCGAAAGCGGCGCCTTGATGCTCTCGGGATCGCCGAGGAAAGCGGCGCGATCGGCATAGGCAAGCTTCATGGCCTCGACCGTGAGATGCAGGCGTCTTGCCTCGTCGGATGCGAGATCTGAATAACCTTCCAGAATGTTGAGCATCTCGATCAGGATCACGCCGCCCGATGAGGACGGCGGCATGGCAATGATGTCGTGACCGCGATAGCGGCCGAGCAAAGCCTCCCGCTCGATGGGGCGATAGGCCGCAAGATCCTGCGCCGTCATCACGCCGCCGGCCGCGCGCACGCCGGCGCTGATGCGCTCTGCGAGCTCGCCCTGGTAGAAGGCGCGCGGACCGTTGCGCGCGATTGCGCTCAGCGTCTCGGCGAGCTCGCTCTGCACCAGCGTATCGCCGCTGCCGAGCAGGCGCCCGTCGGAATGGAAGAAAACCTTGGCCGTGGACGGCCAGCGCGCGAGGCGAGCCTCTTCGTCCGGCAGCGAATCAGCGACATCCCCTTCGACCGGAATGCCCTCGCGAGCGAGCGCAATGGCCGGCGCGATCAGATCGGCCAGCGTGAATTTCTGCGAGCCGTATTTGGCGTGCGCCAGCGCCAGTCCTGCGACGGTGCCGGGCACGCCGATTGCCAGCGCCGAATCGCGCGACTTGGCCGGATCGGCGTTTCCGTTCGCGTCGAGAAAGGTCTCGCGCGTGATCGCCGCCGGCGCGGTCTCGCGATAATCGATGGTGGTGTCGAGATGCGGCTGCGCAAGATGGATGACCATGTAGCCACCGCCCCCGATATTGCCCGCGCGCGGATAGGTGACGGCCAAGGCAAAACCAGTCGCGACCGCGGCATCCACCGCATTGCCCCCCTCCCTGAGGATGGCAGCCCCGATGCGGGTCGCGCGCGCTTCCTGCGCCACCACCATGCCGTGGGGCGCCACCACCGCCGGCATGGCGGTGGAAACGGTGGGCGCCGTATCGAGCACAGCCGGAGCCTGCGCGGCTGCCGGCGCGGGCGATGCCATGCAGAGAAGGAGAGCGAGCGCTGGCTTCATTGGGAGCGCGACCGGGGTATTTG
>Ga0306918_10000772_pt1 | contig 15180 bp, 14 predicted proteins | sample tim00Cox0000000H_FD_203315 | JGI IMG/M metagenome (GOLD analysis project Ga0306918, IMG submission 203315) | Lab enrichment of tropical soil microbial communities from Luquillo Experimental Forest, Puerto Rico - timezero.00C.oxic.00.000.00H (v2)... | ecosystem: Environmental > Terrestrial >... | reverse complement strand
CCTCTACCCGGCAGTATGCAGGATAATTTGATTCCCGGCGTGGCCTGTAACCTCCGTCACAGTGAAAATCCGTGAATATCGCCAAACTGCCGGAGCTATTGAGCCGCCTCGGATGTGGGGAGTGCGCTGATCCAAATGACGATGCCAAAAATCCGCTGGCGCGTTTCCGCTCATTAGGGGGATGAACAATGGATGATCCCAGCGATAAAGCCCGGGGTATGGCCGCGCTGCAATTAGCACAATGGATGCTCTTGCATCTCGTTCGTAAGGGCGTGATCTCACAGGGAGAAACGAAACGTATACTTGAACGCGCGATCGAACTGAACATTAGGGGTGACCAAGATCACGTCCAAGTCGCAAAAATTTTTGAGCGAATGCTCTCTGCATTAGTGCAAGAGCCGGACCAAAGTCTGAGAAGGAGGTAGCAGACTGCTCACGAAGGACGAGGCGCGGCGGATCGCGGCGAACATCGCCAGTTCGCGCGTAGTGGCGGTTTTATTTCGTACGGCGTTGATTTGGCCGACCTCTACCGGCGTGCGGCGTCATATGTCGATCGTATTCTCAAGGGCGCCAAGCCCGGCGATCTGCCGGTCCAGCCACCGACGAAATTCGAGCTGATCGTCAATCTCAAGACCGCCAAGGCGCTCGGCCTCACCATCCCGGAGCCGTTCCTGCAGCGCGCCGATGAGGTGATCGAATAACAACGGGCACAAACGCGCCAGTTTTCCTTTTGGGCCGGCATGCTACTTGTTAGGAATGGCGTGCTCACTTCCCAGGCGGCTTTGCCGCGAACGTCGACCCGCGTAGGCACATGCGGCCGCGCGTGTCCTGCCAGAGCTTTTCAGTTTCGTGCAATTGCCCGATGGCGCGGGCAATGGTGACGAAATCGTATTTGGAGAATCTCTCCGCAATATCGGTGTAGTACAGCGGCACCTTGCCGATCGCGACCGCGATCTCATCGGCAAGCGCGGCGACCGCCGCCTCGTCGCCTGGTTCGCCCGCCGCATCCTTCTTGCCGTTAACGTAATCGTCGATCTTAGCCGTCTCAGCATAAGCGTAAGTGATGCGCTCATAGTATTCGCGCGGGATGTTTTCGGGAATAGTGGCATCGATGCCGACCTTGGCGCCCGTCGGCACGATGCCATAGCGCTGCGGCAGGCTCGGATCGAGTGGCTTCGCCCGTGCGTTTGAGACGATCATCACGTCGCGATCGCCCTGTACGCGGGTGGCGATCGCCCATTCCACCTCGGTGGGATCGTTGATGTCGATGTCGTCGTCGACCACGACGACATGCTTGAGGTCCATCACCGATAAGGCGGCAAGGAGCGCATTTTTGCCCTCGCCTGGCTGCTTTTTGATTGAGATCACAGCGTGCCAGAAAGCACAGCCACCGAGCGTGACGTTGATGTCTTTGACCTGCACGCCGGCAGTACGCAGCGCGGCGCGAATTGCCGCATAGCGCGTCGGTGCCGCGAGCCAGGTGTTCTCCCAGGGCATGTGTAGATTGTAGTAAATCGCGTCCTTGCGCATCGAGATCGCCTTGATGCGCACGAGCGGATTCCAGTGCAGCCCACCCATCAGCCGGGTGAATTCGCCGAACCGACCCTCAGGGAAGGTCCAACCGACTGGGAGAATTTCCGCTTCCAACACGATTTCAGCGTCAGCGATGTAAGGCAGATCAATGGTCGAGCACGGCGCGAGCTTAACCGGCTCGCCACGCAGACCGCCGGCGATCGCCATTTCATCAACGCCGAGCGGAGCACGATAGCCAGAACCGGTGATCTCGATAGGATGGGTGCCGATTGAGATCGAGATCGGTAGCGGCTCCCTGCGCTCCAACGCGCGCTGCGCGAACAGCCGCATATTGTTCGGCGTGACTATGTCGATGCCGGTCAGCGCCCTCTCCTTGACAATGAACCGGTAGATGCCGGAATTCCATCCAAACTCGGGATCGCACGCGATGACGACGCCGGCGGTGATCATCGGCCCGCCGTCATAAATCGAAGACATTGGGATCGGCAAATTGAACAGGTCAACGTCATCGCCAACGAGCGTCAGCTCGCGCGTCGGCGAGGTTTCGACATATTCGGGCGGAATCGGCCTGGCGATCGCTTGCGCGAGCTTGTCCTCGATCTCGCGATAGGTCTCGCAACCTAGCGACATCGCGGCGCGCTCGCGCGAGCGGATGAGACCGGAGATGACCGGCATGTCGTAGCCGATCACGTTGTGGAAAAAGAGAGCCGTCTTCGCCTGATCGACCAGGGTAGCGATATGGCGAATGTCGACCGGCTGATGCAAGTCGACCAATTCGCCGTTTTGCCGCAGTCGATCGAGGAATTGGCGGAAGTTTTCTTGCATTTCGATCTCATAGAATTTGCCTTTAGGCTAATCAGCGAAGGCGCTTGCGGCAACGTCTGCCTCTGCGGTTTACGGGAGAAGGCCGGCGTTAAACGCGGTTCGGCACCAACTTGTGCCCGAAGTCGACATGAAGCAAAGTTTGCTCTACCCGCGTAACCACTCGTGGACGCTCAGGAGTTCAGTACGGTATCGGGCTCAAGGGGCTTCTGTAAACGATTGATAACGCGCCTGGGAGGTACTGCAAGTTCACCGTGAAGCTCGCTCGACGCAAATTCCTACGTGTGACTGTGGTAGCGGTGGCGCTCCCGACCCTACGACGCATTGCGTCGGCGCTCGACTACCCAACGCGAGCAGTTCGTGTCATCGTTCCGTTCGCTCCTGGTGGACCGCTCGACGTGTTCGGCCGCCTGATGGCAGAGAAATTATCGGAACATTTCGGCCAACAGTTCTACATCGAAAATATCGGCGGTGCCGGCGGTAATATCGGTACCGGGCGCGCGGTAAAAGCCGCCGCAGACGGATATACCCTTCTGCTCACGGCAAATAACCACATCATCAATCCGTTACTGTACGAATCAGTGCCCTATGATGCTTTCAAGGATTTTGAATCGGTAACGCTCGCGGTCAGTTTCCCGACTGCGCTCTCAGTCAATCCGTTGGTGCCGGCACAAACTGTCACGGAGCTTGTTGCTCTGGTACGCGCAACTCCCGGCAAATACAGCTTCGCTTCATCGGGAGTCGGCACACCATCGCACCTTTTAGGCGAGCGATTTCGGCAAAGGCTTAACCTCGATCTCGTGCACGTCCCCTACAACGGCAGCGGTCCAGCGACCGCGGCGGTGATAGCCGGTGACACGCCGGTTTGTTTTGCAGCTTTAACCGCAGCAGCACCGCTGGCGCAGGCCGGTCGCGTGCGTGTCCTCGCGACAATGAGCAATACTAGATCGCGTGCATTACCGGAGGTGCCCACCATCACCGAAGCCGGTTATGCAGGTTTAGACGGCGAGGGTTGGGATGGAATATTCGTGCCCGCGGGTACACCACAGCAAATCGTTAAGCTGCTGGGGGACGAAATCCGAAACATTGTCACGCTGCCGGACGTTCAGGCGCGGATCGAAGCACTCGGCTTCTTGGCCGTCGGCGCGCCTTCCGAGGTGTTTGCGAAAGAGCTAGCAAACGAAAGCGCGACTTGGCGTGAAGTGATCCGGGCAGCCGGGCTCAAAATGCAGTAGCCGAACCTTCCTCTTCAGGTGCATTTCGCTGAATTTTGAATCTGCACAGGGTTTTTGTTAATGGCCAAATTGATGAGAGCACTGGTCCTCAAGACCCATGGCGATCTCGGCAATCTCGAGCTTGTAAGGGACTATCCGATCCCTCAGGCCATGGCGGACCACGTTGTAATCCGAGTGCGAGCCTCCTCGTTCAACTACCATGACTTGTTCACCGTGAAGGGAATGCCCGGCATCCGCGTGCCGCTGCCGGTGATCATCGGCCTCGACATGGCTGGAGAAATCGCGGAATTGGGTGTTGGTGTCAGTACATGGAAAATCGGCGATCGGGTTCTAGCTAATCCGGTTAATAAGAAAAAGGGTCTGATCGGCGAGATGCTGGATGGCGGCATGGCCGAATATTGCTTAGTTTCTGCTGATCAACTGATCGCCATCCCCGATAAGGTTACGTTTGCTGAAGCAGCATCACTTCCGGTCGCCTATGGCACCGCCCATCGCATGCTCGTCACCCACAATACCGTCAAAAAGGGCGACACGGTTTTGGTATTAGGTGCCAGCGGCGGCGTCGGCACCGCCTGTGTCATTCTTGGCAAACTGTTGGACGCCGAAGTAATTGCTTGCGCCTCCAGCGATGAAAAGCTGCTTCGCTTGAAGGAACTTGGTGCTGCCGAGGTGGTCAACTACAGCAAAGTCGATTGGTCCAAGTGGGCAGTCGAGAAGTATGGCAAGCCGCAACGCCGTTCCTATGACGGCGGCGTCGATGTTGTCATCAACTTCACTGGCGGGGATACCTGGCTGCCTTCCCTGCGTTGTATCAAGCGCGGTGGCAAGTTGCTGGTTTGCGGTGCTACGGCTGGTCACGATCCAAAGGAAGACCTTCGCTATGTTTGGAGCTTTGAGATCAATATCCAAGGATCAAATAGTTTCTATGACGAGGATTTGTGTGCCCTGATGAATTTGATTCAGGAAGGCAAGATGAAACCCGCAATCGATAAGGTAGTGCCTTTGGATCAAGCCATTAGGGGGCTGCGGTTACTCCGCGATCGAGAGATTATCGGTAAGGTGGTCGTAGAGCCTTGAATGCGGAGCGCGGATAATGAGCGAGGAGATGACCGTTGAACGCGTGCAGACAATGATCACGCGCGCGCCTTACCACCAGTGGCTTGGGCTAAAGGTAAATGCCGTATGTGACGACGGGATCGAGCTAACCGCAAGATGGCGGGAGGAGTGGGTGGTCAATCCGGAGCGGCGGTACACCCACGGAGGTATCCTCGCCGCCTTGATCGATTTGGCCGCGGACTGGGCGATGATCAAGAAGCTAGGGCGACCAGTGCCGACCATCGATCTGCGCGTCGATTTTCATAGTCCAGCAATGCCGGGCGATCTCACCTGTCGCGGCAAGATCGTGAAGATGGGAAGCCAGTTTTCGTCATCGGAATCGTTTGTTTTGGATACTTCAGGCAAGCTGCTCGCGAGCGGCCGTGGCACCTATCTGAGTGCTCCGCCGAAGATTTGAATGGTCTAAATGCCGTCCTTTCAGAATCTTGGGCAGCTGATTTCCCGCGATCGCGATTTGTCAAAGATCGCGATCATCGACCTGGGCACGCAGGATCAGGCGCGGGAAATCAGCTATGCTGCTCTTGATGCCATGGCAAATAGCGTCGCTCGCGCACTTGCGCAGCGAGGAATTGAACGCGGTGACCGTGTTGCGATCGTGTCTGCCAATTGCGTGGAGTATCTTGCTGCGTGCTTCGGCATAATGCGCGCCGGTCTGGTGGCAGTTCCAGTTAATTATCGTTTTCCGCCGAAGATAATTGATTTCGTGCTTCGTGATGCCAACGCCAAATTCGTGTTCTGTGATCAAGAGCGCCGTGCGCACTGCTCAGCAGGTATATCGACTTTCTGTTTCGACGAAGCAGCTGGCACCGAATTTGACCAATTCATAAACCCGGGAACGTTTACCGGGATAGTTCCGCTGCCGAACGAGCCGGCAATGTTTCTGTATACCTCTGGCTCCACAGGCGTTCCCAAAGGGGTCGTGCTATCGCATCAGAGCCATATCTGGGTGGTGGAGACGCGCCTGGCTGACCGTGACCTGTCACGCCAGCGCTATTTGATTGCGGCACCCCTCTATCACATGAATGCGCTGGCACTCGCGCAGCTCGCCATTGCCGGCTATAGCACGATTGTCCTGCTGCCCTCATTCATTGCGCGGCGCTATATCAAGGCGATCGGTCGATACCGCTGCACCTGGCTGACGGCGGTACCGCCAATGATCGCGATGATGTTGCGCGAGGTCGAGCTGTTAGCTGCGACTGATCTGTCCAGCGTCGAATTTGTTCGTATGGGTTCGGCACCTGTCAGCCAAAACTTGATGTCATCGCTAAGGCGAGCACTGCCGCAGGCTGCCATCACAAATGCGTACGGTACGACGGAAGGGGGCCCCATCGCATTCGGACCCCATCCAGACGGCCTGCCAATACCCGATATGTCCGTCGGCTTTCCCCATCCAAAAGTCCAGGTCCGGCTAGCTGCTGGAGATGAACGGAATGCCGAACAAGGCGTGCTGGAGATGAAGTGCCCGGCCGTAATGCTCGGATACCACAATCGCCCAGATCTTCCGACGCCGATCACGTCCGACGGATTCTACGTCACAGGGGACATCTTCCGCCGTGACGAGAACGGCTTTCACTATTTCGTTGGCCGCTCGGATGAAATGTTCAACTGCGGAGGTGAGAACATTTACCCAGGGGACGTCGAGCGCATGCTGGAACGACACGCCGACGTCAGCCAAGCCGCTGTTGTACCGATCGATGACGAGGTGAAGGGGCAAAAACCAGTAGCCTTCATCATTCCGAAAGCTGGCCGGCATCCGTCCGAAGACGACATCAAGCAATTCGCGCTCACAAACGGACCTGCGTACCAACATCCACGTTTCGTATGGATTGTTCACAAGCTACCATTGGCATCCACTAACAAAATCGATCGAAGTGCTCTACGCAGACTCGCTCAACAATGGGTACGGACTACGAAATGATCGGCCGGCCATATGGATAGGTCCGGCACTCATCGGTCGCGTAGAGATGAAAGTCAAATGACAAGACTAAGCGGTGCTGGATTTCTAAATGAGACCGGTCGGTGTGAATAAAAACAGAGCAGTTCACGTCACGGACTGTCGCTCGGCCAATAAGAGGGAGCGCAAATGAAACTGGCCGCGTTCGATTATGCATCGCCAGCAACGATCGAAGAGGCGGTCGCTTTGCTCGCGTCGCGCTCCGGCAACGCGAAGATCATCTCAGGCGGGCAAAGCCTTGTGCCGATGCTCGCGTTTCGGCTCGCTGCGCCAGAGCTGCTGGTCGATTTGAAGCAACTGCAGGGACTGAATCGCATCGACATTGCCGAAGATGGGGTGCGACTCGGGGCGAAGGTTCGCTGGTGCGAGATCGAGCGTAATGAAAGGTTGAAAGGGGCGCATCCACTGCTGGTCGAAGCGATCCGGCATGTTGCGCATTACCAAATTCGCAACCGCGGCACGGTCGGTGGTTCGCTCGCCCACGCCGACCCGGCGGCCGAGATGCCCGGCATCGCGATCACCAGCGAAGCTGAGCTGATGATCGTCGGATCGAAAGGAAAGCGTATCGACAAAGCGTCCGATTTTTTTAAGGGCTCACTCTCGACATCCCTCGCGCCGGACGAAATTCTGACCGAAATCAAGCTGCCGCCGTGGCTGGTCGGCCGTCGTTGGGCTTTCCTGGAATTCGCCCTGCGGCGCGGCGATTTTGCGATAGCCGGCGTCGCGCTGTATTACGACATGGTCGGTGGCAACATCGCTGACATTCATATCGGCGCGATCGGGGTGGGCGACAGGCCATTGCGCCTACATGCAGTGGAAGCCGTGCTCAATGGGCGAAAGCTCGATGACGTGGCGATCGAAGATGCCGCCAAGGCGGCGCGTGAAAGCATAGATCCTCCGTCGGACATTCACGCTCCCGCAGAATACCGGCGCGCGCTGCTTACCACATTATTGGCACGCGCCCTGCGCCAGTCGGCCGTCTGAACGTTTCGGAGACATGTCGGTGAAAGTAAACTTCGAGCTCAACGGCAAACGAGTCGAGACGGATGTCGAGCCGCGGATGACGCTCGCCGACTGCATTCGAGATCACCTAAGGCAGACCGGTACGCACTTGGCTTGCGAACATGGCGTATGTGGCGCCTGCACCGTTCTGGTCAACGGGGAGGCAGTGCGTTCCTGCCTTATACTGGCCGTTCAGGCCCAAGATGAGCGTGTGCTGACGGTGGAAGGCTTATCGCGAGAGGAGGCACTGACGCCCTTGCAGTCCGCTTTCCGCAAGCATCATGCGCTGCAATGCGGGTTTTGCACGCCGGGGTTCATCACCACGGCACATGCTTTGCTCACGGAAGAACCCGAAGCCGACGAAGACCGCATTCGCGAGGTTCTGTCCGGCAATCTGTGCCGATGTACGGGCTATCTGCCGATCATCGAGGCCGTGCTCGAGGCGCGCAGTGCCTACACCCATAAGGACGATAAATGAATGAGGATTCCTAACTCTTACATCGGCCGACCGATAGAGCGAACGGAAGATCTTCGCTTCCTACGGGGCAGAGGAACCTATGTCGCCGACGTCAACCGGCCGCGGCAACTCACTGCGGCGATACTGCGTTCTTCGCTCGCGCATGGGCGCTTGCGCGGGATCAATGCGAGCCGTGCATTGGCGATGCCCGGCGTCCACCGCGTTCTGACCGCGAACGATTTCGACAACGAGATTCCACGCATTGCGCTGCGCCTACAGCCGCTCCCGCAGCTCGCACCCTTTCACCAGCCAATGATCGCCGACAAGAAGGTGCGTTACGTTGGCGAGCCTGTTGCGCTCGTGGTCGCCGAAACGGCGGCAATTGCGGAGGACGCGCTTGATTTCATTGAGGTCGATATTGAGCCGCTTCCCGTGGTGGTAGCTCGCGAACAAGCGGAAGCTGCGCTTCTGTTCGAAGAGCACGGCACAAATTGCGCGATCAGCTGGAAGGCATTTCGCGGCGACGCCGACGCGGCGTTCAAGGAGGCGGACTACGTGCGGCGTGGGCATTTCAAGGTGCAGCGGCATGCAGCGATGTTCATGGAACCGCGGGGCTTTGTCGCCGATTGGGATGGCCAAACGCTCACCGTCTGGGGTGCCGCAAAGACAGCCTGGTACAATCGGCGGCTCCTCGCGGCGTCGCTCCGACTGCCGATTGAAGCCGTCGATCTGATCGAGGTCGATGTCGGTGGCGGCTTTGGCTCACGCGGGGAGTTCTATCCGGAAGATTACCTTATTCCGGCGGCCGCCAAGCTGGTTGGACGACCGGTGAAATGGAATGAAGATCGGCGCGAGCACATGATGGCCGCCAATCACGCCCGGGAGGTTGAATGCGAGGTCGAAATTGCGGCGAGGCGCGACGGCAGAGTTCTCGGCTTGAGAGGGCAGATCTGGTCGGATATTGGCGCGTATGTGCGAACAAACGGCGGCGTTGGACCGCGTAATGTCGCGCAGTACATGTCGGGTCCCTACGCTATCGAGAATATCGACCTCAAAAGTTCGATGCTACTCACCAATAAGACGCCGACCGGGACCTACCGCGGTCCCGGGCGCTTTGAGACGGATTTCATCCGTGAACGCATGCTCGATCTATTGGCGAAGGACCTCAACATTGATCGGCTCGAATTGCGCCGGCGGAATTTCGTTGCCGATAGTCAGATGCCGTATCCGCTGGCGTCGATCACCCCCTACGACAGTTCAACCGAGCTTGACAGTGGCGACTACCACGCAGTGTTCGATCGGTGCCTGGCCGAATTCGATTGGAAAACAAAAGAACAATTCAGCGGCAGGCTGATCGACGGCTATTATCATGGGCTCGCGGTGGGGAGCTTCATCGAGGGCGGCGCCGCCGGACCGAAGGAAGAAGCGCGCCTGGTTCTGGAGACTGACGGCACTCTCTCGGTCTACCTCGGCTCGTCCTCAGTCGGCCAGGGACTGGAAACAATCATGGCCCAGATCGCGGCGGACGCGACGGAGATGCCGTACGAGAAGATTCGCGTACGGCATGGCTCAACCAGTCACGTGAAGGAGGGGTACGGTGCCTACCATTCGCGGTCCACGGTGATGGGCGGTTCGGCCATCCTGCGGGCGGCAGAACAGCTGAAAGAAAGGATTAGGGCGTTAGGCGCCAAGAGGCTTGGCTGCTTGGCGGAACAGGTGATGCTCGACGGCGAGCGCGCAAGATACGGCAACCGAACGCTCCGGTTCGCCGACCTGAGTGCCTTTCCGATCGAGGTTGAGGCGGAGTTCCTCAATAACAAACAGACTTGGGCCTATGGCACGCACGCCGTGCACGTTGCCGTCGATGCGGGGACCGGTCGCGTCAAGGTGCTCGATTATATGGCCGTGGAGGATGTCGGCCGGACCATCAATCCAGCGACGCTGCACGGACAGACTATCGGTTCAATCGTGCAGGGGCTCGGCGGAGCATTCCTGGAGCATCTCGTTTACGACGCAAATGGACAGCTGCTGACCGGCTCATTTGCCGATTATTTGATGCCCACGGCCTCGGATTTCCCGAAGATACGTTCGTCGATCGTCGAACTGAAGCGATGCCCCAACAACCCGCTCGGCGCGAAAGGAGGCGGCGAGGGCGGCATTATCCCGGTCGGTGGGATTATGGCCAATGCGATCGCGGACGCGCTCAAGCATCTCGATGTACAACCGATGGAGCTCCCCCTCTCTCCACCCCGCATTTGGGCGCTGGTCGAGGCGGCTAAATCGCAGGTTACCACGCGCCTGGAGGGCGAGAATGGGAAGTAGGAGCAGCAAGCCCGCGCGCAGGGAGAGAATATCTTGTCGGATGTGCCGACACTGCCGCCGTAAGTCTTAGGAGGATGGGATGACAACGGCAGTCGATAGCGTTGAGTTGACGCGGGTCGGTCCAGGCACTGTCATGGGTCAGTTGATGCGGGAATACTGGATTCCTGCGCTGATGTGCTCGGAAGTTGAGCGCAGCGGTGCCCCGCTCCGGTTGATGTTGCTCGGCGAGAAGTTGATCGCATTTCGCGACAGCACGGGGCGGGTGGGAGTAATGGATCATCGCTGCCCACATCGCTGCGCGTCACTGTTCCTCGGTCGCAATGAGGAGGGTGGGATCCGCTGCATTTATCACGGCTGGAAATTCGATGTTTCGGGCAAGTGCCTTGATATGCCGAATGTGCAGCTGCATCAGGACTTCAAACACAAGGTCAGGGCCAAGGCCTACCCAGTGGTCGAGCGCGCCGGCACGGTGTGGGTTTATATGGGATCGCGTGCTAAACCGCCGCCGTTGCCGGCGTTCGAGATTCTGGATGTCCCCGATGACGAAGTCGGCGTGCTCCTCATCCAGCGGCACTGTAATTATCTGCAGGCGCTGGAGGGCGACATCGACACCTCACATTTCGGCTTTCTGCATGCCGGCCATGTCGATCCTGATGACCTCGCGGAGGAAGAGCCGATCCAGCACACGGTCGCGATCCGCGCCCCGGAATATCACATCGCCGATACGGCTTGGGGCACGACCTACGCTGGCTATCGCACCGCCGGTCCGGGCCGCACCTCCTGGCGGTTCGGCAACTTCATGTTTCCGTTCTGGACTCAAGTGCCGAACGGTGAAATCGGGCAGCACGTGCAGGTCCGCGGGTGGGTGCCGCTCGACGACGAGCACACCATGTACTGTGTGCTGTGGTGGAAGCGCGGCGTATCTGCAATGACGCAGCAGGCACCGGCATTCAAGGACGGCGCGCTAATCGGCGGTATGGGACGCCGCAACGATTTTCTACCCAATACCACCGACTGGCTTGGCCGTTGGCGGCTTGCAGCGAATGCGAGCAACGACTGGGGAATGAACCGGGCCGCGCAACATGACAACGTGATTTACAGCGGAATCGATGGCGTCCATTTGCAGGACCAAGCCGTCACAGAGAGCATGGGTACGATTTTGGATCATTCATTGGAACATCTCGCTCCGTCGGATCAGATGATCACGCGGACGCGCCGCCGCCTGCTGCTGGCGGCCCGCGCATTACGCGACAAAAGCGTGCCCCCACCCGGCGTCGAAGATGTTGAAATATTCCGCGACGCGCGCGGCGGCTACTTCGTGAGCGACGACAAACGCGGATGGCGGGACGCATATACGGAGCAGTTGGCTGTGGCTTCGCGTCCTCGTCGGCGTGATCAGCCCGTTGAAATTTAATGCCAGAAAACCATGATGGCTCTATCGTTCTCCAATTTCGGTTCTCCCGCAGCGGCCCTCGCGGCGGCGAGGTGCCTCGCAAGGTTGATTTTGACTATTTCAGCGGTTTCGTCAGCGGCTGCCGAGGACGTCGCGACATATCCGAGCGCGACCATCCGCATCATCGTGCCATACCCCGCAGGTGGAACCGCCGACGCGCTCCCCAGGATCATTGGCGACCGGCTGCAGGCGCGCTGGAATCAATCTGTCATCATTGTTAATCGACCGGGCGCGGGCGGTAATATAGGCGCTGAAACGGTTGCCGTGGCCGAGCCGAATGGTTACACACTGCTCGCGAGTCCGCCCGGACCGCTTGTCATCAACGAAGCACTTTACAAGGAACTCACTTTTCGCCCTTCCGGGTTTGAGCCAGCAATCGTCATGGGTTCAGTACCCAATGTGATGGATGTGCGGCCCGGCTTCCCTGCGAAATCTGCTCACGATGTTCTCAATTACATACTGGGAAACCCCGGAAAGGTGACATTTGCCTCCCAGGGCGTCGGCACTACATCACACCTTGCTGGCATTCTTTTTGAAAAGCTGTCAAATTCTTCGATGGTGCATGTTCCCTACGGCGGATCTGCGCCGGCACTGCAAGACATTATGGGCGATCGCGTTGATCTCCTCTTTGACAATCTCGCTTCCTCCTTGCCTCTACACCGAGCGCAGAAACTGCGAATCCTGGCGGTTGGAAGTTTGCAGCGGATTGCCGCTTTGCCGGATGTACCGACCGTCGCCGAAATCGGCGTGCTCGGTTTCGAATCCGGGACATGGTTTGCGATCGCGGCGCCGCCAAAGACTCCCAATCAACTTCTCGATCGTCTCAATAAGGCGATCAACGAAATCCTCTCGGAGCCAACCGTCAAATCCAAGTTCGCAGACCTGGGTGTCCAGCCGTTTGGGGGCACGCTCGCAGAGACCAATACCTTCATTGCCCGTGAACGCCAGCGTTGGGGTGAGCTCATCCGTGCAGCGGGTATTCAGGCGAACTAAAGCCCCTTCTGATCGGATCATTGGTAAGGACCGAGTGATTACCTTCCACCCAATCTAATCCGACCGAAAAGTTGACCTGGCTCGGCTTTGTGTATCGGAGCAAAGCGTGATGGTCGACTTCCGGTATCGCGTCAGTAACAGACATGTGTCCGCCCGATTTCCGCTTTTACCCCCAAAGCAGACATCTGTCAGCGCGATCAGCACGTCCGCTTTGTGTCATAAGTGACGTTGGAACCCATGTCCGCTTTTGCCCCAAAAGCGGTATTTCCTGCAACGATACCGGTCACGGGCTCTCGGCCGACCGCAATCTGAGTGTCAAATCGCAACCTCGCGACCGATTTCCACTACTTGGGCGTGGGGCAATTTTAGGACATCTGTGATGCGAACAGAATTGCGAGCCATCGCTGCAAAGATGGCTTCCTGCCAACGCGGGATCCCTCCGCGACCCTCGCGCGGTATGATCGTCTCGTGACCGATGTAGAAAGTGACATCGTCGCGATTGATTTCGACAGCCTTTGTCCTGCAACCATCGAGTATGGCTGAGACGTTTGGCCGCTCCATAAATCCATAACGCGCTTCGACGCGCCAGAATTTGTCGGCAACGCGCGCAACTTGAATCCGTTCGCGCGGTTTTATGCGCGGAGACGATGTGACGATGAGCTTGAGTATGAGGACGTACTGGTGCAGGGAGCGGTTTTTCCGAACGTGCCAAACCAAGACGGGTGGCGTTTCGCTATCGGCGCGGGTTAAGAAAACGGCAGTACCCGAAACGCGCGCAACGTCGCGAGAGCCAAGCGTTTCAACGAACTTTTTCAATGGCACTTGATCTTCCAAGACCCGCGCGCGGACCGCGCTCGTGCCCCGGTGCCAGATCCACATGACACCGTAGACGGCCACAGCCAACAACAACGGCACATAGCCGCCCTCCAATACCTTTGTGACATTGGCTGTGAAAAACGCAAAATCCACAACGAGAAACACCAGGGCGACCGCGCCCGCTTTGACAGGGGACCATCCCCAAATTTCACGCATGGCGATGAAGAGCAACACACTCGTCAAAAGCATCGTCAGCGAAACAGCGATCCCGTAGGCAGCTGCGAGGTTGTCGGACCTACGGAAAATTATCGTCAAGCCAAGTGTAGCAATCATCAGCAGCCAGTTGACGGCGCCGACGTAAATTTGGCCATACCCCTCTTCAGATGTTTGGATGACACGCAGACGCGGCATCCATCCAAGCGCAATTGCTTGCCGCGTCATTGAAAAGGCACCCGTAATGATCGATTGGCTCGCTATGATGGTGGCGATGGTCGCCAACACGACCAGAGGTGTTAGAAGCACGGACGGGCAAAGGTGGTAGAAGATGTTGCCCTGTGTCGGCGCGCCTTCAAGGACAATGGCCGCTTGACCTGCGTAGTTCAGAATGAGGCTAGGAAAGACAACGAAATTCCACGCCCGTCGAATGGGTACCTTCCCAAAATGGCCTATGTCGGCATAGAGCGCCTCAGCCCCTGTCACGCAAAGAAACACTCCGCCAAGGACTAAGAAGCCCTTTGCGCCACCGTTTGCTAGATACTTGATACCATAAAACGGATTTATCGCGGCCACTACGCCAAGATGTTGCGTTATTCCGTACACCCCGAGCACCGCCATGACTGCGAACCACGCAAGCATTATGGGACCGAACGCTCGCCCGATTTTCCCGGTGCCGAGAGGTTGGACGGCAAAAAGCGCAAACAGGACGACCACTGAGGCAGGCAATACATACGTCTGAAGGCTTGGGGCAATCTGCTCCATCCCCTCAAGCGCTGACAGGACAGATATTGCCGGAGTGATAGTGCCGTCGCCATAAATCAGAGCTGCACCGAATAATCCGGCTGCGACAATTGCTGGTCGGTGCTGCTTCTTCACTCCAAGAAGCGCCAAGAGTGCAATGATGCCGCCTTCGCCATCATTGTCGATACGCATCGCGAAGTTGACATACTTGATGGTGGTGACAACGAACAAGGTCCATAGGATCAGGGACAACGTGCCTAGCGTTGTTGCTGCGTCAGGATTTGGGCCCGTGAGATTTAGGACCGTTTTCAAAGTGTAGAGAGGGCTTGTACCGATGTCGCCGAAAACGACACCAAGCGCGGCCAAGCTTAAGCCTGCCGCACCGATTGCCGAGGCCGGTTTACGGTTCTCTGCGGAAATCTTGGTCACTCGTAGTTCTATGGATCATAGTATCCAGCCCCAACGTCTGTCCTTGACCTTGGTTCGAAGTACGACCAAAGAACGCGCGGCGTTACAGACT
>Ga0306918_10000768_pt1 | contig 15231 bp, 15 predicted proteins | sample tim00Cox0000000H_FD_203315 | JGI IMG/M metagenome (GOLD analysis project Ga0306918, IMG submission 203315) | Lab enrichment of tropical soil microbial communities from Luquillo Experimental Forest, Puerto Rico - timezero.00C.oxic.00.000.00H (v2)... | ecosystem: Environmental > Terrestrial >... | reverse complement strand
GATTGTCGGCTCAAAGGAGGCCGGCGTGACCTGGGTGATGTCGTTCTTCAGCTCATCCAATCGGTAGCCGACTGCCAGTTTGGCCGCGATCTTCGCAATGGGAAATCCGGTGGCCTTTGACGCCAGGGCCGACGACCGGGAGACTCGGGGGTTCATCTCGATAATAAGCATCCGTCCGGTCTCCGGATGAATTGCGAACTGGACATTGGAACCGCCCGTGTTGACACCGATCTCACGCAGACAAGCAATGGAGGCGTTGCGCAGCCGCTGATACTCCTTGTCGGTCAAGGTCAGCGCCGGCGCGACCGTGATCGAGTCGCCAGTGTGGATGCCCATTGGGTCGACGTTCTCGATGGAGCAGACGATGATGCAATTGTCAGCGTGGTCGCGAACCACCTCCATTTCGTACTCTTTCCAACCGAGCAGCGACTCCTCGACGAGCACCTGGCCGACCGGTGAGAGCGTGAGGCCGCGCTCGACCGTCTCGATCAGCTCGGTGCGCGTGGTTGCGATGCCGCCGCCTTCGCCGCCAAGGGTGAAGGAGGGGCGAATGATCGCCGGCAGGCCGACTCGCTCGAGCGCGGCAAGAGCCTCATCGACGGAGCGGACGAGTTGGCTGCACGGGCACTCGATCCCGATGCGTTCCATGGCTTGGCGGAAGCGTTCTCGAGACCCCGCCTTGTCGATGACATCCGCGTTGGCGCCGATCATTTCGATGCCATGGCGCTCGAGTACGCCGGTGCGCGCGAGTTCCATGGCCAGGTTAAGCGCCGTTTGGCCGCCCAGTGTTGGCAATACCGCGTCGGGCCGCTCCTTTTCGATGATGCGCTCGACCACCTCCGGTATGAGAGGCTCGACGTAGGTGGCGTCGGCCAGCTCGGGATCGGTCATGATCGTGGCGGGGTTGGAGTTCACGAGGATCACTCGGTACCCCTCAGCCTTTAGTGCCTTGCAGGCCTGCGCGCCCGAGTAATCGAACTCACAAGCGTGTCCGATCACGATGGGCCCGGCGCCAAGAACAAGAATGGAGCGTATGTCGGATCGCTTGGGCATGGCGACGTTTCCTATCGACTCATTAGGTTCGCGAACTGCTCGAACAGAGGATGACTGTCTTGTGGTCCTGGGCTTGCTTCAGGGTGGAACTGCACGGAGAAGACCGGCCGATCCTGCATGCGCAAACCTTCGAGAGACCCGTCAAATAATGAGGTGTGGGTCTCCTCCAGACACGGCGGCAGCGACTCGCGCAGCACGACGAAGCCGTGGTTATGAGAGGTGATCTCGACGTGGCCGGATGCGAGGTCCTGAACCGGATGGTTGCCGCCGCGGTGACCCAGATGCATCTTGATCGTGCGAGCGCCGAGTGCGAGGGCGAGAAGCTGATGCCCAAGACAAATGCCAAAAATCGGCAGCCCCGAGGCGAGTAGTTCACGGATCACGGGGACTGCGAAGACGCCGGTGGCTGACGGATCGCCAGGACCATTGGCAAGAAATATCCCATTGGGCCGCAATGCGAGGATCGACGCGGCCGAGGTGCGTGCCGGGACGACGGTGACGCGGCAGCTGAGGCCGGCTAGGCAGCGCAGGATGTTGCGCTTGGCACCGTAGTCTACGCAGACGACGTGGCGGCGTGCGAATTGGGCCCAGCTGTAGCCGCCGTCAATGGACCACGGGGTCTCGATCCAATCGTAGGGCTCGGCGCACGACACCTCACCCGTCAGGTCCATGCCTTCGAGGCCGGGCCACTGAGCGGCGGCCCCCTGCAGATGCGTGACATCGTATCGGCCGTCCGGGGCGAAGGCGAGGCATCCCTTGGGAGCCCCTCGGTCGCGAATGCGGTTGACCAGGCGGCGCGTGTCGACTCCTGCGATTCCGATGAGACTGCGGTCCTTCAGCCATCGGCCCAAAGAGCTCTGGGCCCGCCAGTTGGCGGGCGGAGTAATATCCTCGCGCACCACGAGGCCGCGGCACGTGCTAGGACGAGACTCGATGTCCTCGTCATTGGTCCCAACGTTCCCGATGTGCGGGAACGTGAAAGTGATGATCTGACCGGCGTAGGAAGGATCGGTGAGGATCTCCTGGTATCCGGTCATCGAGGTGTTGAAGCACACCTCACCCAGGGTTTGGCCGAACGCGCCGAGGCCTCTTCCCTGAAAGACGGTGCCGTCCTCCAGGACCAGCTCGGCGTTTCCAGGCACGATTGACATTGCTTCCCGATCGAGCTTCATGATGGATAGTCCTCGTGCGTAAGGCCAAAGTGGTTTTATTGAGGCCGCGCTCTCAGCGGCCGGTCAGCCTGTGACGCATCACGAGGGCCAGCTTGTGCCACGCAGGGATTCGTACGGGCTCGTCAAGCCGACGCCAGCCACGCGCGACCAGCTCTTGGAGGAGAGTGTGATTGACAGCGAGCATCACGGCTGCCGTGCGCATCGTCCAGCGAGAGCAGGCGGCAATCGCTGTGGCGGCAGCCGCATAATGCCGTTCGGCGATCAATGCCAGATCGCGACAGACATTCGGAAGCGCCGGCTGTCCAAGCACCCAGCTGGGCATCGTGGCGAATATGCCGTGCGCGTGCAGCAACTCGCGCGGCAGGTACAGTCGGTGCAGGCGGGCATCTTCCGCGAGATCGCGAAGTATATAGGTGAGCTGCAGCGCCCGGCCGAGTTCTGCTGCGACCCGCTGGCCCGCTGGCGACGTCTCGCCCAAAATCCGCACCGAGATCCGGCCAATCGCGACGGCCACGCGCTCGCAATAGCGGTCGAGCTGCGCGAAGCTCGGCGCCCGAATATCATTCCGCGCCTCCATGCCATCGATGATGGCGAGGAAATCCTCACACCGCAGACCGTAGAGATGTACGGCCTCGCTCAGCCTACGTGTCACATCGTGCTGCGGCCGTCCGGCAAAGAGAAGCCCGATCTCACTGCGCCAGTTGCCTAACAGAATCTGCTTTAACGAGCGCGATGCTTGGCTATCCGCAATGTCGTCAACTTCACCGCAAAATGCGTTAATCACGTGCATCGCCTTACGACGTTGAACCGGCATGAGCATCATTGCCCAGAAGAAAAAACTCGCGGCGGCGCGCCGCTGCAATGCAATCGCATTCTCCTTTTGGTCAAACGGTTCGCTGGCCCCGTTCAGCTTCGGGTGCTCTGCGATCGGCGCGTAAAGGTGTTCGACGGTGCTCATTGTGTGTGTGGCGGAGCGGCCGCGTCGCAGCCCTCCCTCGGGCCAAGTCTCGTCTGCAGTGGGCATTGTTAGCGCATTCACGGGTGCGTTTACGCGGCTGAAATGATGGGGCGATTGACTGCTCATTTCCATCCCAAAATTTGTTCGATCCTTGCTCAAACGCTTCTCCCGCATGGTCGCCTCCGTCGTGGTTGATGGAAGCAATGTTGTTGGCGCTGCCATAAGAGCAAATACTCGTTTACTATCTACTCTCTTGGTATTCCCTATGGGGGTTAAACCGTGCTGCTCCGTCATCTCTGTCAGCTGGTCGCGCCCTTTCCTGCAATTGGCGCACCTGCTTCGGCGAGGCCGCCGGGAAGACACGCAGGGCCTCCGCGTTAGGTGTGAATCTCCCGTGCTCGACGCGTTCGCCGCGGTTACGCCAACCGATCGCGATCGCGGCGGCGACCAGCAACAGCGCAGATACGACTAGCGCGGCAGAAACACCGAATAGGAAATCATTCGCTTGTGCGATCAGCGATCCGAACAATGCGACGCCCAGCACGCTGCCAGTTTGGCGAGCAGAATTGAACACGCTCGCCGCGACGCCCGAGCGTGATTTCTCAACGCTGCCGAGAAGCGCAGATGCCAGCGGCGGCACAGGGACAGCAATGCCAACGCCTATTGCGACCAATTGTCCACACAATGCCCAATAACTGGTGCCCGGTTCGATACCCAATAGGGCCAGACATCCTGTGGCCGAGATCAAACACCCCACCGCAATGATTGCCGGTGCGCCAAATCGCTCGGCCAGGCGCGGCGCGAGCAGATTGCCTGGCAGAATGACGGCCATCATCGGCACAAAAGCTAGACCAGTCCTCAACGGGGATAGGCCATCAATTTGCTGAAAGTACAAGCTGGAGACGAAGATCAAGCCTTAGAACGGAATGTTGACCAAGAGTCCAATCAACGATGTACGAGCAAACATTGGGCGGCTGAATAGCGAGAGCGGTAGGATCGGTTCCTCCGCGCGGCGTTCATGGATAAGAAACAGCACGGCTAGTATCACCGCGGCACCGAAGGCCGCGATCACGCATGAATCGCTCCAGCCGAGGCGACCGCCCTCGATTAGAGCTGCCGCCAGGACCCCAAGCGAACCGATGGCTGCCGCCTGTCCCAGCAAATCGAGTTTGCGGCTCACTCGCGGCGTATCGGTGACATGCCGCCAAGTCGGCCACAGGCCCGCAAGGCCGATCGGCAGGTTGACGAGAAAGATGCACCGCCATTGCGCCAACGCAATCAGTGCGCCGCCCACGGGCGGCCCTGCAGTAAGCGCGACGCCGCCAGCCCCCACCCACCAGCCTACGGCGCGGCCCCGCGGTTTGGGCCCGGGATAGGCGTGGTTGAGCAGCGCCAGCGAGTTTGGCACCATGATCGCTGCGCCAACGCCCTGCACAGCGCGGGCTGCAATCAGGATTGCGGGTGTTGGCGCCAGTCCAGAAGTCAGCGAAGCGGTCGTGAATAGGACAAAGCCAGTCATGAAGGTTCTTTTCGCACCTAAGCGATCGCCCATGGCGCCGGTCGTCAATATCAGCGATGCGAAGGCGACCGTGTAGATGCTGACCACCCATTGCAGTTCCGATACACCGCCCCCTAGGGATGTGCCGATGCTCTCCAACGCTGTGTTGACGATGCTGACATCGAGCTGAACCAGTCCCCAGCCTGGGCCCATTGCCGTAAGCGAGCGGTTTCGAGAGTCCCGAGCCGTTGGCGGGCTCGATCACTTGGCTCCTCGTCGCGGATCGAAATCTGGTCATGCTTATCCTTCTCGCGAGTGCCCTTGCGTCTGATCCGACAGCGAGCCGGTTCAGCAGATGGCCGCAATACCGTTACGGTAGCGTTTCAGGCGGATAGAAACGCGTTGCATTGGTAATATTCAGGCGCGAATTCGATCGTTCAGCGGGGATGACCGTAGCATTCGGATTGCTGGCTTCAATGCGGCACGCGGCAGCATGAAGGCGCCCTGCCTCATTGCGTCACCCTCGAGACCATTGCCGAGGACGCAGCAATACTCGAGCGACAGGCCGTTCGGATCCAGGCGAGCAGGTCTTCGTCTTCCATCAGGGCTTCTTGACCAAAGCCGTCAGGCACATGGAGCACATCGAGTTGCGGCGCGTCAGCCAAAGCCGCATCGGGTGTCAGACGCAGGCCGTGCAGGTCGCGAACCGGCTCGATGGTCTTGCCATAGAGGCGGTAGGTCGAGCTGGGAATACGCGACAACACTTCGAACGGTCCGGTGAGGTCGATCTGGTCAAGCCCCTCGAAGAGAAGCGAGCCAATCTGCAAGTGAGTGTCGGGCGGGATCATCAGGTTTGCCTCGAAACGACATTGACAGAGCATACGTAAGCGTAGAGACTTTGGCGGACATGCCAAATAAACCTCGTTTCCCGCCAACTGCGTCACGGACGATCGAGATACTGACCTTTCCCTCGGTGCAGTTGCTCGATGTCACCGGGCCGCTGCAGGTCTTCGCGACCGCAAACGAGATCGCGGCGAGCGACGCTAACGGCGCGACTCCTTATCTGCTGAGCGTGGTGGCGCCGGGCGGCGCGAGCGTCACGACCTCCTCTGGGCTTGCTCTTCTGGTGCAGCCCCTTCCTCCGATGGAAAGTGTTCCAGACACGCTGCTCGTCGCGGGCGGCCCCGGCGTGGGGCAAGCGGCCTCGGATGCCGCGCTCGTCGAGTGGCTCCGCGACCGCGCCGGGCGGGTGCGCCGGGTCGGTTCGGTCTGCACCGGCGCTTTCCTGCTGGCTGAAGCGGGCGTGTTGGACAGACGACGGGCGGTCACCCACTGGTCTGTCTGCGCCGATCTTGCCCGACGTTTTCCCGCGGTGAGGGTCGAAGCTGATTCTATTTTTGTGTGCGATGACTCGGTTTGGACGTCAGCGGGGGTGACCGCCGGGATCGATCTTGCGCTGGCCCTTGTTCAAGAGGATTTGGGGAGAAGTATTGCGCTCGCGGTTGCGCGGTACCTCGTGGTCTTCCTCAAGCGACCGGGCGGACAAGCGCAGTTCAGCACGGCTTTGTCGCTGCAGATGGCGGAGGATCGCTTCGGCATGCTTCATGATTGGATGGCGGAGCATTTGACAGAGGACCTCTCGCTTCCGGCTTTGGCCCGGCAGGCAGCAATGAGCGAACGAAGCTTCAGCCGGCACTATACGGAGTCGACGGGGCTGACACCTGCGCGTGCCGTTGAGCACCTCAGGGTGGAAGCGGCGCGGCGAATGCTTTCCGACTCCCAATTACCCATCAAACGGATTGCGCAGCGGTGCGGCTTCGGGTCGGAGGAAACGATGCGGCGCAGCTTTCTCCGCTTACTGTCGGTCGCGCCGCAGGATTATCGAGCGCGCTTCAGCTCTTGAGGGTGATAGCGGTCATACGCGGTTATGTCGCACTCGGCCGACCGTCGCTTTCGGCGCAGATTCGTCGTTGCAGCGCGCTCGGCGAAGGTCCGTTCATCAGCGCGATGCGAGAGGAGGCGCCATCATCATCCACCGGCGACCGACAGGATGCCGGAATGGCTCTTTGACCTCTTCCGCTGGATTGTGGCGAAGGAGGACTATTTTCAACAGCCTCCCCCGATCGAGGCTTTGCTCGACGCCAACATGCATCCGGAGCGCATCAGCGTCTCGTAGAGTTGGTCGACCAACGCGGCGCGTTGCACCACGCGATTTGGTTCCCGGTTCGGGGGATCGATCGGGCGGGCCGGGATTGACTGGCGATCGGCCGGGACGGAGTGCGGTGAGGCAGCGACCGTAGGGGAGTAACCAACTGCCGGATCGGCGCCGAACGCGCTCATCGATATCGCGGCAAGCCCAACGCCGGCCGTTGCAGGGGCACACTGCCGAAATAATCTGCGGACGCCTCTGCTCTTGCGCGCACGGCGCGGCGCGCTGATCTTTGCAGTCATGTCCAACCTCTTCAATGGTCGAGATGAGGAGGATGGATAGGCAGTGGCTACGGAACGATTTCAGTACTGGGCAAATGCGTTACGGTCGTAGCTTGGCGACCGCAGTTTCCGGAAGTGCAGCCAGCGCGCCAAGACTGACGCGATCTCGGCAGAGACAAGAGGCCGGCGCACAACCTCGGAGATCCCGGCGGCTGCCAGAGCATCGGCGCCGACCTCGTCGGCCGACGCGGTTGCCAGCAGGATCGGCACATCCGGTACGCGCTGATGCAGCGCCGCAGCCAGATCGAGCGCCGAATTGGCCGGCGTCATATGGCCGACCAGCAGCGCGTCGAAGCGTCTCGGCGCCGCTCGGCACGCCGCCAGTGCGTCGCCTGCGCAGGTAAACCCGACCGGCTCATAGCCGAGCGCCGCCAGCATTTCCTCGTCGGCGAGCAGCCGCTCGCCCGCATCCTCGACGACCAGCACCGTCTCGCCGCGCCCGAGCGAGAAGTTGCTCAGGCTGTCGTCCGCGGCCGCCGCTGGTTCGGCAATGCAGGGCAGCCAAACCTCGAAACGGCTGCCGGCGCCCGACGCGCTCCAGACATCGATGGCACCACCATGCTCCTGCACGGTCTCGCGAACCGTCGCGAGCCCCAGGCCATTGCCGGCTGGGCGCGTGCTAAAAAACGGTTCGAAGATGTGCCTCAAAGTCGTTTCGTCAATGCCGCGCCCGGCGTCCCTGACGGCGATGCGCACATAGCGACCCGGCCGAAGCTCCCCTTGGGTCAGCGACCGCGCTCCGGTCACCTCGTGCACCGCCGTCTCGACCTCGACGCGCCCGGCCTGATCCGTCGCCTGGGCAGCGTTATTGCAAAGGTTGAGAAGCACCTGCTGCAGTTGTCCGGGCTGCCCCGATACGACGGCTGCCTCCGGCACCTCGCGGATAACCAGTTCGATCCCCGAAGGCAGTGAGGCACGCAGCAGTGAGCTCGTCTCCGCGACCAGTTTTTTCACGCTTACCGGTCGCCGCTGCGCATCCCGACGCCCCCCAAATACAAGGATCTGTTCCACCAGATCACGCGCCCGCTCTCCGGCGCGGCGGATCTCCTTGATGTCATGGGCCGGGCGACTGTCGGGGGCCAACTGCGCTTCGGCCATTTCGGTATGGCCGAGAATCGCTCCAACGATATTGTTGAAGTTGTGCGCAATCCCACTCGCAAGCGCACCGACCGTTTCCATGCGACGGGCGTGCTGGAGATTCGTCTCCAGCCGGGCACGTTCCTGCTCGAGGTGTTCCCGGTCCACGGCATTGGCGACGGCATCAAGAGCCATTCGCAACAATCCGAATTCGCCGGGTTGCGTGATGACGCCGGGCCGCAATGCGTCAAAGCCGAGCACCATTGCGGAGGCGTCGTCAGCCGGTTTGGAGACGCACGCCCAGCCCTGCAAGCCGGCGGCCGAGAGGACGTCCTTGTCCGCGCCGAAAGGCAGCCGGTCTACGGCACGGATATGAATGATGCCCCCCGGGGTCGCGCCGAACCGGGTTGCCAGCGCCGGTACCGCGTCGGGCCAGCCTGGCGGAAAGGTCGTCCCTACCCTGCACCAACGATGAATGCGAGTCGGGCTGGCCGTGATTAGCAGATAGGCACGGTCCGCGCTCAGATGCTCCGCCAGTTCGGTCAGCGCGCGGTCGATATGCGCACCGATCTCCCGGCTCTGGGCTTCAATCAGCCGTGTCGAGATGCCGGCGATCAGATGCTCGAATGAGGCGCGCCGCCGCAATGTCAGGGTCCTTGCGCGCAGCCGCAGCCCGAAGTGGGTAAGAACCCCTACCAGCAGCAGCGAGGTTGCGTACAGCAAAAGCCGGAATACCCGGGCCGTTGCCCGCGACTGGGCTTGGCGCTTCAGGATCATCGTGCGAAGGGTCGTCAACTCTGCCTTGCCCGGCGCGGCGAGCAATGCCTTCAGCACTCCATCGGTTGCCGGCAGTAAGTCGCGCAGCAGCCCGCCATGCGCCAGCAACGCTTGCACCGCCTCGCCTTCGCCCGCGGCAACAGGTTGCGCGGCGAGTCCGTTCAGCCGTGCGGTGACCTCGGTCGCGGCCGCTGCGGACGTGTCGAGCGTCAGCTGCAGCACCGAAGCGGCGAGCGCGCTCACCGCGGCAGCCAGCGGCCCACTCTCCGCCGACGCGGAAAGGCGGGCGCTAAAGAGGCGGAAATCAGCAAGGGAATTCTGCAGCAGCGCATTGTCGGTCTTGAATTGCTCGGTCAGTTCCTCCTGCCGGTTGGCAGCTGCCGCAAATCGATCGATCGCCGCCGTTTGTTCGGTGTCCGCCGATGCATTGTCATGCAATCGCCCGAGCGCTTCACGCAGCGCGCTTACCTCTCGCACCAACGGGTCATAGTTGCGCAATAGACCAGCGCGTGCGCTGAGGACATCCCGTTGCAGCGCAATTTCAGTCATCGTGAAGCGGTCGAGCGCTTTGAGCGCGCGATCATGCCGTTCCGCATCCGGATCGATCGCGTGGAACGACAGCCACGTCAGCAGCACCAGCAAAGCCGGCACGGCCGCTGCGACCGGCGACATCTTCATGGCGGCGCAGCGACCACGGGAAAACCGCGATAGGTCCCCGTCAACGTGTTGAGGAATGCAACGATCGCTTCGATTTGCTGGTCGGAGAGCCTCTGATCGAGCTGGGCATAACCCATCTGCCGCACCGCCTCCTGCAAGGTCGGTGCGGAGCCGTCGTGGAAATAGGGCGGAGTCGTGGCCACATTGCGCAGGCTCGGTACCCGCAGGATTTCGGGCTTCGGCGAGGCGAGCGGATGAAAGATGCCGTGCCGCTGGAACAGGTTGCCGCCGACATTGACGCCCTGGTGACAGGAGATGCAGCCGAGCGATTTGAACAGCTGATAGCCCTTCAGCTCTTCGGCCGACAGGGCTGCGGCGTCGCCGCCGAGCCAACGGTCGAACCTGCTCCCGGGGGTCAGCAACGATTGCTCGTAGGTGGCGATCGCGTCCAGCAGGCTCGCGCGATCAGGCGGATGCCCGTAGGCTTCCTCGAATTGATGCAGGGTCTCGGGATCGGCGCGCAACTTTGCGAGGACCTCTTCGACGCTCGTCCCCAAGATCTGCCGATTGTCCAATACCGTCTCGGCCTCCGTCTCGAAGGTGCGAAAATTGCCTTCCCAGTTGAGGCGAAAGCTGAGCGCTGCGTTGAAGACGGTGCCGGTGTTGAGTGCAAGCTCGGATCCGTCGAGAGCCTTGTCGCGCCGATGGCCGTCCGCGCCATTGGTCCGTATATCGTGACACGTCGTGCACGCCCGCGACCCGTCGCCCGACAGGCGAGGATCTGCAAACAGGTGTTCTCCCAAAGCGAGCTTCAACGGGTCTGCGGGGGGCGGCGGAGGTATCGGCGTAATCGGCTCTTGTTCGGTGGCAGCCTGTGGACCGAGGGGTTGTGACCCCGGGGCGGCTCCTGTGGCTATCGTGATCACCAACAACAGCGCGAGGCACCTCGCCGCCCTCGAGCGACGCAAATACGACCCGGCCGGTACACGGGATACCTCCGTGCCGTCAGCTTCATGATCGTGGGTCTTGCGCATACTCGAACTCGATGCGGGAAATTCCGATGTCCTCCAGGGTTCGGTCGTCGATCGTCCTCCAGGCCGCCCGGATACGGCGGATCTCGCGTTCGCGGAGCACTCTCGACCACAACCCGTCAGCGATCGCGGCGATCGAGCCGACCCATTGGCGCCAGCCCCCGAAATTGGTTGGCGCAGCTATCGCCGTGCCGCGCCAATCCCTCGGGACAAATGCGGTCGGGACTGGGTCAACCCCGTCCCAGCGAGTGCCGATGCGGTCCCACCTGCCGCCAAGGCTATCGCGGAACGCGTCTTCCCAATAGTAGGTCGCGTAGACGGGAGCGGCGACGTTCTCGCCTGGCCACTCAGTCTTGGAGCGCATTGATCTCTCCTACAGCTTTTGCCGGTCGAGAGATCGTGGCGATTGCGCGCTACCGTGTTGTTTCGGCATTGGAGAAAACGGTTACAGTTGTAACGCGTCAGACCTCAGAGCGTCTCGACCGGCAAGGCAAACACGTAGCCGATGCCGCGCTCGGTCTGAATGATCTGCGGTGCGCTCGGATCGGCCTCCAGCTTGCGCCGCAAGCGTAGGATCTGCACATCGATGCTGCGGTCGAAGATGTCTTCGTGCACCCGAGTTGCCCGCAGCAGGTGCTCTCGGCTGAGCGGCCGCTGGGGTGCGTCGAGAAAGGCCGTCAGCAGGGTATATTCGCCTTTCGTCAGTGCGACCTGATCTCCGGCGGGATCGGTAAGGCGCCGGCTCCGCCGATCGAGTTGCCAGTCCCCGAACCGATACCGGCCCCGCTCCGGGTCCCGCTGGGACGCCGCGCGTCCCGCCTCCTGCCGTCGGAACACGGCGCGAATGCGCGCCAGCAGTTCGCGAAGGCTGAACGGCTTGGTGAGGTAGTCGTCGGCACCCAGTTCCAGCCCGACCACCCGGTCGATCTCGTCGCGCCGATCGCCGGTGGTGATGACCACCGGAACATCGGAGTGCGTCCTGATCTCGCGCAGCAGGTCGAGCCCATCCTCCCGGTCGAGCCGCAGATCGAGAACGACGAGATCGGGCTCGCTTTGGGCAAAAATGCGCGCCACTTCCTCACTCCCCGAAGCCGAGAGGCCGCGCATGTTGTGGTCGGCGAGATAGTCGACGACCATATCTCTCATGACGTGGTCGTCCTCTACCACCAGTATGCGTGGGTGGCCGTCGGGGTCTTTCATTCGGTTATCACTGGCGAGGCGAGGTGTTCCGGAGTTCCCGCACCAAACATGAACGCCGGAGGCAGCGGAACGTTGCACCAGAACACCGGCGATGGCTAGAAGGTCCGGAAAGGACCAGACCGCCGTTCCCCCGGGGTTGGCGTCAGTAGATGCTCGCCATATCTGCGAGCGCCTCGATGCCGATCGGCTCATCGAGATGTGCGACGACGTAATCCCTGAACCGCCGGAGCAGGTCTTTGCTCAGCATGCCGCGCCATCGAGGTGGCATCGCGCGCTGTGGCTCGCCACTAATCCATCGGCGAAGCTACTCGCCGCCTCGTTCCAGGAGAGGGCTTCGCTTCGTGTACGCTCTCGAAAGCAAAGGTAGGGGAGCGCGAGAAGCGCAGGGTCATCACCGCATATGCGCTCGATCAGCTTTGCCTCGGGCAACGCGCCCTCCGCGGCGGCAAGTGCCATCCGGCCTAGATCGACCGCGACAACAAGAATATCGACGTCCTCGTCGGCATCGGAGCCACACTCGAACCTAGCCAGATTGATCGTCAGCGAACCGACTGGATGTTCGAGGCGAACGCCGCGACCGGCCATACGCCGTTCGACGCTCGCCGGAGACATCTGGAAGCAGATGCAGTTGCAGCCCGGCGTAGCAGCAAATGCATGCCGCCGTCGAAGCGGGCACTGAGGACGGAAACGTCGCTCTCGCCCGGCGCGCTGCAGGCCGCCAGGGCGGTGGGCGCGGCACCATCCTGCTGCGCAACGACCGGGACGAGTCGACGGCGGCGATTAGTTGGAGATTCGGCGTACGTCTCTTGTTGGCACTGAGGGAATGATTGAGCTAGCTGGCGGACCGTCGGCTTGCTGGGGTGAAGCTGACGCTCTCTCGTAAGTGCAGGATCTCGGCAGTTGACCCGAAGGGGACCTCGGGCCCGGCGTCCTCGAGAAACCGGTTGGGTGGAAAACCGCTGCCTATTTACATGACTACACAATCGGCATATAACCGCTGCAGACGCAGCCTCTCCGCCACGCTCAGACGGTCAGCCGCGTAAAGTTCCGACTAGATACAGAAAAAGCAATCACTGATAGGCCGGCCGCACGGGCACATCGTCTCTGCGGCCGATTTCGTCTCGAGCTCAGGCTTCGGCGCCGGTGGCTGCTCCGAACTCGTCCGGAATAGCTCGCGGTAGCGCCGGCCTATGGCTTCTGTGTCATCGGCGATCCGCATCTAGCCTCCGTGGCGCATTCGGCCATGAGCTGTTCGAGCGTGCGTCTCGGCTAGCGCGACTGCTGAGCCTTCGATCGGAATCGGCAAAGCCGTCTGCGATGTCGTGCTCGACCGTAGCCCGGTCCTTGAATTTCTCGGCGCGACGCATCTTCAGCAGCGCGAGCAACAGGTGGTCGGAATAGCGGCGGATTGCTGGGCGAGTTTTTATCCAGCCAATCGCCTTTCTTCGTCCTTCGGCGTTACTTCCCTCAGTTCGCCCGTCGACAAATCGAAAACAAATCCACGAATGACCATCTTCGAAGGAATCCACGGGTGTGACCTGAGTTTCAGCACCTGCTTTTGCGTCGCCTCATTCACGTCGGAATAGAAATGGAATTTATCGGGCGCTACGGCCCACACGCCGCATTGCGTATGGAGGTGCTTTTCGAACTCTTCTTCGGAAAACATTTCCATTCCGCAGCCGGTGTGCCCGACGATCATGACCTCCCGCACGCCCAGAACGTGAATCGAAAACATGAGAGACCGCACGACATCTTCCGTTGCCGCCGTTCCGACATTCCGAATCACATCCGCATCGGCGGGTTTGATGTCGAGCCATTCGAGCAGTTCGTTCAGTCGAGGGTCCATACAAGTGAGGATGGCAACCTTCGGAGCCGGCTTGTTTGCCAGCGAAGGATCATGGTTCTTTGCATTCTTGCGGTTCGCCGCAATCGCACGTTCGATCAGGCTCATGTGGATTCTCTTTAATCGTGTTGCAAGTTTGGGATCAGGTTTGCGAGGACGCGGTGGGAGCGATCACAACTGGATCGAAGTTCACCAAAAGCAGGCGAGGGCATCGCGCGCTTCTCCCGGTCTTCCATCGAGGCTACCGCCGCACGGCAGATTAGTTGCCTCGGATTCTGCTCCGATCCCAGTAAAGTCCGGTAACTCCTGGTAACTCCTGGTAAAGGCCGCCGCGCATTGGAGCTGCATTCCGGGCACGCGGCGCCGACAAGGAGTCGCTCTCTCGCTTGCTCGGGGTTCACCATTTCATTGACAATACGAGCGAAGACGTGGCGGCGGCATTCAACCGCCTCAGCGGTGGGCGAGCTGCGCTGGCACCCGTTACCAATGCGAAGGCGATGACGCGGGTGATCGACGGGCTCGCAGTGCCCAGCCGCCTATCGTGATAGGTGTCGATGCCGAGCCGATCCCGGTCTTGTCGCTGCAGCTGATTGGTGCCAGCCGTAGCATTGTGGGTCACGCTGTCGGCGCGTCGATTGATTCGCGGGACAGGTTCGCGTTCAGCGCACTTTCGGGCGTCCGTCCGATGTTCGAGACAATGCCGCTCGCGATTGTGTCTTCTGGGCAAGGTTTGTGAAGCCCGGTTGAGCGGGCCCTCACAGCTTGGTGCTAACCCCGGTCTCGTCGGCAAGACGAGGTCCTCGGCGGCGATGCTCTTGACCGAGCGGCGACTCGTCCGGCGCTGCGCCCGTCCTACAGTAGCGTATCGAGAAGCGCTTTTGCCGCTTTCAGGTCGGCCGTGTCGAAGCCTTCGGTAAAACGATCGTAGACGGGCTGAAGCAGAGCGAGAGCCTCGCTGCGCCGGTTTTGACCGTGCCACAGGCGCGCGAGGCTCATTGCTGCCCGCAACTCCCACGCCAGGGCGCCCTGCTCGTGAGCAATCTCGCCCGCGTGCTGAAAGCACTCTTCGGCTTCTGGGGACGCTCGCATTTCCTGCTGGAGCAGCAATTCGCCCTTTACGCGCAGCAACTCGGCGAAAATCCATCCCTCTGCAGTACGTTCGGCGCGCTGGATCGCCTCGTTCACCCTCACGAGCCCTTCCGAGGTCTGCCCGGCGCGGCCGAGGGCTTCCAGCAGCTGAGGAACGATCATCAGTACCCGATAGCCCGCGGGCACGACCCAGCACTCCTCGAAAGCAGCACGCAGCTGAGGCAATTCGGCCCGCAGATTTCCCCGCTTGGTGAGAAGCACGCCCCGATGGGCGCGGCCGAGAGCATGCCAGAGGGTTAGCGCATATCTATTCGACGTCTCATGCAAGACTTCAATGTACTGTTCGGCCAGATGAAAATTCCCGGTCCATAGGGCGATCGGGCATG
>Ga0306918_10000735_pt1 | contig 15426 bp, 12 predicted proteins | sample tim00Cox0000000H_FD_203315 | JGI IMG/M metagenome (GOLD analysis project Ga0306918, IMG submission 203315) | Lab enrichment of tropical soil microbial communities from Luquillo Experimental Forest, Puerto Rico - timezero.00C.oxic.00.000.00H (v2)... | ecosystem: Environmental > Terrestrial >... | reverse complement strand
TTGGCACCAGCGGCGCTGTTCGCAGCAACACGTCCGTCTCGCACCACCGCGCTTGTCGTGCTCGAGGGCTATGCGGAACCGCTTTGGGAACCGCGGGCACAGGTAACCGCCCCAAGCACGGCTCATACGGCTCTGGATAGGGCCGACGTGCCGGTCGTGTTTGGCTGATCGCCCGCGTCCCTGTCGTATCTTGTTGGCAAACTGACATTGTCGGCGAAAGGAGGCGAACAACTCATGCTGCCTGATCTTCGGTTCGACGTACCGCTGTACACACTCACCGAAGCATCGAAATACCTCATCGTGCCCCGTCCAACGCTGACGACCTGGATCGAGGGCTACGAACGGCGCGCGCCGTCCGGAGCGCCGGTCAAAAAGGGCCCGATCGTCACCGCTTTGCCAGCGCGGGGACAGGGACTGGCGCGCCTACCGTTTATCGGAATCGCGGAGGCGTACGTCCTCAACGCTTTTCGCCGTGCTGGCGTGCCGATGCAACGCATCCGTCCATCGATCGATTGGCTGCTCAAGAATGTCGGTCCGCACGCACTGGCATCCAAGGACCTCTACACGGACGGCGCCGAGGTCCTGTGGCATTTCGCGCAGCGAGCCGGGGAAGGCAGCCCCGACGATCAAGTCGTCAAGGGACTCATCGTCCCTAGATCGGGCCAATACGTGTTCAAAGAGATCGTTGAGCACTATCTCAAGCAAATCAGTTTTGGCGCAGACAAGTTCGCTGACATGATCCGACTGCCACAATATGGCGACGCGAACGTTGTCCTTGATCCCCATCGCGGATACGGCCAACCGGTATTCAACAAGAGCGGCGCGAAAGTCGCCGACGCCCTAGGGCCACTGCGAGCCGGCGAAACATTCGAATCGGTCGCCGCCGACTACGGCGTATCAGAGGCCGAACTCCGTGACGCCCTCGACGCCATCGCCGCCTAACGGCGTTGCCGCGGCGCGTCTTCCACACGTATTTGTCGATCGAAGCCTGGGAGCTATCCAGGTACCCGCGCTGCTGCGCGCGGCGAGCATCGTCCTGACCACCATGCGCGAGCATTACGGAGAGATCCGCGCGCAAGCGGTGACGGACCACGAATGGATCGCACTGACCGCGCAACGCGGTTGGATCGCGTTTCACAAAGATGACAGCATTCGCCGCAATGAGGTTGAGCGTCAAACAGTCGTCGATACCGGTGCCCGCATGTTCTGCGTCCCGCGCGCCGACCTAACGGCAAGCGACCTGGCGGGACGGTACATCGATAATCTTGCAGCCATCACACGGGCAGCCGAATCTGCTGGCCCCTTCATCTATCTCGTCTACAACGACAGGATCGAGCGGTTCGTTTGACTACTGCCGCCCCGCAGACCCGCCGCCGGTGCGTCAAGCGGCGCGCGGACCCTGACAACAGAGTCCCGAGGTTTGCGATCACCTGGCCGAGAGGCAAGCATGATCCAGATCGGCCATCAGATGGTCGAGGATCGCTTCCTCGTGGACCGCGATGCCGTACTGGCGGTACAAGACGCGGAGTTGCTCAAACTCATTCCCGGTAGGCGCCTCAGGCTCGAAGTCGAGACCGAGCTGCGTGGCGTACGTCGCGGCGTCGTACCGCCACCCGCTCGCAGCCGGTGCCGCCGAGCGCACCTGGTCCACGATGGCCAACCCAGCAGTGTCGAAGTCAGCCCGTTGCCTGATCATGCATTTGGCATCAGACAGGCCTGCGATCAGGTCGAGGGCTGCGTTTGCGGGATAACCGTCGGTGCAGACCACCGGCGGGCAGTCGGCGCCCAGCCGGTCAGCAGCGGTCTCAAGCACGGTGACGTTCTCGCACACAAAGATCGTCGCCCCCGCCGGAGCCGTCCACCGACCGGTTATCGACCGGAGGGTGAGCCAAATCGGTTCACCTGGCGTCGCCGCGCTCCAACGTACTGCCGGCGCGTCACCTGCCAGCGGCAGGTTGAGCACAAGCACCCGCGACGACACACCGTCGCACTTCACACCCACGCGCGCCCATGTGAGTCGCCAGTCCCGGCCGGCACGAAGTGGTCGCGGCATGCCGTGCTCCGCAGCGATTAACCGGACCACCCCCCGGCCGAGGAGCTTGTCATAGTCGAGGGCGTGTGCGTCATAGTTGCCGACGTTTGCGGCAAGTTGCGCCAATGGCATGGCACCGCCGGACCCGGGCAGTTGGCTACACACTACGGCGACCTGCTCGGCGAGTGCCAAAAGCTCACCCGAGCCCGCCTTCGGCAGCCCCTGGTCGTCGAGCCAGAGCTGTACGGCTGAGCTTCGGAGTCCTACACCTTCGAGCAACTCGACGACCGCCGCACGTTCCTGTTGCGTCGCGGTCCGCGCGGATGCTCTTTCGTCAGCCCGCTGCTGACGGACGTTCACCAGCGGCTTGCCGTCGATGCCTTCTACTAGGCCACGGACGGTTAGACCATGTTCGGCCAGTACCACAGCGAGGTCCTGCAATCGCACCGCTCGATCGCTGATCTCCCACGGCGTACCCAACAATCGCGCCACCTCGCGGCGCTGTTCGGTGGTCAGCTCAACGCGGAGAGTGCCTTGCTCGGTCCTGACTCCTTTCGCCGCACGGCCGCGAACTTCCTGCAGCACCAGGGCCGGGCCCGGCAGCCGCGCCCATTCGAGCAGCCCGGCGGGAATCTCAATCATCCGACGCCTCGTCGCCTGCGAACAGACCTTCCGCTACGGCGGCGTCAGCGGGGCACTGGCCCACTCCCAGTCTGTCGACAGAGAGCTGGTTCAGCGTGCCGCCGCACCACAGATATGGCTGGCTGTCCACGCCAGCGACGTGCGGCTGCCGGGCCAGGTCGTAGATCGCCACCGCCGGCACGGTCGGATACGTGCACCACTCGTCATGCGCGGTCAACATCACGTCGAGTTCGAAGTCGACGGTGAGTCCCATGAACGACGCCTTGACGGTCGCGTCGACGCCGGTCATCGCCTCGTCCAGCCATACACAGCGAGGCGCGTGGCCGCCAGCGGCGTCGTACGCGACAACGGCCGCCGCGAACAGCGGCTGGGCCAACAGCACGACCTTCTCACCGCCGGACTTGGCGCCGTGCTTCGCCGCGTCAAACAACGCCCAAGTTCCACCGGCTCCCTGTCGGTACTGCAGCGCCAACCGCAGCCAGCGTCGATAGTCAAGGGCCAGGGCCAACTGGTCCTTCCAGTCGGCGGTACCTTCGGCGTTCGCATCGTCACGGGCTTTCTCAATCTGCCGCCGCAGGAAATCCCGCACCATGTCCTGCCGTTCTTGCGTGAGCTGCTGGTATCCCTGCCGCAGCGCGTTGACCACCGCGCCGGCATCCGGGTCCTTGGAATCGGCCTCCCACAGCACGCGCACCACATGGCCGTGCCGGGTGGGATGCGCAGCGAGCCGGTCGTTGATCCGCCGGAATGTGCGCGCGGAGTAGTCGAGACGATCCTTGAGGTGCTCGATGAACGCCGATCCCAGCAGCGTGGTAAGCACCCGCTGCTGCTCGGCGTCGAACCGCTCCTGCTGCTCCCTGACGCGTTCGGTGAGCGCGTCGGCCGCCGCAGGTGGCGCCAGCCAGCCTCGTTCAGGGTCGACGAGCACTACGATCCGCGGCAACTCACCTGCGTCCTCGTCGTCTACACGCGCGTCCCGGTCCGGCAGCAACCGCTGGCGAAGCAGTTCGACCTCCCGGGTGCAGCGGCCCCATGCGCGGTCCACATCAGCGGCCTGCTCCCGCAGGGCGATGTCTTTCCGCACGCCGCTTGCGAACTCCCGAGCGGCTTGGACGGCTCGTCTTTCGGACAGCGCAAAGCCCAGCGGTTCGGCGAGCCCGTGATCGACCGCCTCCCACAGCGCGTTCATCGCCGTATCGCGGCGTTGCTCGGCCGTCGCGCGTTGGCTCTCGTAGCTCTCCAGCCGGTCCTTCGCCTTTCCTTCGGCGACACTGGCGGCGGTCAGCTGCTTGTTAAGCTGCTCGATACGTTTTCGCAGCTCGGTGAGCTTGGCATCGAGTGCATCCTTGCGCCGCAGCTGCTCGGCGTGCTCGACGTCGAGTGTTGCCTCGGCGGTGGCCAGACGCACTTTTGCTTGTCGAAGTTTCTCGTCGAGCCCGGCGGTCTCCCCGACAGCGTCCTGCCAGCTCACCTCCTGCTCGGCGCACCGTCGCTTCGCCTCGTCGAAGCTCGCTAGCCGCTCGGTAAGCAGCTCGAGCGCGCTGGACAACAGGCGTAGCCGTGCGCCGTACTCGCGGATTGCTGTGCCCTGTGGGTCCAGGTCGTGCAGCTCGAAGTCATACTCGCTGGCGTAACCAGCGAATGCCGCCCACGCCTCGTCCCGTCGCCCGAGGTCCTCCTCGTGTCTGGCGCGCTTTTGATCGAGATCCCTCTCCGCTTCGAGACGCCGGCGCGACCGCTCGGCCAATATGCCAACCCGTCCGATGAGATCGCGTTCGGTCTGGACAGGGATCGTCGCTTCCTCCCGGTCGATCGTCTGCAGCGTGCGGTCCAGGTCATCGAGCCGCGCATCCAACTCGGCGAGTCGCGCTTCGAGCCCAGTGAGTTCGGCCTCGAGGCCGGCGATCTCCCGCTCCCGCGCTGCGGCCCGCGCCGCCGCCCCGAGGTATGAGGCCGGTCCGGCCGACTCGGCCCGTCCAGTGAGACCCCCCACTCGCCAGCTGCCGTCCGCGGCCAACCAGTCACTGTCATCGTCGGCCACCGCAGTGTCGTGCCATCCAATGGCGGCGAGAACGCCGCGCACGACATCCGGTTCCACACCGCGGGCCTCGTCCGGCTCGAGCACCGCGAGCAGGCTCTGCTCGCACACGCGTTCAGGAGATCTGACCTGGACATCGACGAGCAACCGGCCATCGACCGTGTCGACCATCCCGTCGGCGGAAACCCAGGCATCGAGCAGGCCGGAGGCGGCGACAGTGGCCTCGAGTCGCGCGAGCACGTCATCATCCAGACCGGCGACCGGGTTGACCAGCCGCCACAGCGGCGCACCAAGTTCGGCGTCGAGCTCCGGGCGTTCCCTCCTCGCCCATAGCGTCGGCGCTGGAGGTGGTCTTTCTGTCCGCCCGCGCGCCTGCCCGAGCTTGTCATGCACGACCTGTCGCCGATCCGCGACCGGCGAGCGCTCAAGGCGCAGCGCCTGGACCCGCTCAGCGACGTCTCGTCGCACCCCAGAGACGTGGTCACGCATCTTCTCCACGACCGACCCCCCGGCGCGGACCGCGCCAGCTTCCACATCGAACACCGTCAGCTCAGCGACCTGGTCACACCAGTCCTCGGCAAGCCTGGCCGGACAACTGGCGGCCGCGGCAGCTTCTCCCCATTCACGAATCTGCTGCCGCAAGGTCTCGGCGTCTCGCTCGACCTGTTTCGCGGCCTCTGCCTCGTCGCTACCCGCGGCCGTCACGGCTTGCTCAGCCGCCTTGACTAGCTGGCCGGACGCCTCGGCGCGGCGTTCGACGATCGCGTGCTCAGCGTGCAGAGCGCCGAGCCGCTCAAAGCGCTCCAGCCGCATCTGTTGGTCAGCGAGCAACGCATCCAGATCGCGGCGCGGCAGATGAACATCCACCGATGCGGTCAGGCGGGCCGGGAGCGCGTGGTCTCGGACGGCCTCTTCCTCATCGGCTACTCGGCGTTCGCTGCTCTTGACCTCGCTTTCGGTCTTGTCGAGCCACTCCTTTGCTTTCGCGTGTGCCTTCTGAGCGGCATCGGACCTCTTCTCCGCCGCCTCGAGCTGGCCGGTCAAGTTCCCAACGGTGTCGCGCAGCCGTTCCACCCGGTGGGTCGCCGCCACGGCGTCCCGATACGACGCGGACTCCAGCAATTCCCGTAGCTGTGTGTCCCGATCACTTTCCAGCCGATGGGACGTGGCCAGCTGCCGGGCCGCTGCGTTGACCTCCTCCTGCGCCTCCCGCAGCGTCTTCTCCGCCTCGTTCCTCGCGCGAGTGGTGTTGTCCAGCGCAGTGGTGGCCTGAGTGAACTCGTCCGCCCGCTGCCTCAGAACGGCGCGTGCCCACGGCCGCCAGCCCGCCCGGACGAACTGCGCGACGGCCGCCGCCGCCTGCTGCGTCTGCTCGACTGCCCCGCGTAGCTGCTCGAGATGGTCCCACCCGTCGGCCAGCTGCGTGACCTCGTGTGTGGCCAATGGCGGCAACGCCTCCCGCAGCGTCTCTTCGAGCACTGTGGGGCTCAGGCGCTCGCCCAGCTTCGGCTTGCGCAGCTGCTTGAGCAGATCTGTGAGGTTGTCGTAGGAGGGCGCAGACAGGCCAAACAACTCTCGGGCCAAGCGATCTCGGTACGCCGAGGCGCTAGGTGGCAGCGACACACCGTCGAGCTTCCGCAGCTCCTTCTGCTCCAGGGCGCGCCCGCCGATCATCAGCTGCAGTTCCTTGCCGGGCCGCAAGCTGGTGACGAAGTGCCATGTAGTCACGCCTGTGGTTCCCGTACCTCGCCGTGCGCTCATTCCCATGCCGCAGACAAAGAAGCTGGCTTGCCCGTTCTCGTCCAGCCGTCCGAACTCCGCCCAGGCATAGCCGAGCCCAGAGTCGGCAGGCGGCCGTGGGTCGTCCCCCTCGCCCGTGGGCAGCAGGTTGAACCGCATCGTGCGGTGCTGAGAGCCGAATGGGTCGAGTACTGAAGGCGTGATCTCGCCCCGCAGCAGCATGAGGGTGGTGAGCTCGAGCACTTTCGTCTTGCCCGCCCCATTGCCACCGCGGAGCACCAGCCGACCGTCGGCAAACCAGAATTCGGCGTCGTCGTACTCCCACAGACCGACGATGCCCACCCGCAGTGGCTGCCACCTGTCACGGACCGGCTCGGGCAGTCCACCTTCGAGCGCGGCGGCGAGCCACTCTTGCCCCTGCCGGAAGACGTCGCTGTCCAGGACCGTCATGGGCCCCCATTCTCGTCCAGTCGCGCCGTGACTGATACCACGGATGGATTGCGGAACCGGGCCGACGGTGGAGACAGCCACCACCCTCCACCATCCTCGGGGCGGAGCAAATCCAGCGCACGCAGCAGTTCGACCGCACGGTCTCGCGTCGCGATATCGGTCTCCAACTCCTTGGTCAGCGCTTTCGGGTGACGGAAGCGCACTTCGGCGGCGGCCTGCATCAGCTGGTCTTCAGTCACCCGCCCGTGCTCGTCGGCGCGGTTTCGGAGCTCTTCCAGCACCATCAGGCTGGCAAAATCGACGCTTCGCAGCCGGGGGAACGGCAAGTCGGTGTCGGTCTCCTCTGATGCCACCAGCGCCAGTCCCTCCGCCCGCTGCTCCACCACCCAGCCGGTCATCTCGCTGCACCAGGCAACGATGCGGTGACGCTGGTTAGCCAGATATGTGCGTTCTGCGTCCCCGAGGTCGTCGAGCAGGCACGCCGGCAGCTCAAGCAGCCGCCGCATCACCACGTAGCGGCTCGCTGCATCCGTGGCCGCGGCCCGGTCGAGGTCGTCGCCGCGCTCGCCCAACGCCGCGCGCAGTGCGACGGGATCAACCAACCGGAGCAAGAGCTGCCGCACCACCTCATACGCGCCGCCGACTGCGTCCCTGTGGTGGGCCCAGCCCTCGCGGCGATCCTCGTCATCACGATCCACCGGACGTAATACCCCGGCCTGAACCAGCAGGCCGACCGCCTTTACGAACTGTGACCGATCGATGAACCGGTCGGCGTCATAGACCGCCAGACCGACGTCATCCCGCCGCGTGAGCACGCGAACCCGATCGGACAGTTCCTGGGTGGTGGTGACATCCTCGGCGTCTTCGGCGACCGCTGCGCCCAGAACCGCGAGGGTGAGCACGCGTCGTCCCGGCGCGGCGTACCGTTGCGGCGCCACTACGTCGTTGCCGATCGGTCGCCTGAACAAGCGAGCTGCCGACTCTGTGACCACCAGGTCGTAATTGAGCCGACTCTTGAACCAGTCGACAAGGACGGGCCGGTGGCGAGGGTTGCGTACCAGTGCAAACAGCTCGGGATAGCGCCAGCGGTCCAGCACCGGATGAGCGAGCAGACCGGTGAAGGCACGCTGGCGCTCGGCCGTGTCCCGAGTCATCGCAGCAACTCCAGCTCGAACTGCCAGTTGACCGCCGCCAGACGCCCGCGCGGGCTCAGGAGAGAGACTGTCGTCGGTCCGTTGATCGGCGCGCTCAGCGTCACCCGCCACCGCCCGTCGCCCGTTACGCCGGTGCGAACTATGCCGTCGTCTGCCCGTGCGACGCCGAGGAACTCAAGCAGCAGGTCGAGTTCCGCCTCCGACAGCGGTTCCCACCCATCGAACCGCGTCCCCGACCGTCGCCGCAACGCTGTCTCGGCCTCGGCTCGAGCGGCTAGGGCGGCCGCCCTTGCCCGTCGCGCCGCCGCACGGCCCGTCGAGTAGTCGGGCGACTGGGGGCGCCGGCCCACGGCAGCACGCACGCCGTGCTCGCGGAACCGCGCTGTCACCGGAGCTGGCGGCGCTTCAGCCCAGGACCGCGTATGGTCGTCGGCTGCGTCGGACGGCAGCAGCAGGTGCCGCGCGGCAAACAAGCCTGTCGCCGTGTCCCATAGCCGCCAGGCGCTGTCGTCGTCGGGCGCCCGCTCGATCGCCCGCGCTAGACGCAAAAGCTCGGCCCGACGGGTCACCGTGCCACCGGTGTCCATAAGGATGTGCATATTGCGCGCCCATGGCGTCACCAGGTCGCGTAGCTGCCGCCGCAGCCTCCGCGCCTGTCCCTCACTGCCTTGGAACCATGCCGCGAGCGCGGACCAGGTCCGCTGCCAGCGCTCCGCCTGCACCGCCACTTGGTCGTCATCCGCGTCCTCTAGTGCGGCACGGCAGCAGGCGCGCCACACCGAATCGGTCAGCATCGGAGCGGACTCCATCATCACCGCCGCTATTCGCGGACTGTGCACGTCGACCTGCTCACCCCACATGCCGATGTACGAGCGCAACGTGCGCCACAACACCTCCTGCTTGTCCTGGTCTGGTCCACCGGACAGGGCATGCGCCAGGCTGCGCTGCCAGGTGCGTGCAGCGGTCGCCATGCCATGGTGCAGGTTGATGACGACCTGGTACTCGGTTGCCGCATCCCGGTAACGCCGACCCTTGACTGCGTCGGCAAACATAGCGAGCCGGTCGTAGATCGCGCGAGGGGCCAACGTCAGGTCGGCGGCCGACTCCTCGTCCGCATGCAACTCCTCGGTCCAGAACGTATGCAGCCGTGCCGCTTTCGGCGTGAGCTGGTACCTGTCCCGCTTGCGAAGGAAGTCCTCACCGGTCCGTGCCGGCTCCTGCCATCGTGTCAGGACCCCCCATCGGACAAGCTGCTCCACGCGCGCTTCGAGGTTGAATCGGTCCTCCGCCACCATGTTCTCCACAGCGTCGGCGGGGACTCGCCCGGCCAGGTACACCGCGATGCGTGTTCGGACATCGTCGTATGACAACCCAGTCAGGCTGGTGTCCTGCGCCTCAAGCAAAACGTCGACTACGGCTCGATACTGCGCCGCGTATTTCACAACGAGGTACGCAGGAACGAGGTCGGGGCCAGGCAAGTAAGAAGCCCAGTGATCGACCGGCCCGCCCTCGGGCAGTTCATCTTCATGCACGTCGTCCAGGGTAGGAGCCGCCTCAAACAACAATGGCGCAAACCTGGCGCGCGACAGTTGCTTCGCGGCTACCCCGATCAGGTGGAGCGCATCCGTGCGTTGACCTTGACGGTACTAACGCATGCGATGTATCGTTAGTTTGCGTTAGTTTGCGTTAGTTTCTGTAGATGGTGGGTGGGTGACAGACGGATGACTGTCGATGAGCTCGACCGATTGCTCGCCGAGCGGTTCAATCTGCAGCGTGCAGATCTGTTGGCCGCGTTGAAGACGCTGCCGGCGATCAAGCCTGGGGCGGCGGTGTTGACCGAGGAGGAGGCGCGGCTGCTCGACGCGGCCGGCTTCGTCGAAGATCCGGGGGCGTTCGCCGAGGCGGCGGCCGACATCGTGGCTCACACCGCTGTGCTGATCAACACGGCCTATACCGGCCCGCAGGTCGCCGCGCTGCTCGGCATCAATGAATCCCGAGTGCGCCAGCGCCGGTTGGCGCGCACGCTGTGGGCGATCGAGAGCGACGGGGCCTGGGTGTACCCGGCGATTCAGTTTGAGACCAATCTCAAGACGGGCAAGCCCGACAAGCAGATCCGAGGGCTGGAGCAGGTGTTTCAGGCACTGCCGGCGGGGCTGCATCCGACCGCCGTCACCGGGTTCGTGCGGACCCCTCAGACCGAGCTACAGGTCGGTGGGCGCCCGTTGTCGGTTCTGGAATGGCTGCGTAGCGGCGGGCCGGTCGAGCCGGTTCTGCGGCTGGTCGAAATTGCCGACTGGGCGAGCACGTGAGCGATGCTCCCACGTTGCCCGAACCTCCGCCACCCGATGGTCTTCGCGAGATCGGTATTCGCGATGACGAAGTCCGGCGCATCGACACGACGGAAATCTGGTGGCGCGTCCATCGAACCGAGGGGGTTCACGTGTTGGCGTGGAACGAATTTCGGCATTTCGGGCCGGTACTGCGGTTCGATCCGCACCCACCGCCTCCTGCAGAACACGCCGACAAGGCCGTGTGGTACGCGGCATCGACCCCGGGGGCGGCGCTCGCGGAAGCGTTTCAAGTTGATCGCACCATCGACCGCCGGCGTGGCCGGCCATACCTGACCGGCCTAGCGTTCACCCGCCCCCTTACCGTGTTGGATCTGGCCGCCGACAGCGAGGGTGCGTGGGCTACCCGCGCCGGCGGCACATTCGCGATATCGACAGCGGCGCACGCGATTACCCAGCAGTGGGCGTGCGCGATCGTGGAGGCGTTTCCCGATCTCGATGGTGTGCGCTACAACAGCCGCTTCGCGGGAAACCCTTGCATGGCGCTATTCATGGCGGCGCATTCGGCGATGCCGATGCAGCCGGTGGTGTCGTTGCCGTTGACCCATCCCGACCTCGGCAGCCGACTCGCCGGCGCCGCTCGGCGTATCGGCTACAGCGTCATCTGACCGACGACGAACGGCGATGGTCGTCGATCGTTGGTGGAACTGCGATGAACGACGCGAGTACCGCGATGTGTGGCGCCAGCTGACGGCCGCCCGCGCAGGCATAGACACCGGGCCCCGGCAAAGGGCGCCACAGACGCGCAGCCCGAACGAGATCGCGTCATGGCGCGAGCTCGCGCGTTTCACCACGGGCACACGTTCCCCCGGGAAGGGATAACCGCTAAGCCGCCAAGGAGGCAGCCACATCCTTGATCAGCGAAGACTAAAGTTCAGGCGACAGAATGGCTAATTAATGACCAATGCTAATGTTCCCAAATCCGTTCCCATCGGGCATGAAAACGGCCCCCGGAGACGTCTCCGGGGGCCGTTTTGCCTGGTAGCGGGGACAGGATTCGAACCTGCGACCTCTGGGTTATGAGCTAACCGGTCGCGGTCTTCCCCAATACGCTCGGTCTCATATGTCCAGGTCAACGGCGTTGAACCGTCCAGCCTGTTTCATCACGTCGCGCTTGTTCGCATCCAATTCACTAGGTTCTGTTCCCAAATCCGTTCCCAACACAGCAAACTCGGCCGGTTCGCTCACCGCGGCGATCAGCTCGTAGCCGTGCACGCCGCCACAGTCCTCCGGCGCACCGGATCGGCGCCCATCCGTGCACACCGCGCGTCCTGCCCGAGTCGGGTCGCGGCAGCACCGCCTCCAGTTCGAGGACGTGCTGCCAGTCGTCGCCAAAGTCGTAGCAGTACCACAACCGATCGCCCACCTCGACCAGCACCTCGTCCAGGCGGCCCTGCTCCTCCGGGATGCCGGTCTCCCCCTCGTGCACCTCGTACTCCATCAGGTAGTACTCGGTGTCGTCGCTGTAATACTTCGGGCCGCAACCGAACCGGTGCAGATGGCTGTCCGTCCAGCCGAACGTGACCTGCAGGATCTCGTGCACGTCGTCGAGGAACAGATCCGAGGCGAGTTCGAGTCGGCGCCACACCGGCGGCTGACAGCCCAGCAGTTCAACGCGCACCCGATAGGTCACCGATTCGGCGCGACGCGGGCGACGTCGCGACGGCGGCAGCTGGCGGACCACGTCGCTTGACGGCCGGTGCAAGCCAGCTATGGACGATCGGTCACCGCGTGTCATCGCGCGGACCTCACCGTGTCATTCGGCCACGGCCAGATAGACCTGCCGCAACAGTCCGGTCGGCGCACGGGCACCTGGATGCCAACCCCTGGCAGCCGTGCGAGCGATACGGCGCTCGGTGTCAGATACCCCGTCGGCGGGGGCAATTCACCCTGGACCACACGGAACGATTTCGGCCAATCGGGGACACGCCGGCGACCGCTGACTGCCGCCGAGGACATCGGTTGCGATGTTGCTTGGTAAAGTGCTGCCGTACAAGGATTTTCGGGCCACAGCTGCGCTCCTGACGCATATTGGCGGCTAGTCCTGATCGAGATTGCGCAGCAGTTCCGGGATGTCACGACGCTGATGCAGGACACGCAAAACATCGATATGGTCGGTGCGCTCCACGTACAGGACCGTATACGGGAAGTGTTGCAGCGCTCGTCCGCGCAGCCCGGGAATACCGAGCTCGTAGCCGTAGCGAGGCGAACCGATACCAGGGTGCCGTCCGATCAGGCGGTAGGCGGCCTGCAGCGCGTCGATCAGATCCGACGCGGCTTGCGCCGCTCCCTCGTCAAGGTAGTAGTCGATCGCGTGCTCGACATCATGTATGGCCTGATCGCGCGGGATGACCGGCTTGATCGTCATCCAGTGCGTCGGTGCCGGATGCGGGCACGCAGGCTGTCGAAGTAGGCATCGTCGGCGGGCTCGGCCGGTGGCGAGGCGGCACCTTCGAGGACCAGGCGTCGCAGGGTCGCGCGGTCCTGGTCCTTGCGGATCAGCTCGCGGACATACTCGCTACTGGTGCCATACCCGCCCTGGGCAACCTGCTGTTCCACGAACGCCTTGAGCGAGTCTGGTAGTGAGATGTTCATGGTGCCCATGAAGCGAGGCTAGCGAGTAATGGCAAAAATTGTCAAAGGTCGCACGGATTAGGTTCATGGCGCCTAAGCAACACGACCGGCGGGACCGACAACCGCCGCATTCACCGCTGGCAGATCCTCGACACCGGCCACTGCTTGACCTGCTCGACACCATCGAGCGGCTGATCGCCACCACACCGCCGATACGCCCCGGATAGCAGGCGGACCGGTTCCAAGAATCTGGCCGTTTCCACCGCGACTGCGCGCAGCCTGCGTTATCAATTGCACCGTCTTACCACCACGATTCGATCGTAAATTTCTTCGCCACAGTTTATTTGAGGGTGACGGCCATCAAAGGTTCCTGGTCGGCGGGGCCGCCGCGCGCGCACGTGCGCCCAGGCGCGCACCGCGAATGAGATCTCATCTCGCGTCCGCTCGCGCAGACACACTACGCCTCCTCCTACACGGGGTGGCCCGGGCCCATTTCACAGTCCTCCTACAGACCGATCCACACGAGCCAAACCCGGTGACCGCTAGCCCGCCGGAGAGGCGGTCACGGTCCTGATCGGCGAAGACTGAAGTTCAGGCACCAAGCAAGCTAAGTCAATTAGCAATGCTAATGTTCCCAAATCCGTTCCCAAGCGGCATGGAAATGACCCCAGAGGTCCCACCTCTGGGGTCATTTCCGCTGGTAGCGGGGACAGGATTCGAACCTGCGACCTCTGGGTTATGAGCTAGCCGGTCGCGGTCTGCCGCACTACGCTCGGTCTCATAGCTGCAGGTCAGCGACGTTCAGCCGTCCAAGCTGTCTCGCCGCGTCCCGCTTGTTCGCATCGGTTCCACCGTGTTCCGTGTCCAAATCCGTGACCACCCCACCAGACAGGAACGTTTCCCCAGTGCACGATACGCACGCCACGGGCGTGCACAATGCGTCCCCGAACGCATTGTGGGTTCCAGGGTCGAGATGGGTGCCGCACGGATCGGCGTCCAGCTGATCCTCTAGGCGTGCTTGCTCATCGTCGAGCGCCTGATCGAGATGAGATGGGCGCGTTCAACGAACGTTGCAGCGTCAGCGATGCGACGAGCCTCGCGGGCAATGCGACGCCGCTCCTCTCGGATACTTGAGTGTGGTCACCTGATCTGGCCCCACTTTGGCCGTTGTTCTGCACGAATGTTGGCCCCTGTGCGGTGGTGATCATTCCTGTCGGGTGGGGTGCGGTTGCCTGGATCCCGAGACGGTGCTCATCGACGCCCGCCGCGACACCAGCCAGATCGCCCCCGTCGCCGCAATCGGCGCCTTGGCCCGCTACGACCGACCACCACCGTCTCTGAACGATTACGACGACCTACTCACCGGAAGTGAGTCATGACTACCACCGGCAAGCCGACGACCGTTGATGCCGCCGCGCAGGCCTCGATCGGTGCGGCGGCACGCGAACTGAACTTACCCACGGTCCGCACCGAGGCGGTCCGCCTCGCCGAGATCGCCGACCGGGAACGCCACACCCACCTGCGTTACCTCGCCGAGGTCCTGGCCGCCGAGGTCGACGACCGCAGCGAACGGCGCCGGACCCGGCGCATCAACAACGCCAAGTTCCCGAGACTGAAACGTTTGGCGGACTTCAACATTGGTGCCGTGGCCACCATCGCGCCCGCCATCCTGGAGCCGGTCGTGCTGCTCGGTGACTCCGGCACCGGCAAGTCCCACCTGCTCATAGGGCTGGGGTTGGCGGCCTGCGAACAAGGCCGCCGGGTCCGCTACATCACCACCGCGCAACTGGTCAACAAACTCGTCGAAGCCGCCGACGAACGGATCCTGTCGCGCGTCGTGGCCCGCTACGGACGCCTGGATCTGCTCTGCCTCGACGAGCTCGGATACGTCCAAATCGACCCTCGCGGAGCGGAATTGCTCTTCCAGATCATCACCGAACGCGAAGAACGCGCCTCGGTCGCGATCGCTACCAACCTGCCCTTCAGCAATTGTGCACCGTCTTCCCCGACCCACGCCTGGTCGCCGCCATCCTCGACCGCGTCACATTCAACGCCCACATCATCGAGACCGGCACCAAGTCCTACCGACTACGCACCAGCAGAACCACCACCCGAGGCAAACGGGTCAGCTAGGCCGCAGACCGACATTGAGCGGGTGAAGGCACGGATGGGCTGGCAGATGCCGTGGTACACCCTCACCGACGATTTCGACATCGACTTCGGCGTGGATGGGTGGCACGGCACGAACGCGTTCATCCGCTTGACCGATCAGGCTGGCGAGCGGGTGTTTCGCTCCTACTTCATCAACAATCGCGGCGACGAAGCGCTGGGCAGCCCCGCCCTCATGAACACAGGGCGCGCGCAAGTGACAGACTTCTGTCCACCGACTGGCTTTAGGAAGTGATGCCGTGGATGGTCTTGAGATGGCCACCGCCGAGCGCACGGACC
>Ga0306918_10000731_pt1 | contig 15463 bp, 14 predicted proteins | sample tim00Cox0000000H_FD_203315 | JGI IMG/M metagenome (GOLD analysis project Ga0306918, IMG submission 203315) | Lab enrichment of tropical soil microbial communities from Luquillo Experimental Forest, Puerto Rico - timezero.00C.oxic.00.000.00H (v2)... | ecosystem: Environmental > Terrestrial >... | reverse complement strand
ATGCTCGTGGGTTTTGAACCGTGCAGGTAGCCGTCTGACGGTAAGAGATGCGACAGGACCCGCAGGTCCGCAAGCCCTCGGGCAAAGGCAACGTCGGGTGCATAACGGCCGATGCCCTGGAAGTAATAACGCTGGGAATTGAACTCCCGCGCCTTGAGCAATCCGGCTTCTGTGAGATTCGGGTGCTCCTTGAGAAGCGCGGCGCGGAAGGCAGGCCAGTAGCGCTCGTCCTTCCAGCGCGAATAGGACATGACCCAGTAGAGGTCGTCTAACATGCGGATGATCAAATGATCCTTGTCCCGCTGCGCTTCCGTCAAGGCTGCGTCGATCGTGAGGCGATATTTATGAATGAGGTAGGCGATGATGGTATCGCTGTCGCCGACTGTCTCGCCATCGTCGGTGATGTAGGGAAGCTGCCCGCGCGGCGCTGATGATGCGTCAAGAACATGCTCATGACAGAAGGGCATATCGCACAGGCGCAGAACCGCGAAGACCTTCAGGCCGTAGCCGTTATTATCCGCCACGCCGAAGAGTTCGGGATAGGAATAAAGCGTGAGCATCGGCATCTCCGCCACCAGGCGCCGGCCCAGCGTAGCGCGAATGCCGAGCCGCGTGTAGTCGCATTCATTTGGATGGAGATGGCTCAGGAGTTTCCGCAGGTCTTAAGGATTCGGGATCTGTAACGCCGGTCTTGACCTTAGCACGAAGCGCGTTCGACCAGATGAAAGGGGAGTTCCTCCACGACCCCTTGCGGTCGAAGCAAAACAAGGCAAGAAATTTCGTCGTATGACAGCAATATCTGTCGGCACCGGTCCAGGCAAGTCGCGCCATAGGCTGCTACTCGCGCGATCGCTGCCTATCTTTTGAAAAATAAAACTATATTGAGGAGTGCTGCCGCACTTGCCCACTAACCGGCGATGCGAAGTCCTATGCGCTGCCATTGCCGCTGCGCGAAACTGGCAAGGCCGGTGGTCTTGCGAAAGATGGCGAGTGCCTCATTCGCCGCCCGCCTTGGCAAAACTGCGCGCTGCCCAATTTGGGATGACATCGGCGCAAAGGTTTTGCACGATCAAAACCGAATAAGGATCTTGGAGCGTCGCGAGATGAGTGAGAAAGAGGATGATGATGCGAGCGAGAGCGGCGCGGTGATGCGCTTTCCCGTCCCCCGCACTGCTCCTTGCGACTTCGCCACTGGCCAGGGCGACGTTTCTTCGTTCGAGCATGATCGGGCCGCATCATGAACCCTCTTTTCGCCGGGGACGCATTGAGGCGAGAGAACACCGAAACCGCGACGGAGATCCGCGTGCGCGGGCTCGTGCAGGGGGTCGGTTTTCGGCCTATGGTCTTTCATCTCGCGCAACGCATGGGACTGAGCGGCGAGGTATTCAATGATGCCGAGGGCGTGCTCATCCGCATTGCGGCTGATCTTCATGCCGCCGAACGGCTCATTGCGTTCATGAAGGCCGAATGTCCACCGCTCGCGCGGATCGAATCCGTGGAGTTGCGGCCCACGGCATCTTTTGTTCCAACAAATGGCTTCCTCATTCGCGAAAGCAACAGCGGCATCATGCGCACGCAAGTCGCACCCGATGCCGCGACATGCCCCGCATGTCTTGCCGAAATCCGCGACCCTTTCGCGCGCCGGTTCCGTTATCCTTTCACGAATTGCACCCATTGCGGTCCGCGTCTTTCCGTGGTCCGGGCGGCGCCTTATGACCGCGCGCGCACGACAATGACGGCTTTCGCAATGTGCCCGGCGTGCCGGGCCGAATATGATGACCCAGGCGATCGGCGTTTCCACGCCCAGCCGATCGCCTGCCATGCCTGCGGCCCAAAAGCGGCTATCGAGAAAATGGGCGGCGGCGTGGTCGATTACGCGTCGTTCAGCATGCTTGACGATGTCGATGCGGTCGCTGGTATGCTGCTCAAAGGTTATATCATCGCGATCAAAGGATTAGGCGGCTACCATCTCGCCTGCGATGCCACAAACGAGATTGCCGTGAACCGGCTGCGCGAACGCAAACAGCGTTACTCCAAGGCCTTCGCGCTGATGGCCCGCGATCTCGATGTCATCCGCCATTATGTGCAACTCGGCGCACCCGAGGAGGCCGCGCTTTTGACACCAGCCGCGCCGATCGTTCTCCTCGAGGCTTCGGGCGAGATGCGCCTGCCCGACGCGGTCGCACCCGGCTATGCGACACTCGGTTTCATGCTGCCCTATACACCACTGCATCATCTGATTTTCCGCCGTCTCGACCGGCCGATCGTGATGACGAGTGGAAATCTCTCCGACGAACCGCAGATCATCGATGACGATGAGGCGCGCGAAAAGCTCGCCGGCATCGCGGATTTCATACTGACGCATGATCGGCCCATTGCGGTCCGCCTCGATGACTCGGTGATGCGGGTCGTTCGCGGAGCGCCGCGTCTGATGCGCCGGGCGCGCGGGTTTGCGCCCGCTCCCATCGCGCTGCCGCAAGGCCTGCAGGACAGCCCCGCCCTACTCGCTCTTGGTGCCGAGCTCAAAAGCACGTTCTGCCTTGTCAAAGACGGCGAAGCCGTCCTGTCGCAGCATATGGGCGATCTCGAAAATGCCGCCACGCTCGCGGATTTCGAGCATACGCTTGACCTCTTCTCAGCGCTTTACGATCACAGACCCGCGGCGGTCGCCGTCGATCTGCACCAAAATTACCTATCGACAAAACTCGGCCGCCAAATCGCGCGCGATCGAGATTTGCCACTCATCGAAGTGCAGCATCACCATGCCCATGTCGCGAGCTGCATGGCCGAGAACGGCGTCTGCCAAGGCGAGGGCCCGGTCCTCGGGATCGCACTTGACGGCCTTGGCCTCGGCGATGACGGGACGATCTGGGGTGGTGAATTTCTGCTTAGCGATTATGAAGGCTACCGGCGTGTTGGCACTTTCAAGCCGGTCGCCATGCCAGGCGGCGCGCAGGTGGCGCGCGAACCCTGGCGCAACGCGCTCGCCCATATCCTCGCTGAAATAGGCTGGGCGAGTTTTACCATGAATTTCCGCGAAACGCCCTTGCATGATTTCCTGATGGAAAAGCCCGTGGACACAATCGCGGCGATGATCCGGCAGGGTCTCAATAGTCCTGTGGCGAGTTCCTGCGGCCGGCTGTTCGATGCGGTGGCAGCAGCCATTGGCATATGCCGCGACCGGGTTTTCCATGAGGGGGAAGCCGCAATCAGGCTGGAGGCTTTGGTCAATGCCGAGGCTTTGGCCGCGGTCGATGAAGATCTCGCCTATCCTTTCGGCATACCCAACCTCAAAGGATCGGGATTGCCCTATATTGAGCCCTCGGCAATGTGGCAGGCCCTTCTCGGTGACCTTTATGAGAATACGCCGCCTGACGTGATGGCCGCGCGTTTCCACAAGGGTCTCGCGCGGGCCATTGCCGCCATGGCTGGCAAAGTCACGCTTGACAATGGTGCGCGCATGACACGGCGTGTCGCGCTTTCGGGAGGCGTCTTCCAGAACCGTTGGCTGACTGAAGAACTCGTGCAGCGGCTGGAAGCGGATGGCTTCGACGTCCTGCTTCACGCCAGAGTGCCTTCCAATGACGGCGGCGTATCGTTCGGACAGGCGGCCGTGGCGGCTGCCCGCCTTGTCACGCATAAAAGAGGATAAACTGGCGATGGTTGCCACAAAGACCACCCCGACAGCTTGCGAGAGTCTTGCTCTCGCATCCGCCGGGAGGCTCTGCTTGCAGCAGCGGAGCGAGCGGAGTCGGAGTTCCTGAAGGTCGACGCGCAGCTTTCCGGCACAACGAGACCATATTTGCCAAGATCGCCGGGGGCGCTGCACAGGCATATCCGCCGGGTATCACGCCGACACGATCGTGACAGGCGACTAAGGCTGGTTTGCTTACCGAGGCCTCATTCTGTAATCAGGAATTATCCAATGGGCATTGAACTGCGATATGGTCAGAAATGAACGATCAGGATCTTTCCGGTACACCGCCAATGCTGATCCAAGAGGGCAGTTGCGCCACTATTTGCCTCAACCGCCCAGCCTATCACAATCGACTCGAAATCGAGGATATCAGGATCCTTTCCGAACTGATCCAAAAAATCGAGACGGATCGGTCGATTCGCGTCCTAATCCTGACCGGCGTTGGAAAGACTTTCTCATCCGGCTACGATATCAGCGCGATGCGCGGGGCCGCGATGGATCCGAACCGGCTCGAAGACACACAACGGGGGGAACTCGCCTTCGGCAGCCTTTGCGATCAGGTCGAAAATATCCGCATTCCGACGATCTGCGCGCTGAATGGCCCGGTCTATGGTGGCTCTACGGATCTCGCGCTCGCCTGCGACTTCCGAATCGGCATCGAAGGCATAAGGATGTTCATGCCTGCCGCCCGCCTCGGGATTCACTTCTATCACTCAGGTCTGCGTCGCTACGTGAGCCGCCTCGGTCTCGCGGCAGCGAAACGTCTGTTCCTCACCGCGCAGCCCTTGGAAGCGGAAGACATGCTGCGCATCGGCTTTCTGGACGAGATCGTCGCGGCTGGTCTTCTCGAAGAGCGCGTCAAGGCGCTTGCGGAGCTTCTCGCCGAGAATGCGCCGTCTGCGGTGACCGGGATGAAACAGGCCCTCAATCAGATTTCACGCGGTGAGGATTGCCGCGCGCAAGTCGATGCCACCTTCGTTGCAAGCTTCTCCTCCGATGAATTTATCGAGGGAATGGCAGCATGGGCTGAACGGCGCAAACCAAATTTCGAGGGTTGCTGAATGCCAGAGATCATCGGCCTTGCCGCGGTTCTGCAATCGGCCCGTCGGGCCGATGCTGTTTGTTTTTATGTCGCTGTCACCGGACAGTAGAGCCTCATCCAGAAAATTCTGCATGGCGCAGTCAGTCCAAGGGAGTGCAGTCCATCACACGCCGTATTCTCTGTTAATGTCTGTCATCCTTTGCGTTTCGCATGCGCAGCTCATACGTCTGCGCATGTACTTTGGACCACTCCACGTCAGCAAACCCTTCATTCGAAGCGGCTTTCCACCTTGAAGGTCTTGCCTCCCAGGGCCTCGACGAAGTCTCGTGCAGGATTGCTGTTGTACTGGCGGGTTACCGCATCGACGTTGCGCCTTTCCACCTTAACGGTCTTGCCGCCCAATGTGTCGATGAAATCTGCCGCTGGGTCACCGATGCTCCGGCCGACGGATGTTACGTGGTGCAGAGGCATTTCTTCGCCGGACAGACGGGAGATGAAGGCCGAAGCCGGATCATATTGTCCGTTTGCCGATGCAGAGCCGGACAGACCGCCGATGATCACAAGAGCGCCGAGAGCAGCAAAACTATGGGAACGGATCATGGTTTGAACTCCTTCATATTGGCCGATGTTTCAGGCAGACCTGCGTGCGAGCTTGAAAGCATCTTTCATTTTGCGCTTTCATCGCTTGCTCGCCGCAAGGGAACCGCTTTGGCGATCCCAATATGAAGGGCTTGCACTTTTTCGATAATAGAGTTTAATCCGAATAGATTATTAGATCAGAGCAACCAATGCGAGGCGTGATCTTCGCCGAGCTGAGTACTTTTGTGGCAGTGGCCGAGCAGCGGAGTTTTACCAAGGCTGCGGTGCAACTTGGTGTTGCCTTGCCAACCGTCAGTCAAACGGTTCGGTCGCTCGAAGAACGGCTCGGTGTACGTCTTCTCAATCGCACAACGCGCAGCGTCGCTTTGACAGAAGCTGGCGAAAGGTTGCTTGCCCACATGCAGCCGGTTCTGGAGGAGGTCGATCAGGCGGTCGAAGCCGTCAACGCATTTCGCGACAAACCGGCTGGAATGCTGCGCCTGGCTGTGGCGCGTCCCCCCGCAATGGCCTTGATTGCGCCACTGGTTCCGCTATTTCTTTCCGAATATCCGGCAATCCAGCTCGAAATCACGATCGAGGATGTGCGCGTCGATATGGTGACCGGACGCTTCGATGCCGGCATCCGCACCGAAAGGCGCATCGAAAAGGACATGATTACCAAACGCTTCGTTAGGCCGTTCAGCTTACTCGCTGTCGCTGCACCGGCTTATCTCGCGCGTAGTCCCCGCATCAAGTCGCCAAAGGATCTTCATGCCCATAATTGCATTCGGCAACGTCAGTCATTCGATAATTCGATTCAAGTGTGGGAATTCGAAAAGCAAGGCCAGCGCGTCGAGATCAATGTCGAGGGATCCTTCATCGTCAATGATCTGCAATTTGCGTTGAGCACGACACTCGACGGTTTAGGGATAGGCTATTTTCCTGAACCTCTTATTGCGAATTACCTTGCCGATGGGCGGCTCGTACCTGTTTTCAAAGATTGGGCTGGGCAAGTGTCCGGCCTGTTTCTCTACTACTCAAGCCGCCGTCAAATCCCGACTCCTTTGAAGGTCTTTATGGATTTCATCGAGACAAATCGCAGCCGTATTGGAACCTTGCCACCTCGGCCGCAGCTTTGACGGATCTTGCGCAGCGAACAGGGGGCGAGCTCATATGAACGATGGCAGAACTCGGCTCGTGACAGAAGCGCGCGAGCTGGTTCGGCTCTATGTTCCCCGCGCATTCGGCGAGGCGAACGATTGACGGAGCACGTCCGGCACGCCAATTCGATATGAGCGCCTCGTTGCAATGGATGACCCGCTGCTCATCTCATCTGGGGAGCAAAGCCCTTCAGCTCGTAAAGCTGGCGCTCTGGTCAGGCCAGCCGGCACAAGGCCGGTGAGCTGGTCTCTGTACTACGGACTTCATTGTTCTGTAAGCAGTCAAGGAGGGTTCCAATGGTCCAAGCTCATCAGCCAGGCGAGGCCGATTTCAGGTCAATCCTGCCCGAAGACATTGACTGGAAGCCGTTCCCGGCCTTTCCGCCTTCTGTCCGCTTAGCCGTCGTCGTCGGCAATCCGGCGGAACCAGGGCCCTATGTGATCCGGGTCAAAGTCCCATCCGGCGTGAAACTAATGCCGCACCAGCATCCGGAGGACCGGGTCTATACGGTGATGTCCGGCGTGTTCTATATCGGTCTCGGCGGCCGGTTCGACGGCGACAAGGTCAAGGCATATCCGCCCGGCAGCGTTGTCATCCTGCCGGGTGATACACCTCACTTCCATTGGGCCAAATCCGGCGAGTACGTCACGCAAGTCACAGCGATTGGTCCGCTCGGCCTCGAATACATAGACCCCAATGACGACCCGCGCGGGCCGGCCCACCACCACGAGCTAGCGTCCCCGCCCGAATTCCAGACTGTCGATCCTGCGACAGGGCAGAATGGCCGCAGCTACCGCGGTCACACTGTCGAGCAGGCGAAGGCCATTGCGGCAGAGGCCAGCGTCGCACAACGAGCGTGGCGGGCCGTTCCGATCGCCGAACGGGCGGCCCTCATGCGTCGCGCGGCCGGTGTCATTCGCGAAAACCGCGACCGATATGCCGCCCTGATGACCGCGGAGATGGGGAAGACCATCACCGGCGGCCGCGCCGAGCTCGACAAGTGCGCCTTGAGCTGCGAATATTTCGCCGATCATGCGGCGACGTTCCTCGAACGCCGTCCCCATGACCTGAGCGACGCCCACCCGGCCTCTCAGGCGGCTCCTCGCGCCTTCGTCACCTATAATCCGCTTGGCGTGGTTCTGGCGATCATGCCCTGGAATTTCCCCTTCTGGCAGGCGATGCGCTTCGCGGCGCCGAACCTGATGGCAGGCAATGGAGGCGTTCTCAAACATGCCTCGAATGTCCCGGGATGCGCCCTTGCGCTTGAAGAGATCTTCAAGGAAGCGGGCTTCCCGGCGAATCTTTTTCGCACCGTACTGATCGGTTCCAAGGACGTACGCGCGCTGATCGACGATCCCAATATTGCTGCTGTGACATTGACGGGAAGCGTCGCTGCCGGAAAGGCCGTGGCTGCTGCGGCGGGCGCGGTCATGAAGAAGACGGTTCTGGAGCTCGGCGGCTCGGACGCCTACATCATGTTGGAGGACGCCGACATCGCCGCGGCGGCCAAGACTTGCGCCGCAGGCCGGATGGTCAATGGCGGACAGAGCTGCATCGCGGCCAAACGCTTCATCGTTGTGGAGAGCGTGCGGGGCATGTTCGAACGCGCGCTCGTCGAGGAAATGCGCGCCTACACGATGGGCAATCCCTCCGATCCCAGCACTCGGCTTGGCCCGATGGAGAGCGTCCGTTCGCGCGACCAGATTGCTGACCAGGTGAGGCGGAGCGTGGATGGCGGCGCGCAGGTCCTGCTTGGCGGCGAGGTGCCGGCTCAGCCGGGCGCCTGGTATCCGGCAACCGTGCTCGGCGCGGTGGCGCCGGGCCAGCCCGCCTATGACGAGGAGGTGTTCGGTCCGGTGGCAGCCGTGATCTCGGCGAAAGACGAATCCTATGCGGTTCGAATCGCAAATGCCAGCCGCTTCGGCCTCGGCTCGGCGGTGCTGACGCGCGACCTCACCCGGGGCGAGCGCATCGCGGCCGAGGAACTCGATGCCGGCCTCGCCTTCGTCAATGAGAACGTCCGTTCCGACCCTGGTCTTCCGTTTGGCGGCGTCAAGGAAAGCGGCTATGGGCGCGAGCTGTCTGACTACGGGATCCGTGAATTCTGCAACGTCAAGACTGTGCTGGTGAAGCAAGTTTAGACTAGGTCCGGCCGAGAAAGTTGGCTGACGGCGTTTGATAGCGCTGTTCGCAACGAAGATCGTTGTTCTGCTGCGTCGGGGGTGATGGACATGCCGAAGGGGTTGGCGGCAGTCCAGGCCGAGGCAAGGGTGATGATCAGCGTCAGCAGGAAATCCGGGGGGTATCGGTTGGCGACCCGGCCCTCGGCCTGTGCACTTTGAATCTTCGCAACTTGCGTAGCGAGGCTCGAAGTTCCGTCCAGCGGCCAGTCCCGCCGCTGTTCCAGCCCGTTCCACATCACCAGTCGCATGAGGTGGGGGTGGTCCATGGCGAAGTCGAAAAGCCCCGCCGCATAGCCTGGTAGATCATCCGCGGTGAACCGGACAGTGCTGTAGACATCGGCCAAACTCCTCTCCAGCACCGCCCTGAAAAGCTGCTCCTTGTTTCCGAAATAGCTGTAGATCAGGGCCTTGTTAGCCCGCGCGGCCAAGGCGATGCGATCGACCCGGCCGCCCGCGATGCCATAAGCCGCGAACTCGTCGGTTGCCGCCTGCAGGATGCGTTCCTGCGTCCGCTCGGCCTTCGTTAGCTCAACCTTCTCCATCTGCCCTTCCGGACCCCTTGACCAACCATAGAAGATCATATAACTAACTAGTTAGTTTTGTAAAGAACTGCACGGAGGTGCACGATGTTCACATCGCTACAAACGGGGCCTTCCAGAGTGTGGGCCATAACCGCATTCGCACTGTTTACGGGTCTGGCGCTGTGCGCTTTCTGGCCAGATGCAGCGTTTGCCCAGAACGCTCATGCGCAGGTCGTACTCGATCCTAATTTCCGGACGCCAGCGCCGCCGAACGACGCCTTCCCGCAGAATGCCGAACATGTCTTCTACGCAACGCTTGGAATGGTGACCGTCGCGCTCATCATGGTCGCCGTGTCGATTGCCGAAGGCATTCGCTTCAGGTCGACGGTGCCGTTCGCCATCGTGATGGCGGGCGCCGCCTGTGTCTTTCCGGAAAGCGTCGACAACTATCTGGCCGGCTGTTTCTGGTCCCAGTCCCACGATCCGAACAAACTTTTCTATTTCCTGATGGGCCGCGAGTTCGATTACTACACAATTGCGATGTGGTGGCCTTTCGGAGCATTGCTTGGATATATCTTCTACGCCGCGCTCATGAGAAATGTGACGACGGGCGCGCTTTGGATCGCTTTCGCCCTTTCGGGCGTCGCCGATATCATGTTCGAAGAGACTCTTCTGCGCTATGGCGGCATCTACACCTATTTCGGCCATCAGCCGCTCGTTCTGCTCGGGTACTTTCCGTGGTGGTGGCTCTTCGCAAATGTCGCGGCCTTGTACCTCAGCGTCGCGATCGCCTACCGCTTCCGCGACTGGTTCAATGGCTGGAAGAGCGTCTTCATACTGGCCTTGATGCCTCTCTGCTACATTGGCGGCTTCGCCTTCTCCGGTCTGCCGACCATCTACGCGATCCAGGGCGATTTCTCGCCGTTCGTGACCCAGTTGGCGGGCATCCTCACCTGCATCCTCGCATTGGTCCAAACCGCCGGCATCTTCTACCTGATCCTTGGGCGAAACCCGCTTGCCTTCGGAGAGAAGGCGCGGGTGCAACATAGCGACGTGCTGAAGCGACAGGCGCATACCGGCGCGGCGGTTCCTCAAACCTGAGCCGCAGATACGACACCAATTGCAAAACCGGCGTCCTTCCATCTCGGCAAGGGCGCCCTTTTTCTCTTGTTGCAAGGAGCACTCGATGCAGAACGAACCGCAGACCGCCGCAGTCACGCCCTTCAGGATCAACATCGCCGACGAGGAAATCCGCGATCTTCACACGCGCCTCGACCACACTCGCTGGCCCGAAAGGGAAACCGTTTCCGACTGGTCGCAAGGCGTGCCGTTGGCCGAGATGCGCAAGCTGGCGGACTATTGGCGCCATCACTATGACTGGCGCCGTTGCGAGGCCGCGCTCAACAGCTATCCGCAGTTCAAGACCGTGCTGGAGGGTCTGGGCATACACTTCCTGCATATTCGCTCGTCGAACGATGATGCGCTCCCACTGATCCTGACCCATGGCTGGCCCGGATCGATCCTCGAATTTCTGAAAGTCATTGGCCCGTTAAGCGAGCCGCAAAACTTCGGGGGCGATGCCAGAGATGCGTTCCATCTCGTCATCCCGGCATTACCCGGCTACGGATTCTCCGACAAGCCGGCCGGGACCGGCTGGGGGCTGGACAGGATAGCCTACAACTGGGATGTGCTCATGAAGCGGCTGGGCTACCGCGAGTATGTCGCGCAGGGCGGCGATTGGGGCTCGGCGGTAACGCATACGCTAGCGAAGCAGAAACCCGCCGGGTTAAAGGCGATCCATACAAACCTGCCGGTGGTGATGCCACCACCACCCTACGAAAATCTCAATGCCGAAGAGGCCGCCATGCTGGCCGCCATGGGGCATTACCAGCGCTACGAGGCGGGCTATTCAACTCAGCAGATGACCCGGCCGCAGACTCTCAGCTACGGGCTGGCGGACTCGCCGGTTGGACAGGCAGCCTGGATATTCGAGAAGTTCAGCACCTGGACCGATTGCGAGGGAAATCCGCTCAATATCCTGACATACGACGAACTGCTCGACAATATTATGATGTACTGGCTGCCGAATTGCGGGGCCTCGTCGGCGCGGCTTTATTGGGAGAGTTTCGAGGGCGCCTTTGTGGTCAAAGAGCCGGTCCCTGTGCCATGCGGCTACAGCGTTTTCCCCAGGGAGATTTACAGGGCGCCGAGAAGCTGGGCCGAGCGCTGCACGCCGCACCTAATCCACTGGAATGAACTCGACAAGGGCGGCCATTTCGCAGCCTTCGAGCAGCCTGACCTTTTCGTCAACGAGCTCAGGAATTGCTTCCGGCAGGTGAGATAGGGCAGCAGCCCGTTTTCATAACGTGCCGATGCGGTAATCTGCGGTGATCGGGTAGCTACCTCGCCGAACATCGCGCTGTGGCGTGCAATCGGCGGGGTCCGCGGAGCGTGGAGGATTCGAGCTACTACTTCCAGCACAACTTTGGCAGAGAAGAAACGGTCGCTGGGCGGCGAGAATTTTCTCGCAGGCAAGCGGCAGCAGGAACCATGCGGCGGGACTCCCGTCTTGACGGCGAAGCGCGACGAATTCGACCTGATCAGCTGCTTGCGCCGGAAAAACAATTCATTCATTTTTGAGTATGGGCCGCGTCGGCGCATCTTCTTCCTAATGACGTCCAGGACATATCGAGTCTGTGGATCGAGAATTTGTCGTGGACCCGAGGTGACGAAAAAGAAGGGCGTGAACAATGAGCAATGAATCGACGGTGGAAACAGAGCGGCATGGCGGGGCGACAGACGCAACGATCGAAGCTGTAATCGCTGTTGAGCGGCAGCGCTGTATCGACCGCGTCCTGACCTATGCCGCGCTTCGCGATCAGGCTGCCATCGATCTCGATAAGGCCGCCTGCGGTTCCGGCCCTGAGAAGCCGAGCGAAGGAGCGGCTGAGCGCGCGCGTATGCAAGCGGATGTAGCGCGCGACATAGCCCGCTTTTTGGGCGAGGAGACAAAGGCCTGAGCCGGCCAATCCAAGGAAGCGACTGGAACCAAGGATCGCCTTTTGTGATCCTTGATATTACATGGCCTGCGCCACAGCTTTGCGAAACCGCCTCAAGGCAGCGGCGAAAAACCCGCCGCCAATGACCGCCACGGCTAAAAATTGCGGCCAGACGATGTCCCACCCCGCACCGCGAAACAATATGCCTTGCGCGAACGAGACGAAAAAAGCCGAAGGTGAAAATTGCATGATGTCGCGCAAGAGTTCAGGCATGGCCTCAAGCGGCGTATTGCTGCCCGATAACATGTTCATCGGCATCGCCACAAGAATATAGAGAAGCCCGAGTTGCGCCATCGAACGCGCCAGAAGCCCGAGAAAAATGCCAACGGCTATAGCGAAAAACAGATAAACGACGACGCCCAGGATGAACAGCGGGATCGATCCGATGATCGGGATGCCGAGCCAGAGGCGGACAATGAAATGCAGAGCGAGCGCGACGGCCACGGTGATGACAAGCCCATTGGCCCAGACCTTCGACATGGCAATTTCAAAAGGCGTGACGGGCATGACCAAAAGATGATCCATCGTGCCGTGTTCACGTTCGCGCACGACCGCCGCGCCTGCCAGGATGATCGCGAGCATGGTAACGTTGTTGACTATGCCCATGACGCTGGTGAACCAGGCCGTTGTGGCATTCGGGTTGAAAGCCCGGCGCAAGACAAGCGTCACCGCGGGCCGTGGTACTTGTTCGGTTTTGGATAGATAGTTAGTGATTTCGGTGGTGAGAATCTGCTCGATATAGCCAGCTCCCAATCCAGCCTGAACCATCGCGGTCGCATCGAGCGCCACCTGGACCCGAGGCGAGCGGCCGGCCAGGACATCGCGTTCGAAATTGGGCGGAATGTCGATAACGAATGTCAACCGGCCACTATCCGTCATCGATCCGGCATCACGCTCAGCGATCAACACAGGTTTTATGAAATAGGGCGGCAGAAAAGCATTTGCGATGCGGCGCGAAAGGACCGATTGATCTTCATCGACAATGCCGATCGAAGCATTGTGCAATTCTTGCGAATTGCTTTGCGCCTGCATGTAGACTGCGAAGGAAAATGAATAAATCACGAGTCCAAGCAGCACATAGTCCTTGAAGAAGGCGCGCAGCTCCTTGGTGCCAAGCCAGAAGATTGTTTCAAGCGATTGGCTGATCCTGCCCCTCATTCAAAGCTCCTGCTTGCGCATGAAGGAGAGGGTTAAAAGCGTCAGAATGGGGATGAATATAGCCAGGGCGATAAGGTTTTGCGCGAGATCGGCAAAGCCAAGCGCCTTGGTGAAAGTGCCGATGGTGATCTTCAAGAAATAAGTCATCGGAAAGCCTTCGCCCACAAGTTTGGGAACGCCTGTGAGAGAGGAGACAGGGATCAACATTCCGGAAAATTGAGTCGCTGGCAGAACCGTAAGAATCGCGGTGCCAAACAGCGCCGCGATTTGGGTTTTGGTAAAAGCGGAGATGAGCATGCCGAAGCCTGTGGTCGCGGTCACATAGAGCAATGCGCCGAGGCTCAGCGTCAAAAAGCTACCCTTCAGGGGCACATTGAATAAAAAGATCGCCATCAGGACAAGCATAAGAAAATTGACCATGGCAATGGCAATATAGGGAAGCTGTTTGCCAATCAGAAATTCGATGCGCGTGACCGGCGTGACATAAAGATTGGTGATGGACCCCATTTCTTTCTCGCGCACAATCGATAAAGCCATGAGAATGGCTGGAATGAGCACGAGCTGCAGCGCCATTGTGCCGGGAACCATGGCGTAAACACTGTCGAAATCCTGGTTATAAAGAAATCTCGTTTCGATCGTGGCTGGCGCGGCAGCCAAGGTTTTGCCGTGCTGAATCGCGAAATCGTTCAGAAATTGACTGTTGACCGCTCTGAGATAGCCGCTGATGGTTTCGGCACGGAAGGGCATGGCGCCATCGACCCAGGCCCCCACCGTTGTCGGCGAGCCCTTGTTGAGGTCGCGGCCAAAATGCGGCGGCACTTCAAGCACCGCCCAAACCGAGGCGCTTTGCAGCCTGTTGCTGAGATCCTGATAATCGACGACTGGAGACTTTTGCTGAAAATAGCGCGATCCGGTCAGTTCCTGAATATAGGCGCGACTTTCTGGCGTCTGATCGTGATCGAGAACCGCGAAAGAGAGATTATTGACATCGGTCGAAATGCCCATGGATAGGACCAGCATCAAAAAGGCCGTGGCAAAGAGGGCGAATCCCAAGCGGATCGGATCACGCAGCAGCTCCAAACCTTCGCGGCGGCTATAGGCCAGGAGGCGGCGCAAACTGAAAACCGGAACAGGTTCGGGCGATCCTTGTGCCTGAACGCTCCCTCGCGCTGGTTTCGCTTCCTTGGTGGGCTCAATATCTGGCTGATCGTTGCGCGCTTCCTCAAGGTAGCTGATAAAGGCTTCCTCAAGCGAATTGGCCTTGCGTGCCGAAACAAGCGTTGCCGGGGCGCCCATTGCGAGCACTCCGCCGGCATCCATCAGCGCAATCCGATCGCACCGGGCAGCCTCATTCATGAAATGGGTCGAGATGAAGATCGTCACGCCTTCCTTGCGGGACAGATCGATCAGCAACTCCCAAAAGCTGTCGCGGGCGAGCGGATCGACACCCGAGGTCGGCTCATCCAGAATCAAAAGCTTGGGACCATGCACAATGGCAACGGCGAGCGAAAGACGCTGGCGGATCCCCAATGGGAGATCGGCGGTGTTCTGGTCGAGATAGGCGGTAAGCTCGAATTTTTCGACCAGCATTTCGAGCCGCGATCTTGCCAATTCTTTTGGCAAATGGAAGAGATGGGCGTGCAACACAAGATTTTGCCGCACCGTCAATTCGGAATAGAGCGAAAAGGATTGCGACATGTAGCCGACCTCGCTCCTTGTCGCTAAATCCGTGGCATCGACGGTGCGGCCAAAGAGCAGCGCATCGCCGGAGGTTGGCGGCAGAAGGCCTGTCAGCATCTTCATGGTTGTCGTCTTGCCGCAGCCGTTCGAGCCGAGAAAGCCGAAGATTTCGCCTTGCTCTATGCTGAAATTCACCCGGTCGACCGCGAGAAAATCGCCAAATTTGCAGGTCAGATCATGCGCTGAGATGACGGGGCCGTCTTGAAACGTTTGGCGCTGTGGAATGACCAGCTTTTTGTAGTTGGCGCGGCGCTCTGCCGGCAGGAGGGCTATGAAGGCATCTTCGAGATTGTCCGTTTGCGTGCGGGCCTTCAATTCGCTGG
>Ga0306918_10000728_pt1 | contig 15492 bp, 12 predicted proteins | sample tim00Cox0000000H_FD_203315 | JGI IMG/M metagenome (GOLD analysis project Ga0306918, IMG submission 203315) | Lab enrichment of tropical soil microbial communities from Luquillo Experimental Forest, Puerto Rico - timezero.00C.oxic.00.000.00H (v2)... | ecosystem: Environmental > Terrestrial >... | reverse complement strand
GTAATGTGACCGGCATCAATTTTTTCAGCTCTGAGGTCACCGCAAAGAGAATGGGACTCCTGCGTGAGCTGTTACCATGGGCCACTCGCGTTGGTGTACCCGTAAATCCGAGTAATAACGTTGAGATTACCGAGAAAACCGTAAAAGATGTGAACGCGGCTGCTGATCCACTCGGGCTACAAATCGAAGTCCTGAAGGCGAGTAATGCTGACGAGATTGATGCTGCCTTCACAGGCCTTGTAAGTGATCGCGTCGCCGGGCTCCTTGTCGGCGCAGATGCGTTTTTTGTCAGCCGGCGCGTGCAGATTGCGATCCTAGCAGCGCGCCACATGGTTCCCACGATATATACCGTAGGTGAATATGCCGAGGCCGGTGGCCTCATCAGCTACGGAACTGATGCTGCCGATTCGGTTCGCCAGCAAGGTCTCTACGTTGGACGGATTCTCAAGGGAACCAAGCCGGCGGACCTGCCAGTGTTACAAGCAACGAAATTTAAGCTCGTGATCAATCTTTGGACCGCGAAAGCACTTGGCCTGGAAATATCTCCGACACTGCTTTCCCGCGCCGACGAGGTGATCGAATAGCCAGAATTTTGCTGCACCGCGGATGTCCGTTTTTGACCCAAAGCGGACATCGGCAATGCGTTTTCCGTGACGTCAAACCGAGCGTGTGCTTAAAGCCGTTAGCGCCGGCGATAGTGCAACGCCACGATGCCCGATTTGAGCCGTGTCGCGGTCACGAACTTCAGGCGCAATGATGGCTGCAGGCCGGAAAACAAAAACGGACCGTGCCCGGCCACCACGGGGTGGACCACAAAGCGATATTCGTCCACGAGGTCCAGGCGCTGCAGCGCGGCCGAAAGTTTGGGGCTACCCACCAGCAGTCCGCGCGGCGTGGCCTTCTTCAACGCCTTCACCGCCCGTGCCAGGTCCCCTTCGACGTGATGCGTGTTGTTCCACGAGAAGTCGCGGCGCGTCGTCGAGACCACGTACTTGGGTTTGGCTTCGAGCTTCTTCGCCCAGTTTCGGTTCGACGGTGTCGCCTTCGGGTCTCGCGCTACTCGAGGCCAGGCGTCCTCCATCAGCTCGTAGGTCCGGCGCCCAAAGAGCATCGCTCCCGCCGCGTCCATCACGCGCGTCCAGTAGCGAAGCATCTCGTCGTTAGCGACCCCTTCGCGGTGGTCGCAACATCCGTCCAGAGTCACGTTAAGCGCGAAGGTCAAAAGCCCCATGGCGATGACTCTCTCCCAGGCTGCAATCAGCACAATGTCTGCTTTTGGCACAAAGCGGACATTCCCACCGTGCCGAACGATGTCCGCTTTTAGGGGTAAAGCGGACATCGCAAATTCGCCCCGTCATGTCTGCTTATGACCCAAAGCGGACATTCGGCCGAGCCGTTATGTCGCGCTGCACAGTTTCGCCTATAAGGTATTTCCCTCTATTAGAAGCTCGGCAAGGATGGAACTTGTGAGACGTCGGCAATTCATCGCACTGATTGGCGGCGCGGCAGCTTTAGCGCCGCTCGCGGCGCGCGCACAGCAGGCGGACAGACTCCCCACCATTGGCATTCTCGCCTCGACCTCCGCCGCTTGGAGCCATTGGCTTGCTGCATTTGTACAGCGGGTGCACGAGCTCGGCTGGATCGAAAATCGCACCGTCACAATCGATTATGCCTGGACCGAAGGACACAACGAGCGTTATGCGACATTGGCCGCCAATCTCGCCGATCGGAAGGTCGAAGTCATCGTACCGCTTGGAACACCAGCGATCATCGCCGCGAAGAAGGCAACCTCAACCGTCCCGATTGTCTTCCCGCTCTCGTCCGATCCGGTCGGCGAAGGCCTCGTCGCCTCGCTGGCGCATCCGGGCGGCAACATCACCGGATTGTCGAACCAGCAGCCGGAGCTCGCCGCCAAGCGGCTCGAAGTCCTGCGCGACCTTATTCCCAGCCTCCGCCAGCTCGCGGTCCTCAACAATGCCAACAATATAACCGCCAAGCTGTCGGTCGACGAGATTGTTGCGGCGGCGCGTAAAATCGGTCTCGAAATCATTCGGGCGGATGTCAGGCGGCCCGACGATATTGTGCCTACCATCGGGTCACTCAATGGGCGCGTGCAAGCACTTTATGTCGTTGGCGATCCCCTGATCGCCGATAACCAAATTCAGATCAATACAGCGGCATTGGCGGCGCGACTGCCGTCGATGCATGGCTCACGCGGTTATATCGACAGCGGAGGTCTCTTGTCCTACGGGCCTGACTTCTCGGCCCTGTTCCGCCGTGCCGGCGACTACGTCGACAAGATTCTCAAGGGCACAAAGCCGGCCGATCTTCCCGTTGAAGAGCCGACCAGGATCGAGCTTGTTGTCAATCTCAAAACGGCGAAAACGTTGGGCCTGCCGATTCCGGAATCGTTCCTCATGCGCGCCGACGAGGTGATCGAGTGAAAGGGCCGATGTCCGCTCTTGGCACTTAGCGGACATACCAACGACGTTTCGCGATGTCCGCTTTTGGGGGTAAAGCGGACATCCGGGTTGACTGACACAATGTCTGCCTTTGACCCAAAGCGGACATTGGTGTGCCGTTGAGGATTCGGACCCGATCCCAACCCGCGACGTCCAGCGCATTACCCGCTAGATTGCGTTGTTCGATGTAGGGCGCGTCAATGCAGCCCTACTGGATTTTGGCGAGTGTTGATAAATTCCGTCCGACATGCTGGTCCAGAACGGATGGCGTCAAATCCGTAGAGGGCCGCCGATGCACCAAATTGCGGACTGGCTCGAAAAGCTCGGTCTCGGGCAATACGCCCAGCGCTTTGCTGAGAACGATATTGATTTCGACATCCTCAGAGACCTGACCGATCAAGACCTCAAAAATATTGGGGTCATGTCGGTTGGGCATCGCAGAAAGCTATTGCGTGCGATCGCGGATCTCAAAGGCACGTCCGCGGTTCCCGTTATGGCCGCGCCACCTGTCGCACCGCGAGCGGCGGACACTGCCGAGCGCCGTCAAGTCACGGTGATGTTCTCGGACCTCGTCGGTTCGACCGCACTCTCCGCTCGGATGGATCCGGAAGACCTGCGAGAACTCATCTCGGCCTATCATAAATGCGTCGCTGAAGCCGTGCGCCGTTTCGGCGGTTTCGTGGCGCAGTATCTGGGCGACGGCGTGCTTGTCTATTTTGGTTACCCCGAGGCCCATGAGGATGACGCGGAGCGGGCGGTGCGCGCCGGGCTGGAATTGATCGCGGCGGTGATCGCACTCAAGACGCAGGCTTCCTTGCAAACCCGTGTTGGCATCGCCACTGGGCTAGTCGTTGTGGGCGAGCTGATGACCGGGGCGGGCGAAGCGCACGAACGCGGCATCGTTGGCGAGACACCGAACCTCGCGGCGCGTCTGCAGGGGATTGCCGAGCCAAACACCGTGGTCATTGCAGAAGCGACGCGCAGGCTTCTCGGCAATCTCTTCGAGCTAAAGGACCTCGGTGCCAGAGACCTTAAGGGTGTCGCCGAGCCGGCGCGAGCCTGGGTGGCGCTGCGGGCGAGCACGGTCGAAAGCCGCTTCGAGGCATTGCATCCGAGTGGTCTGACTGCCCTCGTCGGGCGCGAAGAAGAAACCGAGCTGCTGTTGCGACGCTGGTCGCGGACAAAGAGCGGCGAGGGCCAGGTGGTGCTAATTTCCGGCGAAGCGGGCGTCGGCAAATCGCGGCTCACAGCTGCTCTCCTGGAAAGCCTTGCTTCTGAACCGCATACTCGTTTGCGCTATTTCTGCTCGCCCCAGCACACCGATAGCGCGTTTTCTCCGATCATCGGTCAGATGGAACGTGCGGCGGGATTTTTGCACGACGATACGTCCCAGCAAAAACTCGACAAGCTCGATGCTCTGCTGGCGCAAGCGTCAACGTCAATCCAGGACGCCGCACTCATTGCCGAGATGCTCTCACTGCCGAATGATGGCCGGTATCCCGACCTCGAACTGACACCCGAGCAGCGCCGGCAAAAAACGCTGGAGGCGCTTTCAGCGCAAATGGAGACGCTGTCGCGGCAACAGCCTGTGCTGATGGTCTTCGAGGATGCGCATTGGGCCGATCCAACGAGCTTGGAAGCGTTCGGTCAGGTCGTAGACCGAATTCGGGCACTTAGGGTGCTGTTGCTAGTGACGTTTCGGCCGGAATTCGACGCGCCGTGGGTTAGACACTCTTACGTCACCGCCCTGATCATCAATCGACTGGCAGAGCACGAAGCTCGCGCCATGATCGACCGCATCGTCGGCGACAGCCAGCTATCGGCCAGCATTCGGCAGGACATCATCGAGCGTACCGACGGTATTCCCTTGTTCGTGGAGGAGATGACCAAGGCGGTGTTGGAAGCAGGGAGCGAGGCCGCCGCCGCGCGCGCGATTGCTGCGGTCCCGTCTCCAACGCTGGCGGTGCCCGCGAGCCTCTATGCCTCGCTCATGGCGCGGCTCGACCGGCTCGGCGGCTCGGCCAAGGAGCTGGCCCAGATCGCGGCAGCAATCGGCCGCGAGTTTACCCATGCCTTGCTCGCCTCGGTGGTGAACCAGCCGGAGGCGCAGCTGAGATCGGCGTTGGACCGTCTCATCGCGGCTGGTCTGCTGTTCCGACGGGGCGTGCCCCCGCATGCGACCTATCTGTTCAAACATGCCCTCGTGCAGGACGCGGCTTACGGGACGCTGCTGCGCGGGCCGCGACGCACACTACATGCCCGCATCGCTGAAACGATCGAGAGCGAATTCGTGGAAAGCGCCGAGAGCCGACCAGAATTGTTGGCGCGACACTGGACCGAGGCCGGCGTGATCGAGAAGGCCGCAGACCTTTGGGGCAAAGCGGGCCAGCGGTCGCTGGCGCAGTCGGCGCTGGTCGAAGCGGTAGAGCAACTCACGCGCGCCCTCGATCAAATCGCCGCTTTGTCTGCCACGTCTGCGCTGCGCCGTGAGCAGATCAAGCTTCAGGTCGCGCTCGCAAACGCTCTGATGCATGTCAAGGGCTATGCCGCGTCGGAGACGAAAGCGGCGGCAGAGCTGGCGCGTGTGCTGGTCGAGCAGGCTGAAGCGCTGGGTGAAACTCCCGAGGACCCGCTGGCGGTGTTCTCTGTCCTCTATGGGCCGTGGGCTACGAGCTATGTCGCTTTCAACGGCGATATGATGCTCGAACTTGCGGCGCGTTTCATGACGCTTGCCGAAAAGCAAGGGGCGACAGTCCCGCTCATGATCGGACATCGCATGGTGGGTCTTTCCTTGCTGTCTACCGGAGGGATAGCCCAAAGCCGAGCTCACCTTGATCGCTCGATCACACTTTATGATCCACCCGCACATCGAGCGATGGCGTCACGGTTTGGCCACGACAATAGAGTTGCGGCCTCGATCTACCGCTCCTGGGCGCTGTGGATGCTCGGGTATCCCGAGGCCGCGCTCGCGGACGCTGAACGCGCGATCACGCATGCCCGCGAGCTTGGCCAAGCTGCCACGTTGATGCTCGCGCTATGCTTCACGAGTTTGACTTATAGCTTGTGCGGGAGCTATTCGGCAGCGAATGCACGATTGGACGAAGACCTCGCGTTGGCGAACGAAAAAGGTGCCGCGCTGTGGAGGGCGTTTGGTATGTTGTCTCAAGGTTGCGTATTGGCGCTGACCGGCAAAAGTTCGGATGCAGCGCAGACAATCACCGCCGGTCTCGCAGAGTTCCGCGCAACGGGATCAACGTTCTGGACACCACTATTCTTGTCATATTTGGCGAAAGCGCACGCGGAACTCCGCCAATTCGATGACGCTTGGCGCTGCATCGACGAAGTGATAACCGCGGTGCAAGCGACTAAGGAAACATTGTGCCAGGCCGAGGTCCACCGCGTCGCTGGCGAAATCGCTCTGCTATCGCCTGAGCGGGATGTGGCCAAGGCAGAGGCGCATTTCGAGCGCGCTCTCACTGTCGCACGCGCGCAGCAAGCAAAATCTTGGGAGTTGCGTGCGGCGATGAGTATGGCGGGTCTCTGGCGCGACGAGGGCAAAGTGCAGCAGGCGCGCGAACTGCTCGCTTCGGTCTACGGCTGGTTCACTGAGGGGTTCAGCACGCGCGATCTGAAGGAGGCCAAGGCGTTGCTCGACGCACTGGCGGCGTAGGCTATCACGCTGCGCTTTGCCGTTACTTACCCTTCAGCCGCGCTTGGAAAACCCTAACAGCAACTACTGTAGCTCGAAGGGGAAGTTCGTAAGCAAGCCCTGTGATCGAGTAAAACGTGCTCAGTTCGCTGCGCCTGCTCACGTCTGGAATCGGCACTAGGCGGACATCGGAACTCACTCCGCCAATGTCCGCTTTTGGGGTAAAGCGGACATCAATGAGCGCCTATCCGATGTCCGCTTTTGACCCAAAGCGGACATTCGTCGCTTGATATTGCTGTGCCGCACCACTCAGTCCTAGCCGTATGCTACGGTGCCATCGTCAACGCGAGGCGCATTCATGAGACGGCGCGAGTTCATCATACTTGTCGGCGGTGCATCGGCCGGTTGGCCGCTGACTGCGCACGCGCAGCAGCCGAGGCCAGCGATCGGATTTCTCGACGGCCAGACCTTTGATCCTTACCTGATGACGGCATTCCGCCAGGCGCTGAACGATACCGGTTACATCGAAGGCAGGAACGTGGAGATTTATTTCCGTTCCGCGGATGGTCAGACGGATCGACTTGTAACGCTGGCTGGGGATATCGTCGGCCGGCGCGTAGCCGTTATGGTCACGACGGGAGGCGGTGCCGCCGCGCTTGCGGCCTACGCTACAACCACAACGATTCCAATTGTCTTCGTAACCGGAGTCGATCCAGTCACATCTGGCCTAGTCACGAGCCTCAATCGGCCGGGCGGCAACGCAACCGGGGTGTACATCTTTCAACAGGTGCTGGAGGGAAAGCGACTGGGGCTGCTGCGCGAGATGATGCCGGGTGCAGCGCTGATTGCGGTGTTGCTCAATTCGACCAATGGGAATTTTCAAACTCAGTTGAGGGGGGTTCAAGATGCCGCTCGCGCCCTCGGGCAGCAAGTAAGCATCTTAAGTGCGAAATCCGAACGCGAAATCGACGTGGCAATCGCAACTGCGACTGAATCACGTGCCGGAGCGCTACTGGTTGGTTCCGATCCGTTCTTTAACAATGAGCGCGATCAAGTCGTTGCGCTGGCAGCGCGCCACGCCATTCCGGCGATTTATGAAGGACGTGAATTTGTCATGGCCGGCGGCCTGGCGAGCTATGGCGCGAGCCTTGCCGATGCCTATCGCCAGGCTGGCATCTACGCTGGCCGAATTCTCCGGGGCGAGAAGCCTGCCGATCTGCCTATCGTGCAGCCAACCCAGTTCGAGTTCGTGATCAACTTGAAGACCGCCAAAGCGCTTGGCCTCAACGTGCCGCCAGGCCTGTCAGCAAGCGCCAACGAAATCATCGAATGAGGGCGTTCGACTTATGTGCGGTCGGGGTCATTCCGCGCAAAGGCAGATTTAGGCGAAGTGAGGCAGGCGCTTACTTCGCCTGCTCGTAGGGGTATATCAACCTGCCCGACTCGTATTCAGCAGGCGCCACCACCACCTGGGTCGAGATGTCCTTAAACTGAGTAAGGTCATTCGTTTTGACATTCCGGAATTGGACTTGAAGGACGCGCGACTGCGCTAATTCGCCGTCGCTACCGAACTTCACGTCGCCCACCACGGTCTTGAAAGTGTTGGCCCGGATATAGTCGCCAAGCCTGGCGTCATCGAGGCTTTGGGTCGCTGTCACTGCCTGCTGGAGGACCTGGAGTTGAGCATAGCTCCACGGCACCATGTAGTAACCAAGCGCATCTACGCCTTCCACTGCCGCGTGCGCTTGGTATTTTTTCATCAGCTCATCCACGCCTGCGAACAGCATCTTCGGAACCGGCAGCCAGACGTCGTAAATGGTCCAACCGTTGAGCAGCGGACCGAGCCGAGCCTTAATCGCCGTGCTCTGTAGGCCGACCATGGCACCGCCGATCATTTTCGGCTTGAAGTTTGCCTCATTGACCGCCCGCACCATGGCCACTGAGTCGGGCGGATAGGAGCAGACGATGACGAGGTCTGGATTTGTCTCGGCAATTGCCCGAACCACCGGTACGAGGTCAGAGGTCGCTGACGGATATCTGCGGTCGTAGACGACGGTTAGGCCGCCGGCCTTCACATTTTCGCGCACGCCTTCGGCGCTATTTAGGGCGAACTCCCCGTCGGCGGCGACGATCGCGACCGTCTGCGGCCTGGGACTCTGCCGCACCGCAAGGTCGACGAAGCCTTTGGTGTAGGATCGCTTCGGCTCGGGCCCGTTGGGGGCAATGCTGAAATAGTTCGAATAATTAAATGTGCTATTCACCGCGGTTCCGAGCAGGCCGATGAAGACCTTCTTTCGTTGCATGGCGATCGGCATCGCGGGCGCCTGCAGGTTGGTCGCGTAAGGGCCGATGATCAGGTCGACTTTGTCGACGTCGAGCAATTTGACATAGATGTCGGGCACGGTCGCAGGATTGGTTTGATCATCATAATAGATGAGCTTCACGGGACGGCCGAGCAGTCCGCCCGTGGCGTTGGTATCCTCCTCCCAGATCTTGTGGGCGAGCAGGGCAGACCTGCCGTTGGCGGCGAGGCCTCCCGTCAGCGACATGCTGTAGCCGATCTTGAGCGGTTCGCCGGCCTGTGTCGCCGTCGTCGATGCGAGGAAAAAAGCACAGGCGGGAAGCGCCGAGAGAACAGCGAAGAGGGCGCCGAACACTGTGCTGGAAAGTCGCCGGAATTTCAGCTCGAGGGGCATGCGCAATCCCACCAGTCCGACCAAGACGTGCCACGGCAGCGTTAACGGTCAAGATAAATCGATTTCGGCGCGGTTTGACAGCACCGCATTCGCCGGCGTCGCACTGATTGCTGCACTGCACTTTGGTCACATTTGGCACTAAGCGGACATGAACTACGTCGGGACCCATGTCCGCTTTTGGGGGTAAAGCGAACATTGAAAACTCGCCCCGTCATGTCCGCTTCTGACCCAAAGCAGACATCAGCGTCCTCAAGACTGTTGCCGTGTAAACTGACCCCTAAACCCCATTCCGCTGGCAGCAAATCCTTGCTGTAATCGCGTCCTATTCGGCGTAGTCCCGGCCTCAGGCAAGGCAATGCGACGACGCGATTTCATCAAAGTAATTGCTGGATCGGCTGCCTCGTGGCCGCTGGCCGCACGCGGACAGCAGCCGGCAATAGCCCTGATCGGAATACTCGGGAGCGGCTTTCCGACGTCGAGCGCGATATTCGTCGACGCTTTCAAGCAAGGCATGGCTGAGAATGGACTCGCCGAAGGATGTGACTACATGCTCGACCTACGCTGGGCGGAAGGCGACTACACGCGGTTTGCAGCACTTACCGCCGACCTCGCGCAGCGCAAACCCAAGCTGATTGTCGTCAGTACGATTCCGGGGGCGCGGATCGCTCAGCAGGTAGCGCCGACAATACCGCTTGTCATGTCCGGACTCATCGATCCGGTGGGTGCTGGGCTGATCGCTAGCTTGGCACGACCGGGAAACAATACGACAGGCATTTCCAACATGACGCAGGATCTTACTGCGAAGGGCTTGGAGCTCCTACGCACTGTCGTTCCAACGATCAGGACGGTCGCGGTTTTGTTCAATCCGGCTAATCCGGGAAACCGGCTCATCATGGAAGATGTGAGGAACAAGGCAGCAACACTGGGTCTGACGGTACAACCGATTGAATTCAAAGGGCCTGACACGCTGGATAGAACAATCGAGGCCGCGACCGGCAATGATGCGTTCCTGATGGTTGGCGACGCGGCACTCATCGATCTGCGCGACCCTATTGCCGCGCTGACGCTTCGGCATCGACTGCCTACGGCCCAGCTCTATCCCCGAGTTCACCGATGCCGGCGCGCTTATTGGCTATGGCCCATCGCGTCGTGCCTTCTACAAACGCGCCGCGACCTACGTGAAGAAGGTGCTCGATGGCGCGAAGCCGTCCGACCTTCCGGTTGAACAGCCGACAGAGATCGAATTGTCAATTAATCTGCGGACAGCAAAAGCACTCGGTATTGTTTTTCCCGACACATTGATCGCGCGCGCTGATCGAGTGGTCGAATGAATCGGCTGATGTCCGCTATTGGCACAAAGCGGACATGGCGATCACGCTCAGCGATGTCCGCTTTTGGGGGAATAGCGGACATCGCAAATCCGCCTCGTGATGTCCGCTTTTGACCCAAAGCGGACATCCCTACCCACGGCTATGCTATTAAAGGCTTTTCTCGCAGCCTGTTAGATCAGGGCAGCTTCCACTACGCTTACTGCAGACTTAGTCGGTACAACCCGCCTCAGCCGGAATCCCGCTTTATCGAGCAAAGCTCGGTATTCTGGTTCGGTGCGTTCCTGTCCGCCCGGAACTGCAAGCATGATGATGTCGAGCATCTTGCCGAAGTGCGGCGCGTTACCCGTTGGTAGGACCATCTCGATGATGAGCAAGCGACTGTCGGGTCGCATCGCGCGGCGACAGTTATTGAGGATGGTCAGGCACTGTGCTTCGCTCCAATCGTGTATGATGTGTGAGAGCAGATAAACGTCGCCGCCTGAAGGGACATTTTCGAAAAAGCTGCCGCGTTCGATCTTGACACGGTCGAGCAATCCGCGCGCGCTAATCAGCTCCGGTGCGTCGGCAACCACGTGTGGCAGGTCAAACAGTATGCCACGCGGCTTCGGATAGCGACTGAGAATGGTGCTGAGCAGGTTACCAGTGGCTCCACCCACATCGATGATCGTTCCAGATTCAGCAAAGTCGTAGGCTGCTGCAACAGCGGGAGGCTCCGTTCCATGCAGCCCGACCATAGTTTCGCTGAACATCGACGCCTCTGTCGGATGGCTTGCTAACCAATCAAAAAGGGGCACTCCAAACTCTTTCTCGAAGCTAGTCTTTCCGGTTTGGACGGAATAAAGCAAATGATCCAGCGCGTGCGTGAAGGCCTCACCCGCCAATGTCAGGACCGACGCGCGAACCGAGCCGGGGGTACACGTCCTAAGGGCCTCGCCCAATCGCGTCAAAGAAAAGCGATGCTCGGAATCCTCCGTGAATAATCCCAGACTGGCCAGTGTTCGCATAAAACGGTACAGGGACGACGTGGTGGCCCCTGTTAACTGGGCGATCTCTTCGGCGGTTTTCGATTGCTCAGCGAGCTGGTCGGCCAAATTCATTCGAGTTGCAACGTAGAGAAAACGTGAAACCCAATAGGCCGTGGCCATCTGGATGAGTTGACTCTGTGGTGACGGTGTTTCGGTTTTTCCGTGAGCGATGTCAGACATGCTGGATGTGCCCCGGTGACAGACTAGCGACAAATTTACACAAGTTGCCGATGTATGCGGAAGGCTGGGTGACGACGTGATCAGGTGAGCCGAGCCGATGTCCGCTTTTGCCACAAAGCGCCCTTTTGCTATACCGCACTGCGCCGTAATTACCCATGATCTGCTAGGGTATTGCCTTCAGCCTAGGGGCAACGTCCATGAGGCGACGCAATTTCATCGCCGGTCTTGCCAGCACGGCTGCTTCGCCAGTCTCGGCGCGTGCGCAGCAACCGCTGCTTCCAATTATTGGTTTCCTCAGCAGCCTCTCATCTGCCGCTCTCACCGGTCCCGTTGCCGCGTTCCGCCAGGGACTTAAAAGTTCAGGCTATGAAGAAGGGAAAAACGTCGCGATTGAGTTTCGATGGGCGGAAGGGCACTACGACCAATTACCCGCTCTCGCGACCGAGCTTGTGCAGAAGCGAGCCTCAGTAATTGTCACGATAGGTGGAGACGCGCCGGCCTTTGCAGCGAAAACAGCGTCGGCTAGCATTCCACTTGTGTTCATGGTCGGGCAAGACCCCGTCAAATCAGGCTTGGTGACAAGCTTGAGCCGACCGGGAGGTAACGCAACCGGCGTCAATTTGCTCATCGTGGAAACGGAATCAAAACGTGTCGATTTATTGAGAGAACTAGCGCCAGCGGCTTCCGTTTTCGCTGCATTCGTTAATCCAAGTAGCACGTACGCGCAGATGCAATCAAATGCGGTGACGTCAGCCGCTCACAGCATTGGACAGCAGATCGAAATTGTTACTGCCAGCAACGAACTTGAGCTTGAAAATGCCTTCGCCCGGTTCGTACAGGACAAAATTGGCGCGTTCCTCCTTACAGCCGATCCGTTCTTCGTGTATCGCCGCGAACAGATCATAGCCGCGGCGGCAAATCACCAAATTCCTGGTGTGTACTTTCTTCGCGAGTTTGCGGAATCTGGAGGTTTGGTAAGTTATGGGACCAGCCTGGCGGATGCTTATTGGCAGGTAGGGGTTTACGCCGGCAAAATTCTTGACGGTACAAAGCCAGCTGATCTACCGGTCGTTCAGCCGACCAAGTTCGAACTTGTGATCAACCTCGAGACCGCTAAAGCGCTCGGCCTCGCGGTACCTCCAAGTCTGCTAGCGATTGCCGACCAGGTGATCGAATAGTGCTGCTGATGTCCGCTTATGGCACAAAGGGACATCCCAATGCTCTCAGCCATGCCCGTTTTTGGGGGTAAAGCGGACGTGGCGCGGACCTAATGCATGTCCGCTTTTGACCCAAAGCGGACATTCACCCCTGATCTCGGCCTAGCGGTAATCTCGGTCCTGGCGGTAAAAGTGTCCGGCGGTAAAGTGTCCAGCGACAGGTCGTGCCACAGCGCTTGTCCTAAAACCATATCGGTTTCGGTGATGAAACGGCGTGATACCACTAAGGTTACAACGCGACACACCAAGAGTGTGAGGCGTAAGGGCAGCGAAGCGCCCATGATCGCGCGTCGCGTTGCCAATCTGGAAATGCAAGTTAGCGCTCTCGCCCGCGAACTAGCAGAGAGGCGAGAGGCTGACCGGCAAGTGCTGCATAGCTCAGCGCAGTTTGCAATATTGGTTCAAAGTATCAAGGAATATGCGATTTATATGATGGATCGTGCGGGTCACATCATAAGCTGGAACGGCGGCGCCGAACGCATAAAGGGTTACAGCCGCGATGAAATAATCGGCCAGCATTTTTCCCGCTTCTACGTAGATGTTGATCGGAAGTCGGGGCTTCCAACAAAAGCGCTTCGTCAAGCGATCATTGACGGCAAGTTTGAGGGAGAAGGATGGCGCGTCCGCAAAGACGGCAGTCAATTCTGGGCAAGTGTTGTTATCCACCCGATCTACGATGGCAGCAAGACGCTCATTGGCTTTGCAAAAGTGACCCGCGACGTAACTGACCGACACCAAGCGCAGGATTTGTTGGAGCAGAAGAACAAGGACCTCGAACGGTTTGCTGCTAGGCTCCAGCGCGAACGAGACGATAAACTAATGAATGCGCAGGCGATTGTGGCCGCGATTGCTCATGAGGTGCGACAGCCACTCACAAGAATCACCGCGGGCGGCAATGCAGGGCAACGCTTTCTTAAAATGGTCCCACCCCAACAGGACAAAGCACAGACCGCTTTTGAAGGCATAGTAAATGCCGGTCATCGCACCAGTGAAATAATCGATGGCTTTCAGGCCTTGTTCGCGAAGAGCGATCAGAGACGACAACTGGTGGACGTAAACGAGATTATCCGAGGGGCTCTAGAGTCAATGAGCCGCGAGCTGGCAGATCATCACGTCGAGCCGCGCGCCGAGCTAATGGCCAAACTCCCAAGCGTCTACGGCAATAGGAGTCAATTACAACAGGTCATATCCAACTTGATCGTGAATGCCATCGAAGCAATGGAAAACACGTCAAATCGCAGTCGGCTGTTGCTTGTGAGCAGTGAGCTTCGCGATCAAAAAGATGTTGCGGTGGTGGTAAAAGATTCCGGGCCAGGAATTGATAAAGATAGACTGGACAGCATCTTCACTTCGGTTGTTTCGACCAAGCGACATGGAATGGGATTAGGATTAGCCATCTCCCGAATGATCATTGACTACCACGGCGGTAAACTTACCGCATCGTCGGACGGCAAAGACGGTGCATCATTCCAGTTCCTCCTGCCAACTGCGCCTATAAATAAGAATGGCAATCGCGCGGAATTAGCTACTGGTTCTTAAATCATAGTTCGAGGTGATCGAATGAGCGGAGTGCCGATACCTCTGTGAAAAAAATCTGGACGGCGCCAAACTCCAGTGGAGCAGCCAATGTTGATCGAACTCTCTATTAACATGCAGACCGCGAAGGCTCTCCACATCACTATTCCCGACACCTTAGTCGCCATGCTGACCGTGTAATCGAATAGGTAAGCCGAATGTCGCCTACTGGCACAAAGCGGACATTCCCGCCGCCGATTCCGCTGTTTTTATCGCGATTTGTCCTTGCTGGGCATGGCCGTGGACGATGGTATTAGTCACCGAAGTTGCACGATTTTGACATGCGAGCCGAATAACGCGATGGGCGAGCTGCACGATCGTATGCCGGTCATCCTCGCAGAGAAGGACTGGCCAAAGTGGCTAGGTGAAAAACCGACGAGCGAGCAAGACTTATTGGCATTACTCAGACCGTGCCGGGACGAGGACTTGAAAATTTGGCCGGTCGATAAAATGGTTGGCAACGTAAGAAACAATGGGCCTCAGCTAACCTTGCCAATCCTAAGTAATGCAGTTCCCACATAAATTGCCAGGACGGTCAGGATGGAAACAAAAGCCACCATCCTGCATGCGGATCTCGATGCCTTCTATGCATCAGTCGAGCAACTTCTCGACCCGTCGCTGCGCGGCAAACCAATCGCCGTCGGCGGCGGGGTGGTGCTCGCTGCCTCATACGAAGCAAAGTCATTCGGAGTTAGCAGCGGTATGTCGGGATGGCGGGCTCGTGAGCTGTGTCCACAATTGATCTTTGTCGACGGGCATTTCGAGGATTATGGGCGGCTGGGTGATGCTGCCATCGATGTGCTCAATGATTTTACCCCTCTTGTCGAACGGATTTCCATCGACGAGGCCTTTGCTGACGTTGCGGGGTGCACTCACCTTTTCGGTTCGCCACCTGAGATCGCGAGAGCAGTACGGCGTCGCGTGCGCGTGGAGCTCGGCCTTCCAATCTCGATCGGCGTCGCACACACCAAGCACCTGGCGAAAATTGCCTCGCAAGTCGCCAAACCCGACGGGCTAGTGGTCGTCGATCCCGAGACCGAATTGAATTTTCTCCATGACCTGCCTGTCGAGTTGATGTGGGGAGTGGGGCCAGTCACCCGCGCGCGACTCGCCAAGATCGGTGTTCAAACCATTGGGGAGCTGGCGAGAATGCCAGGGTGGTCGCTTGAGCGAATAGTCGGCCGCGCGAACGGAGAAAAGCTGAGGGCGCTCGCATGGAATCGCGACCCACGAGAGATCAAGACGCATCACCGTGCCCAATCGGCCGGAGCCCAATCGGCGCTCGGTAGGAAGCCTGCTCAAGAGCAAGTTTTCCGGCCCACGCTGCGTCATCTTGCCGACAGGGTGGCCACCAGAC
>Ga0306918_10000722_pt1 | contig 15582 bp, 14 predicted proteins | sample tim00Cox0000000H_FD_203315 | JGI IMG/M metagenome (GOLD analysis project Ga0306918, IMG submission 203315) | Lab enrichment of tropical soil microbial communities from Luquillo Experimental Forest, Puerto Rico - timezero.00C.oxic.00.000.00H (v2)... | ecosystem: Environmental > Terrestrial >... | reverse complement strand
TTCGTGATCATCACCCACAATCCGATCACCATGGCGCGCATGAACCGCCTCTACGGCGTCACCATGGCCGAACGCGGCGTGTCGCAACTCGTCTCGGTCGACCTCGAAGGCGCGGTGAAGCTGCGCGAGGCGGTTTGATACGCGTCCGTTGCGCCGACTGCTGTGCCGTTATTGCCGGGCATAGCGCGTTGGAAGACGTGCGTGAACGCGCTTACGACCCGGCAATCCATCCGTACCGCTGTTCCTGCTCAACCCTGGACTGTGGCGCGAGCACGATCGCTTGCGGCCGTTCATTGTAAATAACAATAAAAGAACAACGAGATCTGTGATTGCACAACTCTTGGCTCTCCTTCGATGGACCGCAGTTCGCGTGTCATCGCAACCGACTTCTCCTGTCGCCACAGCTATTTAACTTTAGCCCCACAACCCCAGGCCGTGCGCGAAGGCAATCGGCTCCACTTGTCTCTGCAAACGACGGTAGAAAAATAACAGTGGAAACAAGAAACGGTGGCTCTCAGCCACCCGGAGGTTGCGTTCACACGCGTCCGCGACGGGTCGGCAAGCTCGAGAGTCAGTCAATAGCGTTGCGTCCGCTCCGGCAGCGGCGCCGAACCGACATCCAAGCGCGATTTTGGTGAATACGCTTTTTTGGAAGATTCTCGTTACGCGCGCAAGTGAAATCTTCCGCGGTCAAGCGCGGTCATCACGGCGTGTCAGCGGCTGCCATCAGCGGCGCGCAACCGGCCCGCGTCGCCGTTCCAGGCTGCGGCTTACGGGATAAGGAATGTATTGCCCGGCGGGGCTGCGAGGCCGTTTCATCGGCGCGCCTTGCTCGTCGATGCCGTCGAGGAACTCGTATCGATTTGCCACCGTGATCCAGGAGTCGCGCATCCTGACGTAGAACTCCCGCTCGTCTTTCTCGTCCGCGCCCAGCGCGAGCTTTGCGCATTGAGCCGCCATCCGCCATGCGTGGTCGGATTTCGATCGCATCGACCTGCCTTCTGTTTGTCAGCATTCCCAAATGCATATGATATGCCTATCGCGGTCGGCGTCTGTTCGATCGGCGACTCAGCGCGACGTATTTTTAAGCTTGCGTGCTGACCCTCCATGGAACGAAATATAGCGGTCCGGTTTCCTTCCTAAAACGGGAGAAGAGTCGATGCCGCTCTATTTCTTCCATCTCAGCTTCGGCGATCGCACCGTGCCGGACGACGAAGGCGTCGAATTGCCGAACCGCTCCGCAGCCCGTAACGAGGCGCTGGCGGTCATCCGCGACCTGGCCGATCCCGAGGTCGCGGGCAATCCGCGGCGCTGGGCGAGCTGGTTCTTGCAGGTGGTGGACGAAGGCGGCGAATTCCTGCGCCTGCCCATCGGGCACCCTGCCCTTGAGGTCGTGACGTCGGAGGGCCAACAGCCTCAGGCCGAATCATCCGAGATGAAGCCGACCCAGCCGGCCGCGACGGTTGCCACCCGGCAAGGCCGCCGATCGGCAGCGCTTGTTCAGCAGATGTCAGCGGTGAGGAAGCAGACAGAACAATTGCTCCAACGCAATCGACAGCTGCAGCACGAGCTTTCGTCCGTATTGGCCGTAAGCGCAAACATACAGATTCGAGCCCGCCACCTCGTGGCGCATGCCCGGTTTGCCGCCCTGCCGACACACGACGTCGACGCTTACCGCGCCGCAAACAAGCCACCCCGCCGTTCCCCCCCGCATCTGGTCTTGCTGCCCCGCGAGTGATAGAATCTTTGCGATATCGCGGCGGGCTTGTTTGGAACTTTTTGCAGCCGGACTCATTGAATCGACCAGACGCATTGATCCATCGGTTCGATACGCTGAACGCAGGGCGCTATCGGTAAAGGCAATTTTCGACTGACTTAATGGGCGCGGCGTCGCCGTCTTAGAGCAGGAGCCAACTCCGATGCCGTACGGCCAGCCCCCCGTTACCCGGCGGTTGGAGCAGGGAAAATTCAACCGATTCCTGGCGGCGTTGCCGCCGCATGACTTTTCTTTGCTGGCGCCGCATCTGCGGACAATCCCGCTCCAGCGCGGCGTGATGCTGCACGACGTGGGAGAGGAGATCGAGCACGTCTATTTCCCGCACACCGGCATGGTCTCGATGGTGGCGGTCATGCAGAGCGGCGCGACGGTCGAAACCGCAACCGTCGGGCGCGGAGGTGTCATCGGCGCCAGCGCCGCCCTGGGCGCACGATCGACCTTCGGCAGGGCGATCGTGCAGTTGCCGGGCTCGGCCGCGTGGCTCTCGGCTGCCCAGTTTCACGCCTCTGCCAGTGAATGTCAGACCATTCGCGACCTCGTCGTGCGCTACAACGATCTGCTGCTTGCCCAGGTTCAGCAGTCGGTCGCGTGCAATGCGCTCCATGCGCTCGAGGCGAGGCTTTGCCGCTGGTTGCTGCAAACCCACGATTGCGTCGATGGCGACGCGATCCCGCTGACGCAGGAGTTTCTCGGGCAGATGCTCGGCGTGCGCCGCACGACGGTGACGATCGCGGCCCGCCTGCTGCAGAGCGCAGGACTCATCCGTTACCGCCGCGGTCTCATCCACATCGTCGATCGCGCGGCGCTCGAAGAGATTTCTTGCGAATGCTACGCCGTGGTGCGGCACAACCTCGATAAAGTTTTTCCGGCGCCGGCATCCTTGCGATAACGATTTCACCGGCATCCTTGCGATAACGATTTCAAATGAAATTCGGTCACTCGCGGACGGAACTTAGAACGCGCGAGCGAATTGGATGGCCGGACCCTCAGCCGCGTCTCCTCGCCCGGAGTGGCTGCGGGTCTCAGGACCCCGCCCCGGCCACTCGGCGGGGTTTTTGCTTTGCCCCCATGGATCCCGCACCGAAAGCCGACTGACTCTTTCAGGAGAAACGGTTCCGCCGGCATGACCTCCATGCATCAGGAACGGCCCGGTTGAGCGGCCCGTTATTCCGGCATGGAAACAGCAACGGAATACCGGAGATTTGCGCAGGAATGCCGCCGCCTGGCGCGAGACGCCAAGACCGAGCGGCATCGCAAGATCATGGAGGACATGGCTCGGGCCTGGGACAGGCTCGCCACCGAGGCCGACGAAGAAGCCTCTCACGCGTCGCCCTGACATGCGTCGTCCTGACAGGATCTTTCCTCTGCGTTGTGGAGCTCCCCCTGGCCCGCCAGGCGAAGCCAAACCTGCGCCATTAGCAACAAGGTGGCCCGAGCTTTCGGGTCATGGATGACGCTCGCCATCTCCAAGCACTCGGCGGCGTAACGTCGATACTCGTCGGATCGCCCCATCGGGCCCCTGCGCTGATCTACCGCAACGCGGGAGCGCGCCTGACGTTCCGGGTGCCAACCTTGCCTTTACGAGATTTTCACGCGGCTTGAGTCGCAGATCGGGCAGACGGCGGAGGTTTTGGCTGCCATGTTTGTCGGCGTGACACCGGCGGGGGGCGCCCAGCCCTCGACGACCGGTTGTCGAACCCCGCCAGAGTGGCCTCTAGGCGGGGTTTTTCATGCGGCATTGCAGATAGGAAGTTGGTTTCGCAAGCCGCTTGGCAGCGAACCGCGTCAACTCGCCTCGGCCAACGGTCTTTGCAGCGCGCCGCCTGGGCGCTCCAAGGCGCGCAGCAACCGCATGGCCCTGACGACGTCGCGACGGTCGAGAATGCCCACGAGCTTGGCGATCGTCAGTTCGGCATTGCGGTCGGCAGACACAAGGTAGTCCGCGAGCTCGGCTTGGGCGGCGCGCATCGCGTCCAGAATTGTCGTGAGTTCATCCTTCATAACGCACTCGCACTCTACGCTCGTTTCCCTGGGAGGATAGAACGCGCAGCCACGCTTTCGGTTTCCACCCACGATTTGCCATTCTCAGAAGAACCGTGGGGTGGGCAAAGGCGCGACGTCGCGCCGCGCCTACGCGTCTTTCCCGGCATGCCCATTCACGCGTGGGCACACTTCGCTTTGCCCACCCTTACTCGCTGGAACTTAAAGCCCTCCTCGCGACTTAACCTCTGCCGGGGGAGCTCGGGCGCGCAGCAGGCTCAAAGGGGAACCGTCATGTGGCAAAAGATCGGATATTGCCGGCAGAAAGCGTCCGAGTGCGCCGCACGCGCGCAAGAAGCCACCGACAAAGAGACGCGCGAGCTTTTCCTCAGATTTCGGGATTCGTGGCTCAGCGCGGCAAGGCGATACGAATCCTCGGCCGCGGCGGCTGCCGGCGAGACAACGGAGCGCCCACCGTCCTCGTCCGCGCCCGCGCCCAGCGCTCGCGACTGGCGTGAGAGCCCGAACGACGCGCGGACCGATACGACGGCGGAGCGGCTCGGAGCCGGCTGATCCAGCGCGTCACGCAACGCAACCCAACGGCTCCTCTCACGCTGCGGGCGCCCGCCCCGGCGAGTTCGGCTAGAGCCTCCTCCGCGCTACGACCTCGTCCAACAGCGCCAAGATCGCGTCCGGCGCGAACGGCTTGGCGATATAGGCGCAATGCCGGTAGCCGGGCGGCATCTGTTTTCGGGTGAAGCCCGAGACGAAAATAAAGGGAATGCGGCGTCTCATCAAAACATCCGCCGCGGCAAAGGCGTCATGGCCGTTGATGCGCACGTCGAGCAGCGCGGCGTCGATTCGCTCGCGCTCGATCGTCTCGAGTGCCCGCTCCAAGGTGGCGACCGGACCGACGACCGACCACCCGGCCGCGCTGAGGATCGTCTCGATCAGTCCGGCAATCATCGCCTCGTCTTCGACGATCAGCACCCGCCGGCCTGCGCGCCTGGCACGAGGCTTTTCATGGCCCGGCTCGGCCTGGCCAGCCCTGCGGCGGACATCCGGGTTCGGCTTGGTTGGGGGACCGAAGAGGGAGGTTGACATGACAACGCCGTCCACAACTCCCTCCACTGTTTGCTACTGCGAATCGAGCGGTATCCTCAAATTGACCCGCAGCCCGCCGTCTTCGAACTCGATCTTCGCCTTTCCGCCGAGGCCATGGCTGACTTCGCGCTCGATCAAGGTCAGGCCGAAACCATGCCGCGGCGGCTTGCCGACCGGCGGGCCACCACGCTCGATCCAGTCCAATACGAGGCTGGTTCCGCTGCGCCTTTCGACCACCCAGGAGACTTCGAGCGATCCGCCGGCCGTGGATAGAGAACCGTATTTCGCGGAATTCGTTCCAAGCTCGTGGATGATCATGCCGAGCGAGAGCGCGAGTTTCGGCTTGAGCGAAACCGCCGGCCCGTCGATGGCGATGCGATCATCGCGACCGGTCCGATAAGGCTCAACCTCCTGGCGCACCACATCGACGAGAGACACGTCGCCCCACTGGTCGCGCGAGACTAGCTCATAGGAGCGCGCCATCGCGTGCAGCCGATCGAGGAAAGCTTCGCGGGCTGCATCCACGTCGTCCGAATGCTTCAGAGTCTGGGTGGCGATGCTGACGATCACGGTTAGCATGTTCTTCACGCGGTGATTGAGCTCGGCCACCAGAACGCGCTGCTGCTCCTCGGCCTGCGCCAGGCCGGTCACGTCGTTGAAGGTCAAGACGGCGCCTTCGACCTTGCCGCTGCCGGTCCAATAGGGCAACGCGCGCACGATGTAGTGCGCCGCGCCATCGCGCCGGTTGACGCGCCGCTCGAGCGGCTGGCGCGCGCCGAAGACCTGTTGGATATCCTGGGGAACCTCGGCGTAATCGAGGTGGTGGGCGATATCGGTCAGCGGGCGGCCGCGGTCGCCGGGGATGAGATTGAAGATGCGAGTGACGGCCGGCGTGAAGCTGCGGACGATGAGTTCGCGGTCGAGGAAGATGGTGGCGATCTGCGTGCTCTCGTACAGGTTCCGCAAATCGGAATTGGCGCGATCGAGCTCGTCGATCTTGACCGTCAATTCATGATTGACGGTCTGCAGCTCCTCGTTGACCGACTGCAGCTCTTCCTTCGACGTCTCCAGCTCCTCGTTGGTTGATTGCAGCTCCTCGTTGACCGAGACCATCTCCTCGTTGCTGGATTTGAGCTCCTCGATTGCGGTCTCGTACTCTTCCGCCATCGACTGCAGCCGCTCGCGCGTCTCCCGCAGCTCGCGCTCGAGCTGCTCGAGATTGGCGTCGCGCGCCTTTCCCTTGCGCTGTTTAGCCGGGGGCTCCTCGTGCGCGGCCGGCGCGCGCAAATCGCTGAACACGACGAGGTAGAGCGTCTCGTTGCCGTCATCGTGCAGCGGCTCGACCGTGACCCTGACGAACTCGCTTTTGTCGCCCCCTTCCATCTCGACGTTGTCGCGCACCGCGGTGCGCTGCGATTCGACCGCCTCGTGCAGGGCGGAACGCAGCGGCAGGCGCAGACCCCGTCGCGCCATCGCCATGAGCGCCCGGCTCGGTCGTCCGGGCGGAGCCTCCAGGTATTTCCCCGTTCCGGCCGAATAATTGATGACGTCGCCGTCGCGGGTGACCACGACGTGGGCCGGCGCATAGCGCTCGAGCACGCGCGCCTCGATCGATTGCCGCAGCGAACGTCCCGCCGGCCCTCCGCTCTCGGTCACGCCGACGCCCGCAATGCCGTGCCGGCGAAACAGCACCGGCAGGTGCGGCATGGCCGCGCCGTCTTCCCGCCGTTGGAACACGCGGTTCTTCTTGTCGACCGAAGTAAACAGGTCGCCGTGCTGGGAGATGTTCTCGGAGGTGCCGAGGAACAGGAAACCGTTCGGCTTGAGCGCGTAATGGAAGATCGGGATGACGTGGCCTTGCAGCTCGCTGTTGAGATAGATGAGCAGATTGCGGCAGGAGATCAAGTCCATGCGCGAGAACGGCGGATCGCGCACCACGCTGTGGGACGAGAACACGCACATGTCGCGGATCGGCTTGTTGATGACGTAGCTGGTGCCCTCGGAGATGAAGAAGCGCTCGAGCCGCTCCTTGGAAACGCCTTGCAGCATGGTGTCGGGGTAGCGGCCGGCGCGCGCCACTCCCAGCGCCGCCTCGTCGATATCAGTGGCGAAGATCTGCACTTTCACGCGCGAGCGGCTTTGTTCGACCTGCTCGCGCAGCATGATCGCAAGCGAATAGACCTCTTCGCCGGTGGCGCAGCCCGGCACCCACACCCGGATCGTGTCCGAAGGGCCTTTGCCTTCGAACAGGCGCGGCATCACGAGCTGCTCCAGCGCCTCGAACGCCTTGGTGTCGCGGAAAAAATTGGTGACGCCGATCAGCAGGTCGCGAAACAGCGTGTTGACCTCGGCGGGATCCTGACGCAGCCGGTCGGCGTAGGCCTCGAGCGAAGGAACCTGCAGGACCTGCATGCGGCGTTCGATCCGGCGATAGAAGGTGCGGGTCTTGTAGCCGCTGAAGTCGTGGCCGGTCTGGTCGAGCAGAATGGCGCAGATCTCATTGCGCGTAGTCTCCGCCCCATCGTCCTTGTCCACCTCCTTGTCGAGGATGTCGAAGCTGCGCACATAGCCGGCAAGCTGTGCGGGCATGGTTTCGACCGGCACCGCCAGGTCGACCAGCCCGGACGCGATGGCGCTTTCGGGCATGCTGGAATGACGCGGGCCGGAGTGGTCGGTCGCCTGCGCCAGCGTCAAGCCGCCGTGCTCCTTGATCGCCTTGATGCCGAGCGTGCCGTCGCTGCCGGCGCCGGAGAGCACGATACCGATGGCATACTCGCCCTGGTCCTCGGCCAGCGCGGCGAAGAACGAGTCGATCGGGGTGCGCTCGCGGCCGTCGCCGACGGCGCGGACGCCCAGCCGCCCCTTCGTGATGTCGAGCACCGCATCGGCCGGCGCCACATAGACGCGATTGGGGCGGACGATCTGGTCGTTCTCCGCGATCAGCACCGGCATGTGCGTATCGCGCGCCAGAATTTCCGGCAGCATGCTTTCCCGCTTGGGGGCGAGGTGGGTGACGATGACAAAGGCCATGCCGGGCTCGGGCGGCATGGCCTTGAACAGATATTCGAGCGCTTCGACGCCTCCCGCGGAAGCGCCGACGCCGACAATGGGAAATGGCCTATCCATCGGCTCCCCCAGCAGGGATCGAGAGGAAACGGGTCTGCCTGCGGTGGGCGGATCGCGCCAAGGCTACGCCAAGGCCCTGCGAATTCAAAGAGCCTTTGCGGGTCTTGCAATGCGATTGGTGGATGGTTCGGTACGTAACAAAAGCCTCTGCGCGCGATCGACCGTAGTCCGTGCCGAGTCGATCTCTTCGCGCAGTTGCGAAATCTCGCGGCGGGTGGTCTCGATCAATGCCCGCGTCTTGGTCACGAGGTCGCGATGCTCGGACTCCATGGGATTCGCTCCCGAGGGCTTTCAATCGTCGGCAGCCACGACATGTCCCGGCACGCGCCTCCACGACGGAGTCGGCCGGTTAAGTACAACCGACGAAAGGGTATTTGGTTCCGGATGCTTTGGCCGCGTACCAGCAAAGCCATTGCGCTCGCGGGCGAAATCGACTTGCCGGCTGACGAAAACTCACCGCCCGCCGGCCGCCGCCTTCTCGATCGTCAGCAGCATTCGAAACGCCGTGAAGCGACCGAGCACGGGCTCGAGCGTGCGTTCGATGCGTATGAGGCGCCGCGCAACGCCTTCGCCGATCAGGCTCCAGGGTTGGAAGCCGCCGCTCAGCGGATAGGCCGCGAGCGCGAACCATTGCACGGCGGCGACTCGCAGCGTGGGACAGAGGCGATGAAAGCGGTCGCGCTCGCGGGTGGCGAGGAGCGTCGGGATCGCCTGGTTGGAGTCGTAAGGGTCGCGGCGCGGGTCCGGGCTGCCGTCCTCGAGCACGTCGGCTGAGGTGCGCACGGGCTCGTGATGAAAGAGCCGGTAGAAGGCGGTGCTGCCCCAGGTGATCGCCGGCTCCACCATGAGCACGCGCCCGCCTGGCCGTAGCACCCGCGCGGCCTCGCGGAAGAACACGAGCGGAAATTCGAGATGATGCAGCACGTCGACCATGACGATATTGGCGGCGCAGGCATCCGCGAACGGCAGCCGCTGGGCATCCGCGACGCAGTCGAGCCACGGCGCGGATTGGATATCGGTTGCGACCACCTCGCGCAGCCGGCGCTTGAGGTTGCCGATGCCGCCGCCGATTTCGATGGTGCGGCCGCTTCGGCAGGCCGCGGCGATGCGGTCGTAAAAATCCTCGTAGACGAGGCGCAGGACCGGCTTGCGATCCCACATGCCGCGGTGATCCGCGAGCTGAGCGGATGCCGCGCGCTCCATCACATCGCCTTGATGTGCATGAACGCGAACAACACCATGCGCAGCAGCATGAAGCCGTGACGGAAACGGGAGATCTGGGTCTCGCCGTAGGTGCGGCTGGCATAGCGGATGGGGATCTCGACCGCCTTGAGGCCGAGTTTGGAAGCGCCGAAGATCAGCTCAAAATCCCCGAATGGATCGAACTTGCCGAAATAACTGCGCGCGGCCTTGATCCGCGCATAGTCGGAGCGCCGCAGCGCCTTGGTGCCGCACAGCGTGTCGGTGAAGCGCTGCGACAACAGCCAGGTGAAAAGCAAAGAGAACGCCTTGTTGGCGATGAGGTTGAGCACGCGCATCGCCTCCTGCTCCATCGGATAAATGAGACGGGAGCCGTTGACGAACTCGCCCTTGCCGGAAGAAATCGCGTCCCAGAACTTCGGCAATTGCTCCGGCGGCATGGTCAGATCGGCATCGAGGATCATCACGACGTCGCCGCGCGCAGCGTCGAAGCCGGCAAACACGGCATCGCCCTTGCCCGTCCCCGGCTGGCGCATCGCCTTGATGTCGTAATCGGGATGAGCGGCGGCGACGCGATCGATCTCCTCCCAGGTGCCGTCCCGGGAGTGCCCCTCGACGAAGATGATTTCGAGCGCGTCCACGAAGCGGGGGATGCGCTTGACCGCCGCCTCGATGTTGCCGCGCTCGTTGCGCGCGGGAATGACGACCGTCACGGATCTCACCTCGGCGGATCGTCGCAGCGAGCGGCAAACGGTGAAATGGCGCAGGCACAGGCTGCCGATGAGCGGCAACGGCGCCAGGAAGCGGTTGACCAGGCGCCCCAGCCCGAACAGCCGCACCGGAGAGAGCACGCGCGTTTCGTCCTTGACCGCGTCGAAGTCGCCAAGCGCCGCGAGCGCGCGCACGTCGGCGCGGGAGAGGACGTTTTGCGGAGGCTGCGGCATTTTCATGCCCGTCGCCTCGGCCACTTTCAGCGCCGGATACCACAAGTGCGAAAAGTAGCCGACCACGACGCGGGTCTCGCGCGTGCACAAATCGTGCAGGTTGGCGAACATCGCCTGGCAATCGTCGAGCGCGCCGAGCGTGTCGACCACCACGATGACGTCGAACGGGCCGGGCAACGAGCGCACGAAAGCGGCGTCCTCGATGTCGCCGACCAAAAACGTGAGATCGGGATGCGCCTGGCGCGCCTGCGCGATCATACCGGCGCTGAAATCAACGCCGACGCCGAACGAGGGTTTGAGCGCGGCGAGGAGGTCGCCGGTGCCGCATCCGAGCTCGAGCACGCGGGCGCCTTCGGGAATGAGGAACTTGAGGTAGCGCAGATCCTCCTGGTGGAAGAAGGCGGCGCGCGCGAGCCATTTCCTGCGCTCGGGCGCGCTCGCGTCGGCGAGGCGGCGGATGTCGCGCTTGCGCGCCGACATGTCGCCCTCGCCGCCGTATGTGCTCGCGTCCATCCCCACCCGTATACGCGATTTAGCGTCCATTTGCCCAAATTACGGCGCCGGCGCTCATCGCAGGGTCGGCTCCATCCCATGGACAAGGACCAATGCCGGCGTACTATCGGCCAACCAACGAAAAATGCACGATCCGGGAGGATGCCATGTCTCGCACGCTGAGGACGGCTTTATTCGTCGCTGTCGTCGCCGCCGTTTCCGCCCTTGCGCCATCGGCGCGCGCTCAGGAGGCGGTGACGCTGCACGGCGCGGTTCAGTTCAACGACGATCACGCCTTCAACAAGGCGCTGCTCAGGTTCGAGCAGCTGGTCAAACAATATTACGGCAAGCCGATCAACTTCGTGCTCCATCGCAACAGCGAACTCGGACTGGAGAAAGACTACTTCGCCTACATGAATCAGGGCATCTCGGTCGACTACGGCATCGTGTCGCCGGCGCACATGTCGACCTTCTCCAAGGCCGCCCCCTTCATCGACGCGCCGTTCCTGTTCCGCGACCTCGACCACTGGAACAAGGTGCTCGACGCCGACTTGCTCAAGCCGATCGCCGACGAGATCGCGCAGAAGGCGGATGTGATGCTGATCGGCTACGCCGGCGGCGGTGTGCGCAACATCTTCGTCAACCGGCCGGTGCGCAACCTCATCGAGATGAAGGGGTTGAAGGTGCGCGTGCAAGGGGCGCCGATCTGGAGCCGCACCTTCTCAGCCGTCGGCATGTCGCCGACCGTGATCGCCTACAACGAGATCTACAACGCCATCCAAAACGGCGTGATCGCGGCGGGCGAGAACGAGGCCGCCGGCGTCGAGCAGATGAAGTTCTACGAGGTCGGTCCCAATCTCTCGATGACGGAGCACGCGATCACGATCCGGCCGATCTGCTTCTCGGGCAAAACCTTCAAGAAGCTGTCGCCCGAGCTGCAAGCGGCCATCATCAAGGCCGGCAAGGAAGCCGGCACTTATGGCCGACAGGTCGAGTCCTCCGAAGACAGCGCCAAGCTCGACGCGCTGGAGAAGGCTGGCAAGCTCAAGCGCATCGCTTTCACGGACCGCGCCGAGATGAAGAAGCTGGTCGACCCGGTGATGGCGGCTTACGCCAAGGAAATCGGGGCGGACGCGATCTTCAACCAGATCAACACCATCAAATAGCTGTCCTTCAGCGGCGGCTAGTACGCAATCCTGCTGATTGTCTGTCGTCCCCGCGCATAGCGCGTCGAAGACGCGCGTAAACGCGCTTATGCTGGGGACCCATATTCCAGAGGCGGTGGTTATGGGTCCCCGCTTTCGCGGGGAAGACAATATGAGCTGATACGTCGGACTCGAATATAAGCTCGCGCTCATGAAAAAGCTGATCGACGGCTATTGCCGACTGCTGACCTGGCTGATGGTGGCGACCGTCGCGATCTTGGTCGTTCCAGTCTCGCTGCAAATCATCTCGCGCTATACGCAGTTGATTCCGAGCTACATCTGGACCGAGGAGCTGTCGCGCTTTCTCTTCATCTGGATGGTCATGCTCGGCGCGATGGTCGCCATCAAGGAAGGCACGCATTTCGAGGTCGACATCTGGCCCGAGCTCTCCCGGCGCGCCAACGCGATGCTCAGGATCGTCTCGAACCTGTTCGTGCTGATCTTCGCGCTGGTGTTCGTCTATTGGGGCATCAAGTTCGTGGAGTTCGGCTGGTATCAGGAATCCGAGCTCGCCGAACTACCCATGCCGTTCATTTTCGTCGCCTGGCCGCTCGCCGGCGTGACCTGGGTGATCTTCCTGGGCGAGATCTTCGTCGACAATATCCGCATCCTGGCCGGGAAGACCGCGCCATGACGCAGGCCGCGATGTCGCCGGGCATGGCCGCGCTGGTGCTGTTCGGCTCGTTCTTCTTCCTGATCGCGCTGCGGGTGCCGGTGGCGTTTGCGCTCGGGCTTGCGTGTCTGCCGCCGCTGGTGTTCGAGCAGCGGCTCTCCCCGATGGTGCTGTTCAACGAAACCTTCAAGTCCTACAACTCCTTCATCCTGCTGGCGGTGCCGTTCTTCCTGTTGACCGCCAACCTGATGAACATCGGCGGCATCACCGATCGGCTCGTACACCTCTCGCGCACGATGGTCGGCAACTGGCCGGGATCGCTCGCGCAGATCAACGTGCTGCTGTCGGTGTTCTTCGCCGGCATCTCGGGCTCTTCGACCGCCGACGCCGCAAGCCAGAGCAAAATCTTCATCGAGGCGCAGACCAAGGAAGGCTACGACCTGTCATTCTCGATCGCGATCACGGCGGTGTCGGCGGTGCTCGCCGTGATCATTCCGCCCTCGATTTTGATGATCGTCTGGGGCGGCGTGCTGTCGGTCTCGATCGGCGCGCTCTACCTCGCGGGTATTCTCCCCGGCCTGTTGATCGCGGGCGCGCAGATGGCGACCGTGCACGTCTACGCCAAGATCTACAATTATCCGGTCTATCCGCGCGCGACGTTGCGGGAGTTCTTCTGCTCCGCGGCGCAGTCGGTGCCGGCGCTGATGACGCCGTTCATCATCGTCGGCGGCATCCTGCTGGGCTGGTTCACGGCGACCGAATCAGCCTGCGTCGCCGTGATCTACGCGGCCGTCCTGTCGATCTTCGTCTACCGCGAGATGGATGCAAAGCAGCTCTACCACGCACTGGCCGAAACCGGCCGCCTCTCCGCGGTCGCGCTGTTCTGCGTCGGCACCGCTTCGGCGTTCGGCTGGATGCTCGCCTACTACCAGATACCGCGCGCGCTCTTGGCCAACGTCACCGCCTGGGGCATGGGCATCACGGAAGTCGGTTTCTTCATCGCCGCCGTGTTTCTGGTGGTCGGCTGCTTCCTCGATGCGATTCCGGCGATCATCATCGTCGGCACGACGCTCGAACCGCTCGCCCGATCGGTGAACATGCATCCCGTGCAATTCGCCGTCATCGGCATCGTTGCGCTCGCCTTCGGGCTGGTGACCCCGCCCTATGGGCTGTGCCTCATGATCTCCTGCGCGGTCGCTAGGGTGCGGCTGCGCTACGCGCTGAAAGACACGATGATCATGCTCGTGCCGATGCTGTTGGTGCTGGCGGCGATCATCGCTTGGCCGGAAATTCCGCTGCTGCTGCCGCGGCTGATCTCACCCGAATTCTTGCGCTGAGGCGCCGTATGAAATGTGCCGGGCGCGAGCTTAGGCCCTGCGCCCTTCAATCGGCGGCGGCGAGCGGGCGGCTGACGCTTTCCAGCGGCTTGCGTTCGGCGGCAACGCCGAAGCGCGCCGCGATCACGGCTGCCGCGAGCATCAGCACCGAGCCGATGAGGTAGCCGCCGAAGAGGCTCCAGCGCGAGCCGGTGTCGATCAGCGCGCCGAAGAACCACGGTCCGGCCACGCCACCGATGCCGGTGCCGAGCGCATAGAAGAAGGCGATGGCCAGCGCGCGCACCTCGAGCGGGAAGGTTTCGCTCACCGTGAGATAGGACGAGCTCGCCGCCGCCGAGGCGAAGAAGAAGATCACCATCCACGCGATGGTCTGCCCGGTCGCAGACAACACGCCGATGGCGAAGAGGTAGCCCGCGCCGACGAGCAGCACCCCCGACAGCGCATAGGTGGTGGCGATCATCGGGCGGCGCCCGACGGTGTCGAACAGCCGGCCCAGAACCACCGGGCCGAGGAAGTTTCCGGCTGCGAACGGCAACAGATACCATCCGATGTGATCGGCGGCGATGGCGTAGAAATCGGTCAGCACCAGCGCATAGGTGAAGAAGATCGCGTTGTAGAAGAACGCCTGCGCCGCCATCAGGCTCAAGCCCACGAGCGTGCGCCGGCGCTCGACGCGAAACAGCGTGTCGGCGACCTCGGTGAGCGGCGTGGAGCGGCGCGCGCGCAGCCGGATCACCGGCAACGGCTCGTCCGCGATGTCGTGGCCGCGGGCGCGGAACTCGGCCTCGATGCCATCGAGCACCGCGGTTGCCTCCGCCACGCGGCCGTGCGTCATCAACCAGCGCGGCGATTCCGGCAGCCACAGGCGCATGAGGAAGATGACGAGGCCGAGCACGGCCCCGATCAGAAACGCCGCGCGCCATCCCAGATCCGGTGGGAGCACGTTGGGATCGAGCAGCACGAGCGAACCCGCCGCGCCGAGCGCGGTGCCGATCCAGAAGCTGCCGTTGATGACGAGATCGCTCCAGCCGCGGTAGCGCGCCGGCACCAGCTCCTGGATGGCCGAATTGATGGCGGTGTATTCCCCGCCGATGCCGGCGCCGGTGAAGAAGCGAAAGAGCGCGAAGCTCGCGAGGTCCCACGACAGCGCGGTCGACGCGGTGGCGACGAGATAGACCGCGAGCGTGATGAAGAACAGCCGCTTGCGCCCGAGCCGGTCGGTGAGCCAGCCGAAGAACAGCGCGCCCAGCACCGCGCCGGCGAGATAGGCGCTACTGGCAAGCCCGACGTCGGCGTTGGAGAATTGAAGCTGCGGGCTTTCCTTCAGCGCCGGCGAGATGGCGCCGGCGAGCGTCACCTCGAGGCCATCGAGGATCCAGGTGATGCCCAGCGCGACCACCACGAGGGTGTGGAAACGGCCCCACCGCAGGCGGTCGAGCCGCGCCGGGATATCGGTCGCGACGATCGCCGCGCTTGCGTGCGAGGGCGCGGGCGCCGCGACCGGGGCCGTCACTGCCATCATCGCCTCATCGTGGCCGCGCCACGCCAGGGCCGCTCAAGGCAACGATTTGCGCGCCGGCGCGTTCCGCGGGCGCCGCACGGGTTGCGCCGCTTCCCTTCGCCCCTGCCGCGCCATAGATTGAGGCCGGCCATAAACCGTCGCGTTCCGAGGAGCCACTTTCCATGTCCTCCACCGTCGTCACCTGGATCGTCATCGGCGTGATCGTCGTGCTCGTGCTGTGGATCATCACGATCTACAACGGGCTCGTTGCCATGCGCCAGCGGGTCAACCAGGCCTTCTCCG
>Ga0306918_10000717_pt1 | contig 15606 bp, 16 predicted proteins | sample tim00Cox0000000H_FD_203315 | JGI IMG/M metagenome (GOLD analysis project Ga0306918, IMG submission 203315) | Lab enrichment of tropical soil microbial communities from Luquillo Experimental Forest, Puerto Rico - timezero.00C.oxic.00.000.00H (v2)... | ecosystem: Environmental > Terrestrial >... | reverse complement strand
TGAAGCTCGCCGCTCGGTTCGATTTGGGAGTCCTTTACGGAACCGGGAATTGCCACAACTTCATTATCCGAGCACGGGTTGGCCATGCTGACTTTCAAAACCTTACCGGCTTGCTTGGGCACTCTCGGTGTTGCGGATCGCGCCCAATTTCTCGCGTCTCCCTATCCATTGAAGGAGGATGCCAATGCCCGACTTGGGTCAAACCAAGACGGATAGACAAGCGAGCGATCCCTTGTTCATGGCACTCATCGACTCGGCGCCAGTGATGATGTGGACCGCCGATGGGCACAAACTGTGCAACTATTTCAATAGATCGTGGCTCGAATTTACAGGGCATAGTCTCGAGCATGAGTGTGGACGCGGATGGACTGCCGGTGTGCATCCAGACGATCTTGATCAGTGTCTCAAGACCTACATCGATCATTTCGATCGACGCAAGCCGTTCCGTATGGAGTACCGGCTAAAACGACGGGACGGTGTCTACCGCTGGATTCTGGGTACCGGTATACCTCAGACCGATGAAAATACTATGTTCATTGGTTACATCGGATCCTGCATCGACATTACCGAAATGAAAGAAGCCGAGGTGCAGCTGGAGCGGCGCGTCGAGGAGCGGACGCAGCAGCTCATCCGCCTCAACGAGGCGCTGCGGGCGAGCGAAGAACGGTGGCGGACTCTGACCGAGGCCTTGCCGCAGCTGGTCTGGTCTGCCACGCCAGATGGCACTGCCGACTATTTCAGCAATCAATGGACGGAGTATACGGGCGTCCCGGAGCAGGAGTTGCTCGGCTGGATCTGGACGGAGGGGTTGCACCCGGACGACCTGGAACCCACGCGTCAATTCTGGAAGGATTCGGTGGCGGGGCTCCACCCTTACGACGTGGAATGCCGCATTCGTCGGCATGACGGCACATACCGCTGGTTCAAAACCCGCGGCGTGCCTATCCGAAACAGCGAGGGAGCCATATCCAAATGGTTCGGGAGCTGCACGGACATTACCGACCTCAAGCAGGCTGAGGCAGCTCTTATCCGCGCAAAGGCCGAGGCGGAACAGGCGAGCGTGGCCAAGAGCGAGTTCCTGGCCAACATGAGCCATGAGATCCGCACGCCGATGAATGGCGTCATCGGTATGGCACAACTTCTCGCCAACACCGAGCTGTCGGCGCAGCAGCGCGAATATGTGTCGGTCATCCTCCACTCCGCCGATACGCTGATGAGCCTGATCAACGACATTCTCGACTTCTCCAAGATAGAAGCGGGCAAGCTCGAGCTGGAGGCGATCCCGTTCCGGCTGCGCGACATATTGGGCGACACGCTGCAGGCTCTGGCCTCACGCGCCGCCGACAAGGGGCTCGAGCTCGCCTGTCACATCCCGCCGGAGATCCCCGACGCGCTCGTCGGCGACCCGACGCGGCTGCGCCAGGTCATCGCCAACCTCGCTGGCAACGCCATCAAGTTCACGCAGAAGGGTGAGGTGGTGGTCGATGTTCGGGTGAAGGAGATGACCGGCACGCAGGTGCAGCTGGAGTTCGAGGTGCGCGACACCGGCATCGGCATTTCAAAAACCCAGCAGGAGAAGGTGTTCGAAGCTTTCGGCCAGGCTGACACGTCGACGACGCGGCGCTACGGCGGGACGGGCCTCGGTCTCGCCATCGCAGCTCAGCTCGCGGAAAAGATGGGCGGCAAGATGCGGCTCGTGAGCGAACCGGGCGTGGGCAGCGCGTTCTACTTTACCCCGGTTCTCAGCTTGGCCCAGGAAGAACGCTGGGCCAGCGCGCGCTCCCTCGGTGAGTTGCGCAACCGGCCGGTCCTGGTGGTGGACGACAACGCCACCAACCGGCACATCATCCAAGAGATCCTCGCCAGCTGGGGCATGGTGCCAACACTTGCGTCGAACGGCTCCGAGGCGCTCACCGCACTCGATCGGGCCATAGCCGATGGTGTGCCGCCGCGCCTCGCGCTCCTCGACGTGATCATGCCGGGAATGGACGGGTTCGAGGTCGCCGAGCGGATGCGCGAGCGGCCGGAATTAGCGCAGACGCCGATTTTGATGGTGTCGTCGGGGGGACAAGGCGGCGACGAGGCGCGCATGCGCCGGCTCAAGATCTCGCGGCTGCTGATCAAGCCTCTCAAGCAATCCGACCTGTTGAACGCGGTCACCGAGGCGCTCGGCGCCGGCCTGCGCGAGGCCGCCCCGGTTGCGGTGGCGGCGCGGCCGGCGGGCGTGCCGGTACGCCGGGTTCTGCTGGCCGAGGATGGCCTCGTCAACCAGCAGGTGGCGGTTGCCCTGCTCGCCAAGCGGGGCCATCTTGTTGAGGTGGTGGAGAACGGCAAGGAGGCGGTCGAAGCGGCCGAGAGCGGCGCCTTCGACGTGGTGTTGATGGACGTCCATATGCCGGTGATGGACGGCCTCGCAGCGGCGCGCAGGATCCGCAAGCGGGAGAGGGAGAGGGGCGGCCACATTCCGATCATCGCGCTGACGGCGACTGCCACCAAGACCGACCGCGAGCGCTGCCTGGCGGCGGGGATGGATGATTACGTGACAAAGCCGTTCCGGGCCGCGGAGCTGTTCCGGGCGGTGGAGGAGGCGGCGCCAGCAGTAAGGGCGATGGCGCGGCCGGTGGCCGCGGCGCCCCCGGTCGAAGCGGGACCCGGGCCGGAGCCTGTGCAGGTGCTCGACTGGGAGGGCGCGCTGCGAAGTCTCGGCGATGAGGCATTGCTGCGCGAGATGGCCGCGATGTTCCTCGATGAGTGCCCCAAGCTTATGGCCGCGATCGACGCAGCGATCGGGAACGGCGATGCGCCCGAGCTGCGCCGGGCCGCGCATACGCTGAGGGGTTCGGCGCAGGTCGTCGGTGCCCGCGTCGTGGCGCAGGCGGCTCTCGCGCTCGAGACTATCGGCCGCGCGGGACAGCTCCAGGCCGCGCCAGCCGCCCGGCGCGAGCTTGAAGCCGAGCTTGGCCGGCTGCCCGCGGCTTTGTGTGATGCCGCTGGCGTGGAGCACGCAGAGGCTCTGCGGGGCTTCACAGGCTGATCTTCAAGTGTGGTATCTTCCTCTGGACGACGATCGCCGGCTCAAACCGTTTGGATGTGGCCGCCTATCGGATCGAACTCGGGAGCGTGGATCATGGTGGATCATATCGTTCGCCTGCTCTTGGTCGAGGACAACCCGCTTCACGCAAGGCTGATCCAGCAACTTCTTGGCGGGGACGCGCAGCTGCGGTGCGCCGTGGAATCGGTCGACCGGCTCAGTGAGGGCTTGGCGCGGCTTGGGCGCGGCGCGGTCGATCTCGTTCTGCTCGATCTCGTCCTCCCCGACAGCCAGGAACTGGAGACCCTGTTCAAGGTCCGGGCTGCCGCCCCCGATACGCCGATCATCGTGCTCACCAGCATGGACGATGTGAGACTGGCCGCACGAGCGGTCGAGGTGGGCGCTTACGCATATCTGCTCAAAACACAGCTCAATGCCATCTCGCTCGGTCGCGCGATCCGCTACACGCTGGCGCGGGCGCGGGCACACGGCGGCGAATGGGACGCGCCAATTTTCAGGCTCGCCCAGCAGCAGTTCCTGAAAGCAGCGCAGATCATGAACCTGGACGATAACATCCGTCAGCGGCTGCTATTCCCGCAGCGCACTCAGGTGGTGTCGTTCCCCTTCTTGCGCGACGATCAGCAGCAGCTTGAAACGGTCTTCGGCTATCGTGTGCAGCATGTGCTGACCATGGGGCCGACCAAGGGCGGCATCCGCTATCACGAGGACGTCGGGCTCGGCGAGGTGGCGGCGCTAGCAACCTGGATGACCTGGAAATGCGCGCTGATGAAGCTGCCCTTTGGCGGCGCCAAGGGCGGGGTGCGGGTCGATCCCACCGGACTCTCCAACAGCGAGCTGCAGCGGCTGACCCGGCGCTACACCGCCGAGATCATCAACATCATTGGGCCGGACAAGGACATTCCCGCACCCGATTTGGGCACCAACGAGCAGGTGATGGCCTGGCTCATGGACACATATAGCAAGCAGGTGGGGTATGCGGTGCCGGCGGTGGTCACGGGCAAGCCTGTGGTACTGGGCGGCTCGCTTGGGCGGAAAGAGGCGACCGGACGGGGCCTTGTCTATCTCGTCGAGGCGGCGGCGCAGCACATCGGGCTCGACCTCAAAGGCGCGAAAGCCGTCGTCCAGGGATTCGGCAATGTCGGCAGCTTCACGGCGCAATTCCTTGCCGAGGCAGGGGCGAAGATCATCGCCGTCAGCGATGTCTCGACCGGCATCTACAATCCCGATGGCTTGTCGGTGGAAGCACTGTTGAAACACGTCGCCGCCCACCGCGAGTTGAAGGGATTTCCTGGCGCCGAGCCGATTTCTAATGCCGAACTTCTGGAGCTCCCATGTGACGTGCTGGCGGTGGCGGCGCTGCAGAACCAGGTGACCGCGGAGAACGCCGAGCGGATCCGTTGCCGTCTCCTGGCCGAAGGCGCCAACGGCCCGACCACCCTGGAGGCCGACGACGTGCTCAATGAGCGTGGCGTATTCGTACTCCCCGACATCCTCGCCAATGCCGGCGGCGTGACGGTCTCCTATTTTGAGTGGGTGCAAGGCATACAGAACCTGACTTGGACTCTGGAAGAGATCAACCAACGGCTGAAGGCGATTCTGCTCGACGCGTTCCAGCGCACGCTGCACCGCGCCGAGACCTGTAAGCTCGACATGCGCACTGCGGCGCTCATCGAGGGCGTGTCCCGCGTGACAGAGGCCAAACGTTTGCGCGGCGTGTTTCCGTGAAGCGGCCTCACGCCGGCCTCCCGCGACTGACAGACGGTCAAAGCGCTGTCACGCCAAGCGAAGTTGACGCAACTGAACGATCAATCCTCTGGTCGATCCATCTTTGGTGGCCCCCGTCTGATCGCCCGCAACCATCGGCAGGATCTCTGCGGCCAGTTCCTTTCCGAGTTCGCGATCGTCCGGAAAGAACCGCCCGGACCAAGAGTCTCCGTAAATCCAGAATGCGGTTTAGCCATCCACGCTGACCTCCTCCCAGCGAGCATGGTGAATCATGATTCGCCCATTTTTTTGGAATCTCACGTTAAGTGCTAAAACCGTGTCGGTTGGTGGAACCGTAAGTCATTGAAATCGTACAATCCAGAGTCTCACGCCAAAGTGCCAATCGACACCGCGGAAGGCCACTCCCTCCAATGCAGCCGCTCCGACATGGATCGACATGCCCATAACGGAAACACAAGATCAAATAAGCCCCGAATTGGCGGCGCAGATCCGGACTCTGCTTGCCCGTATTTTTCAGGAAGATTTCTGCCGGTTTGAGGCGCATTTTACGAAACTCGGTGGTTTGGCAAGCGTAGAGCATTTCTCGCCTTAAAGCCGTATTTGCCTGAGTTTCGTCGGGCAAATCGGCAGGACCTCCGGCACGTCCTGGCGCAGCCTCGCGCGCTTGAGGAGAGGCATCGACGGCAATGACCCTCGCGCCGATGACCGGCGCAGTCTGAAGCGGACAAGCCCAATCCGTAGAGGACGGACCATGCGTCACCGGCGCACAGCGCTTGGTCTGTAAGAGAACAGTCTCAGCCAAGGCGCCGAATGGAATGCGCTCATCAATCCGTACATCAGCGCCATCCCGTTCAACGGCGGCGCGTTCTGCATGCCCACGCAGAACATGTCGGGCTGGCCGTTGAAAAAGCCCGTCCACAGCGCCATGACGGCGAAGGTCGGCATAGCTGCAAGGCTGAGCCAATCGGCCGCGCCGGGCGCCGCCGCATGGCCGCGACGCCCGGTTTCGTCTCGTGTGGCGATCATTGCGCCACCTGCTCGTAGCTGTCGTGGTGACGCCACCAGACGCCATCTTCGTTGCGCCCTTTGGGGGCGCGGTCGAGCCATTGGTACATGCCCCAGAGCCCGTCCAGTCCGCGGGCATAGGTTGAATAGGTATGATAGACGACGCCGTCTTCGAGAATGAAAGCGCTGAGGCCCGGACGCTCGCGCACATATGCAGCGGGCTCGGCGCCAGTCCTGGCGGCGTTCTCGATAACGACGGGGGGAAGCGTCGTCCCGGTCATTGCGTGAGCGCCGCGACTGTAGTTATATTCGCTGTTGCCGTTGCGCTGCTGCGCCTCAGTGATGGAAACGTTGAAGTCGTAATTGAAGGCGCCGCCCTCCGAAGACGCCCAGGGAAAAGTCCAGCCCATCCGCTGTTTGAACGCCTGCAGCTTCGAAAGCGGCGCGCGGGATACCGCCCAGAGCATCACATCGTGGTTGGCGAGGTGCACAGCGATGCCGTTAAAGCCATCGGCGATCGACGAGCAGGAAATGCAGCCCGCCTTGTAGTCCGGCCCGAACATAAAGTGATAGACGAGAAGCTGCGAGCGTCCCCCGAAGAGGTCTGCGAGCGAAGCCTTTCCCTCGTCGGTGTCGAATCGATAGTCTTTGTCGACGCGGAACCAGGGCAGTTCCTGGCGCCTCCGCGTGAGTTCGTCGCTCTGCCGCGTCAACGCCTTTTCTGCATCGAGCAGCTTGAGCCGCGCCGCAAGCCATTGTTCACGTGTTCCGATCGTGTGTGTGGTCATCGTCATTCTTCCCTTATCTGTGCACGGCTCCGTTACCGCGTGCCGTTGATCGACGTGGGTTAGACTAGTACCGGGCTTCGACATTCTGGGAGTTACAAGTGTGACGAGATTTCAATGGACTCGCTGATCACCGCCGCGGCTCGCGCGCTCGCGATCGGCAATCCTCTCGGCGCGCTGAACAGAGTCGCGCTCCGCGATGACGCGCCGGCGCTAGCGCTTCGCGGCATTGCCATGGCCCAACTCGGCGATCTCAATCGCGCGAAAGCGCTCATGCGGCGAGCGGCGCGCGCCTTCGGTCCGAGAGAGGCTGTGGCTCGCGCGAGATGCGTCGTCGCAGAGGCCGAGATCGCGCTCGCTTCGCGCGACCTCGCCTGGCCCACGAAGACACTAACCGCAGCTTCTGCGGCCCTCGAAGCGCACGGCGACTGGGCGAACGCCGCCCACGCGCGCTGCCTCGAGGCCCGGCGCCTGCTCCTGATCGGGCGCCTCGACGATGCGGAGGACAAGCTTGCCCAGCTCGATCTCTCGACTCTTACGCCTGCGCTCCGGGCCATACATGAGCTCGCGATCGCCGGCATTGCCATGCGGCGCATCCGTGCCAGGGCAGCGCATGCGGCGCTCGCCCGCGCCGAGGAAGCCGCGCGCTGGGCGCGCATTCCGGCGCTCGCGGTGGAAGTCGAACAGGCGCTCGCTGTCCTCGATACACCTGCGGCACGCCAAATCGCGCGCGGCGAGGAGCGCCCGCTTCTGCTCGAGGAAGTCGAGGCGCTGCTCGAATCGAAGGCGCTTGTCATCGATGCCTGCCACAATCTCGTGCGCGAGCGGAGCATGCTCGTGCCGCTCGCAAGGCGTCCGGTGCTGTTCGAGCTTGCACGCGCGCTCGGCGAGGCGTGGCCCGGGGACGTGCCGCGGGACGTTTTGCTCGCCCGCGCATTCGGCGCGAAGCACGCCGACGAATCCCATCGCGTGCGGTTGCGGGTCGAGATCGGGCGGCTCCGCAGATTACTGCGGGCAATCGCCCGCGTAAGTGCGACGAAGCAGGGTTACACGCTCTCGCCGCGCGGCGCGTACGAGGTCATCGTGCTGGCGCGGCCGGTGGAAGAGCGGCACGCGGCGGTGCTCGCCTTCCTGGCGGACGGTGAGTCATGGTCGGGCTCGGCGCTTGCGCTCGCACTCGGCGCGAGCCAGCGCACCGTGCAGCGCGCACTCAAGGAGCTTGCGGCTGCGGGCAAGGTGCAGGCATTCGGCCGCGGTCGGGCGCGGCGCTGGATGACCTCGCCGCTGCCCGGATTCGCGACGACCTTGTTACTCCCCGCACCGCTCCCGGGCGGTTAGAATAGAAGAATGAAAAGATCAAAGGCAGAAGTCATCCGCGAATATGGGCCCTTCCCCGAGGCCGAGCAGGTCCACGGAGTCTCGTTCGACGGCAAGCATGTCTGGTTCGCGTCTGGTAACCGGCTGAACACCTTCGATCCGGAGAGCGGCGAGATACTGCGCTCGCTCGACGTCGCCGGGCATGCGGGCACCGCATTCGACGGCGACCATCTGTTCCAGATCGTCGAGAACCGCATCCAGAAGCTCGATCCGAAGACCGGGCGCGTGCTCGCCTCGATCCCGGCGCCCGGTGGCGGCGGCGACTCGGGGCTCGCCTGGGCAGAGGGCACGCTATGGGTCGGCCAATATCGGGAGCGGAAGATCCACCAGATCGACCCGGAAACCGGAGCGATCCTGCGCACCATCGAATCCAACCGCTTCGTGACCGGCGTCACCTGGGTCGATGGAGAGCTGTGGCATGGTACTTGGGAAGGCGACGAGAGCGACCTGAGGCGCATCGATCCGCAAACGGGAGAGGTGCTGGAGCGGATCGAGATGCCGCGCGGCATCGTTGTATCAGGGCTCGAATCCAATGGCAGCGATCAGTTCTTCTGCGGGGGCGGAAGTACCGGGAAGGTAAGAGCCATAAGCCGGCCTAAACGAGAGTCCAGAATGGCGTGAATCGCCTACTCGATGCAGAAGTCCGGCAGATGATGGCACAATCGTATCAGCCGCCGCCAGCGGCCATTTTTGCCGGAAGCATACCGATTAGCTTCAGCCTCACGACTTGTATTTTGCGTAATTAAAGGGTCTTTGTCACATTCTGTGGAGGTGCAGCTATTCAATTGGAAGCATTCTCGCGCGCAACAATTCGATTCCAGCGCGGCCGAACATGGCGCGCTTCAGCGTCTTCAAACGGTTGATGTGCCCTTCGGCCTGGTGATGGCCACGCAGACCTCGACCTCGTGTGTGAGGACCTCGCGGCTATCCGCCCAGCAAACGGACGAGGCCGAGGGTTGAGACCGCTTGGCGTTTCCTTGAATCGATCGGTCTCCCCCAGGGATCCCCCACGATGGCTGAGAATGTCCGATAAGGCCGCCCCTTATTGGACATCGTGGATGGCAGCCAGAATTCGTTCCTTGAGCTCCTGTTTGAAGACACACGGATATGCCGGAGCACAGGGCGTGCGAGCTTTGAGAAGAAGCCTTCGACGAGATCGAGCCAAGAGCCATGCTTGGCTCGATTCCTTCGCCTTCGCCTCCTTGAGAATCTCGACTTCGCTGTAGACGCAGAGGACCTGCGCCATCTTGTCTTCGAATTCGGGAACGCGGCGCTCCAGGTAGTAGCGGATCTTGTGCGGCTTCACGGCATGGGCGTCGAGAATTTTGCAGACGGTTCCTTGCACCAATTTGGCGAGGCATTCGTGTCCGGCATACGGCCCATTCGCGCGCATGGCGGGCCAGGACGCGTGTCGTCCACAGCTCATGCGGATAGCCGAAGTCCTTTGCTTTCTGGCAGGCCAGCGCCACGAGCTATGCTTTGGCCTCGGCCGTGATGGTTTGCCGCCTTGCCTGGCCGCATACTGTCATCCAACGCCGCCAAGGGGCCAAAGGCCACAGCTCGCTCGATGCAGCGTTGCACCGTTTGATGATGCACGCCAAGCGAACGTCCCACCGCAAAGAAAGACGGGACATCTCGATAGGCCAAAAGCATGCGGGCCCGTTCGACACGGCTCGCCGGTTCTGTTCGCGATCGTGCGATCGCCATCAGTTTCGTCATGTCTTCAGTCAACTCGACCACAAGCCGCGGTGCTGTCATGATGCGAGGCCTCGTTCAGCGAATCACCAACAAGGCTAACCGGCATCGCCGCCAAAAGGAATCTCACCCAAACGATAAGTTTGATGGAAACGCTGTACTCTTATGACCGTGGTCAGGGGCCTGATCAGCCCGGCTGCATAGTCGGCGATCTCCTGCGCGGCGGCCAGATAGAGTTCCTTCTTACCGCCGAAATGATAGGTGATCGCCGACAGATTGGCATGCGCCTGTTTCGCCAGCTCTCGCGTGCTTGCCGCCTCGTAACCGACCTTTGCAAAAACCTCGATCGCGGCCGAGGTCAGTTTCGCACGGGTTTCGGCGCTACGCGCCTCATGGCCAGATGGTGCCGATGCCGGACTTCTTGTCATTGTCTGGACTTTCCTTTTGAAATGCTGCCAAGCGCACATATGCGCGCGTGTCCAACAGACGATTGGCCGCCAGTTCGCCGCTGAACACGGCCGCCTTGACACCAGCATGGGCGAAATAGTCGCTCGCCAGCACGATTCCTTTCGGCATGTCCGCATGGAGCATTCAGCGTCCCCAGAAGCCGCCCGTGGGCTACGCCAATTGGACCGCGGTGTTGCTTGCACGGACGCTGTGCGACGTGCACGAGCAATATATCTGGCGTTTCCTGCGGGCGCGGAAGATCGATCTTTCCGGCCGTAAATCCCGGTGCGAGAGCAAAGACCCCGACTTTGTCGCCAAATCGGCCGAGATCGTCGGCCTCTACATGGCCCCGCCGGAGCATGCGATCGTTCTTGCCGTCGGTGAGAAGCCTTCGATCCAGGTGCTGGAGCGTGCCCAGGGCTATTTCAAATTGCCGAATGGGCGTTCGATCACCGGCCAATCGCACGATTACAAACGGCATGGCACGACCACGTTCTTTGCCGTGCGCGACGTCGCGACCGGCAAGGTTATCGGGCGTCATGCCAAGCGCCGCCGGATCGAGTTCCTTGCCTTCATGAACGAGGTCACGGCCGCCTATCCAAACCAGGAAATCCACGTCGTCCTCGACAATCTCTCAACCCATAAGCCGAAGCGCGACACGTGGCTTGCCAGGCACAAGAACGTGCATTTCCACGCCACGCCGACCCTTACCCGCGGCTGAACCAGGCAGAAATCTGGTTCTCGATCCTCGCCCGCAAATCTCTCGACGGCGCCTCCTTCAAGGCGGTCGAAGAACTTAAGAGCTGTATCAATGCTGTCATCAAGGACTATTAACGAAACCGCCAAACCCTTCGTCTGGATCCCTCCCATCAGGGAGAGCGCGCCCGAGCCGAGGTTGAGGCCCTCCCGTCTCACCTGGCTGGTGCGGCCCCCGACGCGATCCTGACTTTCGAACAGGCGAACTGCGGCCCCCTTTTCCGCAGCACATACGCCGCCGTGCATCCGGCCGGGCCGCCTCCAATAACCGCTAGCTTCATGACTTGTACTCTCCGATGGCTGTCGAATACAGTTCGATCGTTTGAACTATATCTACGGAGTCTATCGCCGCGTTGCAAGAGCGCACCGTCTCACGCTGGCGCTCAAGCACCAATCTCCCTTTTGCCAGGGCCTGAAGACCAGGTGTTTAGTCCCGCATTTGCTGGATTGGATCGAGAGTGAATCTGTTGGGGTCTTCTATCCAGGTCTTGCAGATGTATTCGCGGGGGTCAGGCCTTTGAGGGTCTTGAGGCGCCGGCGGTAGTTGTATGCATTGATGAAGTGCAGATTCCGATGAATTCGCCCGGTCGCACCGATATTATCTCGCCTGGGATTCCGAGATCATTTCGTCCCCCATTCCGATTTGATTTCGCCCGGGGGTATTGGCATTTCCAATCATTAAGTTTTAGCACATGCGGATGCATGTCCCAGTGGCTGCGATAGGTCTCACCGAACACCCAGCCGCCCGCCTGCTGCCAGCGCGTGAGCGCGGGTCCATCGCCGGGTCGGCGATGTCGTAGGGCTCCATGAGGCCGCGCACGTCGAATCGGATGCTGGTGCCGTCGGTGCCCTCGCACTCCACCCGGTAGTCGGCGGCGAGAGCGCCTCCACGCTCAGCCCACTGGCAGGGCTGCAGCGGCGCGGGCTGGGCGGGCATGGGATGGTGATGGTGGTTGGCGACGGAGGGCGTGTTCTGGCTGCGGTCGGAGAGGCCGCGCCAAATCCGCACGTCGCTCATCACCACGCCGAGATTGGGACGGAACGGCGCTGCAGATGCCCGCATCCAAACTCCGCATTGAAGAAGGCAAAATAATTGGTCTCCGCCCAATCGAGGAATGCGGGGTTTGCGGAATCGGTGATCATGCGGAACTCCCAGGCCCTGCGGATGTTGGTTCTCTGTTTAGAAAGGACGGCCCGATTCTACCCAGGGCTGGGCAGCGGAGAACCAGAAATACTGCATGACACCGAGCAGGAAGGCGGGCATGAGGATGCAGGCGCCGGCCATGGTGAGACCCTTCCAAGTGCTCTCGGCGTTCAGCGCGAAACCAGGGGAGGATGGCAGCCCGGCCCATTTCTCCGCATGGGCCAGGCCGAAATAGGCGGCGGTGAGCAGCCCGCCCAGGAACCAGGTATTGCACCAGGCTACGCCGAGCAGCAGGTAATGTGGCGCCATGTGGTAGGTGTAGACATGCAGCCCCGAGATCAGTAGCGCCTCGATGGCGAGATCGGTGACGGCGCCGACGGCCAGCATCACAGGAAAATGCAGGACACCAAGTGTACGGCTGATGTGGCCATGGGCTTTTGCCACCATCAGCGGCAGAAAACCGTAACCAACACCCCAGGTGCAGGCGATGGCGAATGGGTATTGTACCCCTTGTATGTTTAGCCCCGGAATCATGAACTCGTTGCTGGCGGTGGTGGCGTTCCAGAAGCCGCGGGAGCACCAGAGCCAGTCGAATCCCCACAGCATGAATCCGCCCATCACGGCGCCAAGATTGAAGGGATTGCGCGAGCGCAGTGCCCATGCAAGAACCGCAACAAACGCGGCAACGCTGAATATCTGGTAGGCAAGCAGCATGATTCGTTCCACAAACAGTTTCAGATGAGGGTTTCTATGACGGCTAGTGCCTGCGATCAACCTCCCAACCCTGCGCAAGCAGCCAAATGCCTTCACGTCTGCTGTCGGGCTGTAGTTGATTGGGGTCTACTTCATATGTGGAACGGCCCGATTGGCAAGGTGTTTTTGGATCATTTCATCACATGCAGGACAGCGCGGTCATATGTTCGGCCTTTTTGCACGGCGCTATGACCGTTGGCCACGATGCACTCCGCACTACCGATCGCCTTATCACTCCATTGCGTTCGACAGCGCATTGAAGCAGGCGGTCTGATCGATATGGGAAGGTGTCCCGTGTGGTTCATTGCTACTTTGCACCTGTGCATCTTGCCGAATTGTTGTTCGGAAATCCCTCTGTCGCTCAGGCGATAGCAGCCACTGTGGGCTTCCTGTAAATCCCGCCCTTGACCAGCAAAGCCAAGATCATCCGTGCCATCATCTTATTGGCAAGCGCTACAGTGACAAGGCTATCTGAGGCGGCGGCTTGGCTTTTCATCAGAAGCTCTGCTGTTGATGCGCGAACGGCTGACCGAGGCTGTGAGCTAAGGAAAGATGGCTTCTCCTTGAATTGTCATTTTTCTGTAAGGCTTTGTTTTGGCGCGTGTCGTGACGCAAAATCGGGGCCCGTATTTGCTGGAAATGCTCTATGGGTTGTCGCCATAGGGCCTCGTTGGCGGCGAATAGAGCGTTGGGGATCTTAGCCGCAACGCCCTAAAGCCCGTCTCGCACGCGGCGAGCATCCTCGTCTATTCCTGGGCATATGAATTGAAATCTCATTATTGCAATTGACAAACCGTATATACGTATTGTAAGTGATGAGCGATAGGATAAGAGAGAGGCTCGGAGGCGCGAACAAGATGAGTATGGCGCTGTTTTGGCGGTGCTTGCGGCTCTGCGCCCATAAGACGGCCGATGTCGGATGGAGAGAGTGTTGACCGGCAGAATTCTGATCGTTGGCGCGGGCCAAGCGGGTGCGCGGGCGGCGGAAACGGTTCGCGCGGCGGGCCACCGTGGCGAGATTACCTTGATTGGTGAGGAACCGCATCTGCCTTATGAGCGCCCTCAACTCTCCAAGGATGTTTTGCTCGGGCAGAATCCAACTGTTGTTCCTATCAGGGACGAGTCCTATTGGAAGTCGTTGGACATAGTTTTGCATGTTGGGGCCAAAGCCGTTGAATGTGATCCCCAGCGCCGTGAGGTGCGTCTTGCTGATGGGCGTCTTTTCGCTTACGACCAGCTGCTCTTGACGACAGGAACGGCTGCCCGCCGATTGCCATCGCTGGAAGGCGGCGCTGTTCCGGTTCTTTATCTTCGCACGATGGAAGACGCTTTCGCGCTCAAGCAGGTTCTGAGGCCGGGCGTAAATCTCGTCATCGTTGGTGGTGGTGTCATTGGTCTCGAGGTTGCCGCCGCTGCCTCGGTTGCCGGCTGCGCCGTAACAATTCTTGAAGCGGCAGCGACATTGTTGTCGCGGGCCTTCCCGAAGGCGGCAAGCGAGTTTCTGCTGCGGCGGCACCGCGCCGCTGGGGTCGAATTCATTTTCGAGGCTTCGCCCCAAAGCATTGAAAATGGTGCTGTTGTTTTGACCAACGGCAAGCGCGTACCGGCGGATATTATCCTTGTCGGCATTGGAGCTGAGCCATTAACCGATTTGGCGCAAGGCATGGGCCTTGATGCCGCTCTCGGGATCAAGGTCGATGGTTTTGGCCGGACTGAAATCCCAGAGGTTTTCGCAGCTGGGGATGTCGCTCTACAGTGGGATCCACTGCGCAGCCGATGGGCACGCGTGGAGACTTGGGCCAATGCCCAGAATCAGGCCATTGCCGTCGCCAAAACCATCGTGGGGCAAATGACCGAATATAACGACCCGCCGTGGTTCTGGACCGATCAATATGAGACAAATCTACAGGTCGTTGGGGACATGGGCGTTGGAGACGTTATCGTTCGGGGCGACCCGCAAAGTGACCGCTTTACGCTTCTTGCGATTGATGAGCAGATCGTGCGGGGCGCCTTGACTGTCAATCGCCGGCCCGACATGGCCGCGCTCAGAAAGCTCGTTGCCAGTGGCAGGAGTGTTGATCGCGCCAACATAGAAAACCCTGCGTTCGATTTACGGAAAATCTAGTCTCACAATAAAAAGCGAGGTTTCATATGACCTTGATAACCGATGCAATTGTTCGGGTCGACAAGGAACATGGAAGTTACAATGTTGCTCGGCGGGCCTTTGTAGATCCCGAGATTCTCGAGGCAGAACGCGAAAAAATATTCGACAAATGCTGGCTGTACCTTGGTCATGACAGCGAGTTGCGGAAGGCTGGCGACTATGTCACGCGTTCGGTCGGCGGCCGGACTGTTCTGTTCACGCGGGATAGCCAAGGGCAATTGCACGCTCTCCTCAATACATGCCCGCATCGTGGTGCACGCGTCTGCCGCGAACGAGCTGGCAATGCCAAGTCCTTCCAATGTTTCTATCACGGCTGGGTATTTGGCCTTGACGGTAAGCTCAGGAATCTGCCGGGAGAAGATGGTTACCCCGCGGATTTTACTTCGCGCACCTCATCCAGCCTTCAGCCGGTCCCGCGCTTCGAGGCTTTCAGAGGTTTCAATTTTGTCTGTTTTGATCCCAATGCTATTTCGCTCACGGAATACCTTGGAAACGCCAAAGAATATTTGGAACTTGTCGCTGATCAATCCGAAGTCGGTATGACAATTGTCGGCGGCACGCAGGAATATTCGATCCGGGCCAATTACAAGCTGCTCGCCGAGAACAGCTATGACGGCTACCACGCGGCGATCAATCACTCGACCTATCTCGAATATCTGAAGGGAACGACCGGCGGATTGGTTCCGATCAAGCTCGAAGGGAT